>Ga0075163_10012964_pt1 | contig 10840 bp, 8 predicted proteins | sample JI1023141ADNA_FD_71478 | JGI IMG/M metagenome (GOLD analysis project Ga0075163, IMG submission 71478) | Wastewater effluent complex algal communities from Wisconsin, to seasonally profile nutrient transformation and Carbon sequestration -... | ecosystem: Engineered > WWTP > Effluent > Algae...
CCCCGCCGACAAGGTACGGTTGATCAGCGCCAACCGGACCGATACCCAAGGTCAAACTAGGTGGGGCGGTTGTGTACAAAGGCAAAGACGACGCTACCGCCACACTAACCGACACATTCACCGTTCCACCAGCACTGTCACGGATGAGTATGTTGGTTGTACCGGCTGATACACCGGTGACGATGTAGTTGTTTCCGGCCATGGCAACAGTGGCAATAAGTGTATTGCTGCTTGTCACGGTATAGGGCCCCGTACCACCATCAATGCTGTAAGTTTGGGCCCATGCGCTGCCGATCGCAACTGTAATGCTAGAAGGGGCAGTGGTATATAGAACCTTGGCGGGACTGCTGCTGACGCTTAGTGCCACCTTCACCGAGGCGCCGGCACTATCTCGAATGGTCACTCCCGCTGTACCCGCTGCAACGCCGCCTACATCAAGCAAATTTCCATTAACCCAAACTATCGCAATCGCGGAATTGTCACTCGCTGCCGAGTATGGAGCCTTTCCTCCACCAATGGTGAACTCCTGGGACGCACCGGGGGCTAGCGTCAAAGTATCGGGCGCAGTGGTAAAGAGCGGGATAGTTGACGAGGTCGAGTTTGTACCTGGATCACCACCTCCGCCGCAGGCCACAATCAGGACCGCCAGAAAAACACCCAAGAGCAATTTCAATCTGCGCATTATTGCCATCCTATTCAAAGTAACTTTTCTGGGAACTTCAGCGCGCGATCGCACGCTCAGCAATCACCTTTGGCGTAATGAAGACCAGCAACTCCTGCTTGCTGGTATTGCGCGTACGGGTCTTGAACAGGTTTCCAAGGTAAGGAACATCGCCCAACAGCGGAACCTGGCTCACAGACTCGTTTTCCTGCAACTCAAATATCCCGCCGATCACCACAGTGCCACCGTTCTCAACGAGGACTTGGGTCCTCACGTGTTTCGTGTTGATCGCGATGCCCTGAGCCGTTGTTTCACCTCGGCTATCCTTGGTCACGTCCACGTCAAGAATAACGTTTCCTTCAGGGGTGATTTGGGGTGTCACCTCCAGCTTCAACGAAGCTTTCCGGAAGGCAGTAGACGTAGCACCGCTGCTTGTAGCCTGCTGATACGGGTACTCCGTGCCTTGTTCGATTAATGCCTTTGCCTGATCTGCGGTAACGACGCGCGGACTCGCCACGATTTTGCCTTTGCCATCGGCCTCCATGGCAGACAACTCCAGATTCAGGAAGCGGTTCGCCGCGTTACTGAACAGTGCCATTGCAAACGTGGCCGGTGCATATCCACCTTGCCCGATGGCCGGCAGATTGACGAGCGTTGTGTTCAGGTTATTTAGTGACCCGGACGACTGTGTCGTGGTCGCCGTCATGGCGTCGTAGGTGCCCGCAAAGGCCACTCGGTCGCTACCACCACCCACCGGATATCCTGCCTGCCCCCCTTGGATACCACGCAGGTCCGCGCCACCTAGGCGGACGCCCAGCGAACGTCCAAACGTATCCTGAGCTTCGACGATACGCGCCTCGATCATGACCTGCCGGACCGGAATATCGAGTTTGGACACCATTTCCTGGATCAATGCCAGTTTCGATGGAATGTCCGTGATGAACAGTTGATTGGTCCGCGGCTCCCCAAATGCGCTTCCTCGGGGGCTCATAAACCGCTGGCCTTGAACGCCCCCTGGACCTCCAGCGTTGCTTTGATTAAGTTGCACCAGGATGTCCGATACCTTGGCGTAGTTCAGCTGAATGGAAATGCTGCGCAAGGGCTCAAGCCCCTGAATGGCCAAGCTCGATTCGAGTTCCTGCTTTTCCTTGGCGTTGATTTCATCCCTCGGGGCGATCATCAGGACGCTGCCCACCTTGCGCATGCCCAGGTTCTTCGCACGCAGGATGATGTCAAGCGCTTGATCCCACGGTACATCTTTCAGACGCAGGGTGACCGAACCACCGACCGTGTCCGAGGTAACGATGTTGAAATTCGTGAAATCGGCAATTACCTGAAGAAGTGCTCGAACTTCGATGTTCTGGAAGTTCAAAGAGAGCTTCTCTCCACTGAAGTTTGCCCCTTGGGCCAGTTTTCCTGAGTCCACTTTCTGCGGTCGGACTTCGACCACGAACTGGTTGTCGCTCTGATAGGCGCTGTGTTCCCAGGCGCCGCGTGGTTCGATCACCATGCGTACCCGGTCGCCAGTCTGGAATGTCGTGACGGACTGGACAGGCGTACCAAAGTCCGAGACGTCCAGTCGACGCCGCATGCCTTCAGGCATCGATGACTTCAGAAACTCGACGACCAGTGTCTGCCCCTGCTGCTTGATGTCCACACCCACCTGGCTGTTTGCGAGGTCGACAATGACACGCCCTGCACCCTCAGCTCCCCTGCGGAAATCCATGTCCTTGATAGCAAGGACATCACGATTTCGGTCTTCGGAAAACACGGTGGCTGCAACCACGGCCCCAGATGGTGCCGCCACCGGGTCAAGCGAAACAAACAGACTCTTGCCTCGGATTTCGGTCTTGTAGTTCGTCGTCTGCTTCAGATTCAGCACCAACCTGCTCCGATCACCCGACTGAACCACGTTAATTGATCTAACGTTTCCCTGGTTGACATCGACAGTAGGCCTGCCCAATCCGTTCACTACTCCCAACAAATCTAACGCAATTCGTGCTGGACTGTGGATCGAAAACCCGTTGGGCGATGTCGGAAGCTCCTGCGTAAGATCAACACGGATGATCTCAACACCCCCTTGAACAGAGGCTGTAACGGATTCGATGGTGTTCTGCGCGAACGCGGCAAATGACAGGAGTGTCGCTAATAAAACGGACATGCCACGGCACACTTGCTTTAGAACCATGCTCTGCTGATTTTTCATCTTGACCTCTCTTGCAACTGCAACGTGGCAGAGCGTTCAATCCACTCCCCTGCAGCATCCTGCACAATCTCTCTCATGACGATCTCCGTTTCAGAGACCTTGGTTATTCGACCGTAGTTTGGACCGAGATAATTCCCCGGCTTGACCTGATAAAGCAGGTTATCGACCCTGACTATCGCCACCAAATGTCCGCTCTTATTCAAGCTTCCAACCATCTTCATGCTATCAAGCGGCATACTTTCCAGCGGCTCTTTACGGCGGCTGAACTCAGGCGCCACCAACGCCGCATTGGAAGTTGCACTGCCAGACTCCTGGCGCAGGGCCTGCACCAATCGTCCAACGCTGAAAGGCTCTGCGCCCACATCCTGAACATAGACTTGAGGCTGAAACTTCTTGGGTGCAGGTATGGGTGCGATCTGGGGCTTGGTCTGGCTACGTTGCTCGGTCATCCACTGCTGCAACTCATCTTCACCTGACCCTGAACATCCGCCCAAAATCACTCCCAAAAACATGATCCCGATGATGCGGCGCACGATCATTTCTTGCCCCCTTTGGGAGCTGCCGCCTGGCGTTGGGCAGCGACTTCTTCCGGATCCAGATATCGGAACGTCTTGGCCGTTGCGTCGAGGGACAGGGAACCGTCGCGTGTTGGCAAAACGGTCAGATTGTTCAAGGTCACGATGCGGGAAAGATGGGCAATATCCGAAGTGAACAAACCAATGTCGTTGTAGCGCCCGGTCACCCGGATCGCAATTGGCAATTCGGCATAGTAGTCCTTGACACTGACCTGGCCCGGTCGGAACAAGTCAAACTGGAGGCTGCGTCCGATGCCAGCCTGATTGATGTCTGACAAAAGTGCGTCCATCTCGGCCTTGCTGGGCAGTTGCTTCTCCAACTGGGTCACGTACTGCAAGACCTGCTCCCGCTGCTTTTTCAGTGCTTCGAGATTGATGGCCTGAGCCAACTTCTTTTTGTAGTCTTCTCGCAGTTGTCCTTCCTTGGACCGCTCGGCCTGAAGCTGGATATCCGAATCCTGAAGCCAGAGATACCACAAAGCCCCAAGCACGAAGACCGAAACCAGTGCGCACAGGAGATAGCGCGGCAGCGGAGCCCAAACCGCAGGATTCTTGGGATCGAGGTTACGGAACTGCCTCTGGACGCTTTCAAAAAAAGCCGCCACCTGGGCTGTCTGAACTTTTCGGGTCGCCATATCTTTCTGCCCTCCTACGGCTTCGCTACGGCGGACGATCCCCCGCCCACTGCCGCACGAGCCACAGAAGCCGCACTGCCCGGGGTTGAAGCAGCGCTTGCCGCAAGGGCTGGGGCGCCTGGTAAGGCCGACGCGGCTCTGACTGGCGTTGAAGCCGCGCTAGCTGCCGCTGAAGCCGCAGACGTCACTTCACTGGGTCGGCGCAACTGAACTCGCACGGTGAAGTTCGAGACCCTGCGTTGATCTCTGGGCGACAAGGCCACATTGCCTGCAACGATTTCGACGAGTTCGGGGCGCGTCAGCCATGGACTGTTGTTGGCAAAATTGCGCAACAGTTCCGACACCCTTTCATTCGACTGCGCGGTGCCCGTGATCGTGACCGCCTGGTTCTGCTGTCGCAAGGTCGTGAGGTAAACGCCATTCGGCAATTGTCTCGTGATCTCGTTCAAGAGATGGACCGGCAAATTGCGGTCGGACTGCAAATCTTCAACGGCCTGCTGTCGGGCCCGCAGCGAAGCGATTTCAGCCTGCAAGGTGGCGACGTCCTTGATCTGCGCTTCCAATCGCTTGATTTCCGTCTGCAGGAACTGATTCCTGCCACGTTGACTCGAAATTTGCGTTTCGTACCAGACATAGACCAGACCCGCCACCAGCGCACCAAACAAGGCCGCAGCCACCAACGTGGCGTAGAAATGTTCCTGCCGACGCTTGCGCGCGGCCTCACGGTGCGGCAACAGGTTGATGAGAATCACTGAAAAAACCTCCGCATGGCTAAACCGCAGGCGGTCAGGTAGGAGGGCGCCTCGCGGCGCAACTTGTTCTCACGAACGCCACCGCCGATTTCCATTCCAGCAAAAGGATCGATCAAACTGCAAGGAAAAGAGGTCTGCTGCGTCACTGCAGCCGTGAGGCCTGCCAATGCCGCCGAACCGCCAGCCAGGAAAGCATAGTCCACCCTGTTATAAGGCGTGCTGGTGAAAAAGAACTGCATGGCGCGACTGATTTCCTGCGCCGTGCTCTCGACAAATGGCTGAAGCACACCGCTACCGTAGTCATCTGGCAGATCACCACCACGCTTCTTGGTTTCCGCCTCTTCGGGCGTGAATCCATACTGCCGCACGATCAACTGGGTCAGTTGTGCGCCGCCAAAGGCCTGGTCACGGTCGTATAGCACTTCCTGATTGCGGATGACCTGCATGCTGGTCGTAAACGCACCGATCTCGAACAGAGCGACGATGGCATCCGCACCATTGTTGGGCAGCGTCTGGATCAGCCGATCTGCGGCCAGCCTGGACGCATAGGACTCCACATCGAGAATCACGGCGTTCAGACCAGCGGCCTCAGCCAGCCCCTGCCGGTCCTGCACTTTGTCCTTGCGTGAAGCGGCGATCAGGACATCCACGTCACCCGCCGACGATGCGCTCGGCCCGATCACGCAGAAATCAAGGCTCACCTCATCAAGCGAGAAAGGAATGTATTGATTGGCTTCCGACTCGACCTGAACCTCGAGTTCCTGCTCGCTCAGCCCACCCGGCAGAACGATCTTCTTGGTGATCACTGCCGAAGGCGGCAGCGCCATCGCAACGTTCTTGGTTCGTGTTCCGCACTTCTTGACGGCACGCCGCACCGCCCCGGCCACTTCGTCGAAGTTTTCGATGTTCCCATCGGTGATCCAGCCACGCTCCAGTGGCTCCATCGCGCAACGCTCCAGCGTGAACTGCCCTGAAGATCCGCGGCTCAACTCGACCAGCTTCACACTGGAGGAACTGACGTCCAACCCAAGCATCGGCGCCGGGTGGCGGCTAAATAAGGATCCCAATGAGATCAAGACAGTCCCCTGAACCCGGCCATGAAGCAGCCGGCAAACTTAAGAAATCACTTCAATGCTATCAGCAAGCCCGTTGCCTCTCAAAGGATTTTGGGCCACCGGACACGCCGAAACGTTGTCAAAAGCCGACGTCCACCGCCTGCAATGCCTGAAGTGACCAAGAATAGTCCCTATCGTGTTGCGACAGGTAACAATCGGATACCAAGCGTACCGGCGTCGAGCTGATCGATTTTTATAATGGGCTGGCGCAAATGTGCCTACCATATGCCGAACCAGCATCAAACCCAAGCCCCCCCCCAACAAGCCGAAACAACAGGAAGAACCTGGAAGTTTCGGCTAACCCGCCTGGCGTTTTGGGGAGCGGGCCTGATATTGGCGGTACTCGCTTCTGTGGTGCTGGCCGTGGCCGTCGCGCTGGCAGCCGCCTATCCCAATCTGCCCGATATCTCCGATCTTGCGGACTACCGTCCGAAGCTCCCTTTGCGCATTTACACCTCTGAAGGCTCGCTCATGGGCGAGTTCGGTGAGGAAAGAAGAAGCCTGACGCCTATCGCCGATTTTCCGCAAGTCATGAAAGATGCGGTGCTGTCCATCGAGGACGCACGCTTCTACCAGCACGGGGGCGTTGACTACCTGGGCGTCATCCGCGCGGGTTTGGCCAACATGGGGCGCCTGAAAAGCCAGGGTGCGTCCACCATCACCATGCAGGTTGCGCGCAACGTGTATCTGTCCTCGGAAAAGACCTACACGCGCAAGATCTACGAAATACTCTTGACCTTCAAGCTCGAGCATCTGCTGACCAAGGACCAGATTCTTGAGATCTACATGAACCAGATCTTCCTTGGCAATCGGGCCTATGGATTTGCCGCCGCATCCGAAGCCTATTTCGGCAAGCCCATCAAGAACATCACGATTGCCGAAGCGGCCATGCTGGCCGGGTTGCCGAAGGCGCCGTCGGCCTTCAATCCGATCAACAACCCCAAAAGGGCACGCTCCCGGCAGCTCTACATCATCGAGCGCATGGAAGAGAACGGATTCATCACTGCCGCTCAGGCTGAAGCCGCCAAGAAAGAGGAGCTCAAGGTCAAGTCCGGTTCAGACAATGCCAAGGTTCATGCCGAATACGTGGCGGAAACCGTCCGCCAACTGATCTATGCACAGTATGGCGACGAGACCTACACCCGCGGCCTGAACGTTTACACCACCCTCAAGGCCGCAGAACAGGACGCGGCCTACCGCGCCCTTCGCAAGGGAATCATGGACTATGAGCGGCGCCAGATCTACCGCGGCCCCGAGCAGTTCGTCGACCTGCCGACGAACCCCAAGGAACTTGAAGAGGCCATCGACGATGCGTTGACTGAACATCCTGATAACGACGACGTCCTGTCTGCCGTCGTGACAGAGGCCAACCCCAAGAAAATCGTTGCGATCCGGCAGAATGGCGAGAGCATCGAGATCACGGGCGAAGGACTCAAGCCGGCCCAATCGGGCCTTTCTGACAAGGCCGCGCCCAAGATACGCATCCGTCCCGGCGCGGTGATCCGGGTTGTTCGCACACCCAAGAACACTTGGGAGATCACCCAGTTGCCTGAAGTTGAGGGCGCCTTCGTCGCCGTGGATCCGCGCGACGGGGCTATCCGGGCGCTGGTCGGTGGCTTTGACTTCGCCAAGAACAAGTTCAACCACGTCACGCAGGCCTGGCGCCAGCCAGGCTCAAGCTTCAAACCTTTCATCTATTCTGCAGCGCTTGAAAAAGGCCTTACGCCGGCCACCATCGTCAACGACGCACCACTGTTTTTCGACGCTGGCGTTACCGGCGGGCAACCTTGGGAGCCCAAGAACTACGACGGCAAGTTCGAAGGCCCAATGCCGCTGCACACGGCGTTGGCCAAGTCAAAAAACATGGTGTCCATCCGGGTTCTGCAGGCGGTGGGGGCGCAGAATGCGCAGGAGTGGATCACACGGTTTGGATTCGACGCTGAGAAGCACCCACCCTACCTGACGATGGCCTTGGGCGCGGGTTCTGTCACACCCATGCAGATGGCCACGGCCTACGCCGTCTTTGCCAATGGCGGCCATCGGATCAACCCTTGGCTGATCGCCCGGATTTCCGACCAGAAGGGCAAGATCCTGGTCGAGAGCAAGCCTCCAGCAATGAATGAGGCCGCACGGGCCATCGACGCCCGCAACGCTTTCATGATGAGCCGCCTGCTGCAGGAAGTTGCCCGCTCCGGCACTGCTGCCAAGGCACAGGCCGCACTCAAACGGCCAGACCTGTATGGCAAGACCGGCACCACCAATGACTCGGTTGACACCTGGTTCGCCGGCTACCAGCCAACGTTGGCCGCCGTGGTCTGGATGGGTTACGACACGCCACGATCGCTGGGTGACCGGGAGACAGGTGGTGGGCTGAGTCTTCCGGTGTGGATCAGTTTCATGGAAACAGCCTTGCGTGGCGTGCCCGTCACAGAGGTTGCAGCCCCTGAAGGCGTCGTGAACTCAGGCGGCGAATGGTTCTATGACGAGTACACGCATGGGAGCGGCGTCAGCAACCTGGGGCTGGACGAACGTGGAGCCAAGGGCAGCGCACCTGGCGCGTCGACCACCCAGGAACTCCCTCCGGCGGACGAGCGCAAGCGCATCCTCGACCTGTTCAAGAACTGATCAAGCGCTGAACACCAAAGTGGCGCCTGCTTGGTCACTCGCATCCCGCGAAAGACGGGCAAAGAATTCGCCTTGACCCTTGGTGTCCATCCAATGGGCGCCATCGAATTTGAAGTGGTAGCCACCCGAACGCGCCGCCAACCAGACTTCATGCAAGGGCTTTTGCAAATTGACGACGATCTGGCTTAGGTTCCCAAACGTCAGCGTGATCATGCCGCCGACGCGCTGGTTATCGATGTCCGCTTCGGTGTCGTCGTTGATGCGATCGCATCCGGACTCCACGCTGGCGAGCAGCCTTTCCGCGTGGTCCATGAATTCGAGGTCGGTCATTACAATTTGCCCATGTTGAAGCGAACGCGAATTCTAGCCAGTGGCCTTTTCCTTGCCGCCGGTGCGGTGGTTCTGGCTGGCTGTGGGCAGAAGGGTCCACTGATCCTGCCCCATGCGCCGGCTTCGGCTGCCTCCATGCCGTCAACCTCGGTCACGCCCGGCGCCCCTCTCGCACCTGCTGCCTCCAACACCCCATGAACGTACCCCACATTCCCGGCGCGCCCCACTTTGCCTATCGTGGCACGCATTTGTACATCGAGGACGTCCGGCTGTCCGATCTGGCGCGTGTGCATGGAACACCGTTGTATGTCTATTCGAAGGCGTCGATGCAGTCGGCTCTCGCAGCCTATCAGCGCGGCTTCGCGGGTCGAAACGTGCAGATCTGCTATGCCATGAAGGCCAACTCCAGCTTGGGCGTTCTCCAAGTGTTTGCGCAGGCGGGCTGCGGTTTCGACATCGTCTCCGGGGGTGAGCTGCAGCGTGTTCTGGCAGTTGGTGCAGCGGCAGACAAAGTCATTTTTTCAGGCGTCGGCAAGACCCGTGCCGAAATGCGCGACGCCCTGGAGGCAGGCATCGGCTGCTTCAATGTCGAGAGCGAGGGCGAACTTGAGGTACTGAGCGAAGTGGCGCTGGCGCTCGGCATGCGGGCGCCGGTGAGCATCCGCGTGAACCCGAACGTGGACCCCAAGACCCATCCGTACATTTCCACCGGCCTCAAAGGCAACAAATTTGGCGTCGCGCACGAACGCACCCTGCAAACCTACCAGCGCGCAGCCAACCTGCCCGGCCTACGAGTCGTCGGGATCGATTGCCATATCGGCTCGCAGATCACGGAGGAGGAACCGTACCTCGACGCCATGGATCGCGTGCTGGACCTTGTGGATGCCATAGAAGCCGCCGGCGTCCCGATTCAGCACATCGATTTCGGTGGCGGACTGGGCATCGATTACAACGACGATTCTCCGCCGGAAGCTGATGCCCTGTGGTCGCGCCTGCTCATGCGCCTGGACGCACGCGGCTACGGCGACCGGCACCTCATGATCGAGCCTGGGCGCTCCCTGGTCGGCAACGCCGGTGTCTGCCTGACCGAGGTGCTTTACCTCAAACCTGGTGAGCACAAGAACTTCTGCATCGTCGACGCGGCCATGAACGATCTTCCCCGTCCGGCCATGTACCAGGCCTTCCACCAGATCGTTGCGCTCGAGCGTCGTGATGGCGAAACCATCAGCTTCGATGTGGTCGGTCCTGTCTGTGAGAGCGGTGACTGGATCGGGCGGGACCGCGCGCTCCATGTCCATGCCGGCGACCTCCTGGCCGTGATGTCAGCCGGCGCCTACTGCATGAGCATGGCCAGCAACTACAACACCCGCGGCCGCGCCGCCGAAGTGCTGGTCGATGGCAACCAGGCCCACATGATCCGCCGCCGCGAAACCGCTGCCGACCAGATGCGCGGTGAATCATTGGTCAGATGAATGCTATGAATATTGAATCATCAAATGACCAAATGACGATGGGTTACTGCCGTTTTCTTCTTAAGAACCTCGCCAGGCGCCACCCCAGCAAGACACACAGGATTGCGCCATAGACGGAGACTTCTGCGAAGTCATTCTTCCCGGCACGCATCCAGAAAAAATGCAGGATTGCCAGCACGGCGACAAGGTAAACCGACTTGTGGAGTGCTTGCCAGCGCGCCGCCCCCAGACTCCGGATCGCCCGGTTGAACGATGTCGCCGCAAGCAGCGTCAGGAACACAAAGGCGACGAATCCCACCAGAATGAACGGGCGCTTGCCGATGTCCCTCAGGACATCTCCCCATTCAAACCCCATGTCGAATCCGATGTAGCTCAAAGCGTGCAGAGTCGCGTAAAAATACACCATCAAGCCCAGCATCCTGCGAAATCGCGCCAGTGCCGGGCTGCCGCTGACCACGCGCAGGGGTGT
>Ga0075163_10012966_pt1 | contig 10840 bp, 10 predicted proteins | sample JI1023141ADNA_FD_71478 | JGI IMG/M metagenome (GOLD analysis project Ga0075163, IMG submission 71478) | Wastewater effluent complex algal communities from Wisconsin, to seasonally profile nutrient transformation and Carbon sequestration -... | ecosystem: Engineered > WWTP > Effluent > Algae...
ATACTGTCATTTGAGCTTCTCGATCATTTGTTTAATTTGTTTTAGAGAATCATTATCTCGTTTCATGGAATCATCATATAGAGATTTATCCGCATGATATGTGCCCGCTTTCATCGATGCTTCTCGATCCGCGATTGATTTTTCCGTTTGTTTTAGGAGTCTATTGAGACGTTTCAATTCCTTCTCATCCTGGACTGAGAGAGTTCCCGCTTCCTTGCGGGTCCACTGAATCTTTGGTCCGGTGGCTTTTGTGTATTTTTCTACTTTAGTGACGCCCCTGTTATCGCAATAATATGTCAATTGAAAGGTGTTTCCGTACATAGAACCGCCTGTGATGTATTCCTTACCGTCACATTTGCTTAGTAGAAATTTCGCCTGTGCGTCAGATTTGAATAATCCATTATTTGATTTAACAAGAGAGGCAAAGGAAATATCCAACTCTGTGGATTCCATTACTACACTCTCGCTCCAGTCTTTGACAATGGTGTTTGATTTAAATCCAGAGACTGGTATTAGCATATCTTTGAGAATCTTCTCATTGTTGATTTTATCTACCCATTTAGATGCCTCAGCTCGATCCACATTATAATATAATGTCAAGTGGGCAGAAAAGTCTGGGTAGGAATGCTTGAGACCAAAATCCTTTAGATCGGAATGTATTTGTTCCAATTTTGTGGACTTGAGTTTTAGGACAACACACGCCAGATTCTCATCTCGTTCTCCATCTTTAGGTAGAGAATCAAACTTAGCTGCCTCGATTACCTTACAAGCAGTGGATCCTTTCTTGTAGGTATTCTCGAGATATTCCTGAATCTTCTTTGGATCCACGTTGCTATTCTTGGAGTATATCAGCGTGATGTGTGGTTCTTTGTTTGGTTTTCCTGTATCAAAATCCAAATCGTCATTGATTATCTCGGGAATCTCACATCCGATTGAGACGTAATTTCCCTTCCTTGTATCTTGAGACTCCACAAGATAGTCTTTAAATGATTTCATACAAAGCAAGATAGATCCATTTTATTTGTTTGAATTGTAACCGTTTTTCCGTCCACAGGAGCGATATTGTATTTTGATTTGATTTTCATACCAAATTGCATCTCAAATGTAAATTGGTAATTGCCGGATCCTTTATATTGTACTCTAGCTCTATACGTTGCTTTTGCCGACGATCCAAATGTTGGAACATTCTTCAAAGATAATGGATTTTTGGTTCCCATAGTATAGAACCCATGGGTTCCGATATTCACATAATAGGTATCTTTTTTGTTGTAATACTGTTCGATTTTTGTTGCTGGGATCTCACCTTTAATATCTTTGAAGGTATCTCGGTCTCTTTCGTATCTTTGTGTTGGTGTTAATTTTCCAGCAGTTATATTCCAGTGATTATCTCGATCTCGTTTAAACGGCACTTCGGACCAATGTTTGTTGATGAGATCAAACAATTTAATTTCTTTAGCCAAATCTCGGATGAATATTTTCTCATCTTCATCGCTTTTGATATCACCAAATCCCCACGACTTTGTTTTTGAATCATATTTGAGAACCAACGAGCCTGCAGATGCCGCAGATATCTTCAATTCGCATCCAGCCTCCTTCTTTTTATACAGGAGCATTAGGTCTGGTTGATTGTGCCCAGCGCCAGCTGGCTTGAAATTCTTCGGAACATAACCCATGGGTTTGAGTATGTTTGTAGCATTTATTTCGTACTGAAATCCTTGTTGTGCTGCCATAGCACCCCCTATTATCTGTTTGATTATTTAGTCAAGAATACCACTTAGGATGAGGATAACCTAGGCGTGAAAAAGGGCTCCGAAGAGCCCTTTTTTGATGATCCGCCGGTTTAGAGCAGATTCTTAACAACCAACTTGCGATAGTAGATGTTTGTGCCGCTTGCGTTCGATGTGAACGGGTTAGCGACCAGACCGTAACGAGTACGGAACGCAATCTTCGGCTGGAACGTGTTAGGATCCGTAGCACGATACATTTGCAATGGTACGTATGGGCAGAAGAACATACCTGCGTCCATACGGCTTGAGCCTTTGTATCCAACCAACAGGAATTGGTCGGCGGTGCCGTTTGCAACGAATGGGTCGACATACACCTTGTAGCGTCCGTTTAGAACACCCGCAAAAGTGCTAGAAGCCTCATCGACTGTCAGGTTTGTGGAGAGTGCTGGAGCGTAGTCCAAAACACCTGCCATTGCCAATGCCGACGCTACGTCTGCAGAAGCGATGATGATGTTACCCTTACCACGGCGAGTTTGTTGATAAACAACGTTTGCTTCGCGCTCGATTTGGAACAGGAGACCTTTGAACTTCTCAACCGACCAACGACCATTGGAGTCAACGTCCAAGTCAAACTCGCCTGTTACAGCGGTTGTACCTGCGTTAGCGCCAACCTTAGCGCTGGTGTAAACCGTACGCATGATTTCGCGGTTCATTTCATTCGTAATTTCTTGCGAAAGAATGTTGCTCAATTCAGCTTCTGCGTCCAGACCATGCACAGACTTCAAGTCTTGTGCGAGTTCGACGGTGTATTCTGCCTTCAGTGCGCGGGTTTGTGCGACAACCGATGTCTTCTCGATCGAGAATGCCATCTGATTGAACGTACCACCTGGGGTGCCGCTGGTAGAACCCAAAGTTTCACCTGCTGCGGTCGACATAGCAGTACCAGTCGTCTTGGTCATTGCTGCATCTAGGTCACCTTGGTGGGTACCAGTACCGGAAAAGTCGGTGTCTGCTTCGTTGAAGAGAGCTTCAGAACCACCTTGCGTACCGTACTTGCTCTTCATTGCGAAGATCAGTCCAGTTGGCTGGGTCATTGGCTGAACACCGCAGATGTCATAAGCGATCATCGCAGGAGCAGCGCGGCGAACCAAGCTGATCAGTACCGGATCGTACTTAGCAACACCACCGGAGTCAGGCATCGCGCCCGCTGCGTTGTTGTGCGCATCTTCATTCAACGACTGGCGCTCACGGCGCATTTCGCGTTCTTGGTTTTCCAAGAGAACTGCGGTGTCTGCTTTACGAGCAGCGTCTTTGATTGGAGCAAGATCTGCGTGCTCCAATACGGGTGCCCACTTCTTAACGAGGGCTTGGATGTTTGTGTCTTCCATGATGGTATTCCTTTAAATTTTGTTACGAGTCAGTGCCGAAACATACGCATTGATCGAAGGATCAATTTGTGGTGCGCGGGTTTCTTCTTCAATAATAACCGGCTCGTCAGTTACGACGGATTCCGATAGTTGCTTTTGGTTTTCAGCTGTCTTCTGGAAGAAATTCTCGCGAATCGCTGCCAACTTATTCTTAAAACCGTCTTCCGTGTCATATGAGAGACCTTCTGCCAGTTCCACAAAACGTTCCGTATCCAGTTCCGACAACCCTTCGGCTGCCTCTGCGATACTGAATTGTCTTGCGATATCCTTCAGCTCTTTTCTCAATGCGACATTCTCTTCGAGCATTTCGTCCATTTTGCTCTCCAGCCCTTCATTGACCGAACGAAGTTCATCAAGAACTTCTAGCTCCTGCTCTGGAACATTAATGTGATGTTCTTCAAACAAGGATTTCATTCCGCCCATAAAGCTCTCGAACAAATCGGCTTTGATGCCGCGTTCCAGGGCAATTTCATTATCAGTAATCCACTGCTCGACAACGTAGTCGAGGTATCCATCAACTTTTTCAGTTAGTCCCTCGACCAATTCCTCTGACTCAGTCAGCGATTTTTGGTCGTGTTCAGCTTTGTATTCACCCAGCGCAGTAGCATAGGATTCTTCAATCGCTTTCACTCTTTGAGCAACTGCTGCTTCGAAAATAGCAGTTGCTTTTGTCTTAAATTCTTCCGAGAGATCTTCTCCGGCGAAAATTGTCGATACATCAATGTCTTCTGCAGGAGCAACAACTTCTGTTGGTGTTGCGTCTACGGTAGTTTCGGTAGATGTCTCTTCGACGATTTCTGTGCCTTGATCTTTTGCTTCAAGAAGTTTTGCGGCTTTCTGTCGCAGTTCTTCAAGTAATTCGAGGTTGTTTTCCATAATAGTATTTTCCTATTGGTTTAATGATATTTATAGCGAGCATGATTTTGCCGCCGATTTTCAGGTGTTTCCATCGATATTACCAACCTGGCTGTTACGCGCGGATTGATTTGAAGAACTGCTCCATCAATTGGAACTTGCGTTCCTCAGATAGTTTGATCTTCTTGATTTCTTTTTGCATCTTCTCTAGAATTTGCCCGTCGTCTGTGACGAGCCACTCTTGAGATTCGTTGACTGCGTTTACCCAAGCATCCAATGCGCTAGGGTCAATCACCGCATCTACTGCCGAGATCATATAGTCATTGCCCACGTATGTTGCTCCTGCTCTTTCGGAAACAGAGCCCAGCCCTCGTGTGCTAACGCCCATTTGGGTTCCACCATCAAGCAATCCCTTGAGGATGTTTCCTTGTGGTGTCGACAAAATGAGGGCCTTGCCGTAGACATCGTTTCCATCCATGCGGAGTTCCGTGATTCTATGGCTAGCCATTTCTGGGAGAACGCGTGGTCTGTTTTCTGGGTGGGATAGTTCCCCCAACGCACGATTCTTAGAAACATGGTTCTCGATGTATGAATTTACCGCAGACTCCATGATGGGCTTTGTGTAGATTCGACCATTGCGATTCTTCTTCTCTGCTTGAGCAAAAATGCCCTCGATGAAAAGTTTCTTGGGTCCAACTTCCGATGCTTCTTCTAACAGCTTGACGTCGCTGTATTCTGAGCTCTCTCTTAGGAATTTCATTTATTAGCTCCCTACTGCGTTTGGATTGTCGTATTGACCATAATATTCTGGTTCAATCTTTGTGACATATCCTTCTGTTTTTCTTAACGTCAGATAAACGTCTCCGGTTCCCACGATATTAACGACGATGTCGCTCGCTTCTTCCGTGTTATCTAGATATCCTCCGTTGCCCGACATATCCAATTCTCCAGCATTCTGGAAGAGATGTAGAACACCAACAGAATTTCTAGTTACTGTGATAGTATCGGAAGCACCGGGACTAATGTTCCATTGTGCATATCCAATGGATACTTTTGGTGTTCCGGAGATTACTTGATTCGCTGGAAGAAGATCTGTGGCTAATGTTACGGTTCCGGAACCGGTTCCAGATACTTTAGCTACCGCCAGATTATTGGTGACTTTGATTATTTTTACTGTTGCCATATTATGTTCCTAATTCTTCCGGCTCTTCTCTAGAGAAAAGTTCAGAAACCACGGATTCTCGATACCCCTCTATCGCATTGACCAATTTGTCATTCATGATGGCATTGAAGCTGTCTTGAATGTCACTGCTTTTTCCGGCTTGAATTGCTAAAATGAGATCTTCTGTGGTGGTCATTTACTCTACTTCCAAATTTAAGATTTGTTCGATCAGAGAATCGAGATCCTCTGTAATATTTATATCATCTGCAGATTCGTCTTCAGATTCATTACGAAGTCTCTCGAGGTTTTTCTTGGCGTAATCTTTCTGGTAACTGGTTTTAAGATTTTGTAGATTGTCTGCGTAATCTTTAATCTTATCGGCATTGGTAGTCAATCCGTGCTGGTGAATGTGGTTTGCTAAGTTAGAGATTGCTTCTTTCGCACCACGTACATTACCAGCCGCTAGATGCTTTCCAATTTCGGCGTGCAGTTTATCTGCTTCTGCATTTGCCGAGGACTTTCCGGCAAGTTTCTTCGCTGCTAGATGTTCCGCTGCTGCTCTCTTGATTCCTCTGAGGTTATCTCCTGCAGAGGTAGTCGAGGTTTGTTTTATATCCGATGTGTACATCCCTGCAGTTTTCTTCTTCTCGTCATCCGTTTTCTTCACATAGTTCGATTGCATGTCGGGTTTATTTTTTACCCTTGCGGCATGAAGTTCGGCTCTCTTCTTATCTGCTTTGACGATCTTGACTTCAATGTTCTTATTCTTAAATGCATCCGCCTCGCCCTGTGTGGCAGAATGCATGAGATGCTCAATTGCATCTCCCTTGCCATATCTTGGGCTTGGGTTCTCATACCTTGTGGAAGCAGGATAGACCATCTTCCCACCTGCTCTGTATGGCTTAGGATGGCGATACTCGGTCTGCGAGTTCTCTTTGTCCGACCCATGAACTCTGTATTCGGATCTAGAGCCATATGAATGAGTGGAGACTGCTGCTTTTACTGGCTTTCCATCTACGTGTACCACAGGAGTATGTCCGGCGACCATTGCTGTGTGGATATGCTTCTTAAGTGCCGAGGCATTTTTGATTCTTCCTGTTGACTCCACTTCGGAATTTTCTCCAGCGCCGTCGTTTGTGAGAGTCTTCAGAAGATGCTTGGACATACCCGCCAAATTACCTGTCCCCTCATCCAGGGAGAATTCCACAAGATCGAATTCCTCTGCTGCTTCTGGCGCAGATTCTTCAAACACGGAAGACACAACTGCTTCTTTGTATGCCTCAATTGCGGTGTGCAGCTTGTCGTTCATGATTTCGTCGAAACGATCTTGAATGTCGGTGCTGTTGCCGGAGCGGATTGCCTGAACTAGATCTTTGGTTGTATTCATATGGATAACTCGTGTGATATGTTATGGGTTAATCTTTAGCAGGCTTGCCCGACTTTTTGGGCTCGTCTTCTTTGTCTTCTTTGTCTTCTTTGGATGGAGCAGCCTCTGGGGGAGGTTGTGTTGGGTCCATACCATCGTCGGTATCCGCTAGCGGCATAACTTCCGCTTTCTGCTGTGCGGCAATTTCCTCGATTTCTTCGTCTTTCAACCTCAGAACGTTTTTCTGGATCCATTCTTTGGAGTAGTATTTTCCTACCAAAGGATCTGCTTGGAGAGCCGTTTGAATTCTGGTGTTTAGGATCTCATTTTCCTTGAGCTCGGCAAAGTAGTTGTCATGAGAGTAGATTATCCTAATCTTCTCTTTGATCGACTCCCAATCCTCATCTGAGATGATTCCCTTAGCAACCAGCTGCACGCGCAACGGATCCAACAAGGTTCCATTGAACCTGGATCTGATCTTGCCAATAAACTTGTTGAACTTGATCTCATCTCGAGATACCGTATCGCTCTTTCCGATGCTGAAGCCCGTGTCCGGCTTAGTCCTGGAGATGGGAACGTTCAACGAGTGGTACAATTTGTTGAGGAAATAATCCAAATCATCCAATTGACCCAATCCCTGCCCACCCGGGAGGGTTGTAATTTCTGTACCCTTGCCGCCATCTCGTCTGGGCATCCAAAAGTCTTCCATCATCGAGAGGTGGCGCTTTGAATCAACCACGTCTCCAGTAATAGCATCATATGATAGTTTGTTCTTAAACTTGTTCATCATGGTGCTGACATACTGCTCTGCCTTACCTTTAGGCAGGTTACCAACGTCGATGTAAAAAACTCTGCGCTCTGGCGCGCGGGTGTATCTATAAATAACAACCGACTCTTCTAGCATTTTGAGTTGGTTTGCGGGTTTGATTGCTTTATGGAGGTGACCCAAGATCATCCCGTTAGCAGAATCTACAATGCCAGAGTGACAATACACAATGGAATCTTTGCCCAGTTTGACGCCGCTGGTTCTACCATCAACAATTCCCTTGTCGTTGTAGAGGTAGTATTCGTCGATGCTTTTGACGACCTCTACTCCACCGGGCGCCATCTCTTTTTTGATGTTCTTGATCTTCTTGATTTTGCGAGGATCGATGTATCGCAGTTCCTGGATCCCATCCTTGATCTTGCTCTCATCTAAGATGATCTGGTAAAAGATCTTGCCGTCGATATACCAATTCTTGAAGATTTCATACCCAACGGTATTGAAATCATATTTGTTGAGGACTTCGTTGAAGGCATCGTTAATCTTCTTCTTGAGACCTTCCGACACCTTCAACTCATCCAAATTTAACGTTACTGGAGACTCGTCTCCATCCATTACAATTGCTTCGTTAACGATGTCTTCAATTGCCTCAGCAACTTCAGGAAATCTAGATAGCTCTCTATACCTACGAATGAGGTCAATTTCATTTTTGATCAGTCCGTCTGGATCTACTGCTAGAATGTAGGATTCCCCGGATACTCCTCCAACGTTGGAGGAGACGACTATAGATCCGTCGTCAGTGGATGGCGAGACAACCGACTTGGTTGAGTCTTCCTCTTTCTCTTTCTTCTTACCTATCGTGAATCCGAAAATGCTAGTGGCCATATTATACGTGAGTTGAATTCAAAGAAATTGGGGGCGAACCCCCAATTTTGCGGGGACTAGATCAGAATACCAGCACGCCTTCGGACGTTGGGCTACGCCAGAAGTTGTATTGGAATGTCACCGGGAAGGTTTCGATTTGGTTGTTTGTTTCCCAATCCAATTGAATTTGTCCAATGTTCAATGGCCATGCATCAAAAAACACGTACTCTTTGACTACGTTGTCATTTCGATCCAGCTGAAGAACAGACATGTCCACTTGGTACATCCCTGGATTGATAGCACCGTTTGTGCTCTCAGCGTTTTGGATTGTGTCAACCCAAGCCTCTAGAGCGTTTCGCACGATGAAGTCGTTATCGTTGTAGATTTCGATTGTCCATGGCTCAAATTCTCTTTCCCCAGCAAAGTGCACAGGGCGGCCTCGATACGAGACGGGGATGTCGCTAACGTTTGATGCAGGAAGCGACGCGCTCTTTGCCAAGAACTGTAGCTTTTGTCCGGCGATCGAACCGTTAGGGATAATGCTTGGCAGCGTAATCATGCACTGGAACTGGTTTGCACGAGCTCCGCCGCTGATCATTTGTGCTTTGAAGGCTGAAATATCGGTCATTATTTAGATCTTTCTAAGTGTTTAGGTTATTTATGCGGTAAAAGATGGGGAAGATCCCCATCAATTTACCCAGCAATTTCTGTAAAGTCCGCACCAGAACGAGTTGCGATGAAGTTCAATGTAATGAAATTGATTGACCTTGCAGGCTTCAAGTAAATGTCGGCAACAAAACGATTGTTGTCGATGACTTCGCCTGTGTTGTTGGTCTCGTCGCAAACAACCTTGAAATCATAAAGACCGCGGCGTCCCTTGACATCACGCAAGTATGGCTCAACCATATTGCGGAACTGAGCACGTGTGAATCCGTCGTTGAATTCGAACAGTTGATATTTTGCTGCTGTAGCAATTGCCTTTTCCAACACGATGAACAAACGACGAACGTTGATTCGGTCGAATGCGCTTGGCTTGGAGAGCAACGTCTTGTCGCCGTAAAGAACCACACCTTGTCCTGGGAATGCCACGACTGGGTTTACTCCATTCTTGTAGAGATTGTCTCTGTCGGTTTTGCGTGGGCTGTATGCCAACTTAACAACGTTCTTGATTTGTCCGCGGTTGAGACCGGCTGGAGACCACCACGGATCGTTTGTTTCGTCGGTTCTAGCGCACAGACCAGCAACGTCGCCGTTCAACGGAACCCAACGGTAGGCGTCGTTATAACGGTCGTATTGATACTTGTATCCGGTATCCAAAACTGCGTAGGAGCTGGAAGGCAACTCATTACGGAACGCAATGATATCTTCAGCTTGGTCGCTTGTCGTTCCGGCGATAACTTCTCCATCCTTGTTGGGGGAGACGAATGCTAGGCAGTCCTTGCGAACCTCTGCGACGTTTTGAATAACGTAGTTTGCTACGGTTGCGCTTGCTTTACCCACAGCGATCAAGTTAACGTCCCACTGTTCATCATTACCAAACAGTGCAAATGCCGTCATCTTTTGACCGTCAGTTGATGCAAAGTCGTCGATACCACCGGAGAGAACTCGGGTGATTGGCGATGCGCCGATCGAAGCGTATGCCTGAGAGTCGGCTGCTGTACCCCAGTTGGTACCTGTCGATGGGTGATCCATCCACCAGATGTACTTGGAGTTTGCGTTGATTACGTTCTTGTAGTAGGAAGTGCTTCCATCCGCCTTCTTAGCGTCGGATGCTTTTGACACAAAGCCAAATGCCTCGAGCACAGAACCCGCAACTCCTGACCACTTTCCGCTATTGTCAACAACAACCAAGTGCAACTCATCGTTCGATGCGCCGTTGGAAACTGCCCAATCGGACGATCCAGGAGCGCCTTCAAATTGGTCTTTGTATGCCCATGTAGCGTAGGTCGTTGAGTCTGCGATAGAGACCGTCAAGCTATTTCCAAGAGATCCTGGGTACTTGGCAGCAAATTCACCAACAACACCCTCACCCGCGTCATAGTTTGCTTCGTAGTTGTCGAGGTTCAGAATCTTCACGCCGCCGTCAACCACAGTAGCAGTAATTGCTGCGCTTGTGCCTGGGCTTACGTTTGTGTCTGTGATCGTTACCAACGGAGGAGAAACTGCGGAATATCCGGTTCCTGGGTTGGTCAAAGTGACCGACTCAATAACACCCGTTTGCATTGTTACGGTAATGGTTGCTGCTGTACCATCCCCCACCACAGTTGCTGTAGGTGCTGTCGTGTAACCTTTACCCGGGTTTGTCAGCGTCAATGTTGCAACCGCGCCTACAGCGACTGTTGCCGTTGCCGTTGCCGTCACGCCCCAAGGTTCTGTTGGTGCGCTAAAAACGACCGTTGCCGAGGTGTATCCCGTACCACCTTCATCAACTGCGATAGAACCGACCTTGTTGGTCAATCGTACCGTTGCAGTTGCTTGGATTCCGCCGACTGTATCCGGCGCATCAATTGCTGCTGTGGTTGTTCCGGCGTGATATCCAGAACCGCCAGAACCGAGCGTCAATGCAGAGACAGTTCCCGTCAACGTTGACACAGCGTTTCTTTGATTTGTGGTCTCAGGACGAACAACCAACAAATTGCTGGAATAAGCCAAGAAGTTTGCTGCGGTGAACCAGCT
>Ga0075163_10012969_pt1 | contig 10838 bp, 3 predicted proteins | sample JI1023141ADNA_FD_71478 | JGI IMG/M metagenome (GOLD analysis project Ga0075163, IMG submission 71478) | Wastewater effluent complex algal communities from Wisconsin, to seasonally profile nutrient transformation and Carbon sequestration -... | ecosystem: Engineered > WWTP > Effluent > Algae...
GATCAAACATGCCATCAGGAATAGCAACGCTGTTTACGTCGTACCAAATTCCTGTTGAAACAGGAGAACCATCTAGCATATCTGTCATGAAGAATGGAGCATCAGTGCTACAAACAGTGATGTCAGTATCAAGACCTGGATCGCCGAGTGGGTCAACACTTACGAGTACCTCATCAGTGCTGCCACATGCCGGATGTCCTGCCGGATAACCAGTGAGTGTGTATGTAGTTGTCTGAGCCAAATCAACGACGTTTGGATCTTGAACGTTTGCGAAGTCAAGTCCAGTTCCCGGATTCCAATCCCAAACGAATGTAGCAGCTGTCATGCTTCCTGCAGAAACAACGTACGTCCACTCGGTAGCGCCGCCATCGGTGCAGTTACCAACGCCATCCCATTCAGAGATGAAGAAAGTCAAACAACCGCTAGGGTCTGTGGAAGTCCACGACATACCTGTAAGATCACCGGTGAAGCCGCCGATCCAAGGTGAAGGCCATGTATCAGGTCCATCATAAACGTTGAGGTTATCATTCACTGCTGCAGTTCCTTCCATGAAAGAGATTGTTATAACACCTTCACCAAGTACATCAGGACAATAAGTTTGTTGGTAGAAATCAAAGACGTCGTAGCAATAGTTGAATGTTCCGCAGTTACTGCAATCAACAGGCTGATCGCCAATCAAAGAACCATCGAGCATTACAGAGCCACAGCTAAATAGCTGATCTGGTCCTGCACTCACCTGAGGAGCTTCTGTGATTGTAACTTGAATTGTAGTATCGAACTGACAACCGAAGCTGTTGATTACAACATAAGTGTAATCAAAAACACCTTCAACTTCAGGAGTGATGCTGATCTGGTCTGCATCAGGAGTGATGTCAGTGATCCACTGAGCACCTGCTGTTACCCAATATGAAGAGTCAGCACCCGAGCCTATAGAAGGAGTAAAAGTTGTAACACCAGGATACAATTCAGGGTTGAAAGAAATACCCCAATAGAAAATGTAGCCATTGTCGATTGCGAGGTTATCTGTTACGGAGAATGTCCATTCACCATTGAGTGGGCAACCAACTAGATCACAAAGATCACCGGCTGATTCATAAGATCCTGATGGAAGTGAAGGATCAGCACCTGCGTTTTCACCCCAAGTTCCGTTTGTCGCATCTGGATCCCAGAAATAGTCGTAACCGACACCTGGGTCTGTGCCACCATCGTCAATGGCTTCACCGAGGAAAGTACCACCACCGCCATTAGTGCCCCATTCTACAAGGTCAACTGATGTTCCGTCAGGACAAGTGATATATAGTCCAAGGTCACCCATGTAGCTGTGCTCCATATTCACAAAAATGTTAAGGAGGTCATCACAGTTTTCAAGGGTTTGATCAGCTTCGAAGAAGTCAAATACAAGAGAAGTAGAGTAGGAGAAACCCGCACCATCAGCGAGGTAAGTTGTACCGGCAACAACTTGAGGAGGAAGAGCCGTCCATGTAGTTCCTGAAGCACCACCGCCAATTTCTGTATCACCCGGAAGAGCATCGCCATCACCAACTTCAACTGCACCGATTACTGTTTCACCAAGACAAGTAGCAAGGTCTGTCATACCACTGAAAGTTGGATAAGTACTTACCAAAACTTGCAGAGGAATGATATTCAAACTCTGACAACCATCGGCATCATCGCCTAAGTTGTCATCTTCTACTGTTAGTGTTACGATATATTCACCAGGCTCTGACCAGGAGTGAGATATGTTAGCAGGACCATTGTTCGTTACAACAGTACCATCATCGAAATTCCAGATATACTGTGCCAAATCGAAACCAGGTTCAGCAAATGATCCATTATCACCAAATGTTACTGTTGCATTCATACAAACACTTACGGTTTGAATAGCTGGATCAACAGGCGATGGGCTAATGATTTCCGATGCAGCCGTTGGACTTGCACAAGGTGTTGTGCATTGGATTTGAGCTTCGAAACCAGGTGAAGAAACGTTTGCTTGACCGTTGGCTGAGAATACAAGTGTCAAACAGCCTGAGGTATTTCCTACAGTTCCTGTAACCTGAAGTCCTTGAATGGCACTTCCTGTATAGTCTCCCAATGAAGGAGCGGAGGTGTCGTCACCATCAAAAATGCTGAGGTAGTCGCTGTTGTTGGCGTTCGGACTAGTTTGCATGGCAAAGGCACTGAAAGTGAGCTGAACCACATCGCCAGGAGTATCCGGACAAAGGGTTAACGTGTAATCAGTATCTGAATATGCCGCTCCATCGGCATCATCTGTCAAAGTGTTTCCATCAGAGACAGTGATAGTGCCATCCTGCATGCAGAAATAGCCAGGAGTACCGCATTGAGCATCAGCTAGATGAAAAGCGATAAGGGAAGAGAAAAATAGTACAATCCGTTTCATGTAATTCGTATGGGTTTACTAACCACTACATATGACTTAGCAAATTTAAAGAAGTTGCATGGGCACGCCACTTTTAACATGCGATTACACCCGCATTTTTCAACGTTGGATTGTCACTAATCTGAAGATGTCAGGAATTCCAGAGGTCATAATGAGATTTATCCGTTGAAAAAGAGTTGTTTAAGTTGTTTTTTTCTTGAAAAGAAAATCACGGAAAACCTTGGAAAGCGAAGGGCATTTTTCCAATAAAAAAAAAGAAAATTACCTCACCACAGTGATATGTCCTTCATAAAGATGACCTACCTCATTTTTACTGTCACGAATGTGAATTTTGTAAAAATATACTCCGTCGGGAACAAAATTTCCTCCGCCTCCATAGTTACCTGTCCATGCTATAGTCGGATCGTCGGTTTCAAAAATCTTTTCTCCCCATTTATTGAAGATTTCAGTTTTGAAGGTGAAATTGTCATAACCTGATCCTTTGAACAACCATACATCGTTGATACCATCGTAGTCAGGAGTAAACGCGTTGGGAATAAAAAGGTCGATTTCTTCTTCTACTATCACTTGCACGATTGCTATGTCATAACAGCCGTATTGATTATATGCGTATAGCTCTACATCATAAGTGCCTTCTGTATTTGCAGGAAATGTGAAACTGGTGTCTTCAACGCTCATGGTGTCAAACTCGTCAAAGGTCCAGAGATATTGTTCACCGTTGTAGGTGTTGTTTACGAATCTGAAAGTTGTATTGGGAAGAATGGCAATCTCTTCATCCACTGTAAATCGTGCTATCGGCGTAGGGTAAATTCTCACAGGATAATCAATGCTATCAACGTATCGACAACCGAAATTGTCGATGATCTCAAGCCAAGGATAGTAGATGCCATCTTGTGTATACTCATGATTCGCAGAAGCAAGAATGTTTGTGCTATCTCCATCGTCGAAATGCCAGATCATGTCGTCGATCAACTGAAACTCGAGCGTATTGGAAGTCATTAAAATTGAAGTCGGATCACAACCTTCATATTCATCAACAGTGAAGGACGCATCGATAGGCTCGTGTATTCCAACTGTGGTAGTTGCTGTGTCAGAGATACCACATGCGTCTTCAACGATCACAGTGAACTGTTGCAATAAAGTGGCGACTACTTCCAAAGAATCTTGGGGAAATTGTGTCCCAGATTCATCAATCCATTTGATGCTCACTGGTGCGGTTCCTCCGTTGATTTGCGATACATCAAGTATTACCGTTTCTTCAAAACATGCCAAATGTTCATCGATAATATTGATGGAAAAATCATTGTTTACTTCTACAAGAACGTCATCACTGCTTGCACAATTAGGCTGACCTGCAGGATATGCAGTAAGCGTAAACAATGTCGTTTGCGAGAGATTCACAACATCCACTTCTTGCGCATTAGGAACAGACACATTGGCCTGTGGAGTCCAAAACCATTCGAAATCGGGCTCTCTTTGAACACATCCAACTTCGTAATTCCAGGGTTGAAAATCTCCATCAGCTGCAGAGCTAAAGGGGTCAGATTCAAAATAAATCGAAATACACCCGCTAGCATTGGTTGCTGTCCAACTCAATCCTGTCGCATCGCCATTCGACCAATCTAAAATAACTGGTGAATTCGCATCAGGACCATCATAGACAATGAGTCTTTCCCAAAACGGTTCCATTTGTCCGGAGATAAATGTGAATGTCATCGCTGTGCTTTCTTCAAATCCGGGATCGGGACAAAAGGTCCAGAGGAAACTTTCGTCGTTGTCATAGGTGAAATTAAAATTTCCTCCGTCCTGATTGCAAGATGATGGTTGCAGGTTCACAAACTCACCAGCGAGCGTGATTTCCGGATTGAGACAATCGAGCACGATGTCATCACCGGCAGTAATCGTTGGTGCGACGTCAACAACAATATAAACGGTCGTATCGAAGCTGCATCCGAAATTGTTGATGGCGGTGTATACATAAGAATAAGTGCCGGGTGCATTCAGTGTTACGTTGATGTAATCACATCCTTCAGATGATGAGGAAATGCCTTGTCCTGTCCAGTAGGTAGAATCACAGTCGGGTCCGTAAGTAGGAGTGAAATTCAAAATTTCACCATAAAAAGATTGATCGAATTCAACACCATAGTCGAATACGTAACCGTCGTCTCCAAACCATGTGTCGCAGAACTCGAGAGTCCATGTGCCATTCAAAGGGCAGCCAATTAGATTTGAAATAGGCTGCACCGATTCATAATCGCCAGCCGGCAATGTTGTATTGTCGCCATTGAAACCCCATGTACCTGTTGAAGCGCCGGGTGTCCAGGTGTATTCATATCCAACGCCGGGACCGTCCAACTCAGGCTCACCGAGATTTGTTCCAAAACCTTCTTGCTGGTGCAAAATAACAGATTGACCATTCGGACATATTATCGTAATGATCAAATCTTGCATGAAAGAATGCTCGAAATTCATGTAGATGTTTTCGATGTCGTTCAAACTTGTGATAACAGCATTCGCGTCGAAACCATTGTAAGTGAAGTAAAAATCCTGACAAGCTGATTGGTCATCCTCTACATAAATACCATCTGGATTGAAGTTGTCAGGAAGGTCAATCCATGGATTGCTGATCCAGGTATTGAGGCTGTCGTTATAATAAGCAGAGTCGGCGGCGATATTGGTAATGCCCAGAAAAGCTTCACCGCCGCTGCAGAGATCGCTGATATCGGTGATTAGATTGAAGTTCGGTGCTGTGCTCACAAACACGGTGAAGTCGACAAGATTGGTGTTTGTGCAACCATTGTTGTCCGTCACAAACACATTGACTTTGTAACCACCCGGTTGATCAAAGGTATGAGATACGGCAGGCCAACTGCTGTTATCAGTAGTGCCATCGTCGAAGTCCCAGCTAACCGAGGCCATCGCGCCGCCATTGAAAAACTGGGTTGATGATGCATCAAAAGATACAGATTCTCCGGGACAAATTAATACCGGTGGCAGTTCGTTCGAGGAAATCGCAGCAAGTGGCTGTTGACATGGAATGCCGCAAGCAATCTCGGCGGCGAAATTGCCGGTTGTAGCGCCATCAGAAACGAAGTGAATGGTCAAACATCCGGAAGCATTGGTTGAAATGATCTCCTGATTTTGAAGATCAGCGCCGGAATAGACTCCTATTAAAGCCGCTGCAGTCGAGTTGCCATCATAAATTTCAATGATGTCGCCTGCGCCCAATGCACTCACTGACCAGGAAAGAGTGAGAATAGTTTCGGGAGCTTCAGCACAAAGTGTAATCGTTTGATCTTCGTTGTCGGCATAGTCAGCAGCACTTAAACCGCTGTCAACCAAAAATCCGCCGCATCCTGTAACATCTGGTCCGTCAACAGGAATTTCCTGCGCCCTAGAGTTGTTGTTCAGCAACAAAAAGCAAATTGGCAACATCAATAATGACGAAGCCTTTAGCTTGAGAACAAGCTCTTTGAGCAATTTGTAGGATGAAAATAAAACCATTAGGGTGGTGCGCAAACGCTACCATTTGTACGGCCGCAAATAAAAAAGTTGCGTTTTGTTTTTCGCTAATGAAATTTCAGAAGTTATCCAATAATCAACGAACAAGAGTCACCGTTCCCTGAAAGGTGCGGTATTCAGCCATTTCCTTGTCTTTGACGACAATTTGCCAATTGTATACTTCATCTTTTGCATAATATTCACCTGCTCTCACATCGCCAATCCAGGGCTGTTTCACATCATTCGTGGTAAAAATGGGTGTGCCCCATCGATCAAAAATTTGCAGTGTATAGGAGTCTTCATCAAATCCTTTTAAGACTGGAAGGAAAAAGTCATTGATGCCATCATTGTCCGGAGTAAATGCATTTGGAACAAAAATGATATAGTCGTTGTTGAGATGAAGAATGCGACAAGTGCTGTCCAAGCAACCAAACCCATTGGTGACGCGAAGACAAATCTCAAAATTTGTAGGTTCATCATTCGGGAATTCAAAAACAGGATTTTGAACTGTGCTAGTTCCGAAATTATCGAATCGCCAATCATAGATTAGAGCTCCAAATGATTCATCTTGAAACTGTGCTATTGGATCTATCGTCGACAATTCTTCTGGATCACTTGAAAAATCAGCCACCGGTGAAGGATAAACTTCCATCACCGAAATAAATGCGAGCCGGGCGTTGCAACCGGCATCAGAAAACGCGGTAACTTCAAGATCATAAACGCCTGTTTCTTCGATAAGAATGTTGAGCGTATCTAAATTGAAACTTCCAATACCTGGAACATTCCAAAGCAATGATTCAATGTTTTGGCTATTCTCATCTATGTAATAAAAAACCTCTAGCGGACTGCAACTGGCTATAGGCTCTGGATCCATTAAAACTACAGGTAAAGGATTCACATCAACGTTGATCTCATCTTCAAAGCTACAGCCTCCTTCGTTTGTCACTTCACATACAATTGTTGCATCACTTTGAGGAGAAATATTTTGCATGTTCGCGTTGTCATTAACAAACAAAAATGCTGGTGACCATGAATAATTCCCGACAATACCAGGGTTCAACGTAACACTATCCAAACGGCAAATTTCCATATCGGCACCCAATTCAAAATAGGGAATGGGATAAATGGAAATCGATATTTCGTCTGATGAAATGCATACGCCATCTTCTGCAATTACTGTTAGCGTGAAAGATGTGCTCTGAGTGATGTTATTTTCGAAAGTAAATATTGGATCAGCAACATTTGGGTTGCTCAAGTATGTTGCAGGACTCCATGAGTAATTCGTATTGGGTTGAGCGGAACCACCTAGTTGAACACCCGCATCGCCGGCGCAACCGATGATGTCGGGGCCAGCGGTTACCGTTATACCATCTTGTATTGTAACAAACAACTCCGCCGCATCGGCCGGACAAGGTCCGTTTGATGGAAGAACATACAAATAAGAACCTGTTACATTTATCGAAGGATCAATGACATTCGACAAATAAGGTTGACCATTGAATGTCCAGTTGCCTGTTCCGCTCGCAGATGAAGGAAGCAAGTTTATTAAGTTCTCTTGAGGATCTGTGTTGCAAAAAATCGCATTCGCGCTCTCACCGGCAACATTTGGTTCGAAAACATTTAAGAGCGCAAAAAGCTCATTGCCTCCGCACAAAACAGTTTGTTCAATATAATATCGGAATGTTCTTGTGCCGATAAAATCAATATTTATGATAGAAGAAATTACGTTGTCCGATTCATCATACCAAAGTCCCAAGCCCAATGCTGACGGCTGCAACACATCATTGAGATCATAACTTGCTGTCGTGTTGCAGAGATCAACATCCACAGAGTCTTCAACAAAGGTTGGATAATAAATGTCAATGACAATTTCACCGGAAGCATCTGGACATCCATTTCCGGACGGCTCAATGGCGAGTATCGTTGTGCTAACATTTTGCGATGGGTCAAATAAATTATTGACAGCAACACCATTTGGATATTCGAAATAAATTCCAGGAGATGCGGGGTACAAATCAGAAAGCAGCACAGGATCAGAAGTACTGCAAAGATCAAGATCGAAGTCAGCCGGTTCGGGCGGAGCGTCCTGAACGTTTATGGTAAATACGGCAGCATCTGGTGGACAAAGTATTCCTGTGGTTGTATAGGTGAACGTGTAAGAAGCAGCGCCGGCGGGAGGAAGAAAACTGTTGCTTACGACAGCGCCGGAGGCATTCGTCCATACACCATTGATTTCAGCACCTGCACTGAGCAAACCATTCAGATTGATCGCGTTTGTAGTTTGACAAAGAGTTATTGCATTGTCATTGCCTGAGTTGTTGAGTGTTTCAACATTGATAGTAACATCAGCGCCTGCTGTAGAACATCCTACATTGGGGTAGTAGTAATTATATATTCCAGGAGTTTCAACACCAGGATCAAAAACACCGTCGACAGTTTGATTCGCTACATTGGTCCATGTACCTCCTGCTGTTGGATTGCCATTAAGCGTAGTAAACATATCGATGTTGTTCGCATTTTCACAAACAGAAATCGTTGCTGCCTCACCTGACGGATCATCAGGAATAAAATTGACGGTCAGGAAGGCCTGGTCAAACACGCATGGTGCAATCGCAGAAATTGAATAACGATAAACGCCATCGTCATATGTTGTTGGATCAAAGTTCGGTCCTACAGGAGTATTATCAGGAGCAACCCATTGCCCACCAGCATCGGGTGAACCTGTTAGTTGCTGAAACATATTAAAAGCTACACCATTTTCACAAACTGAAATCTGGGTGTCATCTCCTGCATATGGTTGCGTATTCTCGTCGACATACATCGTTCTGAAAACAGGACTGCAACCAGGAACCGTGTCAATCACATAAGTATACAGACCACTATTCATGGTGGCTGGATAGAAATATCCATCTAATAAATTGCCTGCAGCATCAAACCAATCGCCATTAGGATCAGGATCTCCTTGCATAAAGTCGGTCATTAAGAATGGCAAGTATGTTTCGCAGATTTCGTATGTTGTTGTGAGACCCGGATCTGCGTTCTGAATGTATCCGATATATACACCAGTAGTTACATCACATCCGCCAGATGGTATGTTGTAAGTGTACCAACCTTCAGTCATGTCTTGAGCAGCAGGAGGGAAGATCAGTAAAGGATTTCCAGTTGGATCGAGCCAGTTGCCCCCAGCAGCAATACCTGACACCAACGTATTCAGATTTACTGAGCCGTCAGTGGAGCATACACTTTCAAAGACCGCATCACCAGGGTCTAATGCAGATGAAGGTACATTGAAATAATAGTCTGTGGTATCTCCGTTTTGAATAACAGAAAGGCTGTAAGCGCTTGGGCAAAGAGAATTGATGGTGAAATTGCCATCGGGGTCTGCACCATTTGAAAACACACTACCATCCGAAGCAAGACATTCGTAAGTCAGCGCAGCGGGAGGATTGTTGAAGGTGACGCTTCCGGTGCAATTACAAGCAACAGCGCCCGATTGTGTCACGTTAATTTGAGAAGTCAAATTAGCGGACAAATCAAGGAACAACACAAACAAGAGTATTTTGTGTAGAGTTACTTTGAACTGCACGGAAATGTCGTATTTCAGCTTTGTAGTCGCAAAAATATAGCTGAAAGTTTCAAACAGGGATCAAATTGTCGGAGATATAAACAACACAATTGGACAAAAGGGATCAAAAAAAACCCTGCAAGGTTTAGTTGCAGGGTTCTAACAAACACACAGTAAGTTGTTCGTTTTGGTTAAGGAGAAACTGTAAGCGTTCCGTTAAAATATTTCTGTTCTTTAGTCAGGTCGTTAGAAATCACGATTTTCCAATCGTAAGATTCGCCAGGTATAGCGAAAGTGCCATCAGGTAGTTTTCCATCCCATCCTTTCAATCGGCTTGATGTTTCATAAACCTTGACACCTTGTTTAGAGAAGATGCTCATTACAAAGTTCACTTTGTTTTGCTTTAAGCCAAGAGGCATAAACATCTCAGAGCTAGAAGAGAAGCTACCAGGAGCATCAAGCTTAAAGTCTGTATTTACCGAGATTTGTTTTACGATGACATCGCTACAACCATTCTCATTGATAACATTCAGAGCGATAGTTTGCTTGCCTGAAGGTTTCACTTTATAAGTTGGATTGGCATCAGTGGATTTGCTACCGTCAGAGAAGGTCCAAGTATAGGCAGAGGCATTTTCACTGTTATTTACTATTCTGATCTCAGGAGCAGCAGGATTTGTGTTGATGAATTCCCAGTTGAAAGCTGCATCAGGAGAATCAAGGATAGTCACCATGTCGTTGGCCACCGCAGTATTGATTTGTCCTTTTGAGTTGGTGATAGAAAGTGATACATCATAAGTACCGGCTTTCATGAATTTGTGTTTCGGTGTTTTGCTGTCTTTGTCGTAGTGGTTATCACCGAAGTCCCACAAGTAACCTTCAGTATCAGGGCCTTGGGTAACTTTAAACTCAACTTCTTCACCTACGCAGGCAGTGCGCGCTGCAACATCAAACTCAAGGATGTCTTCAGGAGAAAGTCCGTTCTTCGATTTTGATTTGCCATCATTGGCTGCGCCTGAATTTTCAACTTGTACATTATCACCTTGCACATTTTCGCCGGAATTAACAGAAGAAGAAGAACCAGTAACGGCAGCTGAATTACCATTGCTAAAGTTGTTCTCTGATGAGCTGTTTGAAATTTGACCAGCGTTAAATGAACCAGTTGAAGTATTGTTGAGTCCAGAAAGATCGTTCTGCGCTGATAATTGACTATCAGCGTACAAAGCCGTGTTGCTTAAATCAGTGTTAGAAGTGTTGCTTTGACCAAAAGTGCCAGCATTATTTTCAAAGCGAGAGTCCGTAGATGCTTTGTGTGCTGTTGAAGGCACGTGGCGATGGCGATAAATTGTAACGGCGCCACCAGCAGTTACCAATATA
>Ga0075163_10012970_pt1 | contig 10838 bp, 7 predicted proteins | sample JI1023141ADNA_FD_71478 | JGI IMG/M metagenome (GOLD analysis project Ga0075163, IMG submission 71478) | Wastewater effluent complex algal communities from Wisconsin, to seasonally profile nutrient transformation and Carbon sequestration -... | ecosystem: Engineered > WWTP > Effluent > Algae...
GAGCGGGGCGGGGCTTTTCGCTTGTTCTCAGAAAAAGGACAACGACGCTCCCATCGCGCCGCCGCCTCCCCGTGGTTCTGCTTCTTTGGATCAGCTCACGATTGGTCTCGGCGTTGCCAAAGGGCTTGATGCGACGATCGCGCCTCCGTCGACGCGTTTTGAGCATATTTTTGTGCTCGACGACAAACGCGCGGTGCTTGCGGGTGGCGTGCCGGGAGGTGAGGCTGTCGCGTTGATCACGCTGGATGCGGGCAAGACGTGGCGCTCGCTTCGGACGGATCGTGAGACGTGGTCGAATTTTTCGTTTGGCGAAGAGGGTGCGTTTGCGCTTTCGCTTGGTCCCAAGGAGACGACGCAGGATGCGCCGCCTTCGTCGGGAAAGAAATCGCCACCGCCGCCTCCGTTTCAGCTCTTCTTTGCGGGGCTCGATGCGCCCTCGTTTGGCACAGCGACGAATGTGGATCAGCCTCCGCTCGCGAAGAGGCCCGATCCGAAGTTTCCGATTCCACATCCTCGTTTGGCGCTTTTGGATCGCGAGACGGCTTCGCTTGTGGTGGAGCCTTCACCGAAGAAGTTTGTCGTTCGTTATGCGGCGATGCCCGGGGTGGATCCGCCTGCGGAGATTGTTTTACCCAAGCAGGAGACATTTGCGATGGGGCCGCTCGGCCGGCCGGCGAAATTGTTTTCGGTGAAGGGTCGGGAGCTTCTAACCCGCAAATGGCCGGAGCCCGGCAAACCAGTGGTAGCGGGTGAGCCCCAAAGCACGATCAAGGTGACGCCGACGTTGCTCACCGAGTTATCAGCGCCGCCGATTTGTGAGACGGAGAAGGCGAGTTTTTCGAAAATCACGCAGCCGCCTAGCAAACAAAACCCAGGCAAACGATATCTTTTCGTCGTGTTTGGTGATCGCAATGCGCTCGTCGTTATGCCTGCGGAGGCGCTCGATGCGGGAGCGTTTGGGTGCAGCGATGATAAGTTTGTGACCGAAGCGTTGGATGCCGACAAAGAGAGCATTACGCTCTTGCTTTGTGATCTCGAAGGCAAGTGTACGACGCCTACGCGGCCTGTCTTTAAGCCTTGGCTCGAGAAGCATGAACGCGACATCGTAGCGACGCCGACGGCCACGGGTGCAGCTGCGGTGATGAGCGCCAAGGCGGGCGAGCGGTGGGGTGTTTATTATGCCCAGTCGACCGATGGCGGTAAGTTTTATGAGCGCGCGCGTGTGATTGGTGAAGGCGCAGGCGCTCGCGGCCGTATCGAACTCGGCGCGCTCGTTTCTATGGGCAAACGCACCTTATTGTTGGTCTCGGCGGATGTTACTGGCACGTCAAGGCGTGGTTTTTATGTCATCGTATCGGACGACGACGGCGCGACGTGGAATCCACCCTGAAAAAACCAATTTTCTGACCGAACTTGCGGAATCAGATCCATTCGCGCGTTGACATTCTGGATTCCTAGCGCATTCATCACGACGCCGCTCGCGATCGTTTCACCTCAAAGGGTCTGTCATAAAGAACCTTTGGCGTCGAGCGAACGGTTTGTCGGATTTGGTTTTGGGAATGTCTGCTTGAGGTTTCCAAAAGCGGGTATTCGAAACGCTTGTGCGCCCCGGACCTTTGTTTTGGGCTCGAAATCTTTTTGATTCCGAACCGAAAACGCCTTGTCAGGAGCGCACGCAACGTTTGGTTCCGCTCGTTCTAAAAGCGGGACGCCGAAATCTTCCTTCGGCGTTTTTATCAGGGTGTCGTCCGACCTTTTGGGTTTTCCGACACCCCAATCATTTCACTTCGCAGCGGGAGCCGCGGGAGCCGCCGCAGCGCGCTTGCGAATGACGCGCGGAGCCGGCTTCTTCACGGGAGCAGCCACTACCGCGGGAGCCGCCGGGCCGGCAGCCGTCTTGCGTGCATTCAAGCTCGCTTGCTCGGCCGTCTTCTGCTCGCCGGCATAACGCGCAAAGCGACGATCGCCGCCTTGGAAAATGCGCTTCGCAAGCTTGAGCTCCTTAAGAGCTGCCGCTGCGCGCGTCTGGGGAATGCCAGCCTGACGAGCCACGTCGCTCGCGCTGACGCCGCCCGAGGCCTTCACAATGCGCTCCACGGAGTTGAGCACCTCTTGGCGCTCCGCCGAGAGGGCCGCCGTCTTCTTGGGACGACCCGGCTTGCGCTTGGCCGGTGCAGCCGCGCCGCCGCCACGCTTCGCGGGCGCCGACGGTGCAGCCGGCATATGCGGCGCAGGGGGAGGGGCTGCGACGCGCGCCGGGCGGCCGCGGCGCTTGGTGGCGGCCGCTGCGACAACCGTCAGCTCGGGCGCCGCGCTCGTCGCGACACCGGCCAATCGGTCCTTAACGAGCGCGAGAATCGCGTCCGCCGGCATCTTACGAACGAGATCAACAATCTGGGTCTCAAAAGCGTTCATCATTGATTTGTCTCTCCCTCGCCGAATCCCGCTCGGCGGATGGCTACGACTATGCCTTTGAGGATAGGCGGGTCAAGTGAATAAAGTGACTCAAAGTGAGTTTGCGTCTTTTTTTTAGTCAGCAGTGACAACCCCTCAAGGTTTTGCCGTCTCGCCCTTCATTCGCGCTTCGCCCTTGTGATGCGATTTCGTCGTTGAAGGGGACCACTGCACGGATGCCCTGTTCGTTTAGGACAAGACCTCGTGGTCGTAATGGACGGACGACCTCCTCGAGGCCTCCTCGTTATAATAAGGAAGAGGCCTTCGGGGTCGGCGTGAGAATCGGGAGCTTTTTTACGGGCAGGCTTCCCTCTATCGAGAAACCTTGGGAAACGGGGATTTTCGCAAAAAAGAAAGGGCTTTGGACCCTTTCATTTCGGGTCGATGCGGTAGACCTTTCCAAGCTCGCCGGCTTGGCTATTGTCGATCACCACATAAAGTTCGCCGCTCGTGTCTTCACCAAACGAGGTGATGCCCGAGCTTAACGAAGTGCTGTCGAGGTCCTGTGTGACTTCGGCCGTCGTAATGAGGTTGCCTTTGGACCAAGCCAACGTAAAGACTTGCTTGGTGCAATAGTCGCCGTAGAAGTATGTGCCGACCAAGCCGGGAATCTTCTTGCCGCGATAAACGTATCCGCCTGATACAGAGCATTTGCCCGCTGCATGTGGATACTCCGCGACGGGAAGGGTGAGGCCGGCCTTATTGCAACCTTGTGCGGGGTTGAAACAGGCGCTCGCTTCCATCGTGTTCCAGCCATAGTTTTTGAGGCCATCGCCCGGCGCTTCGATGTCGATTTCTTCGAATTTGTCCTGACCAACGTCAGCGATGTAGAGGTCGCCTGTGCATCGGTCGAAGCTAAATCGCCAAGGATTGCGCATGCCCCAATCCCATATGTCGGGGTCGCCGTTTTGCAGATTTCCGGGCGGAGGCATGGGGTACGTATCGACGTTGATACGGAGAATCTTTGCGAGCCTCGTGTCGAGTTTTTGCCCGTTGCCTTGCGGATCACCGGCTCCGCCGCCGTCGCCGGTTCCGATGTAGAGCAGGCCATCTTTGCCAAACGCGATCATTCCTCCGTTGTGGTTGCTCGCTTGGGAGTGATCGATCGCAAAAAATTCCTTGACCGGTGCCGGGTCGGCTTTATCGGGCGAACCCGCCACCTGTTTGTACTCCGCTACCACGATGGCGCCGTCGGGTTTGCGCGTGTAGTAAACGAAGAATCGACCATTTTGCGCGTATCCAGGGTGGAATGCGAGACCGAGCAGACCGCGTTCATTGCCGCTCACGTTCACGACCGACGTGATATCGAGGAACGGATCGGGCAAAAGCATCCCGTTCGAAAGCACCCGAATTCGACCGGACTTTTCGATGATGAAGAGGCGCGTCGTATCTCCTGGTGCGCCTCCTGCAAAGACGGGCCTCGCGAGTCCATTCGCGACCTCGGTCAGCTTTAACGCGGGCAGCGCGCCTGCTGTGCCGGGCTCGCATTGCTGCATCGAACCGCCGCTGCCGCCCATTCCTGCATCGCCGCCACTTCCGCCCATTCCTGCGACGCCGCCGCTGCCGCCCATTGCTGAGGCTCCGCTGCCGCCTTCGCCGCCGCCGCCCGCTGTGCCGCTGCCGCTGCCTGCGCTACCGCCGTCGCCGCATCCCGCGCCCACAGACGACAGGGAAAGAGCAACGCCGCAAGACAAGAGCAAGGAAATCCAAGCCCCGTTTGACCTGAAGAAATTCTTTACAAACGCCATGGATGCGAACGTAGCGGCCTTGTTTGTTTTCGTCGATGGTCGTCATAGCCGTGTGTGCGGCCGGCGCTCGTTACCCAGACATTGCGATGCGGCGCATGATGACTACGCTCTTGTCGGCAGAGAAAACCCACGAAGGCATGTGGGAGGAGCAAACGGCATGGCGTCTTGGGATCAAAGAGGGAATGTTTGGGGCGCGCCTCCGGGTGCCTCTGGTGCGGTTTCGCGTATTGAGGAGCGCCTGTCATTTCTCAAACGCGTCTACGGCCTCTTTACGGGCAGCGTTCTTTTTTCGGCGATTGGCGCGCTCATCGCGTTAAACGCGGGCGTGTCATCCTCGCACGCGACGTATGCCGTGGGTCATGTGCAAAAGACCGTGCCGCCGCTCGTCGCTTTTTTCGGCCAGCACTACATCATCGGCTCGATCATCATGATCCTGTCGATCTTTGGGGCGTATGCCGTGCGCCACGTGCGTGGGCTGAATTTGCTCGCGCTTTTTGGAATGGCGTCGACGATAGGTGTCGTCATCGCGCCTTCTTTGTTCATCGCGACTGTCGCGGCGGGGGCTGGAGCAACGCTCTCTTCGGCGCCTGTTCGTGATGCGTTTGTCCTGGCCGTTGTTTGTTTTTCCGGGCTCACGGGGTACGCGCTGACGACAAAGAAGGACTTTTCGTATCTTGGTGGCGGACTCACGATGGGTTTGTTCGTGTTGATTGGCGCGAGCTTGCTCAACATCTTTCTCGGCAGCTCCATCTTGGGTTTGGCCATCGCGAGCGTAAGCGTTCTGGCTTTTGGTGGGTTTGTCCTGTACGATACCTCCAAGATTCTCCATGGAAATCAAGAGGACGCCGTGAGCGCGGCCATCGAGCTGTATCTCGACTTCCTCAACCTCTTCCTCGCCCTCTTGCGAATCCTCTCGCGCCGCAGCGACTGAGGGCGCTAGAACGGCGCTCGCTGCTTTTCGGCTTTTTTCATAACGAGGAGGCGCTCTGCGAGATGCGAGCGCGACCGGGTGGATGCACAAGCATACGCGATTGGTTGTTCTTCTTTCGGCGCCCGTGCTTTTGAGTTTCGTTGCGCTCGCGGGTTGTGAGCAAAAGAAAAATGAGAGCGCGCCGTCCCCTCCAATAACCGCAGCGCCGAGCGCTCCTTCAAGCGGAGCGCTGCCGGGTTCGTCGGAAAAAACCGAAGCGCCTTTACCCAAGGCGAGCGCCGGCGCCGAGGAAGCACCAAACGGTCTCGCGGGGACGTGGGAAGGCACCTACGAAGCGAAGAAGGGCTCCGTTGAAATGCCGCCCAAGGTGGCGGACAAAGTCCGCACCAGCGATGATGGAAAGGTCGCGACGGGCAAAGGCACAATCACGCTCACCGTGAGCGCAGATGGCGAACTCAAAGGAAAAACCGAAGGCGCGCTTGGCGCTGCCACGTTAAGCGGAAAAGCCGAAGGAAAAGCCATGACTGGGCAGTTTTTCCCGGACGATGCCCTCGGCAAACTCGCGATGTTTGGCATTCTGCAAGCCACGCTTGAGGGTGATCATGTCGGCGGTCGTATTCGTGTCTCGAGCGGCGACGCGGCCATCATTCGTGAAGCGATTATCACGCTCAAGAAAAAGTAGGTTTGTCCGTTTCTGTCACAGAAACGAAAGCGGCCTGTTTTATCGCGTTGCGGCCGAGAGCGGCGCACCTGGTTGTTCCAGGACAGACCAAACCTTCGCTTCGATGAAGACCCGCACGAGGTCTGCATCGACGTGTTGGTCTTTTACTTCGAAGCCGAGAATGTCGAGCGCGCGGTCCACCGGTACGGCTTTCTTGTAGGGCCTATCGCTCGCTGTGAGCGCGTCGAAGATGTCGCTTACGCTCATCATCTTCGATTGAAGCGGAATCTCCTCCGCGCGTAGCCTATGCGGGTATCCCGTGCCGTTCAGGCGCTCGTGATGCGCGCCTGCGATGAGCGCGACGCGTCGAAATTGTTTGCCCCAGGGAATCTGCGACAAGAAGTGATACGTGTGCACGACGTGGTTGCGAATCTCGTCGATCTCCGTCGGCGTTAACGAGCCTTTGGTCACGGACAAACAGGCGACTTCGTCCGCGCCGAGGAGCGGTAAAATGTTGCCTTCCAGGTCCGTGTACGTCTCTCGCGCGATGGCTTCGATTCGCGCGAAGTCGCCACCTTTGAGCACGGAAGGTTCATTGGCCGCGAGCACCGCGGCGAACGATTGCGCAAGCTCTGCTTTTCGAAACGAAAGCTCTTGATCAAGCGCGGCAATCTCTGCGCTTGAAGCGCCGCGTTGCACGAGACTGAGCTTGCGTTGCAAGATTTCGACTTCATGCGAGCGCGTCGCGATTTCGATCCGTTGCCGTACCAGTGCAAGCTCGTGCGGATATAATTTCTTCGCCTTGATCAGCACTTCTTCGCGGACGCCGATCTTTCCGAAATCGTGGAGCAGCGACGCATATTCAAGCTCACGAAGGTCATCTTTCGTCCACGTTACGCCTCGATAAGGCCCCGCGTCCGTGCGCGATAACGCGCGCGCCAGGCCCACCGTGAGAAGTGCGACGCGACGGGAATGGCCGCTCGTCGTTGGGTCGCGTTGCTCGATCGCCTCCACGCTCGCGCGGACAAACCCTTCGAGCATGTGCTGAATTTCGGTATAAAGAACCGCGTTTTCGAGCGCGATACCCGCTTGCGAACCGAGCGTCCCGACAAGCTCTTCGCTACGCACATCAAAGGGAACGACGTGCTCGTCAAAGTCTTCTTGTGTCAGAAGCTTTCGATCCGATGAGCGTTTTTTGTTGATCAGTTGAATGACGCCGATGACATCGCCTTTGCGTGAGCAAAGCGGCATGCAAAGCATCGACTTGGTGCGATAACCGATCTTTGCATCAAACGAACGATCAAACCCATAAGGCGAGATGGCGGGCAAATCGTAGACATCGGCGATGTTGAGCGGACGCTTGTGCAGCGCTACGTAACCCGACATCGAGCGAGGACTGACGGGCAACGTGAACTCGCGTGAGTCGAAGTGGACCGAATCATTTTGCGAAAGTTTGAAGCGCAGCGTGCGTCGCAAAGGATCGGGATCATCGCCCTCGACCACATAAAGACTGCCAGCGTCGGCGCCCGTGATGAATCGGCTCTTCTCGAGGATGAGGGAGAGCAATTTGTCTAGCTCGCGCTCTGTCGTGATGGCTTTTGCGATCTCGATCAGCTCGCCCAACTCGTATCGATAACGGTTCAGCCATTTGCCGCGCGCTTCGGCTCTGGCTTTTGTTTCGAGAAGCTCACATGCATTGTGTATCGCGACATAAAGCTCGTCCGGGCTCGGGTCGGCGGAAACAAGCGCGCCGAGGCCTCGGTTTAATGCAGAGGCGAGATCGCCATACGCCGCCCCGCCGACGAGAACGAGCATCGCTTCGCCCGACGCAAGCTTCGTCGTGAATGGCCGAAGAACCTCGCGACAAACATCCCATACAGCGCCCGGCGCGATGACCGCAAAGAGCCTGTCGCTGCGCACGGTAACGAGCAGCGGATGCGCCCGCACGATTGAACGATCCATGAGGCGTGCGTCTGTTAAGAGCCGCGTCTCGATCGCGTTCATCGTTGCGAGAACATCACGAGAGGGTTGCCCGGAAAAACCTGTGACATCGATCGGGTTTGTCACGCTGTCTTCTCCGTTCGTTCTTGGCTGCGTTCAAGGTAGGGTTTGTCCGAGCGCACTTCCGCGAGGCCGACAGCATAGGCGTTCCGGGACAAACGAATCACGTTGTCGTGTTGGCTTGGATCGATCGCCAGGGTTTTTCCGACCATCTTGAGGTACTCGGTCGCCGGGTTTGCAAGGAACGCGAGCGTCGCGTTTGGTCGGGTCTTCGCTTGCGTTCGAGCGTTCGAGCCACGAGCATTGATTTCGTGTTCTTCGCTCGCTTGACCCTCGGCGGGGTGCGTGCGAGCGTCGGTTTTGCTCGCTCGACGAGGATCGTGAGACATTGCCGAATGGTGCATACGAATAGGTCCGAGAGGAAGCGTCTTCGTGTTTTTGGCCCCGCGAGCACGATGTCGGCATTTCTCGTAGCTTCCGCGTGTCTTGTTTTTGCGCCCGACGGGTTTGCCCAGGCAGGCAAGGGGACCGATGGCAAGCCGCCTGTGACATTGCCGCCACCGCCTGTCGTCGTGCGTCCTCCTCCGCCTTCTATCAACACGAAGGCGCCGCCGCCGCCTCCGCCTGCGGGGCGTACGCCTGCGCTTATTGCGCCTCCGCCTGCGCCGCTTTCGCCGTTTCCGCTTGAGTTGGATGTCGCGCCCAGAAAAGAGCCCAAAATGGCGCTCGCTGGGTTTCGTGGTGGCGTGTTTTTGCGTGATTCGAACGACGACATCCGCATTTATATGCGAGGCCGGCTGCACCTCGATTTTCATGCGTTTGGGGGCGCTGGCGTGGGTGATCTTCCAGCGTCGGACGGCGGGACGCTGCTCACGCCTCGTTTTTTCGCTCGGCGCGCTCGATTGGAGGTCGCGGCGGAGTTATTTCGTCGATGGTTTGCCCTTTTTGGGGTCGATTCTGGGGGCCAGCCCATTACCAATCCAACGAGCGCGGAGGAGCTTGCGGCAGCCCCGCCTGGGCAAGCGCCGACGGCTGCGTCAGCGCGTTATGCGCCGCTTCAGACCGTCGGCGCGACGGCGGTTTTGGCGAACGTGTACATCGACTATACGATTTTGGGGCCTTTCCATCTGATGCTTGGGCAGATTCAGTCGCCCTTTTCAATGGAGAACCGGACGGGCAACAACACGCACTCCTGGATGGAGCGCACGCTCCCAATTCGGGCGTTTGTCGTGCCGAACAGCAAGGAAATCGGCGCGACTTTGTGGGGCGATTGGAACAGCCGTAGGAGCTTCAGCTACGAGCTTGGCCTCTATTCGGGTGACGGGCCGAATCGGCCGCAGGTGGACGCATATCCGGATTTTATCGGTCGTATCGTCGCTCGGCCCTTCGCGAGCCCGGACAAACCTGGAAAGCTCGATAAGATGCACGTGGGCTTGAGCGTGCAACGAGGCGCCCGTGATCCGAAGTACGTCGGATATGACTATCCTGCGATCACGACCGGGCAGGGTTTTACCTTATGGGATCCGCGGTATCGTGATCAAAACGGGCACCTCGTGCGTGTTCTCCCGTCGGGCTCGCAATTTCGTTTTGGCGGAGAGTTGCGACTACCTGTTGATCGATATGAGCTGCGGGCCGAGGCGTACTGGGTGAACAATGGAACGCGCGAGTCGCTTGACGGCCAAGCGCTCGCGTACACCGAGAGGCTTGGCGCTGTAAAAGGTGTCGGCTGGTATGTGCAGCTCTCGGCCTGGCCATTTGGTGATCCATTCGTCAACGGTGACCCTGGATATTGGCGACCGCCGCGGCTCGATCTGTCAAACGAAGCGGCATCAACGAAAACAAAGAGCGAGATGGAGATGCGCGGGCTGGAGCTATTGGCGCTCGCTGCGGGTGTCCAAGGCGAGTACGACGGCGCTTCGCGTGGCGGTGTTTATGACGCAAAGACCCCAGGCGGACCGGGTGGAGCGACGAAAAATCTATCCATTGTGCAGCTCGGGCTTGGCGCTACGTATTGGTACACAAGTTTCGTCCGGCTCTCCGTCAACTATCTCGCGTATCACACGCCCGGAAGCGATTCGGGCGATAACCTCGCCCTCGTTCCAGGGAATTTGTTGAAAGACAAATCAAACCCCGCGCGTTCCGCGACTTGGATGCATGAAGTCGGCGGTCGGATGGCAGTCTCGTTTTGAGTTTGTCCGGATAAAGCGCGCCGAGCTGTGCTCCGACGTACGTCCGAGCGAACGTACGCAAACGGACGTGTGGCCGTTTTGTGTGCGGGGGAGTGTACAGTTGCGCACCTTCTTGTTTGGGTTGTTCGCTCCTAAATCTTGGCCCTTGTTCTCGGCCCGCGTTACCCCCGGCGAACCCATGCGTCAGTGGATCGCAATCGGTGCCGCCGTCGGGCTCGTCGCTGTAACGCTTCCCATGTTGCGAAAGCACGATGTGGAGCTAGCGGGCCTTCTTTCGAAAGGGAAACTCGAGCCGGCCGCGGGAGGGGCCGCTGTGACCCGGGAGGTCACTCCTCCTCCTTTGACCGACATCGACCTCACAAGGATCGATGATCGGGGCAACGTGGCGACCGCGCCAGCCCACGGAAACCGCAAAGCAGAACTCACCCTCGCGCCGAAATACCAGCGCGCCGCGATAGCCCTCTTGCGCGCCGGTCACGTTCCGGAAGGCGCCATCGTCATGACGGACGTGAAGACGGGCCGGGTGCTTGCGTGGGCGAGCTACGTCGATCAAGGCGCGATGCACGATGTCGCGTCCGAGGCGACGGCGCCGACGGCGAGCGTGTTCAAGATCGTGACAGCGACAGCGCTCGTCGAGCACGCGGGGCTCGGGCCGAACACGAAGCAATGTTATTCGGGCGGAGAGCACGCGATCACGGCCAAGGACATGGTCGACAACAAGAAGCGCGACAAATGGTGCGCGACGCTCGCGCAAGCGATGGGTCGCAGCTTGAACACTGTGTTCGCGCGGCTTGCAGCGAAGAATCTTATCGGCGGCATGGTCGATGCGGGACAAGGAGCGAATTGGCTGCTCT
>Ga0075163_10012971_pt1 | contig 10838 bp, 9 predicted proteins | sample JI1023141ADNA_FD_71478 | JGI IMG/M metagenome (GOLD analysis project Ga0075163, IMG submission 71478) | Wastewater effluent complex algal communities from Wisconsin, to seasonally profile nutrient transformation and Carbon sequestration -... | ecosystem: Engineered > WWTP > Effluent > Algae...
ACCTGCATCTCCTGCCCCAACTACCCGGATCCGAGGAGCGCGCGATCCTGTTGGACCCGGTCGGCGCGGCCGAAAAAGGCAGCTTCAGCCCACGGCCCGCTCCCGCACGCAAGCATGATGCGGAGAACCCCGCCTACATCCTGTACACCAGCGGCAGCACCGGGAACCCGAAAGGCGTGGTAGTACCGCACCGCGGTGTGGTGCGTCTCGTGCGCGACCAGAACTACATGCGCTTCACCTCCGACCTGGTGTTCCTGCAGATGGGCAACCTCTGCTTCGATGCCAGCACCTTCGAGATCTGGGGCGCGCTGCTGAACGGCGCGAAACTCGTCGTGCAACCGCAGCAGAAACCGACCTTGCGCGAAGTAGCGGAGGTCCTGCGTAAGCACAAGGTCACCAGCGTGCTCTTCCCCACAGGCTTGTTCAACATGCTGGTGGACGAGCAACTCGACGACCTGCGCGGCTTGAAGCACCTGGTGACCGGTGGCGATGTGATGAGCCCGACGCACGCCCGGAAAGCCCTTAAAGCCCTGGGTTCCGGTATTCTTGTGAACGCCTACGGACCTACTGAGAACAGCGTGATCGTGACCTGTCACAATGTGGACAGTGAAGCGCAACTGAGCACTACCGTTCCGATCGGTAGACCTATCGCGAACACCGAGGCCTACATCCTGGATGATGCGATGCGACCCGTGCCCATCGGCACCGCTGGAGAACTCTATGCCGGTGGCGATGGAGTCGCGCTCGGCTACTGGCAACGCCCGGACCTTACAGCAGAGAAATTCGTTCCCGATCCGTTCAGTGGCAGACCCGACGCTCGTCTTTACCGCACGGGCGATCTTGCACGTTGGCGAACGGACGGCACTGTCGAGTTCATCGGGCGCGCGGACACCCAAGTGAAACTGCGCGGCTTCCGCATCGAGCTGGGCGAGATCGAGAGCGCCATGGACAACACACGGCGTTTGAAGGACCGCGTGGTGGTTTGCCGTGAAGACCGCCCTGGCGACAAACAGCTTGTGGCCTACCTTGTGGGGAAGGACAACATGTTACCGCAGGATGAGCTGATCAGCGACGTACGTGAGCACTTGCGCCTGACGTTACCGGCACACATGGTGCCCGCCGCGTTCGTGGTTCTCCCCGCATTCCCCCTGAACCAGAGCGGGAAAGTGGACCGCAAAGCGTTGCCGAAGCCGAACCACAGCACACCGACCCTGCGCGCGAAGCATGTCGCGCCGCGCACGGATCTCGAGAAGCAGCTCGCCGGTATCTGGAGCTCGGTACTCGGGATCGAGGATGTAGGTGCGCACGACAACTTCTTCGATATCGGCGGACATTCGCTCACGGGCATACAATTGCTCACCCGCGTGGAACAGCATTTCGGCAAAGTGATCCCGCTCAAGAACCTCTTCATCGCCCCTACGGTGGCACTGATGGCGGAGCTGATCCAGGAGAAGAAAACCCTTCCCTCGTTCACGCATCTGGTGCCCGTTCAACCGAACGGGTCCCGCCTGCCGATCTTCTGTGTGCATGGCGACGAGGCGAACAACTTCCTGCCGAAATACCTGGGCGAGGACCAGCCGTTCTATGCCATCTCACACCAAGGGGAGGACGGCAAACCCATCCGATTGACCGCCGTGGAAGAGATGGCCGAACACTTCATCCGAGAGATCCGGATGGTGCAGCCGCACGGTCCATACCAACTGAGCGGCTACTCCTTCGGGGGCATCCTCGCCTATGAGATCGCACAACAACTGGTGAAAGCCGGTGAAGAGGTTCCCGTGCTCGTGTTCTTCGATACCTACGACCCCAAAGAGTACATCGCAGTGGCCAAGCGCGAAGCGCCGCTGCACCTGCCCTTGAAAGTCGGGGTAGTGCGGCGCATGGCCGAATTCATCTTCGGCAGTGGACATGACCTGCCCGTGAAGCTCCGGCATACCTATATCATCGACACGTACAACCGTGCCATCATGAACTATGAGGTGATGCCGTACAGTGGGCGCATCACGCTGTTGCGGACTTCGGATAGTACCGGTCCGATCGATATGGGCTGGGCCGGGCTCGCGCGCGGAGGCGTGGATGTGCGGCCCGTTCCCGGCAACCACTACAGCATGGTGAAGGAGCCACATGTCGCCGCACTGGCCGAAGAACTCAAACAGACCGTGGATGCGCATCTTCGCGAACGCACCGCACAGGCCGGGTAGTAGTGCGGTAGAGGATGCATGCCGACGGCATCCGATGAGCGCGGATGGACAGATGACCTGCGCGCATCAAGATGGGTGCGCGCCAGAATGAACCTCATGTACCGAACACGCAGCGCCGATGTCTGACCGATCCCATCGGACGCTCACCCTGCATTGCGCGCCGACCGGACGGTTGTCACCTTCCGCCCCGGGTCCTGTCGTGCTGCCGGAAGCGGACGTGGTGCATATCTGGTTCGCCACGTTGGAAAGTCTCCGTTCACGCCATGACGAACTCAATAGCCTGCTGGATCCCGTTGAAATGGAGCGCGCCCAACGCTTCCGTTTCGATCCTGACCGTGAACGTTTCATCCTGGGACATGGACTGCTGCGTGTTCTGCTCGGCAAATACTTGAAGCGCGATGGCTCCCTCGTGCGCATGGCACGCGGGACGTTCGGCAAACCCTTCCTGGAGCGGAAAGACCTGCGCTTCAGTTTCAGCGATACCAAAGACGCGATACTCGTGGCCTTCGCGAGCGGAACGGAGATCGGCGCCGACATCGAAACGATGCAGCGATCTGTGGACCACGAGTCGGTCAGCGACCACTACTTCACCGCCCCGGAGATCAAGGAAATACAGGCCGCAGGCGCAGGACCGAGCGCAGGCGCAAAGCGGCGATTCCTGGAATTCTGGACACGCAAAGAGGCCGTCCTCAAAGCCAGCGGTGTGGGCATCATGGACGACCTGCGCAGCCTGCGCGTGGACGGCGAACGCAACACGATGGTGATCGCGCACGAAGCGTTCATGTCCATGGCGGCGGAAGAATACCATGTGCACACATGGCATGTGGGGCCGGACCACCTGATAAGCGTGGCGAGCCCGGTGAAGGTGAAGGAGGTGATGGCGTGGGAGGCGGATGGGGTATGACGTGCTATCCCAAGTCAGTCCTCCACATCCCCATAGAACCGCGGATGGAAATTCAACAAGTACAATTTTTCGCTCGCCCGTGTGATCGCCGTGTACAACCAGCGCACGTACTCGCGGTCGATCATCTCCTCGGTCACGTAGCCCTGGTCCACGAAGACGCTCTTCCACTGGCCGCCTTGGGCCTTGTGGCAGGTGACGGCGTATGCGTACTTCACCTGTAGCGCGTTGGCGTACGGGTCCTGTTTCAGCAACCGGAAGCGTTCGCCCTTGGACTTCGCCAGGATGTTCGCGAGAACGCTCTGTGAGAGCAACTTCATCCGCGGTCCGGGCAACGCGGGGCCTTCGGTGGCGAGCACGTCCACGATCACCTTCACGTCCATCTCACGTTCCTCGGTGCCGTTCCACCAGTTCACTTCGAGGTCGGCGAAGCGCAGGCCGTACTTCTCTTCGATGCCCTTCAGGCGCTTCACCAGGATCTGCTCGCCGTTGGCGATGAGCTCCTTCTTGCCGTTCTCGCCCGCCCAGAAGTAGTTGTTCTTCACCACCATCAATCGGTCGTTGGCCATGAGCTCCTCATCGAAGCCGTGGATCCGCGCACGCACCTGCTGGCTGTACTGGTAGGCCCGCTTGTTGGAGCGGCAGATCAGGCAGACCTCATCGTCGCCGTGGCGGCCATAAGCTTCTTCGAGGGCGTCTTGTAGGTCGAGGCCTTCGATACGCGCGACATCGGGGAAGGAGGTATCGAATGTGGGGATCACTTCGGGCGGCTTGTCCTTTCCAGGAGGATCCGTTGGCATGATGGACAGCGTATGCCGCAGCGCCGTCGCATTCACCAGAATGCCGGAATTCTCCGCTTGGCGCACCACATCCGTGAGTTCGATGCTGCCGGGCAGCAAGCCGAAGTCCGCGAGGTCCTTCACCACCAATGCGGGGCTGTGATCGCTTCCTACCGGTGGCAACTGCGCGGGATCACCGATGAGCAAGAGCTTGCAGCCACGTGCGTTGAAGACATGCTCGAACAGGTCGCCGAGCAGGTCGCGGTCGCCGAAAGAGCCTTCTCCTCTTCCGCTTCCGATCATGCTGGCCTCGTCCACCACGAAGAGCGCACCGGCATCGCGGTTGGGCTTCACGCTCATGCCGCCGCCGTGGTCATCGTCATCGCCCATACTGTAGATGCGGCGGTGGATGGTGCTGGCTTCAGCCTGGGCGTAAGCGCTGAGCACTTTCGCCGCGCGGCCGGTGGGGGCCAAGAGGATGACCTTTCGGCGTTCGTTCGCGAGGACTTTCACCAAGGCACCGACGAGCGTGGTCTTGCCGGTGCCCGCGTAGCCTTTCAGGATGAGTGTGGCCTTGTCCTTCGGGGTGGCCAACAAGCGGTCCAGTGCGTCGATGGCCTTGCGCTGCCCTGGTGTGGGCTCGTGGCCCAGCATGGTGAGGAGGCTATCGGTAAGCGAGGACATGACGGGAACTCCGGCGAAGGTGTGCGCGGAAGGTAACCGCGGATGAACAGGATCAACGGGATGGACGCGGATATGGAACGCTGGCGCGGCCCCGATCGAGTGCATCCGCAGATGGCGCAGATGACACTGGTTTAGACGGGTGCAACTCGCAGGAGGATGTGCGCGGAAGGTAACCACAGATGAACGGGATCAACGCGATGGACGCGGATTTGGAGCGCAGGCGCGGCCCTCGTTGGGTTCTTCCGCAGAAGGCGCAGGTGACACCGTAACACACGAGCGTGGCATTCAGTGTACCAGATGCGCCGTGCCCAAGTGGTAAGGGCTGGTGGAGTTCTGTTCACGGTCAACGGGCCGGGCTGGAGCCCGGTGGTCCGGCAGTTCGTTCCTTTGCGGCTCACATGCGCACCTCCATTCTCTCCACCGGCTACGATGCCGCCAAGGAACGGGCCTGGCACCTGAGCATCTGGGCCTCACCCGATGTGAGCGCTTGGTGCGCGCATGACGTGGCCACGGGGCGATGTGCGGCGTTGAGTTCGGACCATGGCTTGGCGTTGCCGGATGAGCCTTTGCTGCCCAAGCGTCCGGTGAGCGTGTCGTTCACGGCCTTACCGGAGATCAGTACGCTGGTGCCGGAGAACGCCCTCGCGCCCGGAAGCGAGATGCGCCATCTGAAGATGGTGCATGGAAACCTCCCGACCGGACTCCTGCGCGATGAACCCATCGGTGCGCTCGGTGCGCGCTGTGTCTATTTGCACGATGAGCAGGCTGAGCATCGCTTGGTGACGCGCTTCCCGCACGCACGCTCGTTGCCATTGCAGGCGGTGCTGGTGCACGCGGTGCTTGCCCGTTCCAGTGGAAAGCATACCGTGCTCATCCACCGCTCGGCGAAGCGGCTCGATCTCGCCATCGCACGGGATCAGCGATTGTTGCTGAGCAATACGTTCCATGCGGTAGCCTCGGAGGATGTGCTCTACTACACGCTCTTCGCCCTGGAGCAATGCGGTGCCCGTCCGGAAGATGCGCGGGGCCTGAGCTGCGGCACACATTTGACCGCCGGTGATGACGACCTGTTGGCGCGCTATCTCCCTGACATCGCTCATGTGATCGTGCCGGTGGACCAGCGCCTGCAGGGCTTGAACATCGCCGGGCCGCACCACTTCGCCGCCCTGCTCGAACAGTTCGCATGCGCGTGATCGGCGGTAAATACCAGGGGCGTAGGATCCATCCGCCGAAGAGCACGATCGCGCGGCCTACGACCGATTTCGCGAAGGAAGGGCTCTTCAACATCCTGCAGCATACGGTGCCACTGGAAGGGATCCGCGTGCTCGACCTCTTCGCGGGAACCGGGAACATGTCTGTGGAATTCCTGAGCCGCGAGGCCTTGGAGGTGATCAGCGTGGAGCAGGACCGTGAACTGTTCGCGTACATGCAACGTGTTTCGCGCGACCTGCAGGCCGCCAATTGGCACCACGTGAAAGCCGATGCGTTCACCTTCATCAAGGGCCACCGTGCGACGTATGACATCATCTTCGCCGATCCCCCTTTCAACCTGGAGGGCACCGGGCTGTTGCCCGCCTTGGTGAGGGAAGCGGGCATTCTCGATCCCGAAGGTCTGCTGATCATCGAACACCCGAAGGACGTGAACTTGAGCGACGATCCCTGGTTCGATCGTCACCGACCCTACGGCAACGTGCATTTCAGCTTCTTCAAACCTGTCCCACCACCTTCGCCGGAGGCTTCGGCGGCCAACCCATGAGCGAACGCATCGCCGTCTTCCCGGGATCCTTCGATCCGATCACCATCGGGCATGTGAGCATCGTGGAACGCGCCTTGCCGCTGTTCGACCGTATCGTGGTGGCCATGGGCGCGAACTCCACGAAGAAGTACATGTTCAGCACAGAGAAGCGCATCGACTGGGTACGCAACACCTTCGTCGGCCATAAGCAGGTGGAAGTGATCGCCTTTGAAGGACTTACCGCCGAGCTGTGCAAGCGGTTGCGCGCGAAGTACATCGTGCGGGGATTGCGCAACAGCACCGATCATGGTAATGAGCGGAGCATCGCCTTGATGAACTACGCGCTGGCGAAAGTCGAGACCATCTTTTTGCCCAGTTTGCCGGAGCATGCGCACATCAGCAGCACCATCGTGCGGGAGCTGATCGCCAACAAAGCCGATGTTTCAGCGTTCGTGCCTGGGGCCGTGCGGCCTTGATATCCACAGATCGGGTTCAGCCGCAGATTACGCAGATTACGCAGATGAATACAGAACGCGCACGCTGGCTGACGGGCATCCTCATCGCATCATCGCTCCTGATCGGCATGCCGCTCAAGGCTGCCAGCGTCCGCATCATACTGGACGCTCCTGGTTACAAAGGCGAGCGAGCGCTGCTGTATCGCTACCTCGACCTGTTCACACTCCGCACCGAACTGATCGGGCAGGCGACGATCGATGCGCAGGGGAAGGCGGTGCTGGATGGCGCTGTGACAGGCACGGTGAAAGGCACGATCAGGATAGGCTCCACGAGCTGTGACCTGTGGTTGAGGGGCGGATCGTACGCGATCGGATTCCCGCTTCCGGCGGCTGGCTCAGCACGCAGCTTGAACGGCACCACTGAAGTGACCCCGACGTTCAAGGCCCTTGATCGCCTGGACATAAATGCCTTGATCGGCGACCTGAACCAGCGGCTGGACGATTTCATCGCTGAAGACCTGGCCACCGATCAACAGGCCGGTATGCAGGCCTTGGACATCGCGAAGAAGAGCGGCGGAGCGATCGCTCCCGATACCGCAAAACGGCCGGGCACGCTCTTCATCACCCCCAGCTGGAGCACGGCGCGGGTGGACAGTTTCGAGAACCGGTTGCGCGGCTACTACAAGGAGGTGAAGGACCCGTGGTTCTGGCAGAACCTCGATTACGGGATAGCTGGACTGCGCTTCGGGCCGCGCGTGAACGACCGTGACCTGTTCGATCGCTATCTGAAGGGCAAACCCGTGCTGTACGATGTGCCGGAGTACGTGCGCTTCATCGGCTCGTTCTTCGAAGGGCACACGATGCGCTACCCGTTCCGCACGCATGAGGTCGGCCTGACCACCTGGATACGCGCGGCGAACGCGGATACCGTGAAGAAGATCTTCGCGGAGCATGACTTCTTGAAGGATGACGCGCTGTGCGAGCTGGTGGTGCTGACCGAGCTGTACGCGCAATACCCCGCGAAGAACTTCGATCGGGCAGGCATCATGCGGATCCTGGAGCAACTGTCGACTACTTCCAGGTATCCAGGGGATCGGACCATCGCGGCGAACATGCGCTGGGACCTGATGACGATGCGTGTGGGCGGCACACTGCCCGCGCTCGTGCTCCGCGATCCGAGCGGGGATCAAGTGCGCATCGATACATCGTTGCACGATGCGACATGCCTGGTCGTTACCGCGAGCTGGTGCACCTATTGCGAGCAAGAAATGGTGGCGCTGGAAACACTGTACAAGGAATACGGCGCGTACGTGCATGTGGTCGGCATCAGCTTGGACAAGAGCATGAAGGACCTCGATGCCTACACCGGTTCGCACCCTGGCCGCGATTGGCCGTGGTATTTCGGCGGCGATGATCCGATGATCATGGACCTGCTGCGCATCCGCACGGTGCCCGCCTTCATCCTGCTGAACGGGAATACGATCGCGCAGGCCCCAGCACCGCCGCCGAGCAATGGCATGGCGGGGATCTTCCATCGCATCAAGACGCAGGCGGAGGAAGAGAACAAGTTGAAGCCGGATCAGGGAATACCACCGAGGCGGTGAAATGCGGATGCCGTCACGGATCCTGCGGATGACGCGGATGAATGCGGACCGTGCATCCGCGAAGGTCGAATGATCACCGGACCGCTTCCTCCCAGGCGGTGATCACTTGTCGAAGCGATGGGTAGGTAGCAGCTTTCATGGCGGCGACTTCTTCAGCGCCCATCCAACGCACCTCGCTGATGTCCTCTTCGCTTTGGGCGATGAGCGGATCGCTGTTGGTTCCGCGCATCAGGTACCAATCCGTGCGCTTCAGGTGCTGCTTGCCTTTTCGCTCGTAGGTGTGCCAGGTCTCGCACAGGCGCTTCTGCAGTTCCACGTTCTTCAAGCCGCATTCTTCACGCACTTCGCGGAGCGCGCCCGCATCCACGGCTTCGCCCTTGTCCACTTTGCCTTTGGGAAGATCCCAGATGCCGAGTCTATGGATCATCAGCAAGCGCTTGCGCTCATCGGTGACACAACCACCGGCGGCTTGCACGAAGACGTACAGGCCACAGAACAATTCCCACACTTCATCGACGTCACCACCGTGCAAGATGAGCGACTCGGCCCGAGGCTGCGACTTCCATAGCTCCAAGGCTCCGGTGATATCACTGCTGGTGCGCACCTTGCGGATCAACACCTGTTCAGAACTATCCCGCGCGTCCGGTTGCTCCACGATCCCCAACGGTTTTCCGTCGATATAGACTTCATACTTTCGCCCCATGGATTCCCGTCTTGATCCGGCGCTGAAGATCGCCGAATTCCTCCTGCAGATCAAGGCCGTGAAGCTGAGCCCCAAGAAACCGTTCACGTGGGCCAGCGGTTGGAAGAGCCCGATCTATTGCGACAATCGCAAGACCCTCTCCTACCCGGCCGTGCGAACCTTCATCCGCCAGCAGTTCGTGCAGGCGATCAACTTGGAGTTCGGAAGGCCAGACATGATCGCGGGTGTGGCTACGGGCGGTATCGCGCACGGTGCGCTCGTAGCGCATGACCTCGGATTGCCGTTCGTCTACGTGCGCAGCTCCGCCAAGGAGCACGGCATGAAGAACCAGGTGGAAGGCGACCTGACCACCGGCCGCAGCGTGGTGGTGGTGGAGGACCTCGTGAGCACAGGAAAGAGCAGCCTCGCCGCTGTGCATGCGTTGCGCGATGAAGGCTGCGAGGTGAAAGGCATGGTGAGCATCTTCACCTACGGTTTTGAGGAGGCCATCCGGAGCTTCGAACAGGAGAAAGTAAAACTGAAGTCGCTGACGAATTACAGTGTGTTGCTCGATCAGGCGATGCACGACAACTACATCACCGAGAAGGACAAGGAGAGCCTCAATGAGTGGAGGATCGACCCCGCCAATTGGGGCAAGTCAGCGAACGAGCGCACAAGCGCATCACCCCAGCCGGAGGCTTCGGCGACCAACTAGATGACGAGGATCGAGAGCAAGCACGTGGAGATCGCGCGCCCGGCGCAGGACGTCTATACCTTCCTGCAGGACATGAACAACTTCCAGCAGCTTCTGCCGCAGGACCGCATCAGCGATTGGAAGAGCGACGGCGTTTCGTGTTCGTTCAAGGTGGCCGGGGCCGCTACGATCGGCTTGCAATTGGACGGCGGGACCGCGCCCGGTCACGTCCGCTTGAAAAGCACCGAGCGTTCGCCCTTCCCCTTCACGCTGGATGTGCACCTCGATGGGGCCAACGGATCGACACAGGCCTACCAGGTCTTCGAGGCGGACCTGAATCCCTTCATCAAGATGATGGTGGAGAGCCCGCTGAAGAACCTCTTCGACCATATCGCGGACCGTATGGTGGAGATCCACGCCTGATCACGTACTGACCCCGGCGTGACGCACCACCGCCGTTACTTCGCGCCGCGATAACGGATGGCCAAGCGTTTCAAGGACCACGATGCGCCCAAAGCGAAGCTGAACAAGGCGACGCTGCGGAAGGCCGTGCGCATATTCCGCTACCTGAAGCCCTATCGCGGGCGCTTCGCTCTGATGATGGCGTTGCTGTTCATCACCAGCGCACTGAGCCTCGTGTTCCCTTTCCTGCTGGGCAAACTGTTGGACGCTGGCGCTGGCTCGGACTTCTTGGGCGCGCCTCTCACCGACCTCACCAACATCGATTCGATAGCGAAACTGCTCGGGCTCACGTTCATCCTGCAATCCGCGGTCGGCTTCTTCCGTATCCATCTCTCCGGGTACATCGCCGAGCATGCGCTGGCCAACGTGCGCACGGATACCTACCAGCATCTGGTGAGGCTCCCGATGGACTTCTTCGCGCAGCGCCGCGTGGGCGAGTTGAACAGCCGTATCACCGCCGATGTCGCTTTGTTGAACGACCTCTTCACCACGGTGACCGCCGAGCTGGTGCGACAGGTACTGGTGATCGGTGTAAGCACGGTGATGCTGGCGCGGCTCAGTCCACAGTTGTTGCTCACCATGCTCTCTATCATCCCGGTCGTTGCTGTGGTGGCGGTATTCTTCGGGCGCTTCATCCAGAA
>Ga0075163_10012972_pt1 | contig 10837 bp, 6 predicted proteins | sample JI1023141ADNA_FD_71478 | JGI IMG/M metagenome (GOLD analysis project Ga0075163, IMG submission 71478) | Wastewater effluent complex algal communities from Wisconsin, to seasonally profile nutrient transformation and Carbon sequestration -... | ecosystem: Engineered > WWTP > Effluent > Algae...
TACCATTTGCTGAAGCCTCGGGCCGGGTGCTCGCCGAGGCGGTGACGGCGCGGTTCGCCATGCCGCGCACGGATGTGTCTGCCATGGATGGCTATGCCGTGCGCGAGGCTGATCTCAGCAATCCGCCGTTCAGCCTACCTATTGCGGGAGAGGCGGCTGCCGGCTCGCCGCCGGGGCAGGTGCTGCCAGACCGCTCAGCCTTCCGAGTCTTCACCGGCGCGCCGGTCCCGCATGGCGCCGACCGCGTGATCGTGCAGGAGAACACCGAGCGGGACGGTGACCGCGTGACTTTCCTGCGCCCGCATGGGGCCGGGCGGAACATCCGCCCTGCCGGGTCCGATTTTGTGGCGGGCGAGGTGCTTGTTCCTGCTGGCGTGCGGCTGGGCTGGCGGGCGCTGACGACGGCGGCGGCGGCGGATCGGGACGAGCTTGTCGTTTATCGACCGCCGCGCGTGGTGATCCTTGCGACGGGCGATGAGCTGGCTGCTCCAGGAGAGGCATATCTAACGCCCGGCGCGATTCCCGAAAGCGTGTCGCCGGGCATCGCGGCATTTGTAAGCGGACACGGCGGGCGTGTGCTGCGCGCTGAGCGCCTGCCGGACAAGCCTGACGTCATGGCAGACGCGGCGGTGCGTGCGTTGGCCGATGCTGATCTCGTCATCATGATTGGCGGCGCGTCGGTCGGTGAGCGGGATTATTCGCGCTCCGTCTTTGGCGCCGCGCCCGACTATGTCTTTCCGAAAGTTGCGATCAAGCCGGGCAAGCCGGTCTGGCTGGCCAGGACCGGCGGGCGTCTGGTGATGGGCCTGCCGGGCAATCCGACGTCTGCGTTGGTGACGGCGCGGCTCTTCCTCGCGCCTCTGCTGGTCGGGCTCGTTGGAGGGCATGCAGCCTCGGCTGTTGTCTTCGAGACAGGGCTGTGCGCGGACCGGCTTCCGGCTTGCGGTGACCGCGAGACCTTCCTGCGGGCACGGCGGACCGCCGATGGACTCCTGCTTGCGGACTCCCAGGATTCTGGCAGCCAGCGCTCACTGGCCGCCTCCGATGCATTGATCCGCCGACCGCCCGGCGCGCCCGCCCAGTCTGCGGGAGCCGGCGTGATGTTCCTGAGCTTCTGAGATTGCAAAACACAAAGGGAGACTGAGATGACCGACAATGAACAGATCGTCCGTGACTTCATTGCCGCCTGGTCGCGGCTCGATGTCGATGAGTTGGTTGGCTATTTTGCCGAGGATGGCGTCTACCATAACATCCCGTTCAAGCCGGTCCGAGGCCATGCAGCACTGAAGGCTTTCATAGGCAATTTCATCAAGGACTGGACCGCAACGGACTGGGACATCCGGACCCTTGTCAGCGTCGGTGATACAGTCGTGGCCGAACGGCTGGACCGCACGACGCTCGGCGAACGCGGCGTGGACCTGCCCTGCTGCGGCGTGTTCGAGATGCGTGGCGGCAAGATTGCGGTGTGGCGCGATTACTTCGACATGGCGACCTATACGCGGGGCGCAGCAGGCGGGCAGTGACGTGGCCGGCGCATTTGATCCTTGTCAAACGCTGGCACGGCACCCGTCGAAGCGGGACGAGGTGCGCGCAGCCTGCGTGACGCCGCACCGAATCACAGAGTCTGATCGTCCTTCAGCACACAAACGACAAGGATGATCGCCATGCCCTTTGACACGTCGCTCCCAGAGGAAATCTGGGACAAGAAATACCGCTTCCGTTCCGACACGGCTGAAGATGCAGACCTTGCCGCTACGCTCGACCGGGTTGCCGATGCAGTGGCCAAGGCGGAGAAGCCTGCTAGTCGCAAGATCTGGCGCACGCGGTTCCGCGAGGCGCTGAGCGATTTCCGCTTCATTCCTGCGGGTCGGATTCTGGCTGGCGCGGGCACGGCACGCAACGTGACTCTATTCAACTGCTTCGTCATGGGCACGATCCCCGACAGTTTGCCCGGCATTTTCGAGCATCTGCGCGAAGCGGCCATCACCATGCAGCAGGGCGGCGGCGTCGGCATGGATTTCTCGACCATCCGTCCCTCGGGTGCGCCGGTGATGGGCGTCGGCGCGCAGGCGTCCGGGCCGCTCTCCTTCATGGACACGTGGGATGCCATGTGCCGCACGATCATGTCGGCGGGCCAGAGACGCGGTGCGATGATGGGATGCCTGCGCATCGACCATCCCGACATCGAAGCCTTCATCGATGCCAAGCGCGACGGCGCACGCTTGCGCAACTTCAATCTCTCTGTGCTCGTGACCGACGATTTCATGGCCGCGCTGGAGCAGGACGGGGACTGGACGCTGCGCTTCGATGGCCAGCCTTACCGCACGCTGCCGGCGCGCGATCTGTGGGACCGGCTGATGCAGGCGACTTATGACGCCGCTGAGCCGGGCGTGATCTTCATCGACCGCGTGAACGCGCTGAACAACCTCGCTGATATCGAGACCATCAGTGCGTCCAACCCCTGCGGCGAGCAGATGCTGCCGCCCTATGGCGCCTGTCTGCTCGGCTCGATCAATCTGGCGCGGCTGGTCGCAGCGCCGTTCGAAGCGGGGGCGGGGATTGATGAAATAGAACTTGAACACCTCACCGAAACGGCGATCCGCTTCCTCGACGACGTGATCGACACTTCGCGTTATCCGCTGGATGCCCAGGCGGCCGAGGCGCGCGCCAAGCGGCGGATTGGTCTCGGCATCACTGGCCTTGCCGATGCACTGATCTTCTGCGGTGCGGCCTATGGGTCGGACGCGGCCGTGGCGTTGACGGAAAGCTGGATGGGCATGATCAAACGCGCGGCCTATCGAGCCTCGGCGCGGCTGGCTGCGGAGAAGGGGACCTACCCTCTCTACGACAAGGCCGTCCTCGAACGGCCCAATCTTGTGACGCTCGATGAGGAGACCCGCGGACTGATTGCGCAGCACGGGTTGCGCAATGGCTGCCTGACCTCGATTGCGCCGACGGGCACGACCTCACTGCTTGCCGACAATGTGTCGTCGGGGGTCGAGCCGGTGTTCGCCTTTTCCTATTCGCGAAAGGTCCGGCAAGCCGACGGCTCCAGCGTGGAGGAACCCGTCACTGACTATGCCCTTCGAGCCTGGCAGAGACTTCATGGCGAGCTTGCGCCGCCCGAAGATGTTTTCGTAAGCGCGCAGACCCTGTCGCCTCAGGACCATCTGCGAATGCAGGCCTGTGCGCAGCGTTTCATTGACAGCTCGATTTCGAAGACCGTCAACTGCCCAGCCGAAATCGGCTTCAAGGCATTTAAAGACATTTACGTTGAGGGTTATCGGCTTGGCTGCAAGGGTCTGACGACCTATCGCCCGAACGCCATCACGGGATCGGTGCTGTCGGTCGCTGAAAGGCCCGCTCCAGCCACTGAAGTCGACAAACCACTCACGCCACGCGCGCGCCGCCTCGAAGGGGCGACTTACAAACTGAAATGGCCGCCGAGTGCGCATGCGGTGTATGTCACGATCAATGACGCAGACGACGGGAAGGGACCCCGCCCGTTCGAGATCTTCGTCAATTCCAAGAACATGGACCACTATCCGTGGACGCTGGCGCTGACCCGCATGATTTCGGCTGTATTCCGGCGCGGCGGCGATGTCGGCTTCGTCGCCGAGGAACTGCAGGCTGTGTTTGATCCGCAGGGCGGAGCCTTCATGGACGGGCGCTATGTGCCCTCGCTGCCCGCCGCCATTGGCCGGATCGTGGCGGAGCATCTCGGGGAGGCTGGCGAACTGCGGCCCGCGTCGTTGAGCGGCTCGGACGCCGCGTGCTGTCCGAAATGCGGCCAGAAATCCCTGATCCGCAAGGAAGGCTGCGACACCTGCCTCGATTGCGGCCACTCGAAATGCGGCTAAGGCCGTGAAGGGAAAACACCATGGCGACCAGCGCTGAACGCATACGCGCCTATGAAGGACCGGCCCTGTTCAGCCTTGGCCTGCGGCCCTTCTTCTTCTTCGGAGCGATCTGGGCGGCCGTGGCCGTGCCGCTCTGGATCGTCACCTATGCGCTGGGGCCGGATGCCTTGCCGGTCGAGGCTGGGCTCGTCTTCCACGTGCACGAGATGGTGTTTGGCTATGGCTCGGCCATTGTGGCGGGGTTTCTTCTGACCGCTGTGCCGAACTGGACCGGGCGGCTGCCGGTCTGCGGCGGGCCGCTGATGGTACTGGTCGCGCTTTGGGCGGCCGGCCGTGCGGCCATGCTGTTTCAGCCGGGTCCGGTCTGGCTGCCGGGCGTGATCGCAAGCGCCTTCCTGGTGGCATTTGCCGGTATTGTCTGGCGTGAGGTCATATCCGGAAAGAACACGCGCAACCTCAAGGTTGCCGGTGCGGTCAGCGTGCTGGCAGTGGCCAATATCGGCTTTCACTGGATGAGCGTGACATCGGGCGGCCTGCCGCAGGCCGCGATCCGGACGGGGCTTGCCGTATTCCTGTTCCTTATCCTGCTGATTGGTGGCCGTATCACGCCGAGCTTCACGCGCAACTGGCTCGGCAAGAAGGGAGGAGCGATGCCGGCGCCGTTCGGTCGCTTTGATGGGGCCGTGCTGATCCTATCGCTTGCCGCGCTGGCGGGCTGGGCCGTGTTCGACAGCGCGCGAGAGGCGTCGGCGCTGCTCGTGGCAGCGGGAGTCTTAAACTTTGCACGCCTTGCCCGCTGGCAGACGCAGCGCACGCTCGCTGAACCGCTCGTGACGATCCTGCATGTCGGCTACGCTTGGGCAGCGGTGGCGCTGCTGCTGTTGGGCCTGAGCGGGGTGTTTCCTTCCGTCATCCCGCGCGTCGCGGGAGTTCATGCCGTCGGCGCGGGCGCGATCGGTGTGATGACGCTGGCGGTGATGACGCGGGCGAGCCTCGGCCATACCGGGCATGTGTTGAAAGCCGGAGCGGGGACAGTGTTGATCTATGCCCTCGTCAATCTGGGCGCACTGGCGCGGGTTTCCGCGCCGTTCCTCGAATATTCAGTGCAGATGCACGCCAATCATGTCGCGAGCGCCCTCTGGGCAGGCGCGTTCGCGGTTTTCGCCATTGTCTATGGGCCGAGACTGCTGGCGCCGAGGCCCGGCCGCGCGGCTTGACCCGTCAGCGGCGTTGACTTGACGATCATCAATCGCATGCCACTGGCCCGTCAAAGACAGCCCGGACGGTGTGGCCTAGCGTGGCCTCAATTCGCTCCGAGCCGTTCCGCCTAAAGCGCGTCCCCCCCGCGCCATGGCGGCCCGGCCGTGGGTGGCAGGGGAAACCCCGCCGCCTCCCGTGCTTGGAAAGGAGCCTTGCGATGACACACACCGGCGCTATTGCGGCGGATGCCTTCGGGCGCAGGTTCCGCTATTTGCGGCTTTCGGTGACGGAAGTCTGCAATTTCCGTTGCACCTATTGCCTTCCTGACGGATATCGCAAGTCCGGCCCGATGGATTTCCTGCGCCCTGATGAAGTGGATCGGCTGGTGCGCGCGTTTGCTCAGCTCGGTATCCGCAAGGTGCGCCTGACTGGCGGCGAGCCGACGGTGCGCAAGGACATCACCCAGCTCATCGCCCGCGTGTCGGCCCAGCCTGGCATCGACAAAATCGCGCTGACCACGAATGGCTGGAACCTTGCCCGGAATGTGGATGAATGGGTGGCGGCGGGCCTGTCCAATCTGAATGTCAGTGTCGATGCGCTGGACCGAGACGCATTTCACCGCATCACGGGTCATGACCGTCTGAGCGACGTGGTCGAGGGCATTGAGCGCGCTTTGGCCCTGCCTCTCAAGGCGGTGAAGATGAATGCCGTGCTGCTGCGCGACGGGCTCGAGGATGATTTTTCAGCGTGGACCGAATTTGTCCGGAATCGGCCCATTGCCGTGCGCTTCATCGAACTTATGCGCACCGTCGACAACATGGCCTTCTTCGCGGACCAGCATGTCAGCGGCGGGGTGTTACGCGAGTGGCTGGAGACACATGGATGGACCCCGAAGTCGCGGGGCATCGATGATGGCCCGGCCGTTGAATTCAACCATCCCGATCATGTCGGACGGATTGGGCTGATCGCTCCCTATGCGCCCGGGTTTTGCGATGGCTGCAACCGGTTGCGCGTGACAGCGCGTGGGCAGCTTCGGCTTTGCCTGTTCGGCGAGGGCGGGCGCCCCCTTCGGGACCTGTTGGAGGCAGATGAACAGCGCGAGATGCTCGCGGCCCGGATCGTCGAGGCGCTGACCTTTAAGCCAGCAGCGCACGGCCTCCACGGCGCCAATCCGGGCGATACTAGGAATCTCGCCCAGACCGGCGGTTAGAGCGCGCTCAGGACTTCTTCTGGTCGAGGACGCCCTGCTGACGTTCCGTATAGGCCTTGCCCATCGTTTTGCGGTCTTGCGAGTAGTGATTGTCGATCAGCGGGCTCGGCCGGGCAAAGCGTTCCAGCGCCACCACATTGCTGAAGCCAACATGCGATCCGTCGACGCTTACGCCCTTCTCGGAAAGTTTTGAAAAGGCGCGCGACAAATTTTCCGGCGTCATGCCGAGCAGAGCGGCGAGCACGCGCTTTTCGTGCGGCAGGGTGATTTCATCCCTGTCACCCTGGCGCGCCCGCTGGGTGAGCAGGTAGTTCGCCAGCCGCTCGGTTGAATCGCGCAGTTTGTGATTCTTGATCGAACGCACGAGGCCGCGATAGCAACCGGCCAGCTCTTCCGACACCGCAAATCCGAAAAGCGCGTTCTGCTTCATGCTGGCGCGCAGCGATTCGCCGGGGACCATCAAGATCTCCGAGCGTTCAAGCGTAACCGCGCTCATCAGCGCATCAGACTCAAGCACTACGGCGCCGAGAATGAAGGTGGAGACCGGCCGGAGAATGGCGAGTGTGGTGTCCTTTGACTTCCATCCGGCGCCCAGTTCCACGGCTCCTTCCAGCAGGATGTAGAGGAAGTCTACGGTGTCGCCTTCCATCAGCAGCGTTGTATTTGCTGGAAAGCGCTGGAGGAAAGCGCCGTTCATCGCAGTATTGAACGTCGCGTCGTCTGCACTTCTGAAAAATGACGTCTGTCTGACGCGCTCAGCATCTGCATTTCGTATGGGCATGCGTCCTCCGGAGGCGCTGGACAATAATCCAGTGCGCGAATTTCAACGCCGTACGAGTGAGGCGAACACTCCGCGACTCTTCAGGCGGCGCTTGATAATTGTCAAGCTAGGTCGTGCAAATGTCTGGCGGTGGAGGGGGCGAGGATCAGGCCCTCATGCCAGCTTCGTCACTCCGCAGCCGATTGATTTCAAAAGCCGCGCCTCAGCGAACATCAGGCAAGCCCCCGCTTCACAAAAATCAAGGCCAAGGCGTCTTCCGCCTGCCACCCTGTTGGTCGCGAACCTTACAACCAATGCCCAAACGGGGGGCCGCAACATGTCACTTTCGACTGCGATGCCCACGAAAGGCGCCAATCGCGCGCTGGGGCTGACAACCTTCGCGTTTACGGCCTGTTTCGCCGTCTGGACGATCTTCGCCATTCTGGGCATCCAGATCCAGAAAGAGCTCGGCCTGTCCGAAACCCAGTTCGGTCTTCTGGTCGGCACGCCGATCCTGACTGGCTCGCTGTCGCGGTTGGTCCTCGGCATATGGGCCGATCAGTATGGCGGGCGGGTGGTCAACCTGGCTGTGATGTTGCTGTCGGCGCTGGCGACCTGGCTCCTGACCTTTGCGACGACTTATCCGCAATTCCTCGTCGCGGCGCTCGGCATTGGCATCGCTGGCGGATCCTTCTCGGTCTCGATCACCTATGTCTCGAAATTCTTCCCGCCGGAAAAGCAGGGCTCAGCGCTTGGCATCGTCGGCGCGGGGAATGTCGGCGCGGCAGTCACAAAGTTCGCCGCGCCCATCGTGATGGCATCGATGGGGTGGCAGGGCGTTGCCAATGTCTGGGCGGCGTGCCTTGTCATCGTGGCACTGATCTTCTTCTTCCTGACATCGGACGATCCGGAACTCGCTGCGCGCCGGCGCAGCGGCGTCAAGCCGCGCAGCTTCGCCTCGCAGTTCGAGCCGCTGCAGAATGTCCAGGTCTGGCGTTTCTCCCTCTATTACTTCTTTGTGTTCGGCGCATTCGTCGCGTTGGCGCTTTGGCTGCCGCGCTACCTCATCGGTGTCTATGGCTTTGATGTGAAGACCGCGGGCATGCTGGCGGCGGCCTATTCCATCCCCGCCTCGATCTTCCGAATTTATGGCGGCCACTTGTCAGACCGGGTCGGCGCGCGAACGGTGATGTACTGGACCTTTCTGGTCTCGATCGCCGTTACATTCTTCCTGTCCTATCCGCCGACCTCTTATGTGGTTGACGGGGTGCGGGGGCCGATCAGTTTCCGGCTGGCGACTGGCCCGGTCATCTTCGTCTTCGCTATCTTTTTGCTCGGGTTCTTCATGAGCCTCGGCAAGGCAGCGGTCTACAAGCACATCCCCGTCTATTATCCGAAGGATGTGGGTGCAGTCGGCGGCCTGGTCGGCCTGATGGGCGGGCTTGGCGGTTTCATCCTGCCGATCACTTTCGGTGCGCTGAACGACTTCACTGGCGTTTGGACGAGCTGCTTCATGCTGCTCTTCGTCATCGTGTCGGCGTCGCTGATCTGGATGCACCTTGCCATCCGGCACATGGAGCGCGAGGCCGTCGGCGAAACGCTCGACGCCCTGCCGCAGCTGCCCGAAATGCTGCCCATCCATGGCGAGCGGGAGGCCCGCGCACTGGCGCCCAAGTTGATCACTGACTGGCGCCCGGAGGATTCCGAATTCTGGGACGCGAAAGGCAAGAAGACCGCCAACCGCAATCTCTGGCTCTCGATCCCGGCGCTGTTCCTGTCCTTCGCGGTGTGGATGGTTTGGTCCGTTGTCGTCGCCAAGCTGCCGCAGATCGGCTTCGCCTATACGACGGACCAATTGTTCTGGCTGGCCGCTCTGCCGGGACTGTCGGGCGCGACGCTGCGCATCTTCTACAGCTTCATGGTGCCGGTGTTCGGCGGGCGCCTTTGGACGACTCTGACAACTTGGTCGCTGCTCGCGCCCGCGCTGGGCATCGGCTTCGCAGTGCAGAACCCTGATACCCCGTACTGGATCATGCTCGCGCTGGCGTTGCTCTGCGGCTTCGGTGGCGGCAACTTCGCCTCGTCCATGTCGAATATCGGCTTCTTCTATCCGAAGCGCGAGAAGGGCAATGCGCTCGCCATGAATGCCGGGCTGGGCAATCTCGGTGTCAGCGCGATGCAGTTTCTGGTGCCGCTGGTGATCACGGTCGGCGTGTTCGGTTTCCTCGGCGGCGAGCCGCAGGTGACAGGCGAGGGCGGTGAACTGTTCCTGCAGAATGCCGGCTTCATCTGGGTGCCCTTCATCATCGCCAGCGCCTTTGCCGCATGGTTCGGCATGAACGACCTGTCGAGCGCCAAGGCGTCCTTCTCCGATCAGGCGGTGATCTTTAAGCGCAAGCACAACTGGATCATGTGCTGGCTATACACCGGCACGTTCGGTTCCTTCATCGGGTTTTCGGCGGCGTTCCCGCTCCTGACCAAGACCCAGTTTCCCGAAGTGAACGTGCTGCAGATCGCTTTCCTCGGGCCGCTGGTCGGTGCGCTGTCGCGCTCCTTCACCGGATGGATTGCCGACAGGTTCGGTGGCGCGCGCGTGACGCTAGCCGTGTTCGTGCTGATGATGGCAGGAACGGCAGGCGTTCTCTATTTCCTCGCCATCAAGGAGGAGCCTGGAGCGTTCATTGGCTTCTTCGTGTCCTTCATTGTCCTGTTCTTTGCGACAGGTGTGGGCAACGCCTCCACGTTCCAGATGATCCCTGCGATCATGCGTAAGGAGATCGACCGACTGGAACCGCAGATGAGCGGTTCGGACCGTCTGCGTCAGTCCGAAAAAGAGAGCGCGGCGATCACCGGCTTTACCAGCGCGATCGCCGCCTATGGCGCCTTTTTCATCCCGAAGAGCTTCGGCATGTCACTCGCCGCGTCCGGCAGTGCGGCGCCCGCCCTCTACGGCTTCCTCGCCTTCTACATCTCCTGCCTCCTCATCACCTGGTTCGTCTATGCGCGCCCGGGCGGTCTCCTCTTCGATATCGAGAACCGCAAGCGCGCCAAACCCACGACCGCACGAGCCTAAAACAGGATCATCCCCATGAGTCATACTCTCGACAGACTGACCTTCTTCAGGCGGCAGACCCAGACGTTTTCCAAAGGACACGGTGTTCTGAACGACGAAGACCGGACCTGGGAGGAGGCCTATCGAAACCGTTGGCGCCACGACAAGATCGTACGGTCGACGCATGGCGTGAACTGCACCGGATCCTGCTCCTGGAAGATCTATGTCAAGGGCGGCATCGTCACCTGGGAAACCCAGCAGACCGACTATCCCCGCACGCGCGACGATCTTCCAAACCACGAGCCGCGCGGCTGTTCTCGCGGGGCGAGCTACAGCTGGTATCTCTATTCGGCCAATCGAGTGAAATATCCGCTCATCCGCGCGCGCCTGTTGAAGTCATGGCGCGAGGCTCGCAAGACGATGGCTCCTGTCGCAGCCTGGAAGTCGATTCAGGACGATCCAGCCAAGCGCGCAGCGTACGTCACACGTCGCGGCATGGGCGGTTTCGTGCGGGCGCAATGGGACGAGGTGAACGAGATCATTGCGGCCGCCAATGCCTACACGATCAAGCAATGGGGCCCCGACCGGGTCTTCGGCTTCTCGCCCATTCCAGCCATGTCCATGGTGTCCTACGCCGCCGGCGCGCGCTACTTGCAACTGATCGGCGGGGTGACGGGCTCGTTCTATGACTGGTATTGCGACCTGCCGCCAGCTAGCCCGCAGACCTGGGGCGAGCAGACCGATGTTGCTGAAAG
>Ga0075163_10012973_pt1 | contig 10837 bp, 11 predicted proteins | sample JI1023141ADNA_FD_71478 | JGI IMG/M metagenome (GOLD analysis project Ga0075163, IMG submission 71478) | Wastewater effluent complex algal communities from Wisconsin, to seasonally profile nutrient transformation and Carbon sequestration -... | ecosystem: Engineered > WWTP > Effluent > Algae...
GCGGTGAAGTACCTGCGGCGGCACTTCGACTTCCCGGTCCCGTCGCCCGTGGCCAACGCCGACCTGGTGACGCTGCTGATGATGGCCAGCGGCAAGGGGCACCGTCAGCTGTGCGCCTGCACGGTGCTGAAGGTCATGCACACCATCCACCACCTCGAGGCGCGCGAGCTGCTCTTCCAGCTGCCCGTGTCCAACGAGGAGGTCTTCCACCTGGTGGAGCAGAAGGTCTACCGCGTCATCGGCCGTGCGCTGGCCGAGGGGGCGCCCATCGTCGAGTTCATCGGCGGGCGCAAGAACAAGGACTCGCTCTACACCAAGCTGCTGTCGAAGTCCGAGGCCACGGCCGCGCAGATCTACGACAAGCTGCGCTTCCGGGTGGTGACCCGCTCGCCGGACGAGATCTTCTCCGTGCTGCGCCTGCTGCAGCGCGAGGTCTTCCCGTTCAACTACGTGATCCCCGAGCAGAGCACCAACACGCTGCTGCCGTTCGAGCACCACTGCGCGTCGCGACCCGACCTCGCCCCCATGGTGGCGCGCATGCAGTCGTTCGAGGAGGAGCCCGCGGCGATGGAGCGCGAGAGCCTCGTGGACAACGAGTTCACGGCGTCGTCGTACCGCGTGGTGCACTTCGTGGCCGACATGCCCATCCGGCTCTCGGACGCGCGCCTGGCTGCGGCGCCGCCGGCTGCGTGGACCCTGGGGCGCATCATCTTCGTGATGGCCGAGTTCCAGGTGCTGGACACCGAGACCGACGCGCGCAACGAGGTGGGCGACGCCAGCCACAGCGCGTACAAGGTGCGTCAGCGCACGGCCGTCATGCGGCGGCTCAAGCTGGGCAAGCCTGGGGTGGCCGTGCCGAGCGAGCGCAAAGACGACGACTGACCTGTGCTGGTGTGCGCGGGCCTACATGTGCCCTCGCGCGTGACGTTCGTGTGAGCGCATCCGGACTTGACCGAGTGGGACCTAGCTGCGACACAGCCTGCGGTGCCCGATGTGCTCCAGTTCCTGCTCTCTCACGGCTCCATCGCGCTGATCGTCTTGGCGTTGATCGTGGCGGGCTTGGGCATGCCCATCCCTGAAGACATCATGCTGCTGGCCGCCGGCGTGCTGGTGTTCCGCGGTGAGGTGTCCTACGTGGAGGCGCTCGTCGCCTGCGCCATCGGCGTGTTCCTGGGCGACACCACCATCTTCCTGTTGGCTCGCCGACTTGGCCCGGCCGCGCTGTCGCGGCGCCCGCTGCGCTGGCTGATCACGCCGGAGCGGCACGCCAAGATCGAGGAGATGTTCGCCAAGTACGGCAGCTTCATCGTGTTCATGGCGCGGCACATGGCCGGGCTGCGCGCGCCCACGTTCGCCATGGCCGGCATCCACAAGATGCCCATCACGAAGTTCTGGCTGTGGGACGGCCTCGGCCTGTGCGTGAGCGCGCCGGTGGTCATCGGCATCGGCTACTGGCTGGCCGACAACCTGGACGAGGCGCGCGCGCTCATGGGCCGCTTCGAGATGGTGGTGCTGTGCGTGCTGGCGGTGCTGCTGCTGGGCTTCCTGATCTGGCGCAAGGTGCGCAAGGTCGAGCCGCCGCAAGAGCACTGAGCGGCCGCCCGGCTCAGGGGGCGGCGGCGGCTTCGAAGATGCGCGACAGGGCGTCCACCAGCTGCTCGTCCGAGTACAGCAGGGGGTCACCCACGTTCTCGACCATGCCCTTCATGGTGAGCACGCCGAGGGCTGACACGTTGGCGAGGAACGCCATCAGGCGTGGATCCACGCCCGCACGACTGGCCTTGTCCTTCTGCTCTTCCCTCAGCAGCGCCGCCGCGCGTCCGAAGACCATGTCGTTGAGGGGCCGCAGCCGGGCGAACTGCTCGGGGGCGAGGTGCACCGCTCCCGCGCCAGCCACCTGCGCATGCAAGTACTGATCTTCATCACCGTGCGGACGTTGCTGGCGGCGCTGGGGGTGTAGTCAAGGAGGTGACCGGCTGGCGACGGACGGTCGTCAGCGTAGTCGTGGTCGTGGTCGTGGTCGTACGCGTGCTAGTTGACGTGCTCGTGCTCGTGTTCGCCGACGGGGAGGAACTCCTCGGCCGTACTACAAGACCAAGGGCGCAACTCTCCTCGCTGATCTTTGGGCGAGGAACGGTCACGAGCACGAGCAGGTCAACGAGCACGACCACGCGTACGACCACGACTACGTCGACGATGGTTTGGGCTGCTCTTGGCTACCGACAGCTACACGGCCAGTCGGTGTCCAGATCGATCGTCGTCACCACGCGCGTCTCCCGATCGCAGTCCGCATACACGATGCGCACGTCCTGGCCGTCGTCGGTGCGGCCTTCCACCGCGTAGGACACGCACTCGCCGTCGGTGCGCGTGCGATCCGGGGCGATGTGGCCGTCGCTCAGCAGGTCTTGCACCTCGGCTTCGGTGATGTGCCGGCAGGCCATGCGGCAGCGCCCGTGCTGGGTGTAGCGCAGCGGCTTCTGGGCGAGGCGCGCGAGGATCGGGTCACCGGGTGGCGTGCTGGGTGCGGGCACGGCGGGGGCCTGCGCGGCGGGTGCAGGCGCAGGGGGCGCCTGCGCGCCGGGCACCGAGGCGATGGGTGTCGGCCCCGACGGTGTCGACGATCCAGGCGACGTCTCGGGGAACAGCTCCTGCAGCGCGGCCTCGTCGAGGCATCCCGGGAGCGCGAGCAGCAACCCCAGCGCGAACGACAGCACCAGCCACCACGATGCGACTGCCGCGCGACCGGGCGTCACGCGGACACCAGCGGGTCCACGCGCTCGAGGCGCGCCACCAGCTCGATGTGCGGCGTGTGCGGCAGCGTGTCGAAGCCGCGCAGCTCCACCAGGCGGTAGCGCGCGCCCGGGCCTTCTTCGCCGCACAGCTGGTCGAGGTCGCGGCGCAGGCCCTTCGGGCCGCAGCTCATGATCCGGATCTCGCGCGGGGCCACCCGACGCAGCGCGGCGCACACCTCGGTGCGCAGGCCCTTGCGCGGAGGGTTGGCCACGACGAGCTCGGGCGCGTCGCCTTGGTAACCGGCTAGGAAGTCCTCCACGCTGCTCGGGCTGACTCCCAGCGTGGCCGCGCTCTCGGGGTAGGCCTCGACGGGCACCACCTGCTCGAAGCGCTCGCGCAGCAGCACGGTGGTGATGCCGGCGCCCGCGTAGAGATCGAACGCCAGCGTGCCGCGCGCGTCGTCCACCAGCGCGCGGTAGCAGTCGCCCGCCACCTCGGGGTTCGGCTGCAAGAAGCCGAGCGGCCCCACCGGGATGGGCACACCCGCCACGCGCAGCGTGAGCTCGCTGCGGCCGCGCACCGGGAGCGCCGGCGTGCCCCGCACCGCGTTGCCCGTGCCCGCCTGCACGCTGAGCGCCACGCCCGCCACGTCGTGCGGGTCGAGCGCGTTCGCGATGCGCAGCGCGGTGTCGAGGTCCTCGACGCTCATGACCAGCGTGCACAGCACGCGCTCCCCGTCGGTCTTGAACCACACGTAGCGCAGCAGGCCCCGCCCGGTGCGCTCGTCGTAGGCGCCCACGTTCAGCGCCTGCACGGCGCGCTCCACCGCCGCGACCGCGCGGCCGATGCTGGGGTGCTCCACGATGCAGCCGTCCATGTAGGCCACGTGGTGCGAGCCGCGGATGAAGCTGCCGAGGCGCACGCGGCCGGGGCCGCCGAACGCCACGCGCTTGCTGGAGTAGCGGTAGCCCGCCGACCGGTCGCCCTCGAGCGCCGCGCTGCTGCTGCGCTCGCTCACGTGCAGCCCGAGGTCGTCGCGCAGGTACTGCCGGAGCGCGCTGCGCTGCGCGTCCACCGCGAGCGGCATCAGGGTGCAGCCGGTGCACCGCCCGCCGCGTGACGGATGCTGGGGACACGCGGCCTTCGTGCGCGCCGGATGCGGGGTCAGCACCTCGAGCAAGTGCGCGTGCGACATGGGGGCGCGCTTCGAGACGTAGTCCACGCGCGCCGACACGCGTTCGCCCGGAAAGGCGGCCACCACGTGCACCGCGTGACCCGCGTGCTGTGCCACGCCATCGCCCGACTCGTCGAGCGCGGTGACGTTCAGCGTCAGGGTGTCGCCTTTGCGCATGTCGGCATTGTCGCTATGTCGCGCGCGACCGCAAGCCGCGAGGCGCAATGAACGCGCGCGACGCGTCTTCGATTGCCACGCGGCGGGCGCCTGGACCCGTGCGGATCGGGAACGTAGCCTGCGCCCCGATGAACCCGAAGCGCCCCTTCTCGATGATCCGAGACTTCCATCTCGCCGACTGGATCACGCTGGCGAACGCCTTCTGCGGCACGGGCGCCATCTTCGCGGCGCTGCGCTTCCTACAGGACGGACGGCAGAACGATTTGCTGTTGGGGATGGCCCTGATCCCGTTCGCCTTCGTCTTCGACGCGCTCGATGGTCGCGTCGCCCGCTCGCGTCACACGTCGTCGATTCTCGGCCGCGAGCTCGACTCGCTGTCGGACGTCATCTCGTTCGGCGTGGCGCCCGCCGCGCTGGCCTACGCGTGCGGCATGCAGGGGGGCTGGGACTGGCTGGTCCTCTCCTACTTCGTGTGCTGCGGGGTGAGCCGCCTCGCTCGCTACAACGTCACCGCAGAGGCGCTCACGGGAGACGAGGGCAAGGTCACCCACTTCGAGGGCACGCCCATCCCCACCAGCCTCGCGCTGGTGATCGTGTTGGCCGTCGCGACGTGGCAGCAGCGCATCGGGGACGAGCTTTGGTTCGGCGTCGTGGACCTCGGCTGGCAGCTGCACCCGCTGGTGCTGCTCTTCGCGCTGTCCGGTTCGTTGATGATCAGCACCATCCGCATCCCGAAGCCGTGACCGACCTCTCCATCCTGTTCGAAGACGGCGAAGCGCTGGTGATCGACAAGCCGGGTGGTCTGCCGCTCGATCGCCCGCGTGCGGGTGGGGCGTGCCTCGAAGACAGCCTCCACACGCTCCGGCTCGGCTTCGCGCGTGACCCCGTGCCGGTGCACCGGCTGGACCACGACACGTCGGGGTGCTTGCTGCTGGCCCGCAACCCCGGCGCGCTGAAGCGCTTCTCTCAGGCCTTCGAGGCGCGGCAGGTGCAGAAGACCTACCTCGGCGTGGTGGCCGGCCTCGTCGCGGACCGAGCGGGCACCATCGAGCTCGCGCTCGGGAAGACGAGCACCGAGCAGGATGGCTGGCGCATGGTCCCGGCGCGCAACGGCAAGGCGGCCACCACGCACTGGCGTTGCCTCGCGGTGAACGACGGAATGACCCTGGTGGAGTTCCGGCCCGTGACGGGTCGCACGCACCAGATCCGCGTGCATGCCCTCGCGGGGCTCGGCGCTCCGCTGGTGGGCGACCCCTTCTACGGCACCGCCGACGCGCGCGTCCCTCGCACCATGCTGCATGCCGCAGCGCTCACGGTGCAGCGCGGGGCCAAGGCGCCCATCGTGGCGCGCGCTCCGTGGCCCGCCGAGTTCTCGCGGCTGGGGTTCGAGCCACCCGCCTGATCGGGGCCCGACGAACTTCGCCCTGCGCGCGCGCCGATCTCATGTATACTTAGTGTAAACATACCCGGAGATCCCTTCCTGCATGCGCACTCCCATCTGCGAGACCCTCGGCATCGAGTTCCCCCTCTTCGCGTTCAGTCACTGCCGTGACGTGGTCGCCGCGGTGACCAACGCGGGTGGCTTCGGCGTCCTCGGCGCGCTCACCTTCACGCCCCAGCAGCTCGACGAAGAGCTCACGTGGATCGACGCGCACACGGGCGGTCGGCCCTACGGCGTGGACATCGTGATCCCCGCCAAGTACGTGGGCCGCGAGGCGGGCGACATGTCCAACGTGGACCTCAAGAAGATGATCCCGCCCGAGGTCTCGAAGTTCCTGAACGACCTGCTGGCCAAGCACGAAGTGCCCGAGCTGCCCGAAGGGTTCGGCGGCTTCTCCGAGATGCTGGGCTGGTCGGCCGGCGGCGGGCGCGCGCACCTCGAGGTGGCCATGAAGCACCCCATCCGCTTGCTCGTGAACGCGCTCGGGCCTCCCCCGGAAGACGTCATCGAGCTGGCGCACGCGCAGGGCATCTTGGTGGGCGCGCTGGTCGGCACGCCCGAGCAGGCGCGGAAGCAGAAGCAGGTGGGCGTGGACATCATCATCGCCTCGGGCACCGAAGCGGGTGGTCACACGGGCGAAGTGGCCAGCATGGTGCTCACGCCGCAGTGCGTGGACGCGGTGTACCCGACGCCGGTGCTCACGGCCGGCGGTGTTGGAACGGGCCGGCAGCTGGCGGCGGCGCTGTGCCTCGGCGCGCAGGGCGCGTGGACCGGGTCCATCTGGCTCACCACCAATGAGTCCGAAGAGGCCGAGTCCCTCATCGAGAAGCTGCTGGCCGCCACGTCGAGCGACACCATCCGCTCGCGCTGCCTCACCGGCAAGCCCGCGCGTCAGCTGAAGACCACCTACACCATGGCGTGGGAGGCCGAGGACGCACCCGACCCGCTGCCCATGCCGCTCCAGTTCATGGCCGTGGCCGACGCGAACAACCGCATCTGGAAGCACTCGCAGACCAACCACCCCACGGCGGGCAACCTCACCGGCATCGCGGTCGGCCAGATCGTGGGCATGATGAACAAGCGCCGCCCGGCGCGCGAAGTGGTGACGTCCATCGTGACGGAGTGCGCCGAGACGCTCGAGGCGCAGGCAGAGCTGCTGGCCCGCTCGAGCGGGTGAGGGGCGGCTACTCGATGAGCGCGGCGGCCCACGCCGGGAGGGGTGACACATGGGCTGTTACGTGGCCGCCGCGCACGGTCAGCACGGGCTCGAACGGATGGTGGAGCGCGCTGTTGTCCAGGACGCGCACCTGATCGCAGAGCGGGATCGCCGCCTTCAGGTTGGCGAGCGCTCGCGGGATGCGCTGCTCCACCTTGTCATGAGGAACGTGGTGGCCGCCTTCGCTCACGCGCTGGCTCACGCGGGCTTGGTTGAGCTGAGGCGTGCTCAAGTGCACGAACACGAGGATCACCTCGTAGCCCAGCGACTTGGCTCGGGCGACGAAGTCCACCTTGGATGGGTGTGAGAAGACCGTCTCGAAGCAGAAGCTGCGGCCGTCGCGCAGCAGCTCGGCGCGGAGCTCCTCGGCCACGCGCGCAGCCACGTAGCTCTTGCCCTCGGGGTCGTCGGGAAACAGCTCGCGCGCGATCACGTCGGCGTTCACGAAGGGCACCCCGCGCGGCTCGAGGCGTGTTCGGTAGAAGGTGCTCTTGCCGGCGCCATTGCCCCCTGCCAACAGCCACAGCTGCTTCTTCGAACTCACGCCTTCTTGGCCTGCAGAGCGACGAAGCTGCCATCTCGGAACTGCCCGAGCACCACGCGCCCATCACGGTGGTGTTGCTCCAGATAGCCCGGTCGCGTGCTGGACGGTTGGTAGCGCAGCGCGCTCGTCGTCACCGTGTCGGCCAGCTTGCCCGAGGCACGATCCGCGTCGAGTGCATCGAACACCGCGTCGGCATCGAGCGCGACTCCGCCGACGGGTTCCACGCGCAAGCGCGCGAGGCCTGTTCGAACCGACAACAACACCTCGGGTGTGAGCAGCTGGCTGACGCTGCGCCCGATGCTCGCCCAGTACTCGACCTGCTCTGCGGCGCTGCGGCGATGAAGTTCGCCTGCGGTCGTCGCCGCTTCCATGAGGTCGGCTTGGAGACGCACGGGAGAGAGAGCTTTGGCCATGGGGATCCTCTGTAGCAATCTGCTACAGTCACTCTACGGCACCGCTCCGATGCCCGTCAACTCGCCCAGCCAACCGAGGCGGGAGTCGGCGGACCGTCGCTCGAAATGGCCAGGTCCCGTGGGACCTGCGGGACGCGTTCGTTTGGTCTGGCTCCAGAAGTGGCGTCATGAATCGCGTTTGAGAAACGTGCTTCAGTGTGACTACGTGATGAGCGGAGATGGTGAAGCGCTGGTTATCCTGGATTGAACGCTGGTATCATCGGGTTCGAGTGGTCGCGCTGAAGTCGCTCGTCGTGTTTCCAATCGGAGCACGGCTTGCATCGCGAAATTGTTTCCGATCGGCGATGCTTCGACAAATATACTGAATTTAGTTCGCTTGATGGGAGCCGGGACGGATCGTCGTATCGTCGTGTTTCCAATCGAAACATGGCGATCGTCGCGCGAATGTTTCCGAACACGACACTCTTGTGGTAAGTGATTCAATTCCGTTCATCTGCCGGAAACGAGTGAACATACTGAAGTTTTCACGCCGCCGAAATGGAGCGGAAATGTGGGAAGCCCAGTGTCCGGCCATGAGCGAATCCAAGAAATCAAAAGTCGCTGCGAAGGCACCTCTTGGCCGTCGTGGTTTCCTCAAGTGGAACGCCGCGGGGGTCGGCGCCGCCGTGCTCGGAACGGCGGGCTGCGGCGGTGACGAGCCGGCCGCCAGCCCAGCACAGGGAAACGTCAGCGGCACCGGACCCGAGATCTCGGAGGTGCGGCTCGGGATGATCGCGCTCACCGACTGCGCGCCCATCGTGGTGGCGCAGGAGCGCGGCTTCTTTCGGCGTCACGGCATCAACGCCACCATCGTGAAGGGCGCCAGCTGGGCGGCCATCCGAGACTCGCTGTCGAACGGCTCCATTCACGGCACGCACATGCTGCTCGGCATGCCGATAGCGTCCACGATGGGTCTGCTCGGCTCACCGCGCGTGCCCATGGTCGCCCCCTGGCTGCTCAGCCGGAACGGGCAGGCCATCACGCTCGCGCACCGCTTCAAGGGCCGTGTGGCAGCCGACCCCGCCGCCATGCTCCCGTTCGTGCAGGAGGCCAAGGCCGCGAACTCGCCGCTCACCTTCGCCATGACGTTCCCGCCCGGGACGCACGCCATGTGGATGCGCTACTGGCTCGCGGCCGGCGGCATCCACCCCGACCGTGACGTGGCGCTCGTCACCATCCCGCCTCCGCAGATGGTGGCCAACATGCGCGTGGACCGCATGCACGGCTTCTGCGTGGGGGAGCCGTGGAACGCTCGCGCCATCGCCGACGGCATCGGCTACACCGCCACCACCACGCAGGAGATGTGGCGGGACCACCCCGAGAAGGTGCTGGCCTTCCGTGAGGACTTCGCCGCACAGAACCCGCGCACCGTGAAGGCCATGCTGAAGGCGCTCCACGAGGCGAGCCTGTGGCTCGACCAGCCGGCCAACCTGCCCGAGCTAGCGTCCATCCTCTCGCGCACCACGTACGTGAACTGTGCCCCCGAGATCATCCTCCCGCGCCTGCAGGGGCACTACGACTACGGCGACGGACGCGTGTCCGAGCACACGCACGCGATGACGTTCCAGGCGCGAAACGCCAACCGCCCCCAGGAGAAGTACGCCGTGTGGTGGCTCACGCAGTTCCGCCGCTGGGGCATGGTCACGGGCACGCCCGACTACGCGGGTGTCGCGCGCAAGGTCATGCGCGGAGACCTCTACGACGGGGCCATGAGCGAGCTCGGGTACGCCCACGGGGGGGTCAACGACGAGCCCGAGACGCTCTTCGACGGACGCACCTTCGATCCAGCGCAGGCCGAGGCCTACGCGACCTCCTTCACCACCCACGGCGTTCGCAACAGCTGATCACGACTGGAGCATCCCCCTTGGACAACGCGCAGAACCTGAGAGTCCGGAACCTCCTCGAGAACCTCCTGCTCCCCTTCGTCGGCATCGGCGTGGTCATCGCGGGGTGGTCCATCGCTTCGTCGAGCTTCGCCGAGCAGCTGCCCTCACCGATGGAGACGTGGGAGGCCAGCAAGCTCTACGTGCTGGCCCCGTTCGAGAAGCGTGGCGAGCTGGATCAAGGGATCCTGCGGTTCACGTGGTACTCGTTGGTGCGCGTCATGGAGGGCTACGCGCTCGGCATGGCGCTGGCCGTGCCGCTCGGTCTGGTCTTGGGGGCCTCGAAGACCTTCGCGAAGGCGTTCGACCCCATCATCCAGATCCTCCGGCCGGTCTCGCCGCTGGCTTGGCTCCCGCTCGGCCTGGTGCTCTTCGGGCAGCCCGACCCGGCTGGCACGTTCACCATCGCCATGTGCTCCATGTGGCCCACGGTGATGAACACGGCGCTCGGCATCCGCTCCATCCCCGAGGACTACATGAACGTCGCGCGTGTGCTGCGGCTCTCGCGCGCAAAGACGCTGTTCAAGATCATGATCCCGGCCGCGCTGCCCTACATGTTCACCGGGTTCCGGCTGAGCCTCGGCATCGCCTGGCTGGTCATCGTGGCGGGCGAGATGCTCACGGGCTCCCCCGGCGTGGGTGGCTTCCTGTGGCAGGAGTACAACAGCCTCATCTACGAGCACCTGATCCTGTGCATCGTCACCATCGGCCTCGTCGGGTACCTGCTCGACCGCCTCATGGGCGCCATGGAGCGCTCGCTCTTCGCGAAGGTCTGACCGCACATGGCGTATCTCGAAGTGAAGGGTCTCGGAAAGTCGTTCGCGCGCGGCGGTGGCACGCTCGAGGTGCTGTCCAACGTGTCGCTGTCGGTCGAGAGGGGCGAGCTCGTCGCCATCGTCGGCTACTCGGGCTCGGGCAAGACCACGCTGGTGTCTCTGCTCGCGGGGCTCATGGAGCCGGACACCGGCAGCATCGTGCTGGATGGGAAGGCGGTGAGCGCTCCGGGGCGTGACCGCGCCGTGGTGTTCCAGAGCTATGGCTTGTTGCCATGGATGACGGTGCGGCAGAACGTGGCGCTCGCGGTGGATGCGGCCAACCGCGAACTCCCGAAGGCGGAGCGTGCGGCGCTCGTGGACAAGTACATCACGCTGGTGGGGCTCGCCCACGCGCACGACCGCAAGCCGGTGCAGCTCTCGGGCGGCATGAAGCAGCGGGTC
>Ga0075163_10012974_pt1 | contig 10836 bp, 10 predicted proteins | sample JI1023141ADNA_FD_71478 | JGI IMG/M metagenome (GOLD analysis project Ga0075163, IMG submission 71478) | Wastewater effluent complex algal communities from Wisconsin, to seasonally profile nutrient transformation and Carbon sequestration -... | ecosystem: Engineered > WWTP > Effluent > Algae...
TTACCCTGGCTCGACCGCCTGCACGCCGCCCCGTGAGGCGCCGCGGGGGTCCATGAAGCCGCCGCGCTCGCGCCCGTTCCGGCGGCGCCGGCGGTGCGCGCTGCCGTCACGGGCCGGCGCGCTCGACCGTGACGACGCAGAGCGTCGCGCCGACATCCACCGTGACGATCACCGGAAAGCCGTCGCGCGCCGCGAACACGCTGGTCACCGTCGCGTCATCGAGGACCCGGTCGACCGCGAAGCCGCGGCCCGCCATGCTCGCCTGCAGATCGGCTGCGCTCGCCCGCGTGTGCGCCCTCGTCAACGTGTACTCGAGCGTGAACACGACGCTCCCCGGGCCGTCCTCACGCTTCCACGCGCGGCGCATGGCCCCGCCGTAGACCTGGTCGAGCGCGCCATCGACGGCGCGGTCGAGCGCAGCCAGCTCGGCGTCGTCGATGTCGCCGGCCGTGCCGCTCCCGCTGGTCGGACCCGCGGACGCGCTGGTCGTGACGTGGGGCGTGTCATCGTCGCGGTGACAGCCGCGTTCGCCGGCGGACGCGCAGGCGACCAGCATGAACGAGAGGGCGAGCGAAAGGCGGCTCACTCGGGATCGCGCGGCGACGCCGCCCTCATCGGAGACGGAGAGCATGTTGATAGGATGCGCGGGTCCCTTGAACATGGTGATAGCGGGAGCAAGGTCCGTGCCATACGACGCACCCGCGATCGCATCGTCTCCGAGGTGCGGGACCTGCAACTCCTGCACCGCCGCGCAAGCGAGCCGCACCGCCGAGCCGGCGACGGCGACGGCGAGCTCGTCACGCCCGGTCGGTCAACGCTCCTCGAAGCGGCCGGTCTTTTCGGACAGACGGATCCGGTAGACGACCGCCTGTTGTCCGTGGACGTCCGCGCCGTGCCCGTGGCTCGTGCCGTGGCTCGGCCGGGCCGTGGCGCTGACCATCAGCGGGCGCAGGCGGTCGAGCAGGCGCTGCATGCCGACGGCAGCCTCTGCCCCGTGGAGCTCCTCGAAGCGACCCCAGGCGATCACGCTGCGCCAGCGGGCGAGGTCCTCCAGGTGCTCGACCTCGAAGCAGACCTCGGGGCTGTGCCGCATCATCTGCAGCTTGAGCCCGTGGCCCGAGTGACCGTACACGCAGCCGTCGTGATAGGCGTAGGTGACCGGGACGACGTAGGTCCGGCCGTCGGCGTGGCAGCCGATCCGGCCGGTCACCTCGGCGTGGAGCAGGGTCTCGATCTCTGTCTCGTTCAGGATCCCAAGCATTGCTGTACCTCCTCTTCGACCGCGGCGTCGACGAGAAATGCCGGCAGTCGCCGGCATGACGCTGCCCCTGATGAAACGTCCGACGCGGCTCACGCGCCGCGGCGCGGACCGGTGCGAAACACGATGTGCACGCTCGCGGTGATCGTCCGGTCCTCGGGGATGACCGGCGTGGCGATCGCCTTGGCGTTGAGCGCCTCGGAGCGGTAGAACGTGCGCCCGCCGCCGGGCTCGATCTGGATCGACGTCGGCCCCTCGAGCTCGACCTTCGCCGCCCTGGCGACGATGTGAGCCTCCTTGGAGGCCTGCTCGAAGGCGAGGCGCAGGGCCTCCTCGCGGTGCGGGGACTCGTTCTGGACCTGGAACGTGATCCCGCTGCTCTCGGTCGCGCCGGCGGCGATGCCCGCGTCGTAGATCTGCCCCGCGAAGCCGACCTTGGTCTTGACCTCGACCCCGTTCGTCGCACGAAAGCCGACGATCGTCCCGACGTTCGTTTGAGGGTCGTAGCTCATGATCGGGTTCACGCCGAGCCCGACGGTCGTCACGCCGTGGTTCGGCTGCTTCGTGATGGCGGAGATCATCGCCTGGGTGCGCGCGGCGTTGCTCGTCGCCGCGTCCGTCGCCGTCTTGCCGTCGGTGACCACACCGAGGTGGACGATGGCCTCGTCCGGTGCGACCTGTACCTTGCCGGTGCCGGTCACTTGCAGATTTCCATGGTTATCGTTCGTCATGATGTCCTTTTCGATGGATCAGGCGCCATCCTCGGGGTAGAGCGATACCAGCGCGGTCGCGCTCTTCAGGTAGATCCGCTCGCGGTGCGGGTACATGATCAGCGCGGTGCCGGTCGGCAGCTGGTCGCCGTGCAACGCGTAGTAGATGCGCTGCAGGTCCTTCGGATCCGCGAGGCGCATGCGCGTGGCCGTGACGCGGATCGAGCGCACGGCGATCTTGGTGCACATCTCGCGGTCGCCGAAGGCGTTGAGCGAGCATGCGTTGGGGTCGAGCAGCAGCGAGCCGGTCAGCTCCGCGGCATCGGCGGGGCCCGCGAGTGTGAGACGCACGGCGTGCGCGGCGAGCCCGTCGGCGCCGAAGCTGGCCGAGACAGGCAGGTACAGCGATTCGAGGTTCAAGCGGTACGGATGGGTGGGCGGGGTCATACGTGGTCTCCTCGGCCGACCGACGTGCAAGCGCCAGACCAACGAGGACACGCCGCGACCGTGAGGATCGCCGACCTCGGGGCCGCAGGTCGTGCACCTTCGTGCACGCGCTGCAGGTCCGGGCGCGCGAGGACCCGAGGGCGCCGCGGCGCCCAGGGACATCTCGCGGAGATCTACGAGCCGCGCCCCGTGGCCACGCTCGTCGCTATCACCTCGTACACGCCGCGACCGGATCGAGGGAGAAGGCGCAGGCGCGACCCGGCGCGGCGGATTCATCGCGATCGATCGTCGGCGTGCACGCGCTGTCTTCCAACAGGACGAGCGAGCCGTCCTCACGGCAGAGCAGCACCACCGCGTGTCCGCCGCGGGCGAGCACTTGCAATCGATACGCCGCGAACCCGCCCAGGAGCGGTCCCACGTCGGGATCGCGGCGCATCTCGGCCAGCACCTGCGCCCCGCTGAGCTCCGGCCGTTCATGCGCGATCGACTCCGCGGCCGCGGTGACGTCGGTCATCTGGCGGGCGAGCCCGGCCCGCTGCTCGTCCTCTCGCGGACATTGCCCGGCGCCGCACAACCCGATCGCGAGCACCAGCGTGGTCGCCTTCACGGCCTCCCCTCCCACAGCGCGAAGCCGGTCGGGACGACCTTGCCGGTGTCGAGATTCAGGTCGGGACGGGCCAGCAGGGCGGCCTCGTCCCCTGCGACCGCGCGGGCGACGTCGATCCACATATGACCGGTCTCCCGGATCACGCGTTCGAAGATCACGTCATAGTCCTGGCGCCCGGCGGGCGTCCACAGGCCCCGGATGAACCTTGGATCGACCTCCTCGAGCAGGGGGAACGAGATCCCACGATCGTCGAGGGCACCGCGCAGGAAGGCGAAATGGTGCGACTCGTCGGCGGCGTCGACCAGGGCGCGGAACGCCGCGAACCACCGCGCCGGAGCGGGGCCCTGGGCGGCCGGACGCTCGTCGTAGGCGCCGCCGAGGCAGTGGGCCCACAGTCGCGCGACGCCATCGTCGAGCGTATCGCCGCCGGCGTCGCGGCACTGCTGACCGATCGCCGCGATGAAGCCCGCCCTCCCGACTTCATCGAGGCCGAGGTGTCGGTAGATGAACACGTCCTGGTGGAGCTCGCACTGGCGGTGGCGGTGGAGGGCCTCCCGGCCCGCGGTATAGTCCCCGACCAGCCGCTCGATGATCGGGTGCACGACGGCGTCGGCGACGACGTGCGACGCGTACCCCAGCAGCCACGCCAGGCGGCGGCGGCGCTCGCTGCGAGCGAGCGGCTGGAGCGCCCGCGCGCCGAGCACGAGCACCCGCATGGCGCCGCTCCTGTGCTGCAGGTCGCCCCAGCGGGCGCTGCCGGCCTGCGCCCACGCGAAGTACGACGCGTCCGGGCTGATCGCGCCGAGATCGCAGAACGCCGTCGAACGGGCGACCGCGGCGCGGGCCTCGTCGCCGACCTCCGCGAATTCACCGACCGCGAGCCGGCTTCGGAGCAGCGCAACGAGGGTGAGATGGGCATACGGACCCGGCATGCTGGACCACGTTAATCCGTCGGCGGTCCACACCAGCCGAAAAACCTGCGCTCGGGTCGCGCATACATCCGCGATGTCTTCGCCATGCAGTCGCCTGCACGGGCTCACGGACCCCGGGGGAGCGCGGCGAGCATGCGCTCCGCGGCCGCGAGCTCGGGCGCGAACGGCTCGCCCAGCGCCATGTAAGCGGTCCGCGCCTGCGTGAGCAGGGCGCCCGCCGCCGCCGCGCTCGCGGGGTCCGCCGCCAGCGAGGCCCGGGCCAGCTCGACGCGGGTGGCCGCGAGCTCGGGGTCGTCGGCGTCGAGGCGGCCCTCGAGGGTAGCGAGCGCGTCGCGGGTGCTGGCGACCGCGCCGTCGGCCTCGCCGCGCGCGAGCAGGGCGCGTCCGAGCGAGCGTCGAGCGAGCGCGAGGTCGAGGGCGTGGTCGCCGGGCAGCGCGAGGAACGTCGCGACCGCGGCGTGGGCCGACGCGAGCGCCTCGTCGCGCTCGCCGAGCGCGAGCAGGGCGTCCGCGAGCAGCTGGCGGGCCTCGGCGGTCGTCGCCGCCGTGGTGTCGAGGCGCTCGCAGGTGGCCAGAGAGCGCCGCAGGAGCGGAAGCGCCGCGGCCGGGCGCGCGAGCCGGAGCAGCCCGGCGCCCGCCCGCCGCTGAAAGGCCGCCGTGATCGCGTGGGCCTCGCCATAGACCGCCTCACAGCGCGCGAGGACGCTGGCGTAATGGGCCTGGGCCGCGTCCGGGTCGGTGAGCGCGTCGGCGAGGCTCGTCTCGGCGTTGATCAGGGTCAGCGCGTCGGAGGCGGCCGCCAGCGCCAGCGCCCGGCTCGCCCACATGCGCGCGGCGTCGTGGCGGCGGGCCTGACCGTCGAGCAGCGACAGGCGGATCATGAGCCAGACGTTGCGCGCCTCGGTCTCGCCCCCCGGGCGGCGCAGCACCGCCTCCAGCTCCGCGCGCGCGGCCTGCCTGCGACCGAGCGAGGTGAGCGCGCTCGCCTCGTACGTGACGAGCTGATCGACCAGCGGGTGGCCCTCGCCGAGCGCCGCGCCGGCCTGCTCGATCGCCGCGCGATACGACGTCAACGCGGCCTCGAAGTCGCGCGCCTCGTACTCGAGCAGCCCGAGGTTGATGCGGGTGCGCGCGAGCTCGAGCGGGGTCGGGCCGTCCGTGACCGCGAGGGCGCTGCGATACAGCGCGCGCGCGTGGTCGAGGTCGCCGTTGCGGTAGGCGATGGCGCCGCGGTTGTTGTCGGCGAGCCAGCGCAACCCGCCGTCGCGCGGGAAGCGGGCCGCGTGGGCCACGACCAGCTCATCCTCGGCGGCCACGCGCTGCGGCTCGCCGAGCAGGATGCCGCGCACGAAGTGGCGCCGGATCAGCGCCTCCGCGGCGCTGCGATCGGCGCGGCCCTCGATCCCGCGGCGCAGCGCGAGGCTGAGCGCGCGATCGGCCGCCTCACCCCGGCCCTGTTCGAACGCGATCGCCCCGAGGCCGAGGGCCGCCTCCGCGATCAGCGGCGGATCGCCGAGGACCTCGGCCCGGGCGAGGGCCTCCTCGGCGGCCGTCGCGGCGGCGCCAAAGCGACCCGCGCTGGCCAGGGCGCCGATCTCCGCGAGGCGCAGCCGCGTCGCCGCGACCTCGTGCGCGCTCGCGGGGTCCTCCGGCGCCGGCGTGTCGGCGGTGAGCGCCGCGACATCGGCGCAGCCGGCCAGCGCCGGCAGCTCGAGCGCCGCCTCGACCGCGCGCTCGACCAGCGGGCCGTCGGCCTCCACCAGCAGGTCGGTGAGCGCGACCAGGCCGGCGCGCCGGCGCTCGAGGCAGGCCATGCGCAGGTCGAGCAGCTGCGCCGACTGCTCGCCGCGCTGGTGGGCCTCGCAGGTCTCGCGGCGCATCGCCCCCCACGCCTCGGCGTACGCGCCGAGGATCGGCCGCACCCGGTCGGCGGTGTCGGCCGCGTACGCGAGGCCGGTCGCCGCGAACGCCCGCTCGACCGCGTCCGCTCGCCCCGCGTTCCACAGCTCGCTCGCCGCGAACCCGGGCCCGCTGCACGGCGAGGCGACCTCGAGCTGCGCGAGGCCCCAGCCGCCGACGCCGACCCCCACGCTCAGCGCCGCCGCGAGGCCGATCGTCCGCCGTCGCGCCGCGGGGTCGCGCTCGAGCGCGTCGCACAGCGCGTCCATCGAGGCGTGGCGGTCCTCCGGCCGCCGCGCGAGGGCCCGCAGGACCACGCGCTGCACCCAGCCGGGCACGTCGGAGCCGGACGGCGGCGGGCGCACGGCGGCGGACAGCACCGCGTCCATCAGCTCGGGCAGCGAGCTCCCGGCGAACGGCAGCTGGCCGTGGAGCGCCTCGTAGAGCGACACGCCGAAGCTGAACTGGTCGCTGCGCGCGCTGGCCTGCTCGCCCGCGAGCTGCTCGGGGGCCATGTACGCGGGCGTGCCCATGAGCGCGCCGGTGCGGGTCAGCGGCTGCGCGAGGGCCCCGGTCGGCGCCGCGTCGGCGGGCGCGGCGGTCGGCCCGGTGAGCGCGGCGCGGGCGAGGCCGAAGTCGAGGACCTTGACGCGCCCGTCGTCGACGCCGCCCTCGACGAGCATCGCGTTGTGAGGCTTGAAGTCGCGGTGGATCAGCCCGGCGCGGTGCGCCGCGGCCAGGCCACGGCCGGCCTGCACGTAGATCCGCAGCGTCGCGCGCCACCCGGCCCGGCGCTCGGGCCAGCGGTCGAGGCTGATGCCCCGCAGGTGCTCCATCACCACGTAGGTGCGGCCCTCGTGGCGACCGACCTCGATCACCGACACCACGTTGGCGTGGACGACCCGGGCCATCGCCTGCGCCTCGCGGAGCAGCCGCGCCTCGGCCTGGTCCCCGAGCGACGCGGTCAACAGCTTGATCGCCACCCGGCGGTCGAGCTCCGGGTCATAGGCGGCGTACACCACCCCCATGCCGCCCTGGCCGATCCGCTCGAGCAGCGTGTAGCGGCCGATCCGCAGCGCGGCCGCCTGCTGCGGGAACAGCCGCGCGGCCATGAGGTCCTCCATGCGCCGCTCGTCGTCGCCGTCGAGGCCGGGGAAGCCCAGCGGCACGGTCGGGACCCTGCGGACCGGGCCGGGCTCGGCCCGCGCGTCGGAGGCGAGCGTCTCGGCCATGCCTCGCGCCTCGTCGGCGGATCTTCGCATCATCGCGCTGCCCGGGTCTCGCGTCATCGTCGTCGCCTCGCCGGGGTCAGGTCGAGCGAGCAAGGCGATCAATTCACCGGTATCGTCGAGCGAGCCGACGCGAGGGTCGCGGGCGTCGTCAGGTCCCGATCCCATCCCGGATCCTCTGGGCCCAGGTCTCGAGGCCCTCGACCGTGCTCTGGCGCAGCGAGGGCGCGGCGCTGCTGGTCTGGATCACCTGCTCGAGGCGCAGGCGCGCGCGGCGGATCTTGGTGCGCACGGTCGGCTCGGGCATCTCGAGCGCCTCGCCGATCTCGTGCGCGCGCATGCCCTCCCAGTAGTACATCTCGAGGATGATCTGGGCCTCGAGCGGGATCTGGCGCAGCGCCCGGAGCAGCAGCTCGACCTCGCGGGCCTGGGCGATGACCGAGGTCGGCGTCGACCGCAGGTCCTCCACCGAGACCGTGCCGAAGTCGATGTGATCGTGATCGCGACGCGCCAGCCGGTAGTGGTCGAAGAGGACGTTGCGGGCGACCCCGAACAGGAACGCGCGGAACGGGGCGTCCCCGCGGATCCGCTCCCGCGCCTCGAGGCAGCCGAGGAAGGTCCGCTGGACCAGGTCGTGCGCGTGGGCGCCGGCCTTGTTGTGGAAGAAGCGGAGGATCGCCCGGTAGTGCTGGCGAAACAGGCGCTCGCCCGCCTGGGCGTCGCCGGCTTGCCAGGCGCGGAGGAGCTCATAGTCGCCGTCCAAGGGCGCCATCGTAGCCGCCCAGGGCCCCGCTGCACAGCCACGGCCGCGCGGGGCCCCGGGCAAAAAAATAACTGCGGCGCGGGTGAATCGAAGTCGGGGCCGCCTCTACTCGACGTGTCGAGCCCACCAGGAACGCAACCATGTTCGCACGATTTTGCCCCGCCCTGACGGTCGCCACCGTCCTCGCCACCACCCTGACCCTCGCCTGCGACGACGCCTCGAGCGGATCCGCCCCGGGGGACCTCGCGCTGCGCGAGGGCCCCGGCCAGGGCGGACCGGTCCTGAACACCTCGACGCTGCTCACCTCGGAGCTGGCGACGGTCGACACGCAGGGGGCCGCGCTCAACGGCGTCGCGCTGCTGGACGTCGAGCTGCGCGACGGCGCGGTCTACACGTCGATCGACGCCGGCAGCCTGCGGGTCGACCACGGCACGCTCGTCGCGCTGGTCCAGGGCACGGCCTTTTCGGGGCCCGCCTTCGCCGGGTCGCGCTGGACCTTCGAGGTCGACGGCGTGGAGGTCGTGGCCCATCTGATGACGGTCGAGACCGCCGACGACGCGGGCCTGTACGACCCTTCGTCGCCCGACGACCTGCGCAAGCTCGACCCCGAGCGCTTCGTCTACACGTTCCACTGGCTGGACGACACCCAGCACCCGCACGTCACCTGCAAGGAGGACGCGGTGGGCGGCGCGCGCACGGTGCTGTATGGCGACATCACGGTCGACCACACCCTCGGTGAGATCACCGCGCGCGCCGATTCCATCTACTTCGGCTGCATCTCGGGCGCGGTCGGCAAGGCGGCGCTGTGGGGGTATGCGCCGGACAGCCCGTCGCTGACGAGCGTCACGCTCCCGGACTTCGAGACCGCGACGCGCGCGGTCCGGGCCGACTACTGCGCCAACGGCGTCAGCCACACCATGATCGGCAACGAGCTCACGCTGGCGGACCGCTGGTCGATCAATCAGCACACGGTCGAAAACTTCACCACGGAGGCGGTGTGGAGCTCCGGCGGCGGCGCGAGGTGCCTGCGGAGGATCCGCAAGACCGGCGCCTCGCTGCTCGCCCCGTTCCAGTGCCCGGGCGGCGCGCTCATCCCCCTGTGCAGCAACGAGGCGAACCTCAAGAACCGCTGGGCCACCGACAGCAGCTACGGCGTGCTCTGGACCAAGCTCCCGCTGTGATCGTCGCGTCGGCGAAAAAAAATGCATGGACCATGAATTGAACCGGCGGCCGCCTCTACTCGGAGAGCATGCAGTCCAACCGCACCATCTCCTCCTCCGCCGCCGCCCCCGCTCCCCGCTCATCGCGCCTCCGTCCGGGCCTCGGCCTCGCCGCGGCGCTCCTGTTCACCGCGTGCGACGACCCGGGCCCGGACCCGGACGCCGCGCCCGAGGCCGAGGCGGCGCAGGCCCTCGAGGTCGAGCTGCCCTCGCTCACGCCGCAGGAGATCGCCGCGCTCCGGGCGGAGCGGTCGGTCGCCTCGTTGCCCGTCGACCGGGCCGGCAGCGTCGAGATCGTCAATAGCGGCACCGCGGAGGCGCCCGCCTACGTCTATATCGCCGTCGGCGGCCCGCTGCTCAACGACGTGCTGCGGCAGCTGGTCGACGAGCAGGGGGCGACCCCCGCGGAGGTCCACCTCGCCCTCGCGGACGGCGACCCGCTGCCGGAGGCGCTCGCGGCGGACCACCGCGCGCGGGCCGAGCAGGACCCGACCGTGAGCGCCCGCCCGCGGCGGCTCGCGTACGTGACGCCGCGCTCGATCACCTCCGACGATCGCGATTGCCTCGGCTCCGGCGGCAACCCGGAGAACTTCGGCGACTGGCTGGGCGACTGGGAGCAGAGCTTCGGGGCCTACTTCAACCCGTCCTACCAGTACGATGATATCAACATGGTCGACGGGGGCACCGCCTACACGATCGCCGCCGACAGCAACGGCCGCGTGATGTCGTCGTGCAACGCGGCCCACAACGACGTGATGGTGAGCTTCTGGTCGCTCACCTTCATCCCCGGGATCTACTACCCCTACTCGTTCGTGTGGGCCGAGAACCTCGAGGACTTCGACGCGGTGCACCTCCACTCGAACGGCGCCGGCCCGCTGTACCGCATGGGCGTCAGCCACTCGCACCCCGACCCGAAGACCTACGTCGCGTACGGGCGCTGCGGGGGCGCCTGCTGACCGGCCGCTGCCGCGCAGCGGAGCGCCCGGTCGTCAGCCCTTCGCGTCCGCGGGCCCTGGCTTGTGGGCCGGAACCGGCTCGCGGGCGGCCGGCGGGGCGAGCTGCGGCGTGTACGTGAAGAACCGGTCGCGCTGGTCCTCGAGCAGCAGCTCGCTGGCCTCGGCCTGATGCACCGTCGTGGCCACGAGCATCACCGAGCGCTCGACCTTCTCGATCGGGTTCACGTTGCCCTGAATGACGGTGTCGAGGAGCGTCTTGTCGAAGCAGTGGGTCGCCGCGATCACGACGTGCAGGCTGGCGTGCTCGATGGGCAGCGCGCCGGACCGCGAGAGGGCGTCGAGCAGGTCGAAGGCGCGGTTCTTCTCGTCCTTCTGCTCCTTGCTGGACATCGTCGCGGTGGTCGGCGCGGCGAGCAGGCCCTTCGACGCGGTGCGGCTCCAGACGTCGCCCGGGTTGATGATCGTCGGGCGCAGCGCGCCGTCCTCGTCGAAGGCCTCGAACTTCCGGTCGAGCTCGCGCGGGATGCGGGTGTAATCCATCACCTCGCCCGCCGCGGACCCATCGCCCGCGGGCGCCGCCGCGGAGCCGTCGGCGCGGTCGCTGCGCGGCGTCTCCGGCGTCGCGGTCGGCGTCGTCGTCGCGGTCGTCGTCGTCGGCATCGGCGCTGACGCGGGGGTCGGCGGCGCCGACGGCGGCGGCGGGGCGGCGGAGGCGGGCGCGGACGGGGCGGGCGCGTACGCGGCGGGCGCGGGGGGCGGGCCCGCGGAGGAGCGCCGCGCGGGCGACGGGCGCGGGGCCGCGGACGGTGACGGCA
>Ga0075163_10012976_pt1 | contig 10835 bp, 8 predicted proteins | sample JI1023141ADNA_FD_71478 | JGI IMG/M metagenome (GOLD analysis project Ga0075163, IMG submission 71478) | Wastewater effluent complex algal communities from Wisconsin, to seasonally profile nutrient transformation and Carbon sequestration -... | ecosystem: Engineered > WWTP > Effluent > Algae...
ATGCCGTATCGCAAAAGGTTCCGGTGGAGCTGGCGGATGCGATCATGTCGAAACCGGTCGGCATTCCCAAAACAGGCGTCTTCGGCCTGATCGACCTTGTCGGTATCGACCTGATGCCGCATCTGGCGCAGTCATTGCTCTCGACGCTGCCCGCCGATGATGAATACCGCAAGATTTTCAAGGATTATGATTTCATCCGCGGCATGATTGCCGCTGGATATACGGGCCGCAAGGGCAAAGGTGGTTTTTATCGCCTGAACACGACAGCTGGCAAAGTCAAGGAAGCGTACGATATCAGCGTGCCGGGGTTCTCCGAATCCAATTACAAGAAAGCCGATAAGCCGAAACCGGCTTCGGCGGAACTGGGCAAGCAGGGACTGCGCGCTGTTCTGACGGCTGGGGATGATGCTGCCAATTACGCCTGGGCCGTCCTGCGCGACACGCTGCATTATGCGGCATCACTGGTGCCGGAAATCGCCGATGATATCGCCAGCGTCGATGAAGCGATGCGTCTGGGGTATAACTTCAAGAAAGGCCCGTTCGAGATGATCGATGATCTCGGGCCTGCATGGTTTGCCGCCAAATTGAAGGAAGAGGGCCGTACGGTTCCGGCATTGCTGCAGAAAGTGGGTGATCAGACCTTCTACAAGGTTGAAAACGGCAAGCTGCATTATTTTGGCCCCGATGGGAAATATCATGCCGTCGTGCGTCCGCAGGGCGTACTGCTGCTGCGCGATATTAAACTGGGCGCGAAACCGATATTCAAAACGGCATCGGCAGCGCTCTGGGATATCGGTGATGGCGTCGTCTGTGTCGAGTTCACCGGCAAGATGAATGCACTCGATGAGCAGGTGTTTGAGGTCTACCACCACGCGATCAAACTGATCGGTGATGGAAAAGGCCAGTACAAGGCCATGGTGATTTATAACGAAGGCTCGGCTTTCTCGGCGGGCGCCAATCTGGGTCTGGCGATGTTTGCGATGAATATCGCCCTGTGGCCGCAGATCGAAGAACTGATCAGTGGCGGCCAGCGCACATATCGTGCTTTGAAATACGCGCCGTTTCCGGTTGTCTCGGCACCGTCGGGCATCGCGCTGGGTGGCGGTTGTGAAATCCTGCTCCATTCCGATCATGTGCAGGCGCATGCCGAAACCTATACTGGCCTTGTCGAGGTCGGCGTTGGTTTGATCCCCGGCTGGGGCGGCTGCAAGGAAATGATCCTGCGCTATCAGGCGCGTGAGCGTGAGGCCAGCAAGAAAGCCGTCCGCAGCGTCACAGGTCAGGACAAAATCTGGTTCTCACCCGCCAATACGCCGATGGGCGCTGTGCGGCAGGCCTTTGAAACGATTGGCACCGCCAGGGTGGCGAAATCGGCTGCCGAAGCAAAAGAGATCGGTTATTTCCGTGACAGCGATGGCATCACGATGAACCGTGACCGTCTGCTGTTCGATGCCAAGGCAAAAGCACTGGAGCTGGCGCAGAACTATGTCGCGCCGGAACCGGTGAAGGAAATTCGCCTGCCCGGCCCGTCAGGGAAATACGCGCTTGATATGGCGGTGGCTGACCTGCGTAAATCCGGCAAGGCAACGCCCTATGACGTCGAGGTCTGCAATCTTCTCACGACGGTTCTCTCTGGCGGTGAAAAGGCTGACTGGACAGCGCCGGTATCCGAAGATGATATCCTGAAGCTTGAGGTCCGCGAGTTCCTGAAGCTTGTCCGTAACGAAGGCACCATGGCGCGCATCGAATACATGCTGGAAAACGGCAAGCCCTTAAGAAATTAAGGAGTCAAGCAATGTTCGGATGGTTCGGTAAGGGCAAGGAAGAAAAAGAGAAAGCAAAGAAGTCCGCTGATTTGCGCGCACAGGCGATAGAAAATATGCGTGGTGCCCGCGAGCGTTTGGGGGATGACACGATCCAGCAGATGGCGGCCAACCTGCGCCAGCAAAACAAGACAGAGACGGAAAAAGCCAAGGATCATATCCGTGCTCTCGACAAAAGCCGGATCGCTGACAATTTGAAAGCCATGATGGATGATAAGTAAAAAAAACAGGCGCGGATCTGGAAGGGGATAGATCCACGCCTGTTATTCGGAGAGACAGTAATTACGCTTATAACTTAATATTATAATGTTCTAATATGTTGTGCAAGTGCTCAGTGGTTTAGTTCCCGATATCTTAGGGATAGTCGTTCCAGTGATTGATTAACATATTGTTTTTAAATGAAAAATACCGTGCCGTGCCTGCTTTGTTAAGACTTCTGCGCTATAGTATGTCTCGGAAACACTAAAAATAACAGGAGGCCTCCATGCCGACCTATAAAACCCCGATTGATAATATCCGTTTCGTCCTGCACGAAGTGCTCGATGCCAGCCAGCTTTCGAAGCTGCCGGGGTATGAGGAAGCCACGCCTGATATCATCGATCAGGTGATTGAGGAAGGGGCCAAGATTTGCGAGCAGGTTCTGTTCCCGCTGAACCAGAGCGGCGATGCCGAAGGTTGCCATTACGAGAACGGCGTCGTGCGCACGCCCAAGGGTTTTAAAGAAGCCTACAAAACATTCTGCGAAGGCGGCTGGCCCGGTATCGGCGCCGATCCGCAATATGGCGGCATGGGCATGCCGCATATGGTCAACTGCGTGCTGCAGGAAATGATCTGCTCCGCCAACATGTCGTTCGGCATGTATCCCGGCCTGTCGGAAGGGGCGTACCGTGCGCTGTATCTGCACGGCACACAGGAACAAAAAGATCTTTATCTGCCCAAGATCGTCACCGGCGAATGGTCGGGCACGATGTGCCTGACGGAACCGCATTGTGGTACTGACCTCGGGTTGATCAAAACCAAGGCGATTCCGAATGATGACGGTTCCTATAAAATCACAGGCAGCAAGATTTTCATCTCCGCCGGTGAACACGATCTGGCGGATAACATCATTCACCTTGTTCTGGCAAAATTACCAGATGCACCCGAGGGTTCGCGCGGTATCTCTCTCTTCGTCGTGCCGAAATTCATGCCGAAGGAAGAAGGCGGTCAGATCAAACCCGGTGCGCGTAACGGCGTCATGTGCGGCTCGATCGAACATAAGATGGGGATCAAGGCCTCATCGACATGCGTGATGAATTTTGATAACGCCATCGGCTGGCTGGTGGGTGAGCCGCATAAGGGCCTGAAAGCCATGTTCACGATGATGAACGCGGCTCGTCTGGGTGTGGCGATGCAAGGGCTTGGCATTGCCGAAGTTGCCGCACAGAACGGTTTGAATTACGCCCGCGAACGCCTGCAGATGCGGGCGCTTGATGGTACTAAAGCGCCGGAGAAGCCGGCGGACCCGATCATCGTTCACCCTGATGTGCGCCGCATGCTGCTGACATCAAAATCCTTTACCGAGGGTGCGCGGGCACTCTCTTACTGGGTTGGGTACAATCTCGACCTTGCACACAAGCATCCGGATGAGAATGTCCGTCAGGAAGCTGATGATCTGGTGGCGCTGATGACGCCGATCATCAAGGCATATCAGACCGATATGGGGTTCGAAGTCGCCAATCTGGCCGTGCAGGTCCATGGCGGGCATGGCTATATCTGGGAATATGGCGTTGAACAATATGCGCGTGATGCCCGTATCGCCATGATCTACGAAGGCACCAACGGCGTTCAGGCGCTTGATCTCGTGGGCCGCAAAATGGGCCAGAGCTATGGTCGCCTGCTGCGCCGGTTCTTCCATCCGGTGACGGAATTCATCGAGAAAAATCAGGCCGACCCCAAGCTGCAGGAATTTGTTTTCCCGCTGGCGAAATCCGTGGCGAAGTTGCAGCAACTGACTGCAAGCGTGGCGATGAAAGGCCTGAAAGACCCGACAGAGGCTGGCGCGGCATCGACCGATTATCTTCGTATGTTCGCACTGGTCGCCATGGGTTACATGTGGGCGAAAATGGCCAAGGTCGCGCTGGAAAAACTCGAAGCAGGAACGAATGGCCGCGATGATTTCTATGACAGCAAAGTGAAAACAGCGCGGTTCTATTTCGCGCGTATCCTCCCCGAGACCGAAGCGCATTTCCGCAAGGCGATGGCCGGGGCCGAAAGCCTGATGGAGCTGGAAGCCGCCAATTTCTAGCGCAGCATAGGATTAGAATGAAAAACCCCGCTGAATGAAGCGGGGTTTTTGTTGTCTTACGGGCCGGCGGGCGCGGGGGCCGCTGTGCCGGGCTGGCTCTTGGCGGGATAATCCGCCCCCAGAATACGCTTCAGTTTGTCATCGACATCGGTCGATAGTTTCGGTTGCGAAGCAACCATCTGCAATGCCGCTTTCATCTTGCTCTGCCACGGCTCTGCGTATTTCGCAAAATCGGCGAGCGAGTCAACGAAACGGGCCGCCGTTTGCGGATTCTTGGGATCGAGGCCGATGATCTGTTCAGCGATGAAGGCATATCCTGTTCCATCCAGTTTGTGGAAGGCTTCCGCTGTACCAACGACCCCGCCGACCACCGAACGAATCCGGTTCGGGCTGGGATTGTGGAAGTCGGGATGCTGCGTCAGGGCTAATGCTTGCGTCACGGCATCCTGGCCTGCAAAACCGACGCTCATGCCAAACCAGTTATCGATCACCAGATCGTCGGCTTTGTATGATTGATAATAATCATCCAGCGCCGATCGGGCGTGCGGTGATGAGTAATCCATCCGCAACAGCGCCCGCAGTCCGGCACCCTTGTCCGTCATGTTGTCAGCGGTCTTGTATTGTGCCGTGGCGGCAATCGTCATGGTCGGATTATTCGCTGTTTCATCCGCTGTCAGGTAATAAAGCGCGATATTCTTGAGTGCACGCCGACCGACCGACGCGACGTCATATGTCCATGGCGTCTTTACATTATTGGCCTGATACAGGGCCTGTAATTCAGCGGCGAGTTCTGTGCGGATCGCCGTTGTGAATGCTTTCTCGACCACCTGAATCGCATCGGGATTGACCGGCTGCGATTTTTGCGACAGGTCGCTATATCCCGGAATGCCGAGCATCAGCGCCAGCAATTGCTTGTCCATGCCGGGGCGATTGATCATCCCGCGCAGCGCGTCGATGATTGTGGGCTCGACCACAACCGGCTTTCCGGACTTGGCGTTGTCGACTTGTGCCAGCATTTCCTTCAGTACCAGCTGATGTCCGGCTTCCCACTGGTTGAAGCCGTCTGAATCATGCACCATCAGATGAAGAAGGTCGTTATCGCTGTAATCGGCTTTCAGAACGACGGGCGCAGAAAATCCGCGCAGCAATGATGGAACCGACCCTGCCGGGATGTTGTCAAACGTGAAAGTTTGCTGTTCCTGCGTCAGTGCCAGAACGGTTTCGGTGTGGCCTTGCTGATCCAGCGCCATATCGCCGCCTTGCGGCCCGACGATACCAAAACGCACCGGAATAACGACCGGCAGATTATCAGGGCGGTTCTCGGGTGTCTTCTGCGTCAGTGTCAGCGCCAGTTTTTGCGTGGCGGCATCATGCGTCCATGTTGCTTCCACGCGCGGCGTGCCCGCTTGTGAGTACCACAATTTGAACTGACTCATGTCGTAGCCGGATGCATCTTGCATACACTGAACGAAATCATCGCACGTCACGGCCTTGCCGGTGAAACGCTGAAAATAAAGATCGGTGGCTTTGCGGTAATCCTGATCGCCGATCAGCGTTTTGACCATCCGGATAACTTCCGAACCTTTTTGATAAACCGTGCCGGTATAGAAATTGTTGATGCTTTCATATTCATCGGCGCGGATCGGATGCGCCAGCGGCCCGGCGTCCTGCTTGAACTGGGCGGCGCGCAACCCTTGCACGTTCTTGATCCGGTTGATGGCTGCCGATCCCATATCGGATGAGAACGACTGATCGCGGAAGACCGTCAGCCCTTCTTTCAGGGTCAGTTCCGGCCAGTCACGCAGCGTGACGTTGTTGCCGGTCCAATGATGAAAGAATTCATGGGCAATGACGCCTTCGACGCCGGCAAAGGCAGCGTCCGATTGCGTTCTCGGGTGTGCCAGAACATAGGCCGTGTTGAAGATATTCAGGGAGCGGTTTTCCATCGCGCCCATGTTGAAATTTCCGACCGCGACGATGTTAAACAGATCCAGTTCATATTCGCGGCCATAATTGACCTCATCCCAGCGCATCGAACGCTTGAGGGAATCCATGGCGAATGTCAGTTTGTCTTTGTCCTTGGCTTCGGCATAGATGCGCAGTGTCACATCGCGCCCGCTCATGGTCGTGAATGTATCTTCCAGATGATCCAGATCGGCGGCGACCAGTGCGAACAGATAGCTGGGCTTGGGCGCCGGGTCGTTCCAGACCGTATAATGACGGCCATCGGCGGTGGCACCCTGATCGATCATGTTGCCGTTCGATAACAGCACCGGCGATGCCTGATCGGCGATCACCTTGACCTTGTATGATGCCATGTTGTCGGGGCGGTCGATAAACCATGTAATGTTGCGGAAGCCGGTTGCTTCGCACTGTGTGCACCACATGGCGTCTGATTTGTAGAGGCCTTCAAGCGCGGTATTTTTTTCCGGTTCGATTTTGACGCGTGTCCGCAGTTCAAAAACATCATCGGCTGTCGGGATTGCCAGCGTTTCATCAGTGGTCTGGTAACCGGTCAGCGGGGCCAGCGATTGGCCGTCGACTTCCACGTCCAGCGTCTCCAGTTTGTTGCCGTCCAACACCAGCGGATGGGTGTGCGTGCCGTTGCGCTCGACCTTCATCACGGCGGTCACGAATGTTTCGCCGTCACGGATATCGAATTCCAGATCGACATGGCGGATGAAAAAATCCGGCTCTTTATAGTCGAGGCGGTTCTTTTTGGAGGCAGGCGCGGCAGCGTTCGTCATATTTATGTCCCTGTTTTATAAGTGATAGATTTTATCCTTTTATATGGTAAAAACAGGGGGGTCACAATATGGAATCATGGGGCTGTGGGGGGCGGTGACGGGGAATGAATATTTCTAAAGAAAAACAGATAGATGCGTTGTCTGCCTCGGGCTGGTTCGCGCAAGAAAACTTCCTGAACAGGGATGTATGCGCTGCACTGGTTGCCGATTTGAAGGCCCGGCAACTGACTGGCCAGATGTGTGCCGCCGCTGTGGGGCGTGGGGGTGACCGCGTGCTGGCCGACCATATCCGCACCGACCAGACATACTGGCTGGACGGCGAGACTCCGGCGCAAGCGCAGCTTCTTTCGCTGATGGATGGTCTGCGTCAGCAATTGAATCGTGCTCTTTATCTGGGGTTGAACAATTACGAGGCCCACTATGCGGCCTATCAGGCCGGCGGCTTTTACAAGAAACATCTGGATTCGTTCAAGGGCAAGCGGAACCGCATCGTCTCGACGGTTCTGTATCTGACGCCGGATTGGCAGGAACATGATCAGGGGCATCTGGTGCTTTACGATCCTGCGGATCAGGACCGTGAGATCGGTCGTGTTCTGCCGCGTCAGGGCACGCTGGCCTGTTTCTTAAGCGAAGATATTCCGCACGAAGTGCTCCCCCCCGCCCGCGAACGCGTCAGTATTGCCGGGTGGTTTCGTGCGGGCAGCAATGATATAATGAACTCATGAGCATCGAATCAGTCACTGACAGAATCCGTTCCAAAATGGCGATGGCCGCGGGCCTGACAGCCAAGGTCAAATTCGATTTCGGCGATGAAGGCCGGATCTTTGTCGATGGAACGCAATCGCCGCCCGTCATCAGCGATGAAGACGGCGATGCCGACACAACATTCGAATGCAAGCTGGAAACGTTCGAGGCCATCCTTGATGGACGGCAGGACCCCAGTCTGGCGTTCATGATGGGCAAACTGAAAGTGCGTGGCTCCATGGGCCTTGCCATGAAGCTCAACGCGATTCTCGAAGATTGATATTTTACGGCGCCGGTGGCGGTGCGGCGGCCGGCTCTCGCAGGCCTGCGGCTTCTTCTCTGACCCTGTTCGTGCGCTCGAAGATGTTCTCTGTTGGTTTGGGTGCTGACGGGCAATTGCCAACGGGCTGCTGTAACGGTTGAGTGGCTTCCCCAGCACGTCTGAAATTCCCGGAACATCCGCCGCCCTCGCTTGGTGCCAGACGGTCAGCTTCCGGCTTCCGTTCCCAGTTGCCGCTTCGTTGTGGGGCTCTCGCATCAGCGTTACGTTTGTCCAGCTCGGCAGGCGACATACCTGTCTCCCGCAGCACTTCCTCTCTTGAAAGCTTTCTTCCCCCGGCCATTTTTTAACCCCACACCCTTTAATTCGATATCATCATTTTATATGGAAAAAATTAATAAAGTCTGACTGCCGGTTGGGCTGGACAGCCTGACGCTGTTGATATAACTGATTGATATGAGCCTCTTTTTTCGTGCCCTCTGGGTTTACCTGATCGCGTTCTTTCGCCCCCGGATCGATGATATCCTGACCGTGGGGACGATCAATCTCTGTGTGCTGCCCAACGATCTGGACACCAACATCCACATGAACAACGGTCGTTACCTGACGATCATGGATCTCGGGCGTCTGGATCTGGTCATGCGCACGGGCCTGCTGAAACATATGATGAAACAAAAGGCGATCCCGGTCCTGTCATCGGCGCAGATGCGCTGGCGGCTGCCGCTTTTGCCGTTCCAGAAATACAGGCTGGAAACGCGCGTCGTCTGCTGGGACGACAAATGGGTCTATATGGAGCAGCGCTTCGTCATTCTGGGCGGGAGCAAGGATGGGGCGGTGGCGGCCATCGGAATCGTCAAGGGAAGCTTCTATGACACGGTTAAATTGGCAACCGTGCCGACATCCGATCTTCTGAAAGCGCTGCATCTGGACAAGCAAAGCCCGCCGATGCCGGATCATATACGCGAGTGGCAGGCCGCAGAGGAGCATTTGCGGGCTGTGACAGCCTGATACAGGAATGAAAGTACAAATAAAAATGCCCGCTATCGCAAGCGGGCATTTTCGTTATCTAATCTCGTGATGATTAAAATTTGTAAGTTGCGGACAGGGCCAGGATACCGACATTGCCTTCTGTCTCGCCACGGATCACGGCGTTGCCGGTGGCTGTCGAACGTGTCAGGTTGATTTCTTCTTCGTCGATGAAGATGTAAGTTGCCGCCATATCCATATCCCATGCCGGGGATATGTCATATGTGGCACCCAGCGACACCCACGTACGGTCACCATCCGGCGTACGGCTTGTACGGTATTCGTCGGTCGTCGGTGTCTGGTCGAACTGCATCCCGCCGCGCAATGTCCATGCGTCGTTGGCTTCATATTCGGCACCGACAGCCAGCGCCCATGTCGTCTGGTAGTTCTGGTCGACACGTGACGCCTGTGCGCCGCTGGCGCGGAAGGCTGTGATGTTGTCGAAGTTGTTCCAGCCGAACCATGTCGCCTGACCTTGCAGGGTCAGCTTGTCGTTCAGTTTGTGGGCAATGCCCAGTGTCGCATGATCGGGTGTCGTCAGCTTGGCGCTGCCGTCCGTGCTGACCGTTCCGACACCGACGATGGCACCCGCCATGTTCGTGACCTGAATTTTGCCATCCAGATGGTGGTGAACCTCGGACTTATAGTCCAGACCGATGGTCGTGCTGTCGGTGGGGCGTATCTGAACGCCGAGAGAATAACCGTAGCCCCAGTCATCGCCGGATAGTTTGCTATTGCCTTCCGTGGCGGCACCCAGCATCACGCGGTTGCGCAGATCGGCGTCGGCATGCTGGAAGTTCACACCCACACCCACTGAAATGCGGTTATTGATCTTGTATGCCAGCGTTGGCTGTATATCGATCACGGTCAGTTCCGTCTTGGTGGAATCAAAACGCCCGAACCAGCCATCCTTGTATTCGCTGGCCAGACCGAACGGCGCGGTCATGCCGATTCCGGCCCAGAAACCATGGCCCAGCTCAGCGGACATGAATCCGTTGGGTACGGGTGTCGGGTCATACGGGTTGCCACTGGCGCCGCCCAGCGTGGCTGTCGCCGGTGCGGACGATCCCGTATCTTTAATCTTGGATGTGGGCATCAACAGGTGAACGCCGGCTTGCGCCTGATAGCCAGGCAGGTTGGTCATACCGGCCGGGTTGAAATAGATGGTGCTGGGGTCGTTCAGCGTTGTTGTCGAGCCGGAGAACGCCGAACCCAGACCCTGTACCGATTGCTCCTGAATGTAGAAACCGGCGGCGTGTGCCGTTTGCGAAATACCCAGTGCTGTCGTGGCGACAGTCGCCATAAGAAGAATTTTTCTGAAGGAGAGAGATGTCATGTCAGTGAGCCTCCGCAATCTGTTTGACGATTCTACATTGATCTTAGAATTCGATTTCATTCTAGGGTCAAACGTGATTCGACTAAACAGGCAATCTCTCTTGCGCCGCAATAAAACGCGGGAAATCATCCCTGTGTATGCTGATGATCACTCTGACTTTACAGAGTCACCCCGAAGTGTCTCACGGATGAAGTTGGCCATGTCCTCCGGCGCATCCTTGCTATGGAAAAGATGGATGACGTTATCATCCGGGCCGATGAAATACAGCAGCGCGGAATGATTCACCATATATTCGGTATATTCTTCGTTCTCGGTCTTGGCCGAGTAAACCTTGAAAATCTTTTCCATGTGCTCGATCTGCGGGATTGTCCCGGTCAGGCCCGTAACACCGGCATCGAAACGCGCCAGATATTCCTTCAGGACGGCAGGTGTATCGCGTTCCGGGTCAACGGTCACGAACAGAGGTCTTATCTTCTGCGCCTCGTCGCCCAGCATGTCGAGCACGATCGCCAGACGTTTCAGCTCTGTCGGGCAGACATCGGGGCAGTACGTAAAACCGAAGAACATCAGGCGGTATGTTCCTGTGACATCT
>Ga0075163_10012977_pt1 | contig 10835 bp, 8 predicted proteins | sample JI1023141ADNA_FD_71478 | JGI IMG/M metagenome (GOLD analysis project Ga0075163, IMG submission 71478) | Wastewater effluent complex algal communities from Wisconsin, to seasonally profile nutrient transformation and Carbon sequestration -... | ecosystem: Engineered > WWTP > Effluent > Algae...
TCGACGAGCGCCCGGCCTCGCCCCTGATGATGCACGTCGGTCGCCGCGACGCCTCGCTCCCGCTCGCCAAGGTCCACGCGATCGGCGAGCGCTACCCCGAGCTCGCGATTCACGAGTACGACGCGGGGCACGGGTTCGACTGTGATCACCGCGGCGACTTCGACTCGACCGCCTCGGCCCACGCGATGACCCGCTCGCTCGAGTTCATCGGCCAGCACTCGCGACGCTGAGCATGCTCGGCGTCCGTGCCCGTGCACGCCCATGCACGGGCCAGAATCGAGCCTGAATCGAGCTTGTGGCGAGCCCTCGCGCTCGCTTGACCGAGCTGACCGAAACGGGGTTTACTCGGCGCCAAGGACCCCACGGCAATGAGCATCGAATCCGTCACCCAAACTCTCACGGAGCGCGTCGGCGCCGACGCTGGCCTGAACGCGACCCTCAAGTTCGACTGCGGTTCGGACGGCGTGATCTTCATCGACGGCAAGTCGACGCCCAACACCGTGTCCAACGCGAACAGCGACGCGGACTGCACCGTCGGCGTCAGCCTCGAGGACCTCACCGCGATGATGGCCGGCGACCTCGCGCCGACCACCGCGTTCATGAGCGGCAAGCTGCGCGTCGAAGGCGACATGGGCGTGGCGATGAAGCTCCAGTCGTTGATGTAGCGCCGGCTCTGCCCGCGCGACGCCTACCAGGGCCGGCTCCGGATGGAGCCGGCTTTTGTGTTACACCGCCGCGGTGAACCGAAAGAGCGCGCTGGTCGACGAAGAGGAGCACGACGCGACCCTCGCGGCGATCGTGCGCGCCATGTACAGCGATCTGTCGTGGGCGAAGGCCCGCGACCTGGTTCGTTCGGGTCGGGTTTGGGTCGAGGGCGAGCTGCGCTTCGATCCCGCCGAGCGCATGGCGATGGGCACCAAGATCGACGTCGATCCGACCGGCACCCGTCGCCGCGCGCCCGCGCTCGACCACGATCGGATCGTCCATGTCGATCACGACGTGGTCGTGGTCCGCAAGCCCGCCGGACTCCTGACGGTCGCGCTCGACGACCATGACGAGGGCGACACCTTGATCGAGCGGACCCGGCTCGCGCTGCGCGAGCTGGGCACCGGCGGCCGCGGCAAGATCCTTCGCGCGGGCGAGCACGATCGCCTCGGCGTCGTCCAGCGGCTCGACGAGGACACGACCGGCTTGCTCGTGTTCGCGCGCAACCGTGCGGCCCGCAAGGCGCTCGACGACCAATTCCGCGCCCATTCGGTCGAGCGTCGCTACGTCGCGCTGGTCTGGGGTCAGGCCGAAGCCGCGGTCTACGAGACCTGGCTGATGTCCGACCGCGGCGATGGACTCCGAGGATCGTGGCGAAGCGAGGAGCGAGCGCCCAAGGCCGCCAAGCGAGCGCTGACCCGCGTCCGCGTCGAGGAGCGGCTGACCGGCGCGACCTCGATCTCGTGTCAGATCGAGACCGGTCGCCAGCATCAAATCCGCATCCACATGGCCGAAGCCGGGCATCCGCTCGTCGGCGAGCACGTCTACGACCGGGGCTATCGCGGACCGCGCGTGCTGCCGCCTGGCGTCCGCGTCCAACGTCCGATGCTGCACTCGGCCAGCCTCGGGTTTCGGCATCCCTCGACGGATCGACCGATCCGCTTCGAGGATCCCATCCCCGACGATTTCCAGGCGACGCTCGAAGGCCTGCGAAAGCTCCCGCAGTAGCAGGCTGCGAGCCGCCACCCGGGCCCACGGGCCCGACCGCCGAGCGGCTTCGCAAGTCGGTTGGCCAGCGCGTCATCGTATGGGTAAGCTCGCCACCCGTGGCCGATCCTCGCTACGAGCACGTGACCTCTCGGCTCGTCCAGCAGCAGGCGGCCCCCCAAACGACCGGCGCTTACGCGACCGTCGACTCGGCACAGGCCGCGGCCTTGACTCGCGCGCTGGCCGACGGCGATCTGCCGCCCGGCACCGCCGTCCTCCAGCAAAAGCGCTTCGAGGTGGTCGAGCGGCTCGGCGAGGGCGGGATGGGCAAGATCTACAAGGCCTACGATCCGACCATGGATCGCTACGTCGCGCTCAAGGTGCTCAAGCCCGACGTGCCCGAGACCGAGCGCTCGCGCTTTCATCGTGAGGCCGTGGTCGCGGCCAACTTCTCGCACCCCAACTTGGTCCGCGTGCTCGAGGTCGGGCAGTCGGAGAACTTCCAGTGGTTTGCGATGGAGTACCTGCGCGGCAACGACGTCGGCCACGTGCTCTCGCGCCGCCGCTACATCTCGTTCCGCGTGCTGGTCGACATCTTCTCGCAGACCCTCGACGCGCTCCACTACATCCACGTGCGCAGCATCGCCCACTGCGATGTCAAGCCCGAGAACATCTTCATCACCCGCGACGCCTACGATCGTCGCTTGGTCATCGTCAAGCTGATCGACTTCGGCATCGCCCGCGATCTCGACGGCCCGCTCGAGCTGCACACGCACATCACCGGCGACCCGCGCTACATGGCACCCGAGCAAGCGGTCATCAACGGCCGCCTCGATCCTCGCTGTGATCTCTATGCGCTCGGGGTGACCTTCTACGAGGTCGTGACCACCCGACACCCCGTCGAAGAGCACTTCGATCTGCCGCCGGCCAAGCTGCTCGAGCTGCAGATCCGGCACGAGTTCGAACCACCGAGTCGCTTCATGCCCGAGAACACGCCGCCGGAGCTCGCGGCCGCGGTCGACGACTTCGCCGCTCGAGCATGCGCCAAGCGCCCCGAAGATCGCTTCCAAGACGCGATGGACATGCAGACGGCTCTGCGAGCGATGCTGCGAGTGCTCAACCAGGGCAAAGAGAACGAATACGATCCCTCGCTCGGCGCGTGAGTCTACCGCCCGGCCGAAGCTCGGCGAACATCGTTTTTTGTGGATCGCTGGTCTAGCGCTGACGCAAAGCGTACGCCCAGACACATCTGCCGGGTCCGAACCGACCGATATGCCGGGTCGCTCTAGCCGCAGCCCACGCCCGACGGCGGGGGGAATTGTCTTGGCGGTGACATGGGGGCTACCGCAAAATGTCGTTGGCAAGCGCGCCCGAAACCCAATGGCAACGTCGAGCAGTCTTCACCTGGATCCGATCTCCGGCGATCCACTCATCGGACAGACACTCGGAGGAAAGTACACGCTCGAGCGGCTGATCGGCCGCGGAGGCATGGGCCACGTGTACCTCGCCAACGAGGCTGGAAACGCAACGCGTCCGGTCGTCGTCAAGATGCTCGCGCCGACGCTGGCCCAGCATCCCCAGGCGATGGCGCGCTTCGATCGCGAGGCCAAGCGCCTCGACGGCCTGCGCCACTCCAACATCGTCGAGATGTACGACCACGGCCACACCAACGGCCGCGCCTACATCGTGATGGAGTACGTCGACGGCGAGCTCTTGTCCGACTACATGGCGGCCAAGGGCGCGCTGAGCTTCGCCGAGTTCGTGCCGATCGCCGCGCAGATCCTCAAAGGTGTCGGCCACGCCCACTCGCGCGACCTGATGATCCGCGACATCAAGCCCAGCAACGTGATGCTGTGCGAGCGCAAGGGTCGGGCCAACTTCGTCAAGATCATCGACTTCGGGCTGGCCAAGATGCTCGAGGGTGACGAGGACATCACCAAGCAGCACTTCGTCGGGACGGCCGGCTACCTCTCGCCCGAACAGATCAAGGGCCTCGATCTCGACCTTCGCGTCGACGTCTACGCGCTCGGGGTGCTCTTCTATCAGATGCTCTCGGGCCGGATGCCCTTCGAGGCCGAGAACGACACGACGATGCTCTACAAGCACGTCCATGACTTCCCGGCTCCGCTGAGCGAGGTCATGCCGCGCGACCACGGCGTGCCCGAAGAGCTGATCCACCTGATCCACGACTGCCTCGAGAAGGACCCCAAGCAGCGGCCGCGCGACGCCAACGAGATCGTCGAGAAGCTGATCGATTGCGTGCCGATGGCGATGTTCAAGCTGCCGGCTGCGGGCGCCCGCTCGGCCGCGAGCACCAGCGGCGACGTGGCCGTCTCGGCGCTCTCGACCGCGGCCCTGACCGCGCCGACCGGCGAGACCGCGACCTACCTCGAGCGCGAGCTGACCCTGACCGACACCGAGAGCACCGGCGCGCGCCCGGTCGTGCCGAGCTCGAGCGAGCGGCCGCTGACGCCCGCGAGCTCGAGCTTCGCGCTCAGCCAAGACCAGCAGCCGGCCAAGCGCAACATGCTGCCGATGGTCCTCGGCGCGCTGCTGGTGATCGGGCTCGGCGTCGGTGCGGTGGTCGTGTTCGGGCAAAAAGAAGCGCCCAGCGAAGCGGCCAAGCCCGACGCCAGCGCCGAGCTCGAGCCCAAGCTGGCCGAAGCCGAGAAGCAGGCCGACATGGGCGAGTACGACGCCGCGGCCAAGACCCTCGCCGGCATCCGCGGCCAGCTCGAGGGCGAGGCCTCGTTGACCGGTCGGGTCGCGCGGCTCGACGCGCAGATCGAGGTCGGTCGCTTGCTGGTCGCCGCGCGCAAGCTCGACCAAGCCAACAAGGTCGAGGCCGCGATCGCGGCCTATGAAGACGTGATCGCGGCCGACGCTGGCAACGCCGAGGCCCGCGAGCGGCTGGCCGATCTCCGCGCGGCTCCGGCCGCGCCGGTCGCCGCTGGCGTCGCGATGTCGATCAAGTCCGAGCCGGTCGCCGACCTGGTCGTCGACGGCACGCCGATCGGCACGACGCCCTTCAGCGACTCGCTGCCGCTCGGCAAGCACGACATCGAGATCCGCGCCGATGGCTACGAGACCTGGACGCAGACCATCGAGGTCAAGGCCGAGAACCTGCCGATCTCGGTCAAGCTGACGGCCAAGAAGGGCGATCGCAAGATCGGCCCCAAGCCGCCCGGCACGACCACCACCACGACCACCACCCCCCCGCCGCCCGAGCCCGAGAAGCAGCCGAAGAACCCCTTCCTGCCGACCTCGACGGACAAGCAGAACAACGGTCCGTTCTTGCCGACGGAGAAGAAGACCCCGTGAAATCCTCGCTCACGATCGTACTTACCACTGCCCTTTCGCTGAGCCTGACGCTCGGCCCCAACCTCGCCTTGGCCGCTCCCGCTGCCACCGAGCCGCCACCCGACGAGACCACGGTCAGCCAGGCCGACAAGAGCGAAGCCGAGAAGCTGAGCGGCCAGGCGATCGTCGAGTTCAACGCCAAGAACTACGACAAGGCCGTCGAGCTGTTCGAGCAGGCCTACGCGATCGACCCGCAGCCCAACTACCTGTTCAACATCGGCCGCGTGTACGAGGAGGCCGGCCAGATGGAGAACGCGGTCGACTTCTACGGCCGCTTCGTCAAGCAGCCTGGCGTCGAGATCGAGTCGCGCGAAGAGGCGCTCGAGCGCCTGCGAGTGCTGCGAGCGATCATCCAAGAGACCAAGCAGCCCGAGGACGACCCCGAGCCCGTCGACGTGGTCGAGCCCGAGCCCGAGCCCGAGCCCGAGCCCGAGCCGGATCCCGCGATCGAGAAGGACAAGCGCAAGCGCAAGGCGATGCGGGGCGCAGGCTTCGGCCTGCTCGGCGTCGGCGCGGGCGTGGTGATCGGCGGGGCCGTGCTCGGTGCCTTGGCCCAAGGCGACAACAAGAAGGCCGCCGACGCGGGCTCGCTCCCCGACCGGCTCGACTTGCTCGACAAGTCGCAGGGCAAGGCGCTCGGCGCCGACATCATGTTCGGGGTCGGCGGCGCGCTGCTGGTGACCGGCGTAGTCTTGGTCGCGCTGGGCTACAGCAAGCCCAAGACCGGCGCTCATGTGGCCTTCCAGCCCAGCTTCGGTCCTCGCGGCGGCAGCCTGACCATGCAGATGCGCTTTTGAAGCGCCAGCTTGGACGCGCCCCTCTACCTCTTCTGTCCGGAACCTTGTCATGAACACCCCCAGCACCCCTCGTCTCTCCTTGCGACTCGCCGCGCTCGCCCTCGCGGGCCTCGGCGCCGGCCTGGCCGGCAGCGCCTGCTCGCTGGTCCTCAACTTCGACCAGTGCTCGGTCGACGCCGACTGCATCGACGCCGGCTACTCGTGCGACAACGGCAAGTGCGTCTCGAACGACGACGTCGGTGACGACACCGGCACCGACACCGCGACCGACACCAACACGGGCACCGAGACCGCGACCGACACCACCGGCGACGGGAGCTGCACGACCCACACCGAGTGCACGGCCGCGCACTCCGACACCTGGGTGTGTGGGCTCGAGGGCACCTGCATGAACGCGATCACGCCGGAGTGCCAGATCTTCAACTGGCCCGACGGCACGCCCTCGGACAACGTCGTGATCATCGGCTCGATCATGGCCGTGTCGCCGCCCTTCGACTCGCTGGTGCTGCCGCTCCAGAACGCGGTCGAGATGGCGGTCGAGGACTTCAACAAGGAGGCCCAGCTGCCCAACGGCCAGAAGCTGGCCTGGATCGCCTGCGACTCCAAAGGCAACACCGATCTGGCCAAGACGGCCGCCGAGCACCTCGTCGCGACCGGGGCGCCCGCGATCGTCGGACCGATCTTCTCCGAAGAAGTGCTCGCGGTCGCGACCGACGTCACCATCCCCGCGGGGGTGTTCTTGATCACCCCGACCGGCAGCAACAAGAACATCACCGCCCTGAACGACAACGACCTGGTCTGGCGGACCATCTCGAGCGACGTCTACCAGGCCAGCGCGATCGCCAACCGGCTCGAGGTCGTGCCCGACGAGAAGCTCGCCGCGCTCCCGCTCGGTCCGCTGACCTTCGACAACATGGTCATCGTCCACAAGAACGACGCCTACGGCAACGACCTCGCCAACGACGTCTTCGCCAACCTCTCGCCCGGCCTCCAGGGCGTGACCACGGTCCACGACTACACCGTGCCGCTCGACGTCGGCGAGCTCCAGACCGAGATCGGGGCCCTGCTCGGCCCGATCGCTGGCGGGGCCAACCCGCCCGAGGTCGTGGTCATCGTCGGCACCAGCGAGGCCCAGGCGATCATCTTGATCTACCTCTCGCTGGTCCAGACGCTCAATCCGCCGCCGCCCTTCCCCTACTTCGTGGTCAGCCACGGCGCGGTGCCGGCGATGCAGTACACGATCTCGCCCGGCGCCACGATGGCCGGCTTGCAGGTCCAAGGCGCGCTCTACAGCTACATGGAAGGCGTCGCGCCGATCATCTTCGACGCCGAGAACTACACCGCGTTCAACATCCGCTACAAGGTCAAGTTCAACGGCCAGGACTCGATCACCACGGCGTCGCTGAGCTACGACGCGCTCTTGGCCTCGGCCTTCGCGATGGCTGCGATCCCCAGCGGCGACCCGATCACCGGGGCCAACATCGCCGCGCAGATGGGCAAGCTGGTCGACAAGGGCGGCACCGCGGTCAACTTCGGCGACGACCTCTTCATCAGCCAAGCCGTCAACGCGCTCTCGGTCGGCGGCAGCGTCGACCTCAAGGGCGTCTCGGGTGAGCTCGACTTCGACCTCGCCACCGGTGAAGTCCGGACCGATCTCTTCGGCTGGCAGGTCATCCCGCTCAACAACGACGTGACCAAGCCGGCGCTCAACCCCGAGCGGATCTACGTGCTCGACCCGGCGCCGGCGACCGCGGGCAACTGGGCCGACCTGCCCTGAGTCCGACGGGGTCTCTCGAAAAAAGCGAGCCTGCATGCAGGCTCGCTTTTTTCGTACTGGTGTCCCAAAGCGACCGGAGGTCAGCGCATTCGATAGACCAAGTTCTTGGTCCCGGCGCCCTCGCAGACGGCCCGGACCAAGTCCTCGAGCCCGGGCGTGACCACGAACTTGCGGTCCTTGAACACCTTGAAGGGGAAGCGCTGGCGGACGTTGTCGTAGCGGGCCCGCTCGCTCGCTTGGATCTGGGTCGAGAAGAGCGAGTCGAGCGGGTCGTTGCTCTTCTCCTCGCGCACGTCGCGAGCCGCGATGTCGCTCTGAAAGCTCATCATCAGCTCGGGTGTCGAGGTCGTGGTCGTCTCGAGCCAGCGCTGCCAGGCATGAGCCATGCGCGAGTTGGCCTGCTCGGGCTCGGCTGGGACCACCCGCCCCTGATCGTGGGGCAGATGGAAGAGCACCGGCCCGACCACGCCACGCTGGACCCGATCGACGCTGACGCCCTCGATGTCGTGCATGTGGATGAAGAGGTGCTCGGCGTCGAAGCTGGCGTTGCGATAGACCGTCGCGTGGAAGGCCTGGCTGGCCGCGGCCGACTCGCCGTCGGCGTCGAGGTCGATGACCTTGCGCCGCCAGGTCCCCGCGACCTGGGTCAGCTCGATCGTGATCCGAACGTAGACACCGGTCGCGTCGAGCTTGGTCAGGTCGATCCGAAATTCGGCCGTGCCAGTGGCCGGATCGTGGCGGCGCAGCTGCACGCGCTGCTCGTCGAGCGGCGCGTAGGGCTGGCCCGAGATCGACTCGTAGTAGCGGCGCTTGTCGAGCAGCCGCGCGTAGACCTCGGCCTCCTCGCGTCGGGCCTCGTAGGTGGCCGTGTCGCTCATCCGCTCGAGCGAGCCGCTCGCGACCTCGTGATCGGTGACGACCCGGGTGAAGCTGGCCATGTTGGGCATCCCGGCCCGCGCGTCGATGTAGACCTGCTCGTAGAGCTTGGCCGCCATCGCCTTTTGCATGGTCTCGAGGCTGCCCTGGAGGCGGCGACGATCGGGGAAGCTGTTGTTGAGCCGAGCGGCCCGCAGCGCCTCGACCAGGCGATCGAGGTAGGGCGTGACGACCGGCTCGCGCAGCGACTGCGTGTGCAGGGTGACGAGCTGGTTCATCTCGCTCATGGTCGTGCTTGGCTCGGGGTCGGAGCTCAGGTGCTCGGCGAGGCCGGCGGCTCACCAGCGCCGCCGCCAGCTTCGGCCCGCCGCTTGAGCGCCTTTTCGATCGCCTCTTGGATCCGCCGCTCCTCGATCTCCTTCGACTTCTTGAGGTTCTCGTCGAGCATCTTGGTCGTGCTCTCGTCGAAGGTCTCGAGCTCGTCGACCAGCTTGTCGAGGTTCTGGCGGAAGAAGACCTGGGTGTCGCTGACGAATTGCGTGGTCACGTTCATCGACTCCGTCATCACGTCGAGCGACTTCTTCATCTCCAGCATCACGACCGAGGCGTCGGCCGCTCGCCCGATCGCCTGGATCTGGGCCGAGGCCATGTCGAGCTTGATGCTCGCGGCGGTCGTGTACTGCTGGATGTCCTGACCGAGGTTGCGGATCGTCTCGGCCAGCTTGCGGGTGTTGTCCTTGAGGCTGGCGTAGCGGTTCTCGGCCGCGCCGTAGAGCTGGACGTTGCTCGAGTGGGTCGAGAGCAAGGCCTGGACCTTGTCGATGTCGGCCTCGATCTTGCGGGCCTCGACGCTGCCGGCCTCGAGCGCCTGCATCTCGGCCTCGAGCTCGGCCTTGCTGTCGCGCAGCTCGAGCACGTAGTCGAGCGCCCGCCGCTCGTTCTCGGCCGACTCGACGATCTTGCCGTTGATTCGGTTGATCTCCTTGTAGAGCTCTTGCTCGCTCTGCTTGAGCGTGTCGACGTACTCGGCCGCCTCTTTCACCCGCCGGGCCGACACGTGGTACTGCTGCTTGAGCAGCTCTTCGATCGAGCGCTTGGAGATCGCAATCGACTTGAGCCCGGGGATGTAGCTGACCATCTCCTTGAAGCCGGCCCAGAACCCGCCGCCCGTCGCGGTCCCGTCGATGTAGTCGCTGAACTTGCGCAGCTTCTTGAGCTCGTCGGTCATCGCCGACTGGATCTCGACGTTGCGCTCGCGCAGCAGCTTGAGCTCACCGACCTTGCCGTCCTGTACCTCGCGCTCTTGATGGATGTTGTCTTCGAGGGAGCGGACCGAGATCCCCTCGCCGCTGTAGGAGACGTCGCGCGAGAGGACGTCGCTGATGCTCTTGGTACCGGCGCTCATGGCGATGCGAGGTTGCCACGGGAGCGCCGACGATTTAATGGGCTCGTGACCCTGGCGAGCGCACGCCCGGCGATTAAGCGCACGCAGCGCGGAACGCGTCGAGGGCGCCCTGGACCACGTCCTCGCCCACGCACATGGACAGGCGCAGGTAACCCGGCATGCCGAAGGCCGTGCCCGGCACGACCAAGGTTCGATGGTCGAGGCGCAGGCGATCGGAGAGCGCCACGCCCCCGCCCGGATCGTTGCTGGCGCCCGAACGACGGAGGCGGTCGGGCAGGCGCGGGAACAAGAAGAACCCGGCCTTGGGCTCGGGCAACTCGAAGCCGAGCTCGCGCAGGCCATCGGCCATGGTCCGCGAGTGGCGAGCGTAGACCTCGACGTCGACCCGCCCCTGCGGCTGCCCGAGCACCTTGGGCAGGGCTCGCTGCATCAGCGCGGGCGCGTTGACGAAGCCGAGCGTGCGGGTCGAGTAGCTGAGGGCGCGGCGGAGCAGCTCGCGGCCGCGAGCCTCGGGCGAGATGACCATGTAGCCGATCCGCTCGCCCGCGAGGCCGAGATCCTTGCTGTGACTGGTGACCATCACCGTGTTGGGCCAGCGCCCGAGCAGCGAGGGCACGTCGAAGGAGCGGTCGTGGACGAGATCGCGATAGGGCGAGTCCTCGATCACCCAGAGCGGTCGCGCGCGCGCGCTGGCCCGCTCGTGCAGCATGGCCGCGAGCGCGTCGAGGCTGGCGGAGGCGTAGATCGCCCCGGTCGGGTTGTTGGGCGAGTTGAGCAGCAACACCCGGTTGCGCTCGGGCTCGGGGTGATCGGTCAGGGCCCGAGCGATCGCCTCGACGTCGAGATCGAAGCCGGCCGCGCTCGCGATCGGGACCAGCTCGGCGTCGACGTTGGCCGCGTAGTGCTCGTACTCGGAGAAGTAGGGCGC
>Ga0075163_10012978_pt1 | contig 10835 bp, 9 predicted proteins | sample JI1023141ADNA_FD_71478 | JGI IMG/M metagenome (GOLD analysis project Ga0075163, IMG submission 71478) | Wastewater effluent complex algal communities from Wisconsin, to seasonally profile nutrient transformation and Carbon sequestration -... | ecosystem: Engineered > WWTP > Effluent > Algae...
GTCCGAGCCCGACACCCCGCTGCTGTGGGTCATCCGCGACGAGGTGGGCCTGACCGGCACCAAGTTCGGCTGCGGGGCCAAGTTGTGCGGTGCCTGCACCGTGCTGCTGGACGGCGAGCCGATCCGCTCGTGCTCCACGCCGCTGTCGCGCGCCGCCGGGCGCTCGGTGGCCACGGTCGAAGGCCTGTCGGCCAACAACAGCCACCCGCTGCAGAAGGCCTGGATCGCGCACGACGTGCCGCAGTGCGGCTACTGCCAGTCGGGCCAGCTGATGAGCGCGGCCGCGCTGCTCAAGGCCAACAAGAACCCCAGCGACGCCGACATCGACGAGGCGATGAAGGGCAACATCTGCCGCTGCGGCACCTATGTCCGTGTGCGCGCGGCGATCAAGACCGCGGCCGCCGAAGTGCGCGGCGGCAAGGCCTGAGCGGAGACCACGACATGGACAACAACACCACGACTGTTTCCCGCCGCGGCTTCCTGCAGACCTCGGCCGCCTTCAGTGGCGGCCTGATGGTGGGCGTGGCCCTGCCACTGTCAGGCCCGGCCCAGGCCGCCGGCATGATGCACACGCCCAATGCCTGGGTGCATGTGGCCGACGACAACACCATCACGCTGATCTCGGCCCGTGCCGAGATGGGCCAGGGTGTCTACACCTCGCTGCCGATGCTCATTGCCGAGGAGCTCAACGTCGACATCCGCAAGGTCAAGGTGGCCTTCGCGCCCCCGGGCAAGGTGTACGGCAATGCGCTGATCTTCGGCCAGCAGCTCACCGGCGGCTCGACCTCGGTGCGCGAGGGCTGGGAGAAGCTGCGCGTGGCCGGCGCCCAGGTGCGCGAGATGATGATCGCGGCCGCGGCCGACAAGTGGAAGGTGGAGGCCTCGACCCTGAAGGCCGAGAACGGCAAGGTGCTGGGGCCCAAGGGCAAGTCGGCCACCTACGGCCAGCTGGCCGCGGCGGCGTCCAAGCTGCCGGTGCCCGAGAAGGTGGCGCTCAAGGACCCGAGCCAGTTCCGCATCGTCGGCAAGCGCACCACGCGGCTCGATACGCCCGCCAAGGTCAACGGCACGGCGCGCTTCGGCATGGACATCAAGTTGCCGGGCATGCTTTACGCATCGCTCGAGCAGACGCCGGTGCAGGGCGGCAGCGTCAAGGGCTTCGACGCGACCAAGGCCAAGGCCATGCCCGGCGTGGTCGACGTGGTGCAGATCCCGGACGGCGTGGCGGTGGTGGCCGACACCTACTGGCATGCCGTCAAGGCGCGCGAGGCCCTGGTCGTGCAGTGGAACGACGGCCCGAACGCCAACCTGGACACCGCGTCGATGTTCGCGGCCACCCGCGCCGCACTGGCCAGCGGCACGCCCATCGCCGTCAAGAAGCAGGGCGACGCCGATGCGGCCATCGCCTCGGCCGCCAAGGTGATCCGCGGCGAGTACATGACGCAGATGCTGTCGCACTCGCCGATGGAGCCGATGAACTTCACCGCGCACTTCGAGGGCGACCGCATCCGCCTGATCGGCCCCACGCAGTGGCCCGATGCGGTGCAGGGCACGGTGGCCAAGATCCTGGGCCTCAAGCCCGAGAACGTGTCGGTCGAGAACACCTTCCTGGGCGGCGGCTTCGGCCGGCGCATCGACTTCGACTACGTCATCCAGGCGGCCCTGATCAGCAAGGCGGTGAACAAGCCGGTCAAGCTGGTCTGGACCCGCGAGGACGACATGCAGCACGACTTCTACCGTCCGCTGGCCGTGCACCAGCTGACTGCGGCGATCGGCGCCGATGGCAAGCCCACGGCGCTGACCTGGCGCCTGGCCTCGCAGTCGGTCACCGGGCGCATCTTCGGCCTGCCGCCCGAGGCCCCCGATGCGCTGATGACCGAGGCCGCGGTGCCGCCCTACGAGGTGGCCGCGGCGCGGCACGACTTCGTCAAGCAGGACGTGGGCGTGCGCGTGGGCTACTGGCGCGCGGTCAGCCACAACATGAACGCCTTCGCCAACGAGACCTTCATCGACGAGCTGGCCGCCGCGGCCGGCAAGGACCCGGTGGCCTATCGGCTGTCGCTGCTTGAAACGCAACCACGCTTTGCCAACGTGCTCAAGCTGGCGGCCGCGAAGTCGGGCTGGGGCTCGCCCGCACCGGCCGGGCGCTCGCGCGGCGTGGCCTTGATGGAGGGCTACGACACCTACATGGCGCAGGTGGCCGAGGTCTCGATGAAGGACGGCGCGCCGGTGGTTCACAAGGTCACCGTGGTGGCCGACCTGGGCCGCATGGTCAACCCCGACACGGTGGAGGCGCAGATCCAGTCCAGCGTGATCTTCGGCCTGTCGGCCGCGCTGTGGGGCGAGATCACGGTCGACAAGGGCCGCGTCAAGCAGTTCAACTTCGACACCTACCGGGTGATGCGCAACCACGAGGCGCCGCAGATCGACATCACCTTGGTGCCCAGCACCGAGAAGCCCGGTGGCATCGGCGAGCCGGCCACGGCGCTGGTGGCGCCGGCGGTGGGCAACGCGGTGTTCGCGGCCACCGGCAAGCGGGCGCGGCGCACGCCGTTCACGGCCGAGCACCTCAAGGGCAGCGCCTGATTGGGTGGGGGCCTGCATCGCGGACGGGATGGCCCCACGGACCGCGACACGAGTCCCCCACGCGCCCGAAACATGGCGAAACGGGCCATCACATCCGGTAGCGAAGCGAGGCGCAGCTTTACGCCCCGCCCGCACCAGGGCCGGGGCGCGTCACTACGATTCGGGGATTGCAGCAGGCTGCCGCCGCAATCCCCCGACGATGCCCTTCCCCACCACCGAATCCCTGGCCGGTCTCTCGGCCGTCCACCACTGGCTTTCGCGCCGTCTGCCACTCGGCCAGAGCCTGTCCTCGGTACGGCTGTTCATCGCGCTCGGCGTGGCCGCATCGACCGGCGTGCCCCTGTCGCGCAAGGCGCTTGAAGCCCAGCGCGTCCTCGAGCGGGGCAAGCCCGGGGCGGACCTGATCGCGGCGTTTCGGCAGGCCGGCCTGCTGGCGCTGAGCACCGTCGGGCCGAAGGCCGACCAGGCCTTGCTGGTGCCCACCCCGCAGCTGCTCGAACTGGTCGCCGAGTTCGACCGCTTCCACGACGGCCGCTGGGTATCGCGCGAGCGCTATCGGTCGCGCCTGCATTGCCAGGGGCTGGACGCGGACATGTCGGCCCTGGTGGTGCGGCTGTTCGACGAGTTCCTCGACTGCGACTACCTGCACGGCTATGGGTCGGGCTGTGTCCGGATGTCGAACCTGCTGGCCGAGGCGGCGCGCCTGAAGGGCCATGAGGCCCGCGTGTCGCCGTGCTGGGCGCTGCTGACCGACGTGGGCAGGGGCGCCTCGTTCGAACTGGGCCGGGCGGCCCCGCAGCGCAGCCCGGGCCAGATCGACGCCCACGTGGTGTGCATCGTCGACGAGAAGGTGCTGCTGGATTTCGGCATGGGTGTGGCGCGCCGCATGTTCTCGGGGCGCGTGCCCTGGGCCGTGGCGCTGCCCTTCGAGGCCGACGGCGACACCGAGACCCTGGCCGTCACGCGCGTGGCCGGCCCGCTCGACATCGAGTGGTTCCGCGAGGGCTACGGCGATTCGGTCTTCGGCGAACTGTCGGCGGTCGAGCGCGAACTGCCGGTGATGATCGAGCCCTACCGCGCCCGCCTGTTCGGCAGCCCGCACTGAGTCGGGCCGGCGGTCCGCTAGGATGGCCGCTTCCCGCCCCTCAAGGAAGCCGCATGACCGCCTCGCTGCCCTCGCAACAAGCCATCGTCGATGCGGTCGCGCAGCAGCGCGACGAGGCCGTCGACCTGCTCTGCGAACTGGTGTCGCACCCCTCGCTGCTGGGGCAGGAGGCCTCGGCCCAGCGCGTGATGAAGCAGCGCTTCGCCGACCTGGGCCTGCGCGTGCACGAGTTCGCCATCGACGAGGCCCGGCTGAAGACGCACGAGGGCTGGTCGCCGTCGATCGTGTCCTACGACGGCCGGCCCAACGTGGTGGGCGTGCACCAGCCCCGGGGCCCGGTGCGCGGCAAGTCGCTGATCCTCAATGGTCACATCGACGTGGTGCCGGTGGGCGCGGCGGCGCTGTGGTCGCGGCCGCCGTTCGAGCCGCGCGTCGAGGGCGACCGGGTCTATGGCCGCGGCGCGGCCGACATGAAGGCCGGGCTGGTGGCGTACACGATGGCCTTTCGCGCGCTGCAGCGGCTGGGCTTCGAGCCGGCCGCGCCGGTCTACCTGCAATCGGTGGTCGAGGAGGAGTGCACCGGCAACGGCGCGCTGGCCTGCCTGGTGGAGGGCTACACCGCCGACGCCGCCCTCATCCCCGAGCCGGTGGACGGGGTGATGACTGGCCAGATGGGCGTGATGTGGCTGGCCATCGAGGTGCTGGGCGTGCCGGTGCATGCGGCCTATGCGCACACCGGCGTGGCGGCGATCGAGTTCGCGCAGTACCTGGTGGTCAAGCTGCGCGAACTGGAGGCGCACTGGAACCTGCCTGCCGAGCGCCATCCGCACTACCGCGAGCACGAGCATCCGGTCAATTTCAACCTGGGCAAGATCTCGGGCGGCGAATGGGCCTCGTCGGTGCCCACGCAGTGCCGTGTCGACCTGCGCCTGGGCTACTACCCGGGCCTGAAGCCTGCCGCGGTGCGCGCACAGGTGGAGGCCCTGCTCAACGAAGCCTGGCGCGCCCACCCGCACCATGAGAGCCTGCGCTACGAGGTCGTCTACCAGGGCTTCCAGGCCGAGGGCCTGGTGGTCGACATGGCGCAGCCGGTGATCACCGAACTGATCCGGGCGCACGAGGACATCGTTGGCGCCCCGATCCGCAAGCAGGCCTTCACCGGCACCACCGACGTCAAGTTCTTCCACCTCTATGGCAACATCCCGGCCACCTGCTACGGGCCCACGGGGGCCGACATCCACGGCATCGACGAGTGGGTGTCGATCGACAGCATGCAGCGCGTGAGCGCGGTGCTGGCGCTGTTCATGGCGCGCTGGTGCGGACTGAATGCGCTGGCCTGAGTGCGGCGGCCTGAGTGCGCTGGTCCGAGGGGCTTGCGGGCGCGATCCGGCCGCTTGTGATAGAGTCCGCCAATCGCGATGACGACTTTCATTGCCTCAGCCTCCCAAGCTGAAGCCCGGCTCCCGGCAGGCGAGCCAAGCGTCCAGCCCTGTCGTCGCGTGGGTCGCGTTCAGCACTGAACGCCCATCACAGACCCCGACACCCTTCCCATCTGCCCTCGTCGACGTGTACCGCCAAGCGGTGCACCGCGCAGCCCCCCGGCCCGTCCGGGCCTGCGCTCACCCTGCGAGACCGGGAACCTTCAGCACCTGGGCGTGCTTTTCATGCGTTGTCCCCGTCGCAGACCGTCTGCGGCCCATTCCCCTTGAATCTGATCTCGAACTCTTCCCGTCCCGCGGTGGCCATTGGCAAATACCAGGTCTCCTCCCTTTCCAAGCAACTCGACGACGGCGGCTATCGCGCCAGCGTCTCCATCCGCAGTGGTCGCGGCAGCGCCACCACCGACCGCGTGATGCGCTTCACCAACCGCTTCGAATCCGAGCGGGCAGCGCACCGCTATGCCCATGAGCAGGGCGTGATCTGGGTGGCCCAGACGGGCCAGTCCGCCTAGCGCAAAGCCTGGTCACACCTCGGGTTCGACCCGAGGCGCGCTCGGCGCATACTTGGCCTTTCGGCCGGAGGGATATGCATGGACGTCACCAAGGTGTATCGCCACCAGGACTACGAGCTGGTGTGCAGCGCCAAGGCCGTTGACAGCGGCAAGTTCGCACCGACGCTGGTGGTTTCCAAGCAGGTGTGGCCGACGCGACCGCGCGTCATCGACGTCAAGCGCGGCGACCACCACACCGAAGCCACCGCCATCGATGCCGCGCACGCGCAAGGCATCGAGTGGGTGCAGAACTACGGCTGACTTCCGTCCGGCCGGCGCGGCAGTTCGTGGGCGTCCTCGCCCACCTGCCACAGCAGCGCAGCGGTCATGCAAAGGCCCTCGCGCATCAGCGGTGCCAGCACGTGCTCGTTGGGCGCGTGCTGTGAACACGCCGGGTACGAATGCGGCACCCACACCGTGGGCAGGCCCAGGATGTCGGCAAACACGTCGTTGGGCAGCGAGCCGCCCAGGTTGGGCAGCAGCGCCGGCTTGATGCCGGTGCTGCGCTCGATGGCGCCCAGCGCCAGGCGCACCCAGGCGTTGTCGGGGTCGAGCCGCGTGGCGGCCATGATCACCGGCTCGCTCACGCCGATGTCGCCATAGCCATTGGCCGCCAAATGCGCCAGCACATGCTCGCGCAGGCGTGCGGCGTCGGTGCCGACCACGAATCGCAATTGCAGCGTGGCACGCGCGGCCGGAGGGATGGCGTTGACCGGCGCGGCCGGGTTGCCGCAGCCCATGGCCAGCACCTCGACCGTGTTCCAGCCGAACACGCGCTCGGCCGGCGTCAGCCCGGGCTCGCCCCACAGCGGCGCAATCTCGGGATCGTTCGAGCCACCCCCCACCGTGATGTCGGCCAGCGCCGCGCGCACGGCGGCCGGGATCGGCGGCGGACGCAGGCCCTGCACGCGGATGCCACCCTGGCCATCCACCAGGGTGGCGATGGCGTTGGCCAGCACCGTGCCCGGGTTGCGAAGCAGCCCGCCCCAGTTGCCCGAGTGGTGGCCGCCGTCGCGCAGCTTCAGCGTCAGCTCGAAGTTGGCCACGCCGCGCGAGCCCAGGAACACCGTGGGCCGGTCGGCGCGCAGGCGCGGGCCGTCGCTGGCGATCAGCGCGTCGGCGGCCAGCAGCCCGCGCTGCGCGGCACAGAACTCGGCCAGGCCGGGTGAGCCGGTCTCCTCGCCCATCTCGATCAGCCACTTGGCGTTGAAGCCGAGCCGGCCGCCGCGCGCCTGCCGCACGCAGGCCAGCGCGGCCAGGTTGATGCTGTGCTGCGACTTGTTATCGGCGCTGCCGCGGCCGTACCAGCGCTCGCCGGCCACGCTCAGCGTCCAGGGGTCGCGGCCCTCGGCCCACTGGCCCTCGTGGCCGCGCACCACGTCACCGTGGCCGTAGAACAGCACCGTGGGCAGCGACGCGTCCTCGATGCGCTCGGCCGTGAGCAGCGGCGGCGCGCCGGCCACCGGGTTGTCGTGCAGCCGCGTGCTGAAACCCTCGGCCTGCAGGCAGGGCGCCATCTCGTCGACGAGGTAGGCGCGCAGGTCGGCGGTGTGCTCGCCGCTCTGGCTGTCGGTGCGGTGGCCGACGCGGCGGGCCAGCGTGCGCTGGAACTCGCCGCTGTCGAAGGCGGCCTCGGCGAGGGCGATGGCCGGGTGCGTGGCGGTGGGCATGGCGGCCGCCGCGTCAGTCGGACTTGCCCACCAGCGTGAAGTGCTCCACCACCGGCGGGCGTGCGAAGAACGGACCGACGATGGCGCGCCACTGCGCGAACAGCGGGCCCTCGCGGAAGCCGACGGTGTGGTCCTCGAGCGTGGCCCAGAAGATCTGCAGCACGTAGCGCTCGGGGGTCTCGATGCCCTTGTTGACCTTCCAGCCCATCATGCCCTGGGCCTTGCTGGCCACGGTGGTCAGGCCGCGCTGGATCGCTTCGTCGAAGGCGGCCTGCTGGCCGGGTTGGATGTGGATGTCGGCGATTTCGAGGATCACGTGCGCTGCTCCGGTGGAATCTTGATCGGGTCAGTGTAAAACGGGGGGCCTGCCCGTGGCGCTTCCGGACATGCGATGAGCAACCCCCTCGACCCCTTCACGATCGGCCTGCTGATGCTGTTTGGCGCGGCCGGCATCGGCCTGCCGCTGGGCGCGCTGGTGGGGTGGCGCTCGCGCTTCGAGTGGGGCGTGGCCTGCGGCCTGCTGTGCATTGCCGCGGGCGGGCTCGGCGGCGCCCTCCATGTGGCCTGGGCCATCCTCCACGGGACGATGCCCGCCGTGGAGGATCCCAGGCAGCCCTGGGCCATGGTGGGTGTGCTGTGTGCCTTCGGGGGCTTCGGCTTGCTGGCCGGCCTGTTCTTCGTGCTGCAGGCGCGCGCCGAGTCGAGCCCGCCGCGCCCTGTGTCGGCGGCCGAGCCGGTGCTCTCGCCCTGGCGACGTCGCCTGGGCAACTCGGTGATGCAGGCCGGCAACATCAGCCTGCTGGCGGGGATGCTGATCGGCGGCTTCGACGGCGGCTCGGTCGAGCGCTCGCTGGCCATCTGCTTCGGCACGGCGGCATTCGCCTGCACCGAATACCTCGTGGCGTTCAGCTTGCTGCGCCGTGTGTCGGGCCAGGTGGCGTTGATCCTGCTGATCGTCGGCGGCGGTTGCGGGCTGGCCGCGTGGGCCGTGTACGCCCTGGGCTGAAGACCCACCGGGCACGCGGCGCCAGGCGGCGCGGCGCCCGCAGCCTCAACGCAGGTTCTCGCCGCCCCGCGCCAGGCAGTCCACCGCCCGCGCCATGCCGTCGCCGTGCGGCACGCCAATCACCTGCAGCGCGGCCTGCACGCCCCCCAGCGCGCCGAGGATCTGCGCCGCGTTCTGGTCGCCCAGGTGGCCGATGCGGAAGCCCCGGCCCTGCAGCGGCCCGAGCGCGCCGGCAAAGGCCACCTGGTAGCGGTCGCGGGCGATGGCGCGCATGGCGTCCACGTCGGTGCCCGGCGGCACGGTGACGGTGGTGACCGACACCGATCGGGCCGCGGGCTGCCTGACGAAGAAGTCCAGCGCCCCGGCACTGCGCCAGCCTTCGACGGCCGCATGCACCGTCTGCGCCAGCAGCCGGTGGCGCGCAAACACGGACTCCTCGCCTTCCTGGAAGATCAACCCGAGCGCGGCTTCCATCGCCATCATCAGGTTCTGCGGCGCGGTGCCGCAGAACTTGCGGTACGACAGCTCGCTCTGGCGCGGACGCCAGTCCCAGTAGAAACGCGGCGAGGGGTTGCGCTGGGCCACCGCGGCGGCCAGCGCGTCCACCGCCACGATGCCGATGCCGGGCGGCGTCATCAGCGCCTTCTGCGAGGCGCTGAGCACGACGTTGGCGCGCAGGCCGGGCATGTCCACCGGCGTGGCGCCCAGCGATGCCACCGCGTCGACGACGAACAGCGCCGGGTGGTCGGCCGCATCGATGGCCGCGCGCACCGCGGTCAGGTCGGTGGTGGCGCTGCTGGAGGTGTCGGTGTGCACGGTGAACACGGCCACGATGCGGTGCTCGCGGTCGTCGCGCAGCGCCTGCGTCAGCGCGGCCAGGTCGATCGGCAGGCCCTCCTGCCAGGGCGTGCGCACCACGCGGCGGCCCAGCGCCTCGGTCTGCACGGCCCACGATTCGGAGAAGTGCCCCGTGCCAGGAATCAGCACCGTGCCGCCGGGCGGCAGCAGGTTCTCGACCACCACCTCCCAGGCGCCATGGCCGTTGGCGGCATAGAAGAACACGTCGGCCGCGTCGGTGCGCAGCAGGCGTTTCAGTCCGCGTTCGCAGGCGTCGATGTTGGCCGACACGCGCGGGTCGCCCAGGTCCATCGGCTGGCGGCGCAGCGCGTCCAGCACGGCCTCGGGCAGCGGCGTGGGGCCGGGTGAATGCAGCAGGCGGCGGCCGGGGGTGCGGGTGGAGTCGATCGATTCGGGCATGGTGCAGGCGTGCGGTGGGTGGGGCTTGGGGCAGGCCTGCATGGTACGGTGCCCTCAAGTTGCGCCCGACAATGGCCGAACAAGGTCTGGATGATGTCTTCGCCGATGCACCCATTGCTGTCCCGCCAATTGGCGGAGCTGGGTCTGTCCGTCGACCGGATGCCCTCGTCGCCCGAGGCCTGGGCCGAACTGCTCGGGCAGGTCAGCGGCGCCTACGAGGCCTCGGAGAACACCCGCACGCAGGAGTTGCAGCGCGAGCTGACGCTCACCTCGCGCCTGCTCGAGGTGAGCCCCGGACCGATCTTCGTGAAGGACGCGCAGGAGCGGCTGCAGCTGGTCAATGACGCCTGGGTCGACTTCTTCCAGGTGCCGCGCGAGCGCGCCATCGGCAGGCGCTCCGACGAGTTGTTCAACTCCAGCAACCTCAGCACGCACCACAGCAACGACCAGCGCCTGATCCAGGAGGGTGGACGCACCTCGTACGAATACCGGTTCAAGCGTCTCGACGGCAGCCTGCGCGACGTGGTGATGGCCAAGGTGGCGCTGATGGGCGACGACGGCCGGCCGATGGGCCTGGTGGGTGCGCTGACCGACGTGACCCGCTTCCACGAGGCCGAGCGCGCCATCGCGGCGGCGCGCGACGAGGCCGAGGCCGTGTCGGCGCTGAAGACCGAGTTCATCGCCAACATCAGCCACGAGCTGCGCACGCCGCTGACGCTGATCCTGGGCTTCTCCGAGCTGGGCCAGCGCCGCACCGCCGAGCAACCTCGACTGACGGCGATGTTCAACGACATCCAGGGCGCCGGCCAGCGCATGCTGGCACTGGTCAACGACCTGCTGGACCTGTCGAAGATGGATGCCTCGTTCGGCACCACCGACCTGCAGCGCGAGGACGTGGTGCCGCAGGTGCGGGCCCTGCTCGACGAGATGCGTCCGCTGGCCGCCGTGCGGCAGATCGGGCTGCGCGGCCATGGCTGGGTCGACCCGCACCCGGCGCGCATCAACGTCTTCCGCTTCCAGCAGGTGCTGCGCAACGTGCTGGCCAACGCCATCCGTTTCAGCCCAGCCGATGCCACGGTGGACGTGCGCTGGTCGCGCGGCGCCGATGGCGGCGTGCACGTGAGCGTGGCCGACCGGGGGCCGGGCATCCCCGCGGGCGAGCTGGACGCCATCTTCGACGCATTCGTGCAGTCGTCCCGCACCAAGGACGGCGCGGGCGGC
>Ga0075163_10012979_pt1 | contig 10835 bp, 6 predicted proteins | sample JI1023141ADNA_FD_71478 | JGI IMG/M metagenome (GOLD analysis project Ga0075163, IMG submission 71478) | Wastewater effluent complex algal communities from Wisconsin, to seasonally profile nutrient transformation and Carbon sequestration -... | ecosystem: Engineered > WWTP > Effluent > Algae...
CCACTGCTGTTTAGGGCGCCCGCCAGGCTCTTGCTGACAGTCCTGACCAGGGTGCCAGCACTGCTCAGCGTCCCCGTCACAGCTTTGTTTGTAGCACGCACCAACGCGCCGTTGCTGGCCAATGTGCCGACCAGCAACTTGGCTAAGATGTATCCAGCGACCAGCCCGCCGGCGCTGGTCAGCGTCCCCGCGAAACTTTTGGCGGTGCGCTTTGCCAGGGTGCCGGCGCTGCTCAGCCCGCCCGTCACGGCTTTGGTCGTAGCACGCACCAGGCCGCCCGCGCTGGTCAACGCGCCCGCTACCTTTTTGCCAGTTTGCCTAATGACAGTTCCGGCACTGGTCAGTCCGCCCGTCACCGCTTGATTGTAGGCGGTCCCGGTAATCTCTACGGAGATGGCCCACACCGCCATATAGCGCCCAGTCCCTTGCACGGTCGTATAGTTCAGGGTGTACCCGTTACTGTCAAGGCTGTAGGTAGACGTGACCAGGCCGTTAGTCCCATCCGGCAAAGGCAGAAGCAGCCCCAAGTCATCCGTGATGTTTTGCGCGTCTGTTGTCGCGCTGCCGTCCTCGTCTGCAATCGCAACTGCGCTGGCTAATGTGTCCGTGATTGCGGAGACGCCCAGGGCTAAGCTGTTGGTTGCCGTGCTCTGGATTGTCCCCGTTGCCGACAGATGCGACGCGGCCAGCATCACAAATTGTGTATCTATACCGGGCGCTGTGTTGCTGGCATTGCCTGTGCTGGTAGGACTGGCCACGGTGCCAACGTAGCTATTAGCCTTGCCGCCGTAGTTAAGCGCGAGATAGCCAAGAACCTGCGCGCCGCTCCCATGCGTCTTGACCTTAAAGCCATCGCTCAAAAACGCCGATAACTCATAGGACCGACTAAGCGCGCCGGCGGAGAGAATCGCCCCAATCCGCGTGGTGTAGAGCGCGCCATCGGTAACGCTGCCACTGCTGCCATCGGTGGACTGGTGCGCCACCACCGCTTGCGCAATGCTGCCCCCATTGTGCGCCATGCCCAGCTGCGGAGCGGCCCCGGCGTCCGACGTGTTGTTCCAGGCCGTATGTCCGACCGCCGAAAAAATAACGTCCTTCGGCTCAAAGGTCGTTGTCGTTGTCACCTCGGCCTGGTCGGTACTGCTGGCGCTCACCGTGCCCACCTTCGCGGAGAGGTCCGACCCGGCGAAAAGGATCACGGTAAAGAGCTGCCCGGTTGTAATGCTATCGGTCCAGTTAATGCGCACGCCGTTGGTGATCCACGCAGAGAATTCAGCGTCGCCACTGATCGCCCCCGTCGTCGTGTTTAGAATCTGGAAAACACGTGTATTGGCAGAGCGTGAATAGACATCAGCGGTTGTTTGCCCGCTGCGCATTAAGACGGTGGTTGACCATTGGTTGGTCCCGTCTGTGGCGCCTATCCCCAGATGGGCGTGATTGGTCGCGCTGGCGTCGGTTTCCGTGCGCGGCATAATAAAAAGGGCGGCCTTGGGAGTCAGGCCGCCCAGTGCTGCGGTAGTGATGTCCTGCGTTCCACCCGACGTACTGGCGGTAGCACGGACCACAGCGACGACGATTCCCATCAGGCAACCGTCCGACCCTTGGCGGTGACGGCCCCGTCAGTGTAAGCCGTCACGTTGCAGCGTACTTTCCAGCAGCCTTTCAGGTTGGCCTGATAGATGCCGGCCGCCGTGGCTGTGGTAGCGGCGGTCCCCGTGGCCAGCGGCGTAAAGCGCACGGCCACCCAGTTTACCCCGTCAACGGTGGCCTCAAAGGTAACCGTTGCGGTAAAGGTGCCGGATAGCTGAATCGCTACCATTTCTAGACCGCCGACTGTATCCCCAACCAATAGCAGCTCTTCGCCTGCGCCGGTTCTTTCAGCCGCATCGAGCAGCGTTTTATACAAATAAAATCCGCCGGGTGTGTTCATGCGCCTCCTACTTCAAGTAGTAGATTCGGATCGTGAGTTGCCCGGCGGCGACGTTGGTAAAGTCTGCGCCGCTCGTGATGGTGAGCGTCACTGTCTTTTCTGCCGTGTGGATCTTGGTGCCAGAGGGAACCCCCGTATCCAAAGCGGTAACCGTTGTAAACACACTAGGCGTGCCGGTATTGTAGCGGTCGGTGTCCGTGCCGTCACCGACGATTAGCACCGCTGAGGTGTCCCCGGTGAAGCCCGTCACATTTTCTAAGACGGTCTGCATTACCCAAGCGCCCGCGGGAATATTTTCGGCTAGATTGTAGGTTCCCGCTGTTGACCCGCCATCGGTAAATTGCGCGCGGGTTACTGTCTCGGTAATGCAATGCAGCCCCCCCAGCACACACCAATCGTCATCGCGCTGATCGTTCTTGGCCTTGCGGAAGGTGCGCGCTAAATCGTTCGTTGCATCATAGTACACGTACAAGGAGCCGACTTTAAGATCCTTCCAAGGGCGTTGATCGCCATCGGGTAGGGTCTTCCCCCAGCGCAATTCTGGGTTTTTGCCCAGAAGCGGATCGAAGCCTTGATCTACATAATTTGCAATTGCGGTCATGCCGCACCCCCTTATTGGCTCGTGCTGAAGCCTTTGATAATGGCGTGCGCCTTCTCGTTGGTCAGGATAAAGGAAAATTCGCCAACCACTTCCCCGCGCACGTAGTCACCATTCTTGGCCAACGGCTCTTCAAACCAGTCGCGCAGGGTGACCCAGCCCAGTAGATCGCGTTGCAAAACGTACATCTTGTTATTGGGGCAGTGGCGATTCAGTAGAATATCCAGATCCCCAAAGTGGGTGCGTACGGTTGTAATCACGATCCCGCCGACATCATCGCGGCGTTCGGTGCGCACGCTGCCCGCGTAGAAACTGGTGATCTTGCGTTGGCCCCAGCTATTGGTAACAATGACATTAGGTTTGCCGCCGTATCCCCAGGCGTCTTCTACCGCGTCTTCCAAGATGATGGGGTCCAAGGGTGCGCCGGCCAGGCTTTGCACATTGGTCGTGATAAAGGTATCCATCCCGCCCATTGCGCCCGCTACCCCGCTGGAGCGTTGCAGCCGTTCTCCAAAGAAGAAGGTTTTTTCCAGGTCGATCATGAGATCGCCGGCGTTGCCCTTGCGCCCGTTGCCGCCCCCGGCCCCGCCCATTAGTTTCATCATTTGATACTTATAAGAGTCGGGAATGCCATAGCGAGAAACGGCTTTCATCTCCGAGCCGGAAACCCTTACCTCGCCTTGCAGGATTTGGCTGTAGTTATACAGGTTACTGGGCACGGTGTAGGGTTGATCGTCGCTGTCGTCGCCTTCCTCGCGCGCGTTGAAGAGATACGTGATCGTTGCCCCGTTGCTGTGACTGGCAGCATCTGTACTGCCCCAGCCGCGCAAAACGGTCAGCGTATTGGTAGCGATAGAGGAGACGTACATCTTCTCGTCATCTACAATGTACACATCTCCCGGTCGCCACAGCGTGCCATCGGCCACATCGACCGCGGTTTCGCTGTTGTCCAAATCTTCCGCCAGCGTTGAGTTACGGACGCGTAACGTATCTTCCAGCCATTCAACTTTATGGTTGGGAAAATTTTGCATCCGAATCGATTTTTCTTTGTTCTTACCAAACATGGTAAGGCAGGGCGTATCATTCGGATCAATATTGAGAATTAAATTAGCAATGGTCCGCTGTGTGGTGACGGTATCGCTAAATGTTTGCAGCATGCCCTTGGCCATGGTGCTTTACTCCTAAGCGTATAGCTTTAATTCAATACCCCGAACGTCCGCTTCATGCATAATTTCAAGAGCGGCGCCGGTGTCGTAACGTTTCATTGCCCGGTCATACCGGGCTTGTAGGTCGTTGTCTCCCGCCGAGGCTGTGCGTCCGCCGCCTACATCAACGGCGTTGCGGTCGCGCTTGTCCTGTTCCTGTTGCTGCTGTTGGCCGCCCGTTGTCTGCTTGCGCAGGTAGGCGGCCCCGGTGGCCCAGGCTTGCGTGGGGTCTTCGGCGTCGATAATCAATTCCATTGGTACGCCGGTCTGCTTGACGATTTCTTGGAGAGTGACGTAGCGAGCACGATCAATTTCGTCCTGTTGCCGTTGGGTGCGCAGGGTAGTATTTTCCTGCTCAAGCTTGCCCATACGGTACTGGAGTTTTTGATAGTCATCCATGCCAGCCAGTTGCTTTTCTTCCAACTGCTGTTCATAGGCCGCGCGCCGCTGCTGCTCCTGGGCTAATTGCTGTCGGTGCTGCCGCTCCAGAGCGCTGATGCGCTTGTCTTGTTCACTCTTGTATTTACGAAATTCCTCGTAATCATCAAGATTAATCTTGGGTTTCTCTGGCTGTCGCTCCGGTGGCGGGGCTGTCGTCTCTGGGCTTGTCGATGTCTCAACGCCCTGATCAACTCCCTGCTCCTGTTGCAACTCCTTATCATCCTCGAACATGCGTTCCCCTTTTTGGACAAAAAAAAGCGGGCAACCTTTGTAAAGGTTGCCCGCTGGTTACCCGGTGGGTGATTATTGTTTAGTGCCGGCACTGCCGGCGACGACCGGTCGATAGACTTGCGCACATAGAGCGGGGTATGAACCCGCCCCCCACTTTGGCGACCGGCCAAATAGTGTTACACCAATTCTGGCTGTGGTAGGCGACTGGCTACCTTCAGTGTAATGTGCTTTGTCGCCCAAAGCAATAGGTAAAATTAAAAACCTTGTGGCCGTAACTGTTGCCCCGCCTGGACCCATGCCAGCCCAGGCGTTTGTGGCCGCCACGGGTTGGGCGCCATGTCCATCTGCACCGGCGGCATCAACCCTTGGCGCAAACCTGCCGGTGCGACCTGTGGCATGTTCTGTAAGGCGCGCATCTCTCCCTGCGACTTGCTCGGCTTCACGGGATCACGCGCCCCCCAACTGTAATTAATGTTGCCCACCCCGTCGATCCAGGGAGGGCGCTTTTGTCCGGTTTGTTTTTCGTAGGCGTCCCAATCCATTTTGCACCTTGTAAGAGTTATGCTACAGTGTGAAGCAGTCCGGTTGTAGCATGGTGCGCACTTGACACGCACTACGGGGGAATGCTGCAACCGGATCCTTTTTTTTTACGTAGTGTTCAGCATGATAAAACTAGGCGATATTCTCCAATCCATCTTCGACGGGCTGTTCATCGTGTGCATGATAGCTGGGTTCATCAGCGCTATTTGGGCCATCTTCTCTTAGCCGTTGGTCTTCTTACTAGCCGGCGTCCATTTGCTAAGGCGGTCGGGCGCCAGTCTCTGGCCAGCGTTCAGCCAGGCCGTGTTGGCGTTCTGTGGTTGCCACTTGTTAATATAGTTTTCCCGCGGCATCAGATAGTTATCCATCTCATCAGGCTTGACGTAGGGCGTAGGCGCCCACGGACTAAAACCCCGTTGGTCTTTCTCCTTTGGCTCATAGCGAGAATACCCGCCACCGCCGCCGAATCCGCCAGATCGGCCGTAACTGGCGGTAGTCTTCTTCTCGTTGCCATACCACCAATCAAAGAACTCGCCTAACTTCGGGTTTGCTTTGAAGTAGGCCGAGGTCTGTGTCTTGTCCCATCCTCGCTTGTACCCGCCAACAATGGTCCAAATGTCATCCCCGAATAAGGTTTTGGCTTCAGCATAGTCAGCGCCAAAATTATATTTGGGGGCGGCGCCTTCCTGTTTGGTTTCGTCGTAGTTGGCTGGTCGGCCATTCAACCAGGATTGAAACAGGAACGCTTTTGGATTGGCGTCAAAGTAGGCATCCCGCGCCGCCTTATTCTCTGGCGTGCCATCATAGGCAGGAATGCGCGACCATGCCAACGCGCCATCTACGCCAACTTCGGCCATCCCCGCTTCGATCTCTTCCTTGTTGTAAGCATAGAGATTCAAGAATTTAAAGCCGGGGTTATCGCGCTTGTACTGTTCCCGCGCCTCTCCCTTGGGCAGCTTGTAATACCCCTCCCAAATGGCCAGCTCTTCTTTGCTGAAACGCCCAGCCACGTTGCTGTAAGCTTCTCGGTAATTGCCAGAGCCGCCGCCGGCGCGCTTGCCGCCGACTGTATCATATTGTGCGTTGTAGGTGCCGTTGGCATCATAGCCCCATTTGTTGAAGCCGGTGCGCGGGTCGATGTTGCCGTATTGCGCAATCTCTTGTAAGCGCTTCTTTTCCGCATCCGTGGCGTACTTGTATTTGCTATCCTCGATTAACTGGCTGGCGGTCTTAGGGTCAGTGCCTAGTCCACTATCCCAGGGTTGCCACCCCTCCGGCCCAGTCGTTACCATCTGCGCCCCGCCTGTGGTACCGCTAGTCAGTGCCGCCATTTGCCATTGCGCACGCTGCTGGTCGATGGCCTCTTTCTGTTTCATGTAGGCGGCAATCTGTTCTTGGCTGCCCCCCTCCGGATAGGTGGGATACGGGAATTTTTCGGCGGCCTGCTTCAGTACCCCCTCTTGAAAATTCCATTTCTGTTCGACCGGGTTAAACTGTTTGGGCTTCCCGCTGGCCTCTACCATATCAGCACTGGGGTACTTTTGTTCTATGGTATCCGTGACAAATTTTACTACGTCGCTGTAGTAGGCGTTGGGATTTTGCTTTAGGTAGGCATCAACCGCCGCCTGATCGACATACTGGCCGGCGGCCTGGGTAATGGCCTGGGTCCGCACTTGCGCGATTTCTTTCTTCGTGGCCATCGGGTTCTGTTTCAGGTAAGCATCAACCGCCGCATCACCCGCCCCATATAATCCATCGCGCGCCGCGGCGGTTTCTTCAATGCTTTGGCCCTTGGCCGCGGAAGCCCCCGGCCTGGCCATCTCGTCATTGATAATTGCACTTTGGCTGAAGCGTGGGCGTAACTCTGGATACTGGTCAAAGGTCGCATTCTGCGCCATCTCCGAACCATACGGATTCGTTGTAGCGTTGTACTCCCGATCTCGATAGGTCTGGCTGGCTTGCATGGCTTGGCCTTCATCCTGATCGAATGGCTTTACCTGTACCCCGGTGGCCCAACTGGTAGCGCTGCTCATCAATTCCTTATTGGCCGCCCGCTCTGTGGCGGTGCGTAAAAAGCCCTGGAGCGCTTCCATTTGGGCCGTCATCTCTGGCAAGGGCTGTTCCCCTGTCCGCATCATGCGTAGTAGTTCCTGGGTATATTGCGCCTGTTCTGGGGTAAGCGCCCCTTCCGATACCATCGTAGTCAACTCGCGCCCAATGTTGTACTCATAGAACCCAGGCTGCAAGGCTTGCGGCAGGTTTGGCCCCATGACACGGGTCGCCAACCAGGCTAAGGGCTTGCCCATAGGCACGTAGTCAACCACGCTAAATTCATCGAGGATTGGTTTCCCTTCCTTGAGATTCGTTGCCGCTTTGCCGATAGCGTCGAACCACGGATAGGGATTAAAGCCGCTCGACCGCACCGACTCAAGCCCAAACGATAGAGCGTTATTCGCGCTCTCTGGGTCGGCATAGTCGTTTTGCATGAAGAGGCCCAGCGTTGGCCAGTATTTGGATGGGTCAACCCGTAGATAGTAGGTCATCCCATTCCCCAGATTGACGGGGAAAAGCCCGTCGTATCGGTCGGGCGCTCCTTGCTGGTCAGCCATCCGGCCCATGTACTGATGGGCCTGCATCATGCGCCGCCAGATCTGCGGCTCGAAGATCATGCGCTCGCGACTATTCTTCATGGCGCGCGTGGACCAAAAGCTGTAGGGAAAGAACAGAGATGCAATCTCATCCAATCGGGTGTTATTGGAGAAGTCAACCATTGTGAAACTGCGCATCCGGTTTCCGTATTCGCTGGCCACCGCTTTGGCGTTGTCCCAGGCCGGTAGGACCTGGCGCCTAAAATCGTTCACGGCCCGCAGCGCTTGGCCCTCAGCAATCGCACCCTTCGGGGCAATGATGTTGTCCAGGTTGCCATTGACATAGGCAACCAGATTGGCAATTTGGTCCCTAGCGTGCTGGGCCGCGTAGGCCATATCTGGCGCGTACATAGCACCGGCTTGCGTGGTATTGCGAATGGTGGCATCAGCCATCTTGTTCAGGTCTGCCACCTGAGCGCTGTTCCCCAGGTTGAGCGCTTTCTTGACCCGTTCCACCAGTTGCCCCACGCCCGGCGCGATTCCACCCTCAAAGAAAATCATGCCGGGGTCGGGCAATGGTTTTTGCGTGGCAATCTCGATATAGCGCAGTATATCGTTTCGGCTAGCGCTATTAATCTCCTCTGTGCTGTACCCCCACTTAAGCAGGTTGTCACGTTCGGCCCGCAAGATTTCGGCCTTGCTCATCTTGCTATACTGCTGGGTGGCCTTGACGGTTTGCTGAGCGGCAGTCACATCAGCCCGCAGCCCGATGTATTGCTCGACGAGGCGCAACACATCGTTACTATTCTCGATCCGCTTGCCAGCTACAGTGGTGCCGTACAAGTCTTCAAACTCAAAGACGCGCTGGCCATCCCGGTACTGCTTAGCCAAGGTCTCTAGCTTGGGTACGCCCGGCTTTGCCGTAGCGTCAGCATCCCACAGCGCCGCCAGTTCCTTAGCCGCAGCACTACCGCCGGCGGCTTGCGCCCGATACATGTCCCCCGCTTTGGTGACCCCTGCCCGTTCGCCAATTAGCCTAATGGCCTGCTCTAATTCCTGGCCCGCCAGATCGGAAAGTTTTTTGGCAGTCAGTTGCAAATTGTTATCTGCAAAATATTTCCTGACTGCATTCCATAGCGGCAAATCCAGGGGCGAGCCGTTGGCGTTGGCGGTCGGCAACCCAGCTTGCTTGGCAATATCGCGCAAGGTCTGCAATGTGTTGCCCCCCGGCGCTGCGTTGGCTACCATTGCAGGCTGGATAAAGGGCGCCACCTCGTCGATCGGCGCCGCTTGTTGAACAGCCACCGCCCGCCCGCCGGGTAATTGCTCTTTGATATAGACGATCCCGCGTGGGTCGCCGGCAATGTCAAAGCTATATTTCTGATCCAGTGCAGTTATGCTGCGCGGATCGTCCATCGGCATAAGAACTAAACGCCCGTCAAGCTGCCATTCCCTCAATAGCTTTTGGACTTCGGTCCACTCTTCTGGCGTAAATTGTTCAGCAAACTCGCTAAACCGCACTCGGCTATTTTGCTTGTAACTATTGAGAACAGTCGCCGCCCGCGTCCGCAGGTCGCCGGCTGTCGCCGCTTGTTGCACGGGTGCCGCCGGGGCCATCATCTGCTTGTATTGCTTATAGGTTTCGGTCAGCTTGGCTGCGTCGTCCCCGGCCTCGTCAACCAGATCCTTAGCGACGTTGGCCGCCTGCGCCTCATCAACCAAGCCATCAGCGATCAAGCGCTCTTGGACCTGTTGCTGTAGTGTGGGGCCATTGTAGGTAGGGGCGGCCTCGTCACCCTTGGCAAGCTGTTCGCTGCTCGGTTGATAGGATGGCGGTCGGGTCGCCGCAGCCGCCTTGCGCCGCTCTAATTCGGTCAACTCTCGCTGTAGGTCGGCGGTCGCCGGGTCGTTACCCAGTGGATCGATGGTGCGGCGGATCTCCTCCTGGCGGGCTTCAATCGCCGCTAGGGTATCAGGCGGCGGCGCCGCTGCCTCATCGGCAACGGTCGGCTTAGTCTCATCTAATATTTTCTGCGCATCTTCCGCGAACGGGTGCGCGCTGGCGATGTTGTCTAGCTCTAGCGCAACTTCGGCCTCTATATCCCCGTCTGTCACGCCGTTGTATTTCTTTTTGAGATCGGCCGGAACCATGTTGTCAGCAACGCGCGTTGTGGTCCCATCTTCTCGACGGACCAGCCAGTAATCATAGGTGCGCTCGCGTACAACTTTTTCGGCCCCCCGCATATCGGTAGCCTGGCCGGCCACCTTTTCTGGGGCAACCAGTTCGACAATCCCATCAGGCCCAGCGTTGAACTTTAGCCCGGTTGCCTTTTCCGTCCCCAGCCCATCGCGCACAATGTTGCGCTCCGCAATGCCCCAAAGCTGCTGTTCATATTGGCGCAGTTGACGCCAGGTTTCGTTGCGAATGCTATAGTAGTCTTGCTACTTGCCAGATTGTAGGGTTGCCTCCAAGACTTCATCCAGATAGGCCCGGGCTTGGGCGCCTGCCATTTGGGCGTTCCGCTCAGCGCTGATAATGTAATCCATCGCATCAGTACCGCCGGCAAAGCGGCGCGCGGCGGCGTAGGTGCGTGCAACTGCCTTATCGGTCAACTGCCGACCAGCATCGATGACCTGCGCCAAGCGTCGATCATAGGCGGCTGCGCCCGGCTCGAGGCGGAGTGTATCCCATAACTTTTGCTCGTTGACTCTGGCCGTGCGTTCTAAAATATCCCAACTATTTAGGTTAGGGATATTGGTTTCCCCGCGCGCCATCGCGCCGGCGGCGTTCTCCAATAGACCATTGACGCTGGTGTTACGTTCGGTCCAAAGCGTTTGCGCCGCGTCCCAGTACTTGCGCCAGGCTTCGCCCCGCTGCGCAGCGGGCAGCATCCCGGCCCGCTCGGCCAGGTCGCCCAGCTTGGCGCGCACGTTGGTCGTCATGTCATTGATCTGGCCCCATACGTTGTAAAGCATGTAGCGGTTTTGGGGATCAGCCGATTCCGTGACAATATTCATCAATGCTTCCATGCGCCGCTGCGTGTCCTGCATGGCGGCGGTAGTCGCCTTCTTCCATTCGGTGATCGTTTGCGCAGGCACACCGGCGTACTTCTCGGCCAGCTTGCCGGCTTGCGCCAGGTCCGCCGCGTCCTGGGCCACTTCCTGCTGCTGCCAGGTATGCCGGCCTGGAACCACTGGCGACGAATGGATGAGATTATCCCAATAGGCGGCGGCCTTGTCTGCCCAGCTCGCCAACTGTGCTTGTGCGGTGGGTGCGTCGGGTGCCTTACGAATGATGTCAT
>Ga0075163_10012980_pt1 | contig 10834 bp, 13 predicted proteins | sample JI1023141ADNA_FD_71478 | JGI IMG/M metagenome (GOLD analysis project Ga0075163, IMG submission 71478) | Wastewater effluent complex algal communities from Wisconsin, to seasonally profile nutrient transformation and Carbon sequestration -... | ecosystem: Engineered > WWTP > Effluent > Algae...
CTGCCTCCTGCCGCCGCTCTCCACGTCAGCGCTGGGATTTCCTAGCAGAGATAAATGTTGTTTTGATGCTGCTCAAAAGTGAGCTGTCGCGTCACTTTCCCCGATGGTCGCTCGTCCGGCACCTCCCTCGCGGGAGGGTGCAGCATTCTCAGGTGGCGCTGTCTGCGATAGAGTCGCGCTCCATGTACCATGGGACGCGTTTACAGCAATCAATCGGCGAGTTCATCGGACAAGTGTCGATGCCAGAGCTTGAGCTTCTCGAGAGAGATGGCATAAACCTTACCACCAACCTCGACGAATCCATCTGGGACGCCGAACTCGCCCCCGGCGACGCGCCGCCCCGCATCTACATCGTCGAGCCGAGCGGTGCAGTCGAGGAGATCCCCGCCCACCAGCGTCCCGTCGGCCGACCGTCGATGTCGCTGCGCACCCACGCGCCGCTGCGCATCATCGGCGAAGTCACCGAATGGACGCACTACCACGGCACCCGCGCGCAGCTGCATGTGGGGGACCTGATCGAGCCGGGCTACGCAGCGAACTTCGGCGACGCCCCGCGCACTGCCAACCACGTCTACTTCGCCCGCACCCTCGACGCGGCCACCTGGGGCGCCGAGCTGGCGCAAGGGGACGAACCGGGACGCATCTACATCGTCGAGCCGACGGGCCCGTATGAGGACGACCCGAACCTCACCAACAAGAAGTTTCGCGGCAATCCGACCAAGTCCTTTCGCTCCCGCTCCCCCATCCGCGTCATCGGCGAGGTCACCGACTGGAAGGGCCACCCGCCGGAGATCGTACAGGGTATGAAGGACGCCCTCGCGCGCCTGGCAGAACAAGGCGGCGCGACGATCGACGACTGACTCGGCGCGTCGCCCTAATCCTCCAAATCGCGCAGCCAAGGGTCCGGATCTTCCCGTCGTTCTGGATCATCTCCAGTCCGGCGCCGGAGAGCTGCGCACGATACTGGTCGTGCCGGGACCGCTGCCCCCGGCTGAGCGCACCGATGCCGTCGAGCATATCAGAGCGGCCTGGGCCGCCCTGGCCAGCGACCCGCGGGCTGCCGAGCGTATCAGCCCGGCAGTCTTTGCGGCGCTGGCGACTAAGCGCGCACAGCGACCAGTCTCCAAAAAAGAAGTAGGACGGTCTTCGCTCTGACGGGAAGGGCGGGCATTCATGAATCTATCTGATATGCGGCTCGCGGCCCCAGCGCCGCCGGCTCGCGGTGAGAGTGGCCCGCGAGCTGCTCGAACTCGCGCACATCGTGCGCGCAGAAGACGGTCACGCGCGCGCCGGGAATCCGGGGCAATTCGCGCAGGCGCCGCTGGTTGCCGAGGCGTTTCTGACGGTCTTTCTCCATCAGCGTCTGATAAAAGCGCAGTCCCGGTGTGCAGCGCGGGTGCGCGGCGTCCATTTCGGCGTGATAGAAGTACGCATCCGCGGCATAGAATAGCCAGTCGTCCGCCCGCCGTATCGCCACCCCGGCATGCCCGAGCGTGTGCCCGATGAGCGGCACCAGCAGCACGTCAGGGCCGACGCCCGGCAGTTCGTGGACACCGTGGAAGCCGAGCCAGTCCATGCCACCGGTCAGCGGGTAGCTGCGCCACATCGAGCGGGTGTGCCACTGCTGCGGCCTGTAGCGCATACGGTCGAGCGGCGTGCGCTGCGCCGTCGCAGAATCCACCTCCTCGCCGAGCAGATGCACGGTGGCGCGGGGGAAGTCATCGAGTCCGCCGGCATGGTCGAAGTCAAGGTGTGATAGCACGATGTGCCGCACCTCTTTCGGATCGAAGCCGAGGCGTTCGATCTGCCGGATTGCCGTCATCTCTTCGCGCAGCTCGGGCTTGATGAGGAAGCGAAAGAACGCGCTCAACCGCGCCCGCGGCTCGGCCACGTCGCGTAGGCCATAGCCGGTGTCGACGAGCACGAGTGTGTCAGCGGTCTCGACAAGCAGACAGTGCGAGGTCAGGCGACCGCGCAGCGAGCCCTTGGTGAAGCCGTCCATCAGCAACCCGCCGAGCGGGCATCCTGACACGCAGTTCAGGTGGTGGATGCGCACGAATATCTCCGAGAGCCGTTGTCGGCTCTGGTCCAAGCGCGTACAGAGTAAAAAGCGTTGTTTTGAAAACTAGCCGCCGCGACAGCGCGGCGCCACTGGGAAAAGCTCCTGTGACCGCCGCCCGTGGGCGAGCGGGCGCAGAGACGCCGCTCGTCTGCCGTTGCGCAGACATAGCTCCTTGGCCGTTTCGATGAACAGGCGGAGCGGCGTGGAGCGCTGGGCGCGGCTTGGGAAATAGAGAAAGAATCCGGGAACTGTGGCCGCGTACCGCTCAAGCACCAGCTGCAGGTGCCCTCTTTTCAGGTCGTCCTGCACAGCTGGTTCGAGCGCGTACGCCAGCCCGAGCCCCAGCTTGGCCATTGCTGGGCAGAGGAGGCCGTCGTTCGTGACGATGCCACCGCGAACAGGGACCCGCCAGGTTTTGCGACCGCGCTCGAGCTCCCAGGCGTAGGTGGCTTCTGTGGTGGCCGAGCGGAACGTGATGCACTCGTGGCGCAGCAGATCCTCGGGGCGCTGTGGGGTTCCGTGCTGCGCGAGATACGCAGGCGCACCGACCACGACGAATCGGAACGGCTCGGTCAGCCGGATGTGGACCATGTCGCGCTCGATGTTCTCGCTCAGTCGGATGCCGGCATCGAAGCCCTCGGCTACGATGTCCGCGAGACGATCTTCTTTACAGCACCAACCAAGCCTGCTCACCTGCACCGCACTCATCGCGACAGGCAAGACCGAACAGATGGACTTCCACTTTCCGAACGCCATCAAGAACGGCGTCACGGCCGAGGAGCTGGTCGAGATGATCACGCACCTCGCGTTCTACGTCGGCTGGCCGAGCGCAATATCGGCAATCACGCGAGCCAAGGCGCTGCTCGCGCCCAAAGACATCAAGATCCGAGGTGTAGTCACAAATCAGGACAACGCGCGAAGCTGCGCAGAGTATGGCGAATCAAAGGGAATCCGGTGAAAAACTTAGCGCCAGCCCAGCCGCTGGCGGGCGCTAAGTTTAAGCCTTGGAGGTAACGGCGGGGCCGTTGCTGTTGATGCTGCCTTCGCCAGCCATCCGCTCCTTGGCCAACTCGTCTTGTGCCTTCTCTTCGGCAACTTGGCCGTTCTTCCAAAATCCATAGCCAATAAACGCCACGATCGCGCCTACCGCTAGAATTCCGGCCGTGCTTGCTCCGACGATTAACTTCAGCTTGCTCTTCTTGAACATGATGTCCTCCGAAAGGGTGAACGCCTCGTGTTAAAGCTAGTGTGCAGGACGATAGATGCTATGAATGTTTTTGGAGCGGTGAAGATTCTCGACAGGTTAAGCCCAAGCTCATCAGGCAGCGCTTCTAGGAAATGAATGGAAGGTGAGAGCGCGCGACCCTCGACGCCGTGAGCTGAGCTCACCAGACCTCGTCCGGAAGCGTAGATCCGGGATCGACGCACGCCCCTGACGGATGCATTTTTCGACAAGCTGACGGCGCTGCTCGGGGGCGGTCAGAATGTGCCGCCGAGGAACAGGTTGGCGCGGTACCACGCCGCATAGTCGTCACGCGTGAAGACGATGGGGATGCTCAGCGGCTCGATACCGATGTTGAATCGGCCGTTGACGATGTACTTGAGACCTAGCTCGGGAATACCCACGCCAGCATGAGTGACCTGGTTTTCAGAAAAGTGCAGCGATCCTATGTCGAGAGATGCGGTGCTGATGAAGGCAGAGTAGCCCAGGCTTATGCGCGGATATAGATAGAGCCCACGCGCCAAGCGGATGTCATACTGGAAGCCGACTGGCAACATCACGTTATAGATATTGGGCCGCAGATCGACCTGCGGCGTCAGCACGATGTAGGCGTTGTACCTGGGCGAGATCGCAACACCGAAGTCGATACCGACCATTCCCAGCGTCTTTAGATCGCGCTCCGCGTTGACGATTCCAATTGCCACGCCGCCGCGTACGTTCAGCATAAAGCGACCTTCTTTATCCTCATTGTCACTGTCACTTGAGTGCGCATCTGCACGCATCGCGCTGAGCAGGCTCAGCACGAGTGTGAGTAGCATGAGCGGTACATGCGGGCTGCGAATGCGGGCGGGGAGTTTAAAGGTCGAGCTGGTTACTTCATGCGGGCGCTTCTGAGTATGCATGGTCCACTCCTTATCTAAATGGCCCTGCTCTGGTTGAGCAGGGCGGTTGCCGGTGCTTCAGCAGCATCCGTGCCACCAATTGAATTCGATTGAGATAGCAGAATCGGTGACAGCTTGAAGCGGGGTGCACTGAGCAAGGAGGTTCTGGTAACACATTGCGCGAATGCGCCAGGATGGGATGCACTGCTCTTAACAGGGGCTGTGAAGCGCGGGCACCTTCACAGGAATGGATTTAGCTGTAAAAGACGAGCGGATTTGGCACGTTTTTCAGAGTGCGCGGCGGGAGAGCTGCCCCAAGCAGGACTGCACATCGCGTCAGATCAGCACGTTCACGCTGCCCTGCGTGTTCAAATCCAAGGTCAGCGCGCTTCGCAATGGGTCCGCTCCGCTCGCTTGGCGCGGGCTCCACCATCCTGAGTTGAGAGTGAGGACCAGGACTGCGATTCCGTTGTTGTACGGATGCGGTCCCCAGTTCGGCATACATTCTGCTTAGCCTCAGAATCGCTCAGACAGCCTAGCAATAGAGTCATGTAGATGTTCTTTCGTCTAGGCTGCCAAGCCCGGTAATTTGCGTCCTGCGCGCACCGCTCATCGTAACGTCCTGAGCAATCGATGCGGTATCTGTGTGTGGCGGCTCCGGGAAGCCTTCCAACTGAATCTACAGTGGAGAAACCCTATGAACATCCTCAACTCGAGCGTGGCGATGCTACTGCTTATCGTCGGCGGCTGTGCCACCGTAGGACCGGGGCAGGTCGGCGTGCTCTGGCGCGCCAGCGGCGGGACCCAGGATAACGTCTATGGCGAGGGAAAGCACCCGGTCGCCAAGTGGAACAAGATGTACGTCTACGACCTGAAGACGATGAACCAGGATGAGGCGCTATCTGCCCTTACCATCGATGGACTGGATGTCAAGCTGGGTACGTCGCTGCGCTATCGCCTGATACCGAACGATGTCCTCGCTGTGCACAAGCAAGTGGGACAGACCTACTACCAGAAGATCGTCAAGCCGAGCCTTCTCTCAGAGTCGCGACGCATCTTGGCCCGATACACCTCCGAACAGATTTACTCGACCAAACGCGCGGCCATTGAACAGGAGGTCCGCGATGCCTTGAACGCCTTTGTAAATGGGCGCTACGTGGCGATCGAAGCTTTCCTGATCCGCGAGGTCGAGCTACCGGTGGCAATTCGCGGCGCCATCGATGCGAAGCTCGTGGCCGAGCAGCAGCTGCTACAGACGAAGTATCAGCTGGCCCTGGCCAAGGCTGCCGCTGAGCAGAAGAAGGCCGAGGCCGACGGAATCGCGAACTACAACAACACGGTCAAGGGCAGTCTGAATCCATCGCTGCTGGAGTTTGAGCGAGTGCGGGGCATGGCACAGCTAGCGCGTTCGCCCAATGCCAAGACCGTCGTCATAGGGCCGAGCAAGGGGGCAGCTCCCGTGCTGGTCGATTCCTCGCCCTAGCTTGCACCGACGGGATGCTCCATAGGAAGTTCCAGTGAGGCACGCCTTTTACGCCCTGGCACCTGCCAGACAAGCGAACGAGGAGACAGACATGGAAACTGCTTTCAAACGAGAAGAACCTCTTATGCGCGGTTCGCTGCGGCTCAGCTGGGGAGCCATTTTTGGCGGCGCCCTCCTGGCTGCGGGCTTGTGGATCTTATTTCACGTCCTGGGCCTGGCCGCAGGACTCGCAGCCATCGATCCCAACAGTCCAGAGTCGCTGCGTGCTGCCGGAATCGGGAAGGGAGGCTGGTCGGCCGTTGCCTCCCTGCTCGCCCTGATGGCAGGCGGCATCCTGGCTGGCCGCGTCGCTGGCCCGGTCGGCCGCACCAGCAGCGTGCTGCATGGAGCGGTGCTGTGGGCCGTGACTACGACGGCCGGCTTAGCGCTCATCGTGGCGGCTGCCGGGACCGCTCTGCAAGGAGCGGAGCGCGTGGGCGGTGCTGCGGTGAACGCCGCTGGTGACCTCGGTAGCTTGGCCAGGAGCCAGACTCCGATGGAAGCGCTGGATCTGGATGCCGGGGACATGCTCGTGCCGCTCAATCGGAGGCTGAGGGAGCAGGGCAAGGATGAAGTCCCACCTGAGCAGATCCGGCCTGCGGTACAGGCGGCCGCAAAGACTGTGGTGCAACAGGGCCGCTTTGATCGGACTGTATTTACCAGCGCTCTCATGCATGACACAGCCCTTAGCCGCGCAAATGCAGAGGATCTGGCCGACCAGATAGAGCAGAGCACGGACAGACTGAGCGAACGAATGAGGCAGATACAGACCAGCGCGCTGCAAGCAGCTGAGAGCACAGGCAAGGGTATGTGGTGGGTAGTTGGGGCGCTTCTGCTGGGGCTGCTCGCAGCGGTGGGTGGAGCGGCGGTCGGCACCTGGACCCAGGAGCGTCGTTCTGTCGCTCATGTTCGTGCACCGTCACGGTCATATGGGATATCACCGGGACTCCCCACTCACTCCCAGTACCCTGCCCCAGTGAATTGACCTTGCTGGCAAGGGGCCGTGCATCGGAGCATCACGGGCAGCCCGTTGCCCACAATATCGGGCGCGGGCGTGATGTCAGGAGCTCTTAGTATCGCGCTCGCGTTGGTCTGCTCTCTATGTCGAGTGAGTCAGTTTGAGCTTTCACGATATCTAAAATATTTAATAAGAAAACGCAGTTGTCTTTCTGAAAGATTGCGACATAACTGAATCACGGTGCCGAGCCATCGTGCGTGTACAGCAATGGTGCTGTGCTAAGCCGATGTGCTTTAAGCCTGAGGATCCTACGAGGGGATAAGTAAAATGGATAAGAAAAAGAACGAGACCCTGACTACCTACGTGACCGATGTACATGCTCTGGTGAGCCACGGCCTGCAGGCGATCCAGCGTCAGGTCGACAATCTGAAGGATGTAAGTCACGAGGAAGCCAAAGCTGCCGTCTTCAAGTTCGCCCGGGTGCTTGATGAGCAAAAGACTGCGCTCGAGCAGCGTATAACGGCACTCGGCGGTAGCCCCACGCAGCCCGTCAAGGACGCGGTATCGGCCATCGCGGGCGTGGCCGCGGGACTCATCAACGCCATTCGGCCCAAAGAGGCGGCCAAGAGCATCCGTGACGACTACACCTATTTTTCGCACCTTGGGATCTCGTGGCTCATGCTGCACACGACGGCCACTTCTCTCGGAGACGATGCCACCGCACTGCTCGCATCCAAGGGATATCAGGATACGGCGCGCATGATCATGCACATCGATAAGATTCTGCCCAGGATCGTCGTCGAGGAGCTCCGCGAGGACCAGGAGCTGCGACCTGCAAACGTCGAGCAGCAGACCCGCTTGATGGTGAAGCAGGCGTGGGAGCGAGAGGCGCCCGCCAGCAACCTGTAGTCCTGCGAGGAATGTGCGACCAGCGCGCTGAGCAGCTTCAGACTGTAGTGCCGCTGCGGCTCGGACCGACAAACTGGCGCCAAAGCTTGGGTCAAATCCGTAAGGACCAGGCTGGGCTATACGGTTCCGCGGCAGCGGTACTACGAGAGTCCTCTAATAGGAGTCCATCACGAGGCGAAAGGAAAAAGCGATGGTCGAGAATCCGGCTCCGGATGCGAAGACCGCTGACAAGTTCCACAACCAGACTCTGCTTGAGCAACTCAAGCAGATGACCAAGGTGGTTGCCGACACGGGCGATTTCAATTCATTGGAAAAGTTCCGACCCGTCGAAGCCACTACCAATCCGTCGCTCGTGCAGGCGGCGGCGACGATGCCAGCTTACCAGGAGCTTATCGACGGCACGATTGAGTGGTCGAAAAAACAGGGCGTCGGCAAGAGTGCGCGCGAGACGGCCGCCGTCGCGCTCGACCACCTGACCGTCGAGTTTGGCCTGCGCATCTTGAAGATCGTACCCGGCCGCGTCTCGACCGAGGTCGATGCGCGCCTATCTTACGACACTGAAAAGACCATCGCCAAGGGGCGCAGCCTCATCGAAAAGTACGAGTCTGCCGGTCAGAAGGATGCCAAGAAGCGTGTCCTCATCAAGATGGCCGCAACTTGGGAAAGCATCCGCGCCGCCGAGATCCTCGAAAGGGAGGGCATCCACTGTAACCTCACACTGCTCTTCGGCATCCACCAGGCCGTCGCCTGCGCCGAGGCGAACGTAGCGCTCATCTCGCCGTTCGTCGGCCGCATCCTCGACTGGCATCTCAAGCACGAAGGCAAGTCGAGCTACGCGCCGGCCGAAGATCCGGGCGTGCGCTCCGTGACCGAGATCTACAACTACTACAAGCGTTTCGGCTACCGCACCGAGGTGATGGGCGCGAGCTTCCGCAACATCGGCGAGATCACCGAGCTCGCCGGCTGCGATTTGCTCACCATCTCGCCCAAGCTCCTCAAAGAGCTCGACGAGACCAAGGCAGAGCTGCCGCGCAAGCTCGATCCTGAAAAAGCGAAGTCGATGTCCATCGAGCGCATCGCTGTCGACGAGGCGAGGTTCCGCGCGATGCACGAGAAGGACCAGATGGCCAAAGACAAGCTGGCCCAGGGCATCGAAGACTTCAGCAAGGCGGTCGTCGCCGTCGAAGAGCTGATCGCAAAGAAGCTCGGCTAGACTGACGGTCGCTACTTCTTATACACGTCCATGACGCTGCGCAAAAGTTTCACGCCGCCCTCGAGTGAGCGCTGGAATGAGTTGCGGCCGATGATCGACCCGTAGCCGCCGCCGGCCTCGATGGCCTTGACGTCCTCAAGCACGGCGTCGTCGCTGTTATTGATCTCGCCGCCCGAGAAGATGATGACCCGCTTGCCGTTGAACGTGCACTGCACGACGTGGCGTACCCGCTCGGTCAGGGTCTTTATGGCAGGCTTGTTGGCATCGTAGGCTTTCTGCGCCTCGGCCTGCTCGATGCGCTCCTTGGGCAGCTTGACCTTGACGATGTGGGCGCCGAGCTGCGCCGCGATGTGCGCGCCGTAGGCGACGACGTCCAGCGAGGTCTCGCCATCCTTGCTGATGCCCGAGCCGCGCGGGTAGCTCCATACCACCGATATAAGTCCCACCGACTTGGCCTCCTCGATAAGGACGCGCAGCTCTTCGTACATGGTGTTTCGCGCCGCGCTGCCGGGATAGATCGTAAACCCGATACCGACGCAGCCGAGCCGCAGCGCATCCCGTACCGAGCCCGTCACCGCCGAGCACGGCTCGACCTTGGCCAGTGAGTCAGAGTTATTGAGCTTTAGGATGAGCGGAATCTGGCCGGCAAACTTCCCCGCTCCGGCTTCGAGAAACCCGAGCGGCGCGGCGTAAGCGCTGCAGCCGGCATCGATCGCCATGCGGAAGTGGTAGTCGGGATCCATCGCCGCGGTGTTCATCCCGAACGAGCGGAACGGCCCGTGCTCGAACCCCTGGTCGACCGGCAGGATCACGAGCTTGCCGGTGCCGCCGAGGTAGCCGTGCATGCACAGGCGCGCCAGATTGGTCAGCGTGCCCGGGTTGTCCGAGGGGTAGTAGGAAAGGATCTCTTGCACCCGGGCGCTCATCCGGCCGGGCGCCTGAACAGTTGCTGTGGCCATCGTCGGGCTCCTTCGAGTTCGCAAAACTTCAGGTTTGGTAGCGCAAGAGTGCCTTACAGGCCAGGTGCCGACAAGGACCCGTGGGTCTCCCAGCCGAAGGCTGAGGGCCATCGGGTATAGGCGCGAAGGACCTTTTCCCGCGTGCCGGAAAGCAGCCCTCGCTCAACAGGAAAAGAGCGCACCAAATGACGCGGACCGATGCAGATCTTCCACAAGATCGGCGTGGATTTGGCGCGACATCGACTTCGGTGTTGTGCAGCGGCTGCGCGTCGCGCACGCCGGAGAGGACGAACCGCTCGCCGGGGTCAAGATTGTCATCGCTGCGATAAAAGGGTGCCCCTACAGAATCCGACCGTTCGCAACCGACACGTCGTCCGTCGGGGCGCTACCGCGGACTGATATACTGGCCTGCCACAGACCGTCACGGAACAAGGAATGCAGAAGCGCATGCGTCCCAAGAATCGCTCGGTCAAGTCCGGCGAGCGAGGACAGCGGAGACGGGTCAAGCTCGGCAATCAGGACATGGCACTGTGCAATCTCGTAGGCGGCGGGCGCACGAGTCGCGCCGAGCCAGTCGATCGGTCTGGGACCCTGCGCCGTCATGATCACGTTGCCGGGGTGAAGATCGGAATGGCACAGCACGTCATCGGGCGCGAGATGCTCGATCAGCGCAGGACGCCGGTGATGATGCGCTCCGGAAGCACGCGGCCGACGAACCGCAGTCTGGCGTCCATCGCCCAGGCGTGGACATCAGCGAAAACGCCCTCGAAGATCTTCTCTCCCAACGATCCCTGCATGTCCGTTCTCCGCCGTGCAGAGGAAACACCGACGGCGCGCAAAAAGGAACCCCTCCAGTCGCGGGCCGCCGGACACCATGATCGCCTTTCAACCTGCAAAGTGTAAGAAGAAGAAGGTTCCGATTGAGCACCAGAGACGCTAAGAGGGGCTGGCGTTGCCTGGAAGGTTCTGACCCTGTCCAAGGCGCTGATGTCACCTACGGTGCGAAGCGCTGAGATTGCGCTGGATTTGCTAAGGTGCGCAGTGGCTAGAGTCAGGGTGCGCGTTTCCACGCGCATCCACGCGTTTCTGACGGTGAAAGAGGTTTGTG
>Ga0075163_10012982_pt1 | contig 10833 bp, 10 predicted proteins | sample JI1023141ADNA_FD_71478 | JGI IMG/M metagenome (GOLD analysis project Ga0075163, IMG submission 71478) | Wastewater effluent complex algal communities from Wisconsin, to seasonally profile nutrient transformation and Carbon sequestration -... | ecosystem: Engineered > WWTP > Effluent > Algae...
GTGCTGACGGCGCTGTACCACCGCAAGGTGAACGGCGGCCAGGGCCAGGTGATCGACGTGGCCCTGCACGAGGCGGTGTTCAACGTGATGGAAAGCCTGGTGCCCGAGTACAGCGCCTTTGGCGCGGTGCGCGAGGCCGCAGGCAGCGCGCTGCCGGGTATTGCCCCCAGCAACGCCTACCCCTGCACCGACGGCTGGGTGCTGGTGGCGGGTAATGGCGACAGCATCTTCAAGCGGCTGATGGCGGCCATTGGCCGGCAGGATCTGGCGGATGCACCCGACCTGGCGGGCAACACCGGCCGAGTGGCGCGTGTGGGTGAGATCGACGCCGCCATCGGCAGCTGGACGGTGGCCCGCAGTGTGCAGGCCGTTCTGGACGCGCTGGGCGCTGCCCGCGTGCCGGCTGGCAAGGTGTACACCGCCAAAGACATCGCCGAAGACCCGCACTACCGTGCCCGCGACATGCTGCTGACGCAAACCACCCGCGACGGTTATGACGTGGAGGTGCCGGGCATCGTGCCCAAACTCTCGGCCACACCCGGGCGGGTGCGCAGCAGTGCGCCGCACCTGGGGGACGACACCGACGCCGTGCTGGCCGAGGCGGGTTTGACCGCAGAACAGATCGCCCTGCTGCGCAGCAAGGGGGTCATTCAATGAACGACGCCATTCCATTCACCCGTCGCCTGCGCAACGGGTAGCCATCAGGTCATCAGATTCTTCCAGCCGCCCAGCCCAGGCGCCGCTGCGAGCGCAGGCACCTTTCCACCTCCCCGCACGCCTCCCGCAGTTGCTGGGCAATCGTCTGGATACGCGGATTCGTCATGCGCTGCGACAGCGCCGCGACGCTCAGCGCGCCCACCGCTTGCCCCATGGCGTCCCTGAAGGAATGCCCGACGGCCACCACGCCCAGGTTGATGGTGCCCTCGATCACGGCGGCGCCGCGCGCACGGGCGGCGGCGCAGGCCTCGCTGGCACTCTCTGCCGTCAGGTGGCCAAAAGCGCCCAGCTGCGGCGCCACCCGTTCGATGACGTCTTCCTGCTCCTGCTGGCCGATGGCCGCCAGGATGGCCAGCCCGCCCGCGCCGACCCCGAGCGGGCGGCGGCTGCCCACCTCCAGGACCAGGGTGCGGATGGGAAACGAGCCTTCGATGCGGTGCATGCATACGGCATCGAAGCCGCTGCGGATGACAAGGTACACCGTGTCTTCCGTCGCCTCGGCCAGCGCCTGCATGGCAGGGGCGCACAGGTCCCGGATGTCGTACATGGTGGAGCCCGCCACGCCCAGCTCGAACGCCAGGGGACCGAGCCGGTAGCGCCGGAGTTCGGCGTGCCGGTCGACCAGCCTTTCGTCGCTGAGCTGCTGCAGCACGCGGTGCACGGACGGGTGCGGCAGTGCGGCGCGTGTGGCGATCTCGGTCAGCGAGAGCCCGCGTGGGCCTGCGGTGGCCAGAATTTTCAATAGTTGGACGCCTCGCTTGAGCGATCCTGCGTCGGTGGATGTGGCCATGGTGCAAGAAGTAAGTGTGCATGCATCGTAGCGGGCGGCGCCCTTGCGGGCCAGACCGTCCTGCAATCCATGTTCGTTTATCGGACAAACGCGAGACGTACAGGGCCCTCCATTCCTAAAGTTCCACCCATCGCAGCGCAACCGTTGCCAAAGGAGGGACGCAGGAATGAAGGCAGGCATGTTGGAAGGCAAGGTGGCGCTGGTGACCGGCGGCAGCAGCGGCATCGGCGCGGAAACCGCCCGTAGCCTGGCAAGCGAGGGGGCCACCGTGATCGTCGGCTACGGGCAGGGCCGGGACCGGGCGGAGCAGTTGTGCGCGCAGTTGCCTGGCCAGGGGCATGCGGCGGCCCATGTCCCGCTGGAGGATGAAGCCCGGCACGCCGAGCTGGCCGGGTGGGTCCAGGCGCAGTGGGGGCGGCTGGACATCCTGGTCAACTCCGCCGGCTATACCCGCAAGGTTGCGCATGCCGACCTGCAGGCCATGACACCCGCGCTGTTCAACGAAATCCTGCTGGCCAATGTGGGCGGGCCTTATTCCATCACCCGTGCGCTCCTGCCGCTGCTGTGCGCCAGTGGCGACGCGCTGGTGGTCAGCATGTCGTCCGTCTCGGCCTTCACGGGGCTGGGCAGCAACATCGCCTACTGCGCGGCCAAGGCCGGGCTGGACACCTTGACCCGGTCGCTGGCGCGCGCCTTTGGCCCGCAGGTGCGTTTTCTCAGCGTGTCCCCCGCAGCGGTGGACACGAACTTCGTCGAAGGCCGCAGCCGCGAGGAACTGCAGGCCAAAGCCGCCAGAACGCCATTGGGCCGCGCCGTCTCGCCGCAGGACGTGGCCCAGGCCGTGCTGGCATGCGCCACGCACCTGCGCACGGCCACCGGCACGCGCATCGTGATCGACGGGGGGCACACGCTGTGACAGAACTCAACGCGACACACAACCCGGCGCTGCGCAGTTGGGTGCCATCGGCACACCAGGCGGGCGGCGATTTCCCGATCCAGAACCTGCCGCTGGGCGCCTTCCGCAGTGCCGATGGGGCTTCCGATACGGCAGGGCAGCGCTGCGGCGTGGCCATTGGCGACCGCGTGCTGGATGTGGGGCGCATCGCCGACCTGCTGCCCGGCTTGGCCGCCGAGGCCGTCCAGGCGCTGCGCCAGCCGCATCTGAACGCGCTCATGGCGCTGGGGCCTGCCGCCAGCGCGGCGCTGCGCAGCGGGCTCTCCCAGATGTTGGCAGAGGGCTGGCAGGGGCCGCGCGAGCGCGTCGAGGCGGCGCTGCTGCCGATCGGCTCCGTCGCGATGGCGATGCCGTTCCGGGTGAGCGGATACACCGACTTTTTCGCGTCCGTGCACCACGCCACCAACGCGGGCCGCCTGTTCCGCCCGGACCAGCCGCTGCTGCCGAACTACAAGTACGTGCCCGTGGCCTACAACGGTCGCGCCAACAGCCTGCGGGTGAGCGGCGACGCAGTGACCCGCCCCCACGGCCAGCTCAAGCCCGTCGTGGCGGGCGAGGCCCCGCTGTTCGCGCCTTCGCAGCGCATGGACTACGAGGTGGAGCTGGGCATCGTGGTCGGCGCGCCTTCCGCCAGCGATTGCCCCGTGGTGCCCGGTGACGCCTGGCGGCACGTGTTCGGCTTTTGCCTGCTCAACGACTGGTCGGCCCGCGACATCCAGGCGTGGGAATACCAGCCGCTGGGGCCTTTCCTGGGCAAGAGCTTTGCCACCAGCATCTCGCCTTGGATCGTGACGGCCGAGGCGCTGCTGCCCTACCGCACGGCCGCTACGGTGCGGCCCGCAGGCGACCCGTCGCCGATGCCCCACCTGTTCAGCCCCTGCGACCAGGCACTGGGTGGCCTGTCGATCCAGCTGGATGCGGAGCTGAGAACAGCGCGCATGCGCGAACGTGGCTTGGCCGCGCACCGCCTGTCGCGCTCGGACACGGCCACGCTGTACTGGACCGTGGCGCAAATGGTGGCGCACCACACCAGCAATGGCTGCGCGCTGGACACAGCGGACCTGCTCGGTTCGGGCACCGTGTCCGGCTCCACGGAGGATGCGCTGGGCAGCCTGCTGGAGATCACCCGTGGCGGTGCGCAGGCCATCGCCCTGGCCTCGGGCGAGGAGCGGCGCTTTCTGGAGGACGGCGACGAGCTGTGCCTCAAGGGCTTTTGCGAGGCGCCGGGGCGCGCCCGCATCGGTTTCGGCGAATGCCGGGCCCTTCTTTTACCTGCGCGCGCGGAGGGCTGAACCATGCTGGTCGAAGAACGTACCTACACCACCCACCCGGGCAAGTACCGCGAGTACCTCGCGCTGTACGAGGCCGAGGGCCTGGAGATCCAGCACCGCATCCTGGGCCGCATGGCGGGCTACTACTACAGCGACATCGGCGACCTGAACCAGATCGTCCACCTGTGGGCCTACGAGAGCCTGGACGAGCGCACCGAGCGCCGCGCCTGTCTGCTGGCCGACCCCGGGTTCAAGGCCTACGTCGCCAGGATGCTGCCGCTGCTGCAGGCCCAGCACTCGCGCATCCTGCGCCCGGCACCTTTCTTTCAGCCCCAGTGGGTGACGCCGCCGCGCGCCCTTTCCTGATCCACCTGTCCAAGGAGAACTCCCATGCTGTGCAAAAAGTTACACCACGCCGCCTTCCGATGCAAGGACGCGGCCGAGACCGTCAAGTTCTACACCGAAGTGCTGGGCCTGAAGTTCGCCCATGCCATGGGCGAGGACCACGTGCCCTCCACCGGCAAGTTCAGCCCGCATGTCCACATCTTCTTCGAGATGGAGGACGGCAGCAACATCGCCTTCTTCGAGTGCCCGCAGGACGAGGGCGAGCCTTCGGGCCGCGACCCGAAGACGCCCTCGTGGGTGCAGCACTTCGCCTTCGAGGTCGAGAGCATCGCGGCGCTGGAGCAGGCCAAGAAGGATCTGGAAGCCAAGGGCCTGAACGTGGTGGGGCCGACCAACCACGACGATTTCATCACCTCGATCTATTTCTTCGACCCCTCGGGCCATCGGCTGGAACTGACCACCCGAACCGCCGACCCGGCGCGCTATCCCGAGTTCGAGGCCGAGGCGCCCCAGGTGCTGGCCCTGTGGAACGAGACGCACGACTGGTCCCAGCGTGAAAAGGTCTTTGGCGCGAAAACCGGCTACGTGCGCGGTTGACGTTCCACGGCCGCCCCGACATTCCAAGGGAGACAACACATGAACGAAGCGCACGCCATGTCCAGCCCGATCCCGGACAGGGATACGGACTATGACTTCATCATCTCCGGCTATGGCCCCGCAGGCGCAACCCTGGCCAACCTGCTGGGGCAGCGCGGCTGGCGCGTCGCGGTGATCGACCAGTTCGAGGCGGTGTTCGACAAGCCCCGTGCCATCACGGCGGACCAGGAGGTCATGCGGGTGTTCCAGGAAATTGGCCTGGCCGACGCAATCAACGCCAGCAGTTCTCCGCACCCTGGCACGGACTTCGTGGGTCTGGACGGCCAGGTCATCAAACGCTTCTATCCCGCGCCACCGCCGAACCAGCTCGCCTGGGAGCCCACCTGGATGTTCGTGCAGCCCGAACTGGAAGCCACCTTGCGCAAGGGCGTGGCGCGCTTTGCCAACGTCACCGAGCTGCTGGGGTACCAGGTCGTACACCACAGTAACGGTGACAACTGCGTGCGGGTGGACTTGCGCTGCCTGTCCGACCAGCGGGATTTCAGCATCACGGGCGGCTACCTACTGGCCTGTGAAGGCGCGAATAGCGCGGTCCGTCAGCGTGAGCAGGCCCGCGTGGAAGACCTGGCGTTCGATGAATGGTGGATCGTGGTGGACATGTGGATTCGCGGCCCTGTGGAACTGCCCGAGCGCTGCGTGCAGTATTGCCGTCCCTCGCGTCCCGGCACCTACATCGTCGGTCCCGACAATCTGCGCCGCTGGGAAATGAAAATCCTGCCCGGCGAAGACCCGCAGGATTTCATGCGCGACCCGGGCAAGGTGATGCAGGCGCTTGCCAGCTTCGTGGACACCACGCACCTGGAGCTGTGTCGCATCGCGGTGTACCGGTTCCATGCCGTGGTGGTGGACGACTGGCGCTTCGGCCGCGTGTTCCTACTGGGCGACAGCGCCCACCAGATGCCGCCTTTTCTTGGGCAGGGCCTGTGTGCCGCCGTGCGCGACGCCGCCAATCTGGCCTGGAAGATCGACGCCGTTGAGCGCCAGGGCCTGAGCTCACGCTTGCTCGACACCTATGGCCAGGAGCGCAAGAAACATGTGCGCACCATCGTGGGCCATGCCAAGTCCTTCGGCCTCATCATCGGCGAGCTGGACGAAGCCGCCGCGCGCCAGCGGGACCAGGAGCTGGGTAATCTACTGCGCTCGGGCCAGGCCGAGACCGTGCGCCAGAAATTCATTCCCGGCCTGGAAACCGGCCTGCTGGCCCGCCACGCCGACGGCAGCCCGTACGCTGGGGCCGGCGACCTGTTCGTGCAGCCCTGGGTGGCACAGGGCACGGACTGGGTGCGGCTGGACGACAGGATGCCGCCTGGCTTCTGGATCGCCACGACACCCGGCGCACCGGCCCATATCTGGAGCGAGCGGCCCGACTGGCAGCGGCTTGGCGGCCGCACCGTGGTCATAGCCAACGATGCTAGCGCGGACAGCGGTGCGGGCGCAGATGGCGTATTGCGAGTGCGCGAGCGCGATGGCCTGTTCACGCACTGGCTGCAGCAGTACAGCGGCATGGCCGTGCTGGTGCGGCCGGATCACTACGTCTATGGCGTTGCGCGCAACGTGCAGGACCTGGATGCACTGGTCACCCGCATCGCCGCCGAACTACTGGAGGCCGCGCCACTTCCCGCCATGGCCTGATTTCTCCGGCCCCCCGGAACCCCCGACATCAACACCAAAAGCAAGGAGACTTTCATGACCCCATCGATTCCAACTCTGTACCGCCGCGCCTTGTTGGGCGGCTTGGCCGTCACCGCGCTGGCTTTCGCCATCCCTGCGGCCGCCGCCGAGGCGTATCCCACGAAGCCCATCAAATGGACGGTGGGTTTTCCCGCCGGAGGCGGCACCGATGCGCTGGCCCGCACGGTGGGCGTGGAACTGGGCAAACGATTGAACGGCCAGGTGATCATCGACAACCGCGCTGGCGCGGCGGGCATGATCGCCGCCGAGGCCATATCCCGTGCCGCACCCGATGGCTACAACCTGTTGACGGCGGACATCGCCATCCTGGCCTTCAATCCGGCCATTTACGCCCCCATCCGCTACGACGCGCAGAACAGTTTTGCCGCCGTGGGCCTGATGGCACGTTTTCCGATGCTGATCGCAGCCTCGCCGCAAAGCGGCATCAAGAACATGGGTGACCTGCTGGCCGAAATCAGGAAAGGCGGCCTGGGCTATGGCACGGCCGGTGTAGGCACGCCGCACCACATCGCGATGGAACAGCTGCTGAACACGAGCCAGTTGCAGGCCGAGCACATTCCCTACAAAGGCGATGCTCCCGCCTTGCAGGATCTGGCCGGTGGGCAGATCAAGGTCGCGGCGCTTGCGCCGTCGCTGTCCCTTCCTTTCGTGAGCGACGGCAAGCTGGTGCCCCTGGCCGTTACGGGCGACAAGCGCCTGCCGCAACTGCCCCAGGTTCCCACGCTGCTGGAGCTCAACCTCGCACGGCAGCCCATCTATGCCTGGCAGGGTCTGGTCGCTCCCGCCGGAACGCCACCTGAACGCATCGGCAAGTTGTCCCAGGAGCTGCAGCAATCCCTGAAGAACCCTGAAGTGGTGCGCAAACTCGAAGATCTGGGCATGGAGCTCATTGCCAGCACGCCGGAAGCGATGACCGCCTACGTGCGCAAGGAACAGGCGTTGTGGGGGCCCTTCATCAAAGCCCGGGGCATCACGAACAAATAGAAACAGGCAAGCAATAAACCATAAAAACCAACCGCCCAGGAGACAAGACAATGCCATTTGATTCCATGACACGCCGCCAGGCACTGCTGGGTGCGGCGGCAGCCCTGGCGCTGCCCCACGCAAGCTGGGCGCAGGGCGCCTACCCCAGCCGCCCCGTGCAGTTGATCCACGGCTTCGGTGCCGGGGGCAATGCGGACGTGGTGGCCCGCCTGGTGAGCCAGAAACTGCAGGATGTGCTGGGCCAGCCCGTGGTGATCGACATCAAGAGCGGCGCAGGCGGAGCCATCGCCACCGGCTCCGTGGCCAAGGCGGTGCCTGATGGATACAGCCTGGTCATGCTGACGGGCGCGCACACCGTCTCGGCCGCCTTGCGCAAGAACCTGGGCTATGACGCGGTGAAGGACTTCGCCTTCCTCTCCACCGTGTCATTCTTCCCGTTCGTGGTCGCTGTACGGACCGAGCATCCGGCGAAGTCCCTGGCGCAACTGGTCGAAATGTCCAGGCAGCGCGAGCTGAGCTTCACCTCCGTGGGTGTCGGCTCCACCCAGCACATGGTGGGCGAACTGCTGGGCGCGAGCAGCGGGGGGCAGTTTCTGCACGTTCCGTATCGCGGCGGTGGCGCACCGGTGCAGGCCGTGATCGGCGGCGAGGTGGACCTGCTGTGCGACACGCTCACGGTGGCCATGCCCCACATCCAGTCTGGCCGCCTGCGGGCGCTGGCGGTGACGAGCGCTCAGGCCTGGCCGACGCTGCCAGGGGTGCCGCCCGTCGCCGCTACTTTGCCGGGGTTCGAGGTGCGCTCCTGGCTGGGCATCGCGGCCCCGGCAGGCACGCCAGACGCCATCGTGCAGCGGCTCAACAGCGCAATACGCACCGTGCTGGCCCGCGAGGATGTCCAGAAGTCGCTGGCGAACCTGGGCAGCATCGTTTCGCCCAGCACGCCCGAGGCCATGAAGGACATGGTGCACAAAGAGGTCGTGCGCTGGAAGGATGTCATCGCCAAGCGCGGTATCCAGGTCGATTGACCACCCATCTTCAAGGAGTCTCCCATGTCATTTTCCAAGCGTTGGATCCACCATGCCGCAACGGCCTTCTTTCTGGCGGTGGCCCTGTTCTCCAGCGGTGTGCAGGCCGCGTTTCCCGAGCGCAGCGTGCGCATCGTCGTACCCTTTCCGCCGGGCGGCGCGGTGGACTCCGTGGCCCGGATCGTGGCCGGGCATCTGTCGCAGGCCTGGGGAATACCCGTGGTGGTTGACAACAAGGCCGGCGCTGGCGGTGCCATCGGCGTGGACTCCATCGCCAAGGCACCCAAGACGGGGTATGAACTGCTGCTGGCGCCCATCGGCCCCATGACCATCAACCCGAGCCTGTACCCCAAGCTACCCTACGACACGGTCCAGGACTTCGAGGCCATCGTGCTTATCGCTGGCACACCGTCGGTCCTCGTGGTGCAGCCCAGGCTGGGCGTGGAATCGGCGCAGCAGTTCGTCTCGCTGCTCAAGGCCAAGCCGGGCGAGTTGAACTATGGGTCGGCCGGCAGCGGCAATCTGACGCATTTGGCTGCAGAGTATTTCCTGTCCCAGACCCAGACCAGGGCTGTGCATGTGCCCTACAAGGGCTCGGCCCCGGCCATCACCGACTTCCTGGGCGGGCAGCTCGACTTCATGTTCGACGTTGTGCCCACAGCGCTGCCGCACATCCAGGCCGGAAAATTCAAGCCCCTGGCCGTGACGTCGCTCAAGCGCTCGCCCGCGCTGCCCGATGTGCCCACGCTGGACGAGCTGGGCTGGCGCAGCTTCGATGTGACGTCCTGGTGGGGCCTGATGGCGCCCAAGGGCGTACCGTCCGATGTGATCAGAGGCATTAACGCCGAAGTCAACCGGGGGCTTCAACTCCCTGCCACGCGCGATGCGCTCGTCAAGCTGGGAGCTAACCCTTTGGGAGGAACCCCCGAGGAATTCGGGGCCCACGTTCAGGCGGAGCTTCGCCGGTGGCACGAAGTCGTGGTCCGTTCCGGAACGAAAGTGGAATAGCCATGGACGCAAACAGGAAGAGGCTGGACATCGTGGGCCTGTGCGGCAGCCTGCGGACTGGGTCGCTCAATGGCATGGCACTGCGCCTAGCAGGGGAGTGCATGCCGCCGTACATGGTGCTGGAGGTGGTCGAATGGAGCCTGGTGCCCCCGTTCAATGCCGACGTGCTGGAGCAGGGCATTCCCGCGCCGGTTCAGCGGATCCGCGATCGCATCGCGCGCGCCGACGGTGTTGTGATCGCGACGCCCGAGTACAACTTCTCCCTCCCCGGCATGTTCAAGAACCTGATCGACTGGCTGTCGCGGGGCGTCGATCAGCCCTTGGCCCACAAGCCTGTGGCCATCCTGTCGGCGGCCACAGGCCCTCTGGGAGGCGCCCGCGTGCAGTACGACCTGCGGCGCGTGCTGCTTTTCGTGAACGCGATGGTGCTGGTCAAACCCGAGGTGTTCATTGGCAACGCGCGGTCGAAATTTGCCAGCGACGGGCAATGCATCGACGAGGCGACTCGGCAGTTCGTGACGGGGCAGATGGCCTCGTTCGGGCGCTGGATCGCGCAAGCCAGGGCCCTGCAGCAAGCCTGATAAGCGCAGTAGAGTTTTTACTGAAATGGGTGTCTGGCCTTGATCTGTCAAGCGCTAGAAGCTATCAATTTTTGGTTTTGCGGCGCCGGGCCACAATACCGCCCATGTCTGAAGTGTTTTCCGAAGAATTGCTGGCGCAGGTGGCGTCCTTGCCTGGCTTGCCGGGGGTGTACCGCTATTTCGATGCGCAGGACCAGTTGCTCTATGTGGGCAAGGCCAACAACCTGAAGCGGCGTGTCTCCAGCTACTTCCAGAAGAGCCACGGCGGCACCCGCATTGGCCACATGGTCAGCAAGATCGTGCGGATGGAGACCACGGTGGTGCGCTCGGAGGCTGAGGCGCTGCTGCTGGAAAACAACCTCATCAAGACCCAGAACCCGAAATACAACATCCTGTTCCGGGACGACAAGAGTTACCCCTACCTGAAGATCACCGGCCACCGCGCGCCGGGCGCTGGTGTGCCGGGCGCGCAGGTGTTTCCGCGCATGGCCTACTACCGCGGCGGGGTGGACAAGCGGCACCAGTACTTCGGCCCTTTCCCCAATGCCTGGGCGGTGAAAGAAACGGTGCTGCTGCTGCAGAAGGTGTTCCGCCTGCGCACTTGTGAAGACACGGTGTTCAACAACCGCACCCGGCCTTGCCTGCTCTATCAGATCAAGCGTTGTACGGGGCCGTGTGTGGACCTGATCTCGCCCGAGGCTTATCTGCAGGATGTGGCCAGCGCCCAGCAGTTTTTGCGCGGCGAAACGCAGGAGGTGCTGGACGCGCTCAGCGCCCGCATGATGGCGCACGCCGAGCGGCTGGAGTT
>Ga0075163_10012983_pt1 | contig 10833 bp, 9 predicted proteins | sample JI1023141ADNA_FD_71478 | JGI IMG/M metagenome (GOLD analysis project Ga0075163, IMG submission 71478) | Wastewater effluent complex algal communities from Wisconsin, to seasonally profile nutrient transformation and Carbon sequestration -... | ecosystem: Engineered > WWTP > Effluent > Algae...
CAGGCAACCGCACGGCCGCGGGCAGGACGCGGCGCCCGAGGCTAGCGGCGCTCGAGACGGACCACGACTTTGCGCGTGTCCCCGTCCACCTGCACTTCGGTCTCTTCGGTGCGGTAGCCGGGACGAACGACCTCGATGCGATGGGCGCCCGCCGACAACTCGAGGCGCGTGACCTGTGAGGCCTTGCCGTAGAACTCGCCATCGACGTAGATGGAGGCATCGGGCGGGTCGATCTCGAAGATCACCTCGCCGCGGGCTCCGTCGCGCGGAGCCGGCAGACGACGCTCACGCTCGAGGTCGGACTCGCGCGGACGCTCGACGCGCTCCCGTTCGCGATCCCGGTCCATTTCCAGATCGCGGGCGTCGTCGTTGTCACGGTCGGGGTTGCCCCGGTCCCCACGGTCGGCGCGCTCTTCGCCCACGGAGTCGCGGGTTTCCCCGCTGCCGCGGACCATGTCCCATCGAAGCTTCAGGGTCTGATCGCGGTTCGCGTAGACCGAGAAGGTGTGACTCGTGAAGCCCTCGAGCTTGAGGGTGATCTCGTGACGACCGGGCGAGATGTTGAGCCGCTGGAGGAGCCCGTCGAAGTCGTCCGCGATCCCTGCGTAGTAGCCGTCCACGTAGACGCGGGTCTTGGCGGGCTCGACCATGGTGCGCAACTGCGCCACGTTGCCGCTGCGGTAGCGGTAAGAGCGCGACGAGTAGCCCGGGTTGTAGCCGTAGTAGTCGCCGTAGAAGTAGCCGTAGTCGTTGTAGCCGTAGTAGTTCCCGTAACGCCCGTAGCGGGGGGAGCCCCAGCCGTACGAGTAGTAATAGGGGTCGTAGTAGTAGTTCGAATACGGGTAGGAGTTGTAGCGACCGCCCTCATAGGACTCGCCGTTGCGACCGCGATTGCCCGTGCCGGTGCCGGGACGGGGGCGACGCCCCGCCGCGTCGGGGGCTCCGGCGCCCGCGTAGCTGCCGCCGCCCTGGTTGGCGGAAGAACCGCCGCCGCTGCCCGAGTTTGAACTGGCACTCGATCCCCCCTGCGAGGACCCTCCCGTGTGACGCGAGCCCGCGTCCGAAGAGCCGCCCCCGGTGCCGCGGGGCACGGCCTGATTCTCACTCTGGGCGAAACCCGAGGCCGAGATGAGGAGAAGGGGAACGATTCCGGCAAGTGTCGACATCTTCATGGCTCAAAAACCTCCGCGGGCCGTTTCTGCCTGGATTGCAGGCAGCGCCGCGCTTCTCAAGCTAGCAAAGCCTGTGCCCGCCTCCAAGGCCCGAAACCGGTCCGAAGCGTCCGGCGGGGGGGACAAAGGAACGGGAAAAGGGACACTGGAAACTCTGAAGACCAGGGGCTCAGTCGAGGGTGACGACGTCTCCCGCCTCAACGTTCCCGGGCGTCAGGACGCGCGCGTACAGGCGCCCCCATCCGGGATGGACCTTCGCGGAGATCCTCGTAAACCCGCCGGCTTGAAAAGAGCCTGCGATGTTCTTGCAAGGGTGGGCGGGCTTCGTAATCTCGAGGAGGACCGCGCCGATGCGGACCCGCACGCCCGGAGTCACCAAAGGCCAGTCGATTCCCGAAATCGTGAGGTTTTCCCCCGTGGTGCCCGCCTCGATCGGATGCCCCTCGGCACGCAAGGCGTCGATCCGTTCGCGGGAAAAGAGGCACACCGCGCGGTCGGGCCCCCCGTGATAGCGCCGGTCGCGCTGGCGGTCGCCCGTCACTCCCTGGAGAGTGATCTCCACCGGCCCCGCGACCGGCCTCTTGGGGACGCCGCCCCTGGAAATCTGGATCGAGTCGAGGCGGCCCGAATCCTGGAAAACGGGGGCGTCTTGGTTCACTCTCATGGGGACACGTAAGATTAGCGGGAACCCTAGCCCCGCAGGTTCCGTATCCACATCATTGGACGCCCGCCAGGTCCCGTCCACGTCCTCGGACTGCCGTCAGGTCTGCCGGGGAGAGTCATAAGGCCGGCATTTCTGGAGGTTTCATGTCTAAGGCGAAGAAGATCACACTGGCCATCGTCGGTCTCGTGATCGTGGGTGGAGTGATTGCGGGCAGCGCGGCGCGGGCCAACGGCAAGAAGGTCGAAGTACAGACCGACAAGGTCGACAAGAAGGATCTCGTCTCGAAGGTCTCGGCCTCCGGCGAAATCCGGCCCAAGAAGTTCGTCAATGTCTCGTCCGACGTGGCCGGCCGCATCGTGAAGCTCCTCATCAAGGAAGGCGATGTCGTAAAGCGCGGCCAGGTTCTCGCCCGCATCGACGCGAAGCGATACGAGGAAGGCGCCCGCCAGTCCGAAGCGAGCCTCGCGGCCTCCCGCTCGGATCTCGACCGCTCTCTCGCCGATCTCGAACTGAGCCGACAAGGTCTCGAGCGCCAGCGCAAGATGCACGCCGACAAGCTCGTCGCCGACCAGATCCTCGAACAGGCCCAGTCCGAGTTCAAGATGAAGCAGGCCGCGGTCGAGTCGCAGCGCAAGCGCATCGCCCAGCAGGCCGCCGTCGTCGCCACCACCCAGGACGACCTCGGCAAGACCATCGTCGTGGCCCCCATGGACGGCGTCGTTACGAGCCTGCAGAAGGAAGAGGGCGAGACCGTCATCGGCGCCCAGAGCTTCTCCCCCACCGTCATCTGCGTGGTCGCCGACCTCTCGGTGATGGAAGTCGAGATCCTCGTCGACGAGACGGACATCCGCAACCTCTCCCTCGGCCAGACCGCCGAAGTGCGCGTCGACGCGCTCGAGGGTACGACCGTGAAGGGCGAAGTCACCGAGATCGGTTCCTCGGCCATCCCCCGTGGCGCCGCCGCGGCCGCGGCCTCGAACGTGAACAATTCGAACCAGGCGAAGGACTTCAAGGTCACGGTGACCCTCAAGGATCCGCCCGCGAGCCTGCGCCCCGGACTCAATGCGACGGCCGATGTCATCACCGCGCGCCGCGAAGGTGTCGTGGCCGCCCCCATCCAGGCCGTCGTGGTGCGCCAGATCGACAAGGACGGCAAGGTCGTCGACCCCGCGATGGGTCAGGCCGGCCCCCAGGAGACCGCAACCGCGCCCACCCGCTCGGCCAAGCTCGAAGAGAAGGAAGGCATCTTCCTGGTCAAGGACGGCAAGGCGGTGTTCCAGCAGGTGAAGACCGGCATCATCGGCGACACCGACATCGAGATTCTCGAAGGCGTGAAGGCGGGCGACGCCATCGTGACCGGCTCCTACCGCACGCTCAGGACCCTCAAGAACGAAGCCATCCTCAAGCTGGATGAACCCAAGAAGGCGGGCAAGTGACCGAAGGAAGCGCCCCGTCGTCCATCATCCGGTGCGCCGATTTGTGGCGCACCTATCAGATGGGCGAGGAAACCATCCACGCCCTTCGCGGCGTCTCGTTCGACATCCAGGCGAACGAGTACCTCGCGATCATGGGTCCGTCGGGCTCGGGCAAGTCGACCCTCATGAACCTGATCGGCTGTCTCGACACCCCCTCGAAGGGTGAGTACTACCTTCGAGGCCAGCTCGTGTCGAAGATGACCGACGACGCTCTCGCCGAGGTTCGCAACCGCGAGATCGGCTTCGTCTTCCAGACTTTCAACCTGCTGCCCCGCGCCTCGGCCCTCGAAAACGTCGAACTGCCCCTTGTCTACGCGGGCATTCCCAAGGCCGAGCGCATGGAACGGGCCCGCCAGGCCCTCGAGAAAGTCGAACTCGGGGCCCGCATGGGCCACAAGCCGAACGAGCTTTCGGGCGGCCAGCGCCAGCGTGTGGCGATCGCCCGCGCTCTCGTCATGGGCCCCGCCATCCTCCTCGCCGACGAGCCCACGGGCAACCTCGACTCGACGACGGGCGAGGAAATCATGCGCCTGTTCGAGCGTCTGCACGAGGCGGGCAACACCATCATTCTCGTCACGCACGAACGTGACATCGCGGAGCACGCCCACCGGGTCATCACGATCCGCGACGGCCGCATCGCGAGCGACGAGCCGAATCGAAAGGCCTGATTGACCCGAGGTCCTGAACCGGGCGGTCCGAAGGGATCGAGCGGGATGCCGTTCCGCGAAGCCATCAACATTGCGGTGGCCTCCGTGAAGTCCAACAAACTGCGCTCCGTTCTCACCATCCTCGGCGTGGTCATCGGCATCGCGTCGGTCATCGCGGTGGTGGCGATCACCGACGGCCTCGACCAGTACATGGCCGACAAGGTGCTGGCCCTCGGCACCAAGAGCTTCACCGTCCAGAAGTTCCCCGACGTCATCGTCTCCTTCGACCAGTTCCGCGAGTTCAACAAGCGGAAAGACCTGCTGCTGCGCGACATCGACGTGATCCGGGAAGCCTGCACCCTGTGCTCCGAGGTGGGCGGCCTGCTCGTCACCGGGCGCACCGTCAAGTACGGCTCGCAGCGAAGCGAAGGCGTGCAGATCATGGGCATCACCGAGAACTACTCGCGGATCGGCTCGGTCCGGGATCTCCTCACCGGGCGCCATCTGATCAACGACGACATCGACTCCGCGCGGCCAGTGGCGGTCATCGGCGCCGACCTCGTGGACGCGCTGTTTCCAAACGCCGAACCCCTCGGCAAGGAACTGCTCATCGACGGCAACCGCCTGCGCGTCGTCGGCGTGGCCGAGCGCAAGGGCAAGGTCTTCGGACAGAGCCAGGACAACTTCGTGTGGACGCCGATCACCGCGTTCCGCAAGATCTTCGGATCGCGTCGCTCGGTCACCATCCAGGCCGAGGCCCTGTCGATGGACGTCTTCGAGCGAGCGCAGGACCAGGCTCGCCTCGCCCTTCGCGGCCGGCGCCATCTCTCCTACAGCGATCCCGACGACTTCAACATCGAGACCGGCGAGAGCGTCATGGACCTGTGGAACAGCGCCACCCAGGGCATCTACGTGGTCACGATCGTGGTCACCGCGATCAGCCTGCTGGTGGGCGGCGTCGTGGTCATGAACATCATGCTCGTCTCCGTCACCGAACGCATCAAGGAAATCGGCGTGCGCAAAGCCCTCGGCGCAAGGCGCGGCGACATCCAGAAGCAGTTCATCGTGGAGTCGGTGGTGCTCACGGGGATAGGAGGCCTCCTCGGCGTTCTGGGGGCCTCGGTCTTCTCGTTCGTCGTCGGCAAGCTGATGACGGGCATCGTGGGCGACGAGTTCTCGGCCCCGGTGCAGTTGTGGGCGGTCGCGGTCGCGGTGCTTTCCTCCACGGTGGTCGGCCTCATCGCCGGCATCTATCCGGCGTCCCGGGCGGCCGCACTCGACCCCGTGGTCGCCCTGAGAAGCGAATAGTGAGGACCGAACAATGAAGATGGCCCGCTCCCCGCGGACCGTGGCTTTCTGGAGCTTCTGGGAAGCCGTGAAGATGGGGCTCTCGTCCCTCGCCGCCTACAAGATGCGCGCCGCCCTCACCATCCTTGGCGTGGTCATGGGCATCATGACCGTGTCCGTGGTGTCGTCGATCATCGCGGGGCTCAACAACTCCTTGTCCTCGCAGCTCGACAAGCTCGGCTCCTCGTTCCTGCTCGTCCGGCCCTTCGCTCCGGGCGAGAACGCCCCTCCCGAGGAGCGGCGGCGGCGGAAGCTCCTCTCCGACGACGAGGTCAAGGCGATCCGGGCTCTGTCCAACGTGGCCCAGATCAGCCCGCTCGAGTTCGTCCGCGCCGACCTCATCAAGTTCAAGGATCTGCGCATCAACGCGGCGCAGGTCTTCGGCACCACCCCCGACTACGAGGGCGTGCACAACATGTTCGTGGAACGGGGCCGCTTCTTCAACGAGAGCGAGACCGCGCGCGCGGCTCCGGTGGCCGTGATCGGGCCCGAGATCGTGGACGCGGTGTTCGCCGGACTCGACCCTCTCGACAAGGAACTGTCGATCGACGGGCGCAAGTTCCGGGTGATCGGGGTGACCGAGCGCCAGGGCAAGTTCCTGTTCATCAACCGCGACAACTTCGTCCTCGTGCCCTTGAAGGCGCTGCCCCCCGCGAACTTCATGGGCCTGCAAGGCTACGCCGCGGACATCAAGGCCATCGCGCCCGAGCGCGTGGGCCAGGCCGAAGAGCAGATCCGCGACACCCTGCGCCGCAAGCGGCGCCTCAAGTTCTTCGCGAAGGACACGTTCGCGGTCTTCACCCAGGACGCGGTCACCGACCTCTACAACCAGGTCACGGGCGGCATCTACATGGTGATGATCGCGATCTCGTCGATCGGGCTCGTGGTGGGCGGCGTGGGCGTCATGAACATCATGCTCGTCTCCGTCACCGAGCGCACCCGCGAGATCGGCATCCGCAAGGCCCTCGGGGCCAAACGGCGCGACATCATGTCCCAGTTCCTCACCGAGGCCATGACCCTCACGGGGGTGGGCGGCCTGCTCGGGATCATCATCGGCGGCGGTTTCGCGGCCATCGTGAACGCGCTGTCCCCGTTCCCCGCCGCCTTCCAGCCGCAGTGGGTGGGCGCCGCGTTCCTGTCTTCGCTGCTCGTGGGCCTCGTCTTCGGCCTGTGGCCGGCGGCCAAGGCGGCGCGCCTCGACCCCATCGAAGCGCTGCGCTACGAGTAGATTCAAGGGAAAGGAGTTCCCCTTGACCGAAACGACCGGACCGAATCTCGAGACCCCCGAAGCCGCGGAGCCGCAGGACGCGGGCTCGGTGGCCGGCAACGTCATCGACCTCTACTTCGAGCCTTCGGCCGCGTTCCGCCGGATCTTCGTGCGCCCGCGCATCTGGCTGGCGCTCCTGCTCCAGACCGCCCTGGGTGTCGCGTTCACCACGATCTGGCTTCAGAAGATGGACGCGAAGGCGTTCATGCGCGCGCAGATCGAGCAGAACCCGCGGGTGCAGGAACTCGACCCCGAGAGAATCGACGAGATCGTGAACACGCAGGCGCGCTTCATGACCTCCTGGGGGCGGATCGCGCCCTTCTTCGCTCCCGTGGTTCTCGACCTCGTGGTGGCCGGGTTCCTTCTCTTCATGTTCCGGTTCTTCCTGGCGTCCGAGGTGTCGTTCCTGCAATCGCTCGGCATCGTGTCGTGGAGCTTCGTGGCCCTCGGTCTCATCCAGACCCCGGTGATGCTCGCGATCCTCACCCTCAAGGGCGACTGGAACATCGATCCAAACGAGGTGATCCAGGCGAACCCGATGATCTTCTTCGAGGCTTCCGACCTGCCCCGCTGGCTCGGCGCCCTGCTCTCGAGCCTCGACCTCTTCTCGCTCTGGACGATCTTCCTTCTCGGCACGGGCTACGCCACGGCGGGACGGCGGCCCCTGTCCACCGGGCTTTGGGGAGTGGGCATTCCCTGGGCTCTCCTCGTGATGCTGAAGGTCGGGTCCCGCCTGATATTCGGCTGAGGTCGCCGCGACCCTATAACCTCGCGTTCCATGTGTGGGATCGCGGGCGTCGTCGAAGCCGGGGGAAGTCCGGCGAGAGAGCTTCTGGAGCGGATGGGCGGGAGCATCGCCCATCGCGGTCCCGATGACGGCCGTGTCGACATCTTCGGGCGGGCGGGCTTTTCCTTCCGGCGGCTCTCGATCATCGACGTCGCAGGCGGCGCCCAGCCCATCTCCAACGAGACCGGGCGGATCCAGGTCATGTGCAACGGCGAGATCTACAACTATCTCGACCTGCGGAGAGAGCTGGAGTCGCTCGGCCACCGCTTCAAGACCCACTCGGACGTCGAGACCGTCGTCCACGGGTACGAGCAGTGGGGCGACGACGTCGCAACCCACCTGCACGGGATGTTCGCCTTCGCGGTCTGGGACGAGGACCGGCAGCGGCTCCTGCTCGGCCGGGATCGCCTCGGAAAGAAGCCGCTCGTGTACGCGGCGGCGGATGGACGGATCACGTTCGCGAGTGAGTTCGCGGCCGTCCTCGCCGACCGTCGCGTGTCGCGCGAGGTCGACCCCACCGCCATCCACGATTTCCTGACATACCAGTACGTGCCGGCGCCCGCTTCAGGCTTCAAGGCGGTCCGCAAGCTGCCGCCGGGCCACGTCCTCGTCTTCGAGAACGGCGCCATCTCCATAATCCGCTATTGGCGTCCCGAGTGCCGGCCGCGTCTCGAGATCACGATGGCGGACGCGGTCGTCGAGGCCGAGAGCCGACTCAAGGCGGCCGTGAAGCGACGCCTCATGAGCGAGGTGCCGCTCGGCGCGTTCCTCTCGGGCGGCGTCGACTCGTCTCTGATCGTGGCGCTCATGTCCGAATTCACGAAGGTGAAGACGTTCTCGATCGGCTTCGAGGAGGACGGCTTCAACGAGCTGCCGCATGCGCGCGCGGTGGCGGAGCGGTACGGAACCGAGCACCACAAGTTCGTGGTGAAGCCGAACGCGGCCGAGGTCCTGCCCACCCTCGTGCGGCACTACGGCGAGCCCTACGCAGACTCCTCCGCCCTGCCGACTTTCTACCTCGCGAAGCTCACGCGGGAACACGTCACCGTGGCGTTGAACGGCGACGGCGGCGACGAGTTCTTCGCGGGCTACGACCGGTATCGCGCGCTCCCCTACTTCCGGCTCGCGCGGGCGCTTGGGCCCCTCGGCTCGCTCGCCCGCGGCGCCTCAGGTCTTCGAGCGCTGCCATCCCGGGCGCGACGCGCGCTTTCCGGAGCGGGACGGGATCCCCGCGAGGGCTACGCGCGGCTCATGTCGTACTTCTCGCCCGAGCAGAAGGCGGCGCTCTACACGGACGACCTGCGGCGGAGCCTCGAGGGTGTCGACTCGTACGCGTGGCTCTACGACTTCATGCGCGAATCGGGAGAGCCCCTGAACATCCGCCTCCTGCAGTACGCGGACGCGATGACCTACCTCTCCGGCGACATCCTCGCGAAGGTGGATATCGCGACGATGGCGAACTCGCTCGAAGGCCGCTCGCCGCTGCTGGATCACACGCTCGTGGAGTGGGCTCTTCGCCTGCCCGAAGGCTTGAACGTGAACCGTTCGGAGGGCAAGCGGGTCCTCAAGGCGGTCGCTCGCCGTCATCTGCCCGCGTCGATCATCGATCGACCGAAGAAGGGGTTCGGAATTCCAGTCGACGCGTGGTTCCGTGGCGATCTCAGGGAAATGGCGCGGGAGACCCTGCTGTCGACGCGGGCCCGCGAACGGGGCCTGTTCGAACCCGACGCTGTCGGCTCGCTGCTTGCGGACCACGCGGCGGGCCGCGCGGACAACGGCTTCCGGCTGTGGTCGCTGCTCTGCCTCGAGCTGTGGTTCCGCGAGGTCGTGGATGTCTCCTGAGAGCACCCCGGCAAGGCCGGTGATCTTCTACGACATCAGCCACCCGGTGCAGGCGCTGATGCTGCATCCCGTGATCCGGGAACTGGAGCGGAAGGGCTTCGCCCCGCGCGTGTTCGGACGCGACAAGGACGTCTGCCTGGACCTGCTCCGCGGATTCGGGCTCGAGGCCACGACGCTCGCGACCCGAAGGTGGGGGCGTCTCGGGGCGGCGCTCGAACTGGTGACGCGCGAACTCCGCATGCTGCGTCTCGCCCGGGCGGAGCGGCCGGTCGCCATCATCGGCACCAGCGTCCACGCCGCGCGCGTGGGGAAGCTCTGCCGCGCCGCCTCGATCGTGATCAACGACGACGACGCGGCCGCGGTGCCGTTCTTCGCGCATCTCGCCTACCCGCTCGCCGACGTGATCGTGACGCCCGACTGCCTCGCGTTCGAGAACCATCCGCGGCAGGTGACCTACAAGGGCAACCAGCAGCTCTTCTACCTCCACCCTGCGCGGTTCACGCCCGACCCCGGAATCCGGACGGAACTCGGAGTCGAAGCACCCCGTCGCTTCGGCGTGATTCGCCTGTCCGCCCTCGATGCCCACCACGATCGGGGCGTGCGCGGACTCTCGCCCGCTCACCTCGCGGAGATCGCGCGCCGACTCCCGGAGGACATGGAGGTGTTCGTCTCTGCCGAGAATCCTTCGGGCATGCCCGAAGGCTGGCGCCGGATCGAGCTCCCGCCGTCGAGGATGCACCACATCCTGGCCGCCGCATCCTTCTTCGTCGGGGACGGTCAGAGCATGGCCGCCGAGGCGGCCGTGCTCGGAACTCCGGCTTTCCGGATCAACGATTTCGTAGGGAGAATCTCGTACCTCAAGGACCTCGAGGGGCGCGGTCTGGCCTTCGGATTCCACCCGCACGAGCCGGCGGCGCTCATCGAGCGATTGGGCGAGGTGCTGAGCGGCCGGATCCCCGCGGAGCGATTCGCGGAGGCCAGGCGTCGATTGCTGTCTGATATGGTTGATCCGGTCCCGTGGTTCGCGGACCTCATCTCGAGTCGCCTCCGCGCTGATGCCTGAAGTCCTTCTCGTCGTCGGCACCCGCCCCGAGGCCATCAAGCTCCTCCCCGTGTATCGGGCGCTCCGCGCGCGCGGCGCGGATGTCGCGGTCGTAACGACCGGACAGCACACGGGGATGGTCGGGCCGCTCATGGAAGCGCTCGACATTCCGGTCACCCGCTCGTTGACTCTCGAGGACAGCCCGTCGCTGTCCGCCCTCTCCGCAGCACTCCTGACCGCTCTCGACGAAGTGCTCGCAGATCTGCGACCGGGACGCGTCGTCGTCCAGGGGGACACGACCTCCGTCGCCATGGGCGCGCTCGCCGCGTATTACCAGGACATAAAGGTGGCACATGTCGAGGCCGGCTTGCGCACGGGACGGCCGCGCGAACCGTTCCCGGAGGAACTGAACCGCCAGATCGTGGCCCGGATCGCCGACCTCCACTTCGCGCCCACGCCCGGAGCGCGGGCGAACCTGCTGCGGGAGGGCATCGCCGACTCCAGCATCCACGTGGTCGGGAACACGATCGTGGACGCCCTGGGCGATATCCGCGCGCGCGTGCTGCCCGGCCTCCCGGACGACGCGTCGG
>Ga0075163_10012984_pt1 | contig 10833 bp, 7 predicted proteins | sample JI1023141ADNA_FD_71478 | JGI IMG/M metagenome (GOLD analysis project Ga0075163, IMG submission 71478) | Wastewater effluent complex algal communities from Wisconsin, to seasonally profile nutrient transformation and Carbon sequestration -... | ecosystem: Engineered > WWTP > Effluent > Algae...
CATGAGTGCCCCAGCCCCCGAATTTGCCCGCGTCGCCCCCGATGTGCAGCTCGGCGCACGCGTGCGCCTCAACTCTTTCATCAACCTCTACGGCTGCACCATCGGCGACGATGCCATGATCGGCACCTTCGTCGAAATCCAGCGCGACGTGATCGTCGGACCGCGCTGCCGCATTCAGAGCCACACGTTCATCTGCTCCGGCGTCACCCTCGAAGCCGATGTCTTCGTTGGACACGGCGTCATGTTTATCAACGACCGCCACCCCACCGTCGTCGCCACGCTCGCCGGCACCTGGCAGCTCGACCGCACCCTCGTGTGCGCCGGCGCCTCGCTCGGCTCGGGAGCGCTGATCATGGGCGGCATCACCATCGGAGCCGGCGCCACCATCGGTGCCGGTGCCGTTGTCACCCACGATGTCGCCCCGGGCGCGACCGTGGCTGGCGTGCCCGCGCGCCTGATACGTCCGTCCGCATGAGCCCCGTCCCGCCCGCGCTCAGCGTGGTCGTGCCCGCCTTCAACGAAGAGGCGCTCCTCGACGACGCCATCCGCCGCCTCCGCCGCACGCTCGACGCCCTGCGCCTCTCCGCCGAAATCATCATCGTCAACGACGGCAGCCGGGACCGCACCGGCGCCATCGCCGACACCCTCGCCCGCGAACTCGCCGGAGTCGTCGCTCACCATCAGGAAAACCAGGGTATCGGCGGCGCCTTCCGCCGCGGCGCCGCGCTCGCGACCGGTGACTACTTGATTCTCTGGCCCGCCGATATGCCGGCCGATCCCGCCGACCTCGCGCCCTATGCCGCCGAGTTTGGCCGCGCCGATGTCATCGTCGGCGTCCGCCGCGCCCGCGTCGGCTACAATCCCCTGATGGCCTTCAACTCGTGGCTCTACCCGCAGCTCGTCGCCACACTCTTCGACCTACGCCTGCGCGACGTGAACTGGATCCACGCTTATCGCCGCAGCCAGTTTCTCCGGATCACCCTCACGCAGCGCGGCATCCCTATGCTCGCCGAAGCCCTCGTGCGCCTGCGCGACCTCGGCGCGAGTTTCGTCGAGGTCGACGTCGAGATGAAGGTCCGCCTCGGCGGCGTGGCTTCGGCCTCGCGTCTGCGCGTGATGCGCCGCACGTTGACCGGACTTTTTTCACTCTGGTGGACGTGGCGCCGCGAGCCGCGCCCAACCGCCGCCACCCGATGACCGCCACACCTCCGCCTCAAGTCCCGTTTCAAGATTTGCCGCTGCAAATCCGCCAACTGCGCGCCGAACTCGACCCGGCGATCGACGCCGTGCTGCGCCACGGCCAATTTATTCTCGGCCCCGAAGTCGCCGCGTTTGAGCAGGCCTGGGCGCAATTCTGCGGCACGAAGCACGCTATCGGCGTGGGCTCCGGCACCGACGCGCTCCAACTCATCCTCCGCGCCCTCGGCATCGGCCCCGGCCACGAAGTCATCACTGTGGCCAACAGCTTCATCGCGACTGCCGAAGCGATCTCCTATACCGGCGCGAAACCCGTCCTCGTCGATTGCTCGCTCGACGACTACCTGATCGACCCGACCGCCGTCGCCGCCGCGATCACACCGCGCACGCGCGCGATCATGCCCGTGCACCTCTACGGCCAGCCGGCCAACATGGACGCCCTCACCGCGCTCGCCCAACGACACGGCCTCGCCCTCATCGAAGACGCCGCCCAAGCCCACGGCGCCACGCTCAAAGACGGCCGCCCCTGCGGCGCCCTCGGCCAAGCCTCCGCGTTCAGCTTCTACCCCGGGAAAAATCTCGGCGCCTTCGGCGACGGCGGCGCGGTGAACACGCAAGACGACATTCTCGCGCGGCAGATCAAACTCCTGCGCAACTGGGGTTCCGTCGTGAAATACCACCACGAGATCCAAGGCTACAATTCGCGCCTCGATACGATGCAGGCCGCGATCCTCGGCGTAAAACTCCGCCATCTCGCCGCGTGGAACGAGCGCCGCCGCGTCGCCGCGGGCTGGTATCGCGCCGCCCTCGCCGATCTCCCCGGCGTCGTCCCGCCCACCGAGGCCGCGTGGACCGGCCGCCACGTCTACCACCTATTCGTCATCCGCCTGCTCGAGCAGAATCGCGACGCCATCGCCAAGACGCTCACCGCGCACGGCGTGCAAACCGTCGTGCACTACCCGGTGCCGATCCATCGCCAAAAAGCCTACGCCGAACTCGGCTACGACGAGGGGGCCTTTCCGCGCGCCGAACAGGCTGCGCGCACCGTGCTCTCGCTGCCGATGTTTCCCGAGATGACGGAGACGCACATCGCGATCGTCGCCGATGCGCTGCGCGCCGCGCTCGCGGCCTGAGTCCCGCATGGCCGCGCGCGCACCAGCGAAGTTCCTCGTCGGACTGGCCGTGGCCGGTTTGCTCGCGATCCACGCCGCCCTCGCGCTCTGGGCCGCCTCGGGCAAAAGCACGACCGCCGACGAACTCATCCACATCACCGGTGGTTACGCCTACTGGCACCTCGACGACTACCGCCTCCACCCGGAAAACGGCATCTTGCCGCAACGCTGGGCCGCCTTGCCCGCGGTCTTTATGCGCCCGCCCTTCCCCAAACTCGAGGGCAACCCCTACTGGAAAACCTCCGAGGTGCAGGCCGTGGGTCATCAATTTTTCTACGAAACGGGCCACGATCATTTCCCCATGCTGATGGCCGGGCGCACCATGATCGTGCTCTTCAACCTCGCGACCGGCGTCCTGATCTTCTGCTGGTCGCGCCGACTCTTCGGCACCGCGGCAGCCTTTCTGTCGCTCGCGCTCTTCGTCTTCAGCCCCAACTTCCTCGCCCACGGCGCACTCGCCACATCGGACGCGTGCATGACGTTTTTCTTCCTCGCCGGCGTGGGGTCCTGGTGGCGCCACCTCCACGACGGCCGCGCGCGCTGGTGGTGGTTGAGTGCCGTCACGTTCGGTTTCGCGTGGGTCGCCAAGTATTCGGCGGTGCTCCTATTGCCCATGATGGTGCTACTCGCGCTTTGGCGCGCCTTCACCCCCGCGCCGCTCACCTTGGCGGGACGCACCTTCACCACCCGCGCGGGAAAATTCGGCGCCGCCGCCCTCTCCGCGCTCGGCCACGGCGCGGTGGCCGCCGGCGTCATTTGGGCGTGCTACGGATTCCACTACGCAGCCTTCAATCCCGCTCTCCCCGCCCCCGACCACTTCATTCTGCCATGGGAGACGATCAACGCATCGATCGGCCTTCCCGGCCAAGTCCTGAGCACCCTCGCCTCCGTGAGCGCACTCCCCGAAGCCTTCCTCTACGGCTTCGCCTACGTGATCGACACTGCGGGCATCCGGTCCGCGTTTCTCAACGGCGACTACAGCGTGACGGGTTGGGTCAGTTTCTTCCCGTGGACCTTCGCGTTGAAAACCACACTTCCCGTGCTCGCCGTCACCGCCGCCGTCGGCGCACTCGCCGCCCGTCGTTGGCTCGGCCACACCGCGCGGGCACACACGGAACTCTACCGGGTCGCACCGCTCGTGGTGCTGCTTGCGGTCTACTGGATTTTTTCGCTCACGAGCCATCTCAATATCGGACACCGCCACATTCTGCCGACCTATCCCGTGTTGTTTATCGCCACCGGCGCGCTCGTGGCCTGGTGCGCCGCGCGCCGACGAATCGTGCTCGCGCTGATCGGCGGACTCGCCGGAGGCCAAGCATTGGAAGCCACCGGCGCCGCCCCTCATTTCCTCGCCTACTTCAACGTCCTCGGCGGCGGTCCCGCCAACGGTCACCGCCACCTCGTCGATAGCTCGCTCGACTGGGGACAAGATCTTCCCGGCCTCAAAGCGTGGCTAGACGCGAATCGCCGCGACGAGCCTGTCTACCTCTCCTATTTCGGCACCGGGGAACCGGACTACTACGGGATCAAAGCCCACCGGTTGCCCTTCGTGAACGCGTTTAAAATTCCGCAGCCCTACGTGCGCCTCGCACCCGGCATCTATGCGATCAGCGCCACGATGTTATCGCACGTCTATAGTCCAATTCGCGGGCCGTGGACGCTGGAGCTGGAGAAAGAATTTCAAGAACTGCGCGCCATCGAACACCTCTTCGCCGACTACGTGGGTAACGCCCAGCGCCGGGCCGAAATGAACCGCGACGCGCCCGAGGCGAAGTGGCGCCGCACTTGGACGAAGCACGACATCCTGCGCTTCGCCCGCCTCTGTCACTACCTGCGTGTGCGTGCGCCGGATGCCACGGTCGGTCACTCGATCCTGATCTACCGGTTGACCGCCGCTGAAATCGCCGCCGCCACCGCCGGTTCACTGGGCGATTGGCAAAAACTCATCGAGCGGGCGGTGTCGCTTCCCGATTCGCGCTAAACAGTCCGCGCACCCCTTCCCGCAGAAAATGCGCGAGGAATCCGAGCAAGCAGACGAATAAGGCCCACGTCACCGGCTGCTCGATGAGGAAAAAGCGGTCGGCCGCAGCCATGATTTTTTCCGGCGCGCGGTCCCGCGAAAACCACCCCATCACCGCGCTCGCCGTCGAATCGGTCCACAACGCGATGACCAGGAGCACCACCGTGGCCACGGCCCACCTCCGCACCTCCCGCGGCACCGCTGGATCGCGCGGCAGGCGCCACAGCAGCGGCACCAGCCACAGCGCAAACACCCAACGGTAGGCGTAACTCGTGCCCGCGAAGAAACAGCCGGTCAGGAGCAACGCCCCGAGCACAAAACTCAACCATGCCGCCCGGTCACCCGGCGCGATTTTCCACGCCGCCAGCCGGTTGGACCACACCAAGCCCGCAAAAATCAACCCGCCGGCCGCCAAAGCCGCCAACCGCGCCGCCCCACCGGTGACCCCGGCGGCGGCGAACAGGTTGCGCGCACCAAAGGTTGTGAGCCCCACCGCGTCCGGCACCAGGCCGGCATAGCCGCGGAAATCGTTCACCATGTCGGGCAACGCGACCGCGAGGAGCAGAACCGCCACCCATCCGAGCCGGCGCGTATCGTGCGCATCCCGGCCCGCCAGCAACAACACCAGAGCCACGAGCGGATACACCTTCAGCGCCGCCGCCGCGAGGATCAGCGGCACCGCACACAGGCGCACGGCCACACGCGGCGAGAGGAAGCAAGGGACCACGGGCGCCAGCAGCACGAAGATGACGAGGTCGTTGTTAGCCCGTTCCAGCGCGAGCAAGATCGGCGGTGAACAGAGCACGGCAAGGGCCCCCGCCCACTCGGCCCGTCTGCTGGGTCGTAGCGCGAAGACTGCCGCGACGAAAAAAGCCGCGCCCAGTAGAAACCCCAGCATCGGCGTATCCGCCCGGGTAAAACCCAGCCGGCCAAGTCCGAGCCACCAGTGCGCGTAGGCGTGGGGCCGACCGAACACGTCGAGCGGGTTTGGCTGATAGGGATCGAGCCCGGCCGCCAGCGCGTCGCACGACGCGAGGATTGCATACAAGTCGATGAACCACGCCCCGAGGTGATTCACGCCGCCGAATCGAAACACCTGCGGCCAGGTCGCAAAACACAGCAGCACCCCGCCAAAGCCCGCCACCATCAGCCACCACCACACCCTCGGCGACACAGGGTGCCGCCGTTCGAGCGAAGGCCCGACGACATGCGGCTGCGGATTCATTGCCCCGAGCCCGGTTTGGCGATCGGCACCGTTTCCGCGCGGTCCGACGACGTCGAAGAGGCGGGGCGATCCTCGATGGCGACCAGCCTACTGAGCCGCGCATAGCGGCCTCCGAAGCGTTTCTCGGCGATCGGCTCCAAACGAAAATTATCCGGCATGATATCGTCGGGATCGACGCCCATTTGTCCGGCTACCGAGGTCGGGCGCAACGCCTGAGCCACAATCACTTCTTTGAACGTGCCTTCCCGCATGTGATAGCGGATCTGCGCAGCCCGCTGGCGACCGACACCGTTGATGATCGTCGGAATACGCCAAAGCACGAAAGGTATCGTGGATTTGTTGGAGATAAAAAGCACCGATCCGGGTCGCTTGGCCAACTGCTCGTGCTCCCAGTCCACCTCTTGCATCACCAAATTTTGGCTGGTGTAGAGGCGCTGCGCCAACACCGGCAGCCCCCACACCAAGAGCCATACGCCAAATCCAAACGTCGCGAGCCGCAGCGCCGGCACGCGGCGCGAGTCGAGTCGATCAATCCACCAAGCCGCCGCCAGCGCGAGCAGCAGGCACATCGGCAGCGCGAAACGCGAAGCGATGGTATCGTCCAGCCGGCTCCAATAGTAGAACATGATCAGAACGAGGTTGCCCACGATGCCCGCACCGAATGCGAGCATGGTCATAGTCGCCGGACTCAGCGGCACGCGTGGCTCGGCCCGCGACCATCGGGCCGCCACCCACAGAAATCCACCCAACCCCACGACACCGAGCGCACTGAGATACCACGAGTTGGCCAACGCCGGTCCAAAATTGAAGAAAAACGTCCACGCTCCGTTGAGGTTGCCGGACAGGTAGCCGAACCCAAAGCGCGAGGTTTGATTTTCGCTGAGCTGCCACAACAGCGGTGACGCATCGAGAAACCGATTGTGCCAGACGCGCGGCACGAGCAGGAGCGGCGCGAGCACAGCCGTCCAGGTAAGAATTATTCTGCCCGCTGACAGCCAACCGGCCACAATCACAGCCGCAACGGATACGACAAAAACCGCCGATTCATAGCGGCTTTGCGCCAATAGAATCGCACCGACGATGAGTAACGAAAGCCGGTCGCCATCGGGCGCACGCAACCAAAGCACGGCGAGCACCATGACCAGCGCGAGCATGACGAGATTGTGCAGTTCCATACCGGCGCCGGTGGCGTTCTGGCCCAGCAGCGGCATCGTCGCCAACAGTGCGACGCCAAGCAGAGACGCCCCGCGCCCCGCCAACTGCCGACCAAGCCAATAGACCAAACCGAACAACACGGGCGTGAGCACGGCGTTGACGACAAACATGTTCGCAATCCGGTAGCCGGTGAGGTCGTGGACCAGCGCGACCAGGAACGTGAAAAAATAGGGACGCTTGTCGAGGAACGTGTCGATCGGCACCCACGACCCGGCGATATCGTAGGCTCGGATGATCGTGCCAATTTCTTTGGTCGCATGCATGTGCAGCGCCGTCCCCTGCAACACATACTCGTCGAAGAGCACCTTATGTTTGAAAGGATCGCTCCACAGCGCAAAAGCCGAGAGCACCAGAATCGCCGCTCCGGGCCATCCCGGCTTGCGTAACCAAGCGGCCCATACTTCGCGGCGCGGCGCCACGACCCGGTATCCGAGCCACAACCACAGCGCTAACAGCACCAATAGGTAATAATAACCGCCCGAGACGATCAGCTCTTCCGCGGTCGTCGGCGAGACCAGGACAAAGCCCGCGACTACTGACAGCACGGCACTTGCCCCGAACAGCGCGATGCGGCGCGGTTCGGGGGCCGAGCGGAGCAGAGTCAACAGGGGGCGGAACACGTTGCGAAAAGAGGAAGACCGAGGTGACCGATGAACAGGAAGCACTCGCGGGCGGAAAGGTTAAGGAAGCATCTTCACGTAGTTTTCCAGATAGGCACGACGCAGACGCTCTATCTCGGCACGATCCTTCGGGACAACGTGGGGGACCGCATCGGGCGCAGTCAGTGGCACCGCCCCATCGCGAATCTCCTTGAGACGGCTGAAGCGCGTGAGCGTCAGCGTTTGGAGGCGCTCCTCCCGGACGGTTTCCAGCACAAATTCAGGCCCCAAATCATCGCCGTCCCGCAACGTCATCTTCCCCGTGTCGGCATCGATATTGTAACGCTGAAAGACATAGAAATCCGAGAAAGTGCGGTTGCGCATGAGGAAAACCAATGCGGAGCGACGCGGGCCCTTCGCCTGCAGGACCGGGGTCGCCGAAATTTTGTGCGCGATCCAGAAAACAGATTCGTTGTCGATCACGAGGTAGTCTTGGCGGGTCTGCGTCGCGATGAATTCGCGCCGCCAAGCGGTCTCCTTACCCGGCAGATATTCCTGGGAATACGCATGGGCCGCCATCGACGGCACACTGCGCGACAACAGCCCCACGACGGCCACCAAGATCAGCCCGCGAACGACGGCGCGATTGGTAAATTGCGGCAACACGGCGAGCACGGCGACGACCATGCCGAGCTGCGTCGGCAAGCTGAGCCGCCGGATGACGATGTCGTCAAACTGCCCGAAGAAATAGCCCATCAATAGCAGAAACTGCAGGGCAAATCCGACGGCAAAAAACGTCGTGGCGACGACCACGGGCGGCTCTGCCGTGAGCGCGCGCAGTCGCTTCACGACCAGCAACAGGAAAAACGGAGCGGCGATACAACCGAGGGCGGAAAGCACCAGTGAATTGGGCTGCTCGGCAGCTTTGCCAAAGAAATAGTTGAGCGCGTGAGAAAGATTATCCGGTATGTAGCTCAACGCAAAAGGGGTCGTTGACCCCGGCTTGCTGCCGAGTTCCCATGCCGAAGCGCGCATATCAAAAATCCGGTGCTGCAGCGGGTAGTGGATCATCAGCAACGGCGCGAAAATGACCGGCCACGAAAAGATCACCCGGCCTTCGCGCAGCCAAACCCACCCGACCGTCAGCGCGACCGGCAGCAACCAAATGACCGACTCGTAACGAACCTGAGCTAGCAACAAGGCACTGAAACAAAACGCGGTGAGGGCGGCCTCGTCTCTCTTCGCAACCCAGCGCGCTGCCAAAAGCATGGTCGTAACGATCATCACGAGATTCAACAATTCGAAGCCCCCTCCCGTCGCGTTGTGAGCCAACAACGGAAGACCGGCGAAAAGGATTACCCCCAGCCACCCGGCCCAACGCCCCGCCAGCGCCCGCCCGACCGCATTTACCAAACCAAGAAAAACGAAGGTGAGCACACTATTGAGGATAAAAGCGTTCGACGGGCGATAGCCCGTCAGGTCGTGCAACAAAGAGACCAAAAAGGAAAAAAATAGCGGTCGCTTATCCATCATCCCGTCGAGAATCACAAAGGCGCCCTGAATATCACTCCCGCGCATGGGCGTGAGCACCGTCTTGTCGAGGTGCATACTCATCGAAGTGCCGAGGAGCATGATCTCATCCATCACAATTTTGAATCCATAGGCTTCGTGCACCAGCAGGACCGTTCCGCCCAAAGCGACAACGCCCACCGATGACCAATCGACCGAGCTAACTCGCCAAGCCAAAATCTCATCCCGAAACGAACGCCAAAGCGCCTGTAGGAAAAGAACGAAGGCAATCAGCACGAACCAAAAGCCGGCCTTGGAGACAAACACGATAGCCGCAGAGTCGGGAATCGCTACAAATCCGAGCACCAGCGCCAGTATCGCCGAAAGCAGAAACAGCCATAGCCGCCGGTCGCTAAAAAAAGGGGTCGAGAGTGGACTGATCATGCAAAAGATAACTTTGGGGGGATAAGGGAAAATAGAAAGCCCGTTGCGCGCCACTCCGAGGAAAGCGATCTTCGATCACCGAAGGAGCCGGCCCAGCCCAAGTTCCTCACGGCACTTGGGAGGCAAGGCACAAAAAAGCCGCCTGTGAAACAGGCGGCTTGAGAGTTACAAAACCTCTTCGGGATTAGGGCGAGTAGGTGATCGTGCGGGCGCCGGCGATACCAGCAACCGTGATCGTGACCGCCTGCGAGTAGGTGGCAGGATAGGTCTCGCTCGCGACGAGATTCAGGGCCTTCACGTAGTTGGTGGCGCCAACGAGGTTACCCTGGGAAACCGACGACACACCGTTCTCGAGGAAATACTGGTCAGCCGCAGCGGCGAGCTGGCGAGCATTGTTGAGGACGGCTTTGTCTTGCGAGGACTGACGGACCTTTTGGAAGGCCGGAATAGCCATGGCGGCCAAGAGGCCGATGATGACTACGACGATCATGATTTCGACGAGGGTGAAACCCTTGGATGAGTTATTTTTCATGTGCGTAACGAACTATCGATGTATGGATGATAAACGCTCAAATGCGAGCAGTGGAACTACTCAACCCGATGAGCTGCGCTGACTCAAGGTCAAAATCCTGTAAAGCCCGATCCAGCCTATCGTGGTAACCCTTATCGTATAAACACCTATAGACCTGGATTTCCGCTCTTACTGTCGCTTGCCGATGACCACCGGCACCGCCGGCCCGACGTTCACCTGAGTCTCTAGCGTGACCGTCTCTCCATCCGTCGAAAATTTCATCCGGTGGCGCGCCACAAACGGCGTGCGATACCGCACCACATCGAGGGTAAACGTATCCGCGGCCGTCCACGCGCCGCTTACCGCCACCGGCCCCGCCGAAGGGCCGCTGTCCAAATCGCCTTTCACCCACGCGCCACCCGCCACCTTCACCCGCTGCTCCGCGCCCCCCATCGTCGCGACAAACTCCGTCGCCTGCGGATCATCCGCCACCGTCGCAAGCACCACGCTCTCCACCTCCAGCGGATTCTTCGGAAACACATACCGCTTGCCCGCCACCGCGGCTGCCATCGCCGGCACCGCGCCCGCCACCGCCACCGGCGACTTCAACGCCAACGCCGCGAGCTTCGCGCGCAACGTCCCCTCCGCCGCCGCATCCGCCACCAGCGCCCCGCTCACTTTCGCCTGTAACGCCGGCAGCAATTTCGCCCACACGACATTCAACACACCCTGCAAATTCCGCGTCCCCGCCGTGATCGCCACCACCGCATCAAGGTCGGGCATGATGATGCAAAACTGCCCGTGCGCCCCGTCGCCCCGGATCACCCCGTAGCGGCAGCGCCAAAATTGAAACCCGTAGCCCTGCTCCCAATCGCTCTCCGGATTGCTCCCGTTCGACATCCACCGCGCCGTCGCGGTCTCCACCCACGCCGCCGGCACCA
>Ga0075163_10012985_pt1 | contig 10833 bp, 4 predicted proteins | sample JI1023141ADNA_FD_71478 | JGI IMG/M metagenome (GOLD analysis project Ga0075163, IMG submission 71478) | Wastewater effluent complex algal communities from Wisconsin, to seasonally profile nutrient transformation and Carbon sequestration -... | ecosystem: Engineered > WWTP > Effluent > Algae...
AGGCGCCATAGACGATTCCATCCGTGCCGCCGCCGACCGGTGTCCAGGCGCTGCCGGTCCAACGCACGATGCCGCCGTTCGCAGTCGTCGTGCCGGCATAGAGCTCGCCGTCGACGACGGCCAGCGACTCAACCCGATTCAATGTTCCGAGTTGCGCCCACGTGTTGCCATTCCAGTGCGCGATGCGACTCGATGACGCACCGTTCCCGTAGGTAAACAGCCCGCTGGCAATCAGCTCGCCCTGGTGGACCGCCAGATCCATGACCCAGCCACCCAAGCCGGCCCCGATCGACTGCCACTCGCTGCCATCCCATTGCGCCACATAACGGATCTGCTGCGAATCGAAAGTCCGGAAGTTGCCGCCGGCGATCAACTTGTCGTTGTAGACGACGAGCGCGGAAACCGGTTGATCGAAGCCGGGCCCGACCGCGGCCCAGTCACTGCCGGTCCAGCGCGCGACATACGAGAAGGCCGGATTACCCGACTGCAGGCTGCCGCTGGCGTACAGTTCTCCGTTGAGCACCGCGAGGGCTGAACATCCTTGCAGGCTCGGGCCGAAGCCGGCCCAGCGATGGCCATTCCAGCGTGCGATGCCGTTGATCGGCAGGCCACCCGCCATGTTGAACGAGCCACACACGACCAGTTCCTGATCGAGGGCAACCATCGCCGACACCGAGCCGTTGAGACCGCTGCCGAGCGCGGACCAGCTCACGCCATTCCAGCGTCCAATTCCGTTGACGGCCACTCCGCCCGCGGTGGTGAAAATCCCACCCGACGAGTTGTTGTCCGCACCCACATAGAGCGCCTCGCCGCTGCCATCGTCCCACGCCGCGAACGCACCGACGGTGCCACTGGGGCCGGACGGCTGGGAAAAGGTGGCATTCCAGTCGATGACGGTCCCGACCGGCGATGCCGATGTTCCGGGGGACACGCGCTCGGCACTGACGGCGGCGGAAAATACCGCCAGGCACAGCAGCACGCACAAGCGCGCCATACCGACACGGCTGCCAGCGAGCCTGCGGCAAGAGAGAGGGAGCATATGGGCGGACCTTGAGATCGACCGTTGCGAACGGCTTTGGTTGTCATGCTAGCCCAATACGGCCAACAATTTACAGTTGATAACTCGGCGCGCATCGGTGGGAGCGGGTTTACCCCGCGAGCCTTGCTCGGGATTGGCAGAAGCAAGAGCTCGCGGGGTAAACCCGCTCCCACAAGTCCGATGCGCGAACAAGCGCACCGACAGGGGCGACCGTGACTCCCACCGAACTGCCGCAAGTCACTGGTTTTCTGTGGGAGCGGATTCACTCCGCGAGCCCTTGCTCGGGATCGGAGGAAACAAGAGCTCGCGGGGTAAACCCGCTCCTACAAGTTCGATGCGTGAATCAGCGCACCGACAGGGGCGGCTGTGACTCCCGCAGGTCGCAACGGAACGACGGGAATCTGCGCCGGGCGACCTTCCCAGGCTGCGTCAGCGGCGGCAGCTATCCGCATCAGCCCTCGTGTCGCAGGGCCTGCATGGGATCGGCTCTTGCGGCGCGATGAGCGGGCCACCAGCTTGCCGCAACGGCGGTGGCGGCCATCAGCGCGATCACCCACATGAGGACCGGCAGTGGCGCGGTGCCGGTTTCCGGCAAATGACTGGCGAGCAGGTTCATCGCGATCAGGCCGAGCACCAGGCCGGCGCCGGTGGCGATGCCTGCGGTGAGGCAGGCATCGGCGAGGACCTTGCGCCGCAGCATCGCGCGTGAAGCGCCGAGCGCCAGGCGCACGCCGAACTCGCGCTGCCGCCGGCGCACCAGCAGATCGAACACGGCATAGGTGCCGGTGCCGGCCAGCAGCAGGGACAACCCGGCCAGTGCTGCGGTCAGCGTGGCGACCAGTCGGCGCCGGGCGGTCAGGCCGTCCAGGCGTTGCTCCATGGTGGCGGTGTCCCACAGAGCCAGTTCCGGTTGCACCTCGCGCAGCGTGGCGGCGACCGTCGGCGCGAGGCTCTGTGCCTCGATGCCGTTGCGCGCCTGCACGATGATCATGTTGTCGTTGTAAGCGGTCTGCAATGCGGAGAGATAGACCATCGGTTCGGCGTCGGCATCCAGTTCGCTGCTGGCAACATCGCCGACCACGCCAACGACGGTGGCGCCCGCGGCATTCTCGGGAAAGCCGATGCTGACGTTGATTTTCGATCCCAGCGCCGATCGGTTCGGAAAGTAGCGTGCGGCGGCACTGGCACTCAGCAGTGCCACCGCCGGCGCCTCGCTGCGATCGCGGGCATCGAGAAAGCGACCTTCGCGCAGGGGCACGCCGAGCGCGGCGAAGTAGTCGCCGGAGACCATGTTCAACTGCACCGGCCATTCGCGGTTGTCGACGCGCGGGACGGCTTCCAGAACGACGCTGTCGCAGCCGCCGCTGAGCGGCAGGCAGGCGGCGCTTGCCACGCGTTCGACGCCGGGAGCGGCGCCCAATGCAGCGGTCATTCGGGTCAGGAATCCGCCGACGCCATCGGCCGGCTGCAAGGCGTCGGGCATCGCGATCTGCGACGACAGCAGGCGTGCGGGATCAAAGCCGAGAGGCGCCTGCAGTGCGCGCCAGGCCGCGCTTGCGGCGTATCCGGCGCCGATCATCAGCATCGTGGCCAGCGCGAACTGGGTACCCGCCAGCCAGCGGCGGTTGCCGAGGCCGCGCGCCGGCGGGTTCGGGCGCAGCGCATGGGCGGCACTCAAACGCAGGGCTGCGCGCGCCGGACCGACGACTACGCAGAGCAGCACGATTGCGGCCAGCGCAGCGCCGAAGCCGAGGCTGGCGGCGCCGAGCTGGACGTCGGCCAGCCCGTATCCGGCGACCTGGACCAGATCGCCGAAGCGCGCGAACAGGGCCAGCCCGAGGCTGCTCAGCAACCACGCCAGCAGCAGTCCGCCGCCAAACAGCAGCAGCATCTCGGCCGTCACCAGTCGCAGCAGCGACGCGCGTCCGGCGCCCAGGCTGATGCGCACGCCAAACTCGCGGCGTCGCTGGTCCTGTCGCGCCAGCGCGAGCAGGATCAGGTTGACCGCGACGATCGCCAGCAACAGCGCGATGCCCCAACCGACGGCGCTCGCCGTTTGCCGCAGCACGGGATCGACACGCGTTGCCGTCCACGCCTGCGTCTGCACGCTGACCTCGGCGCGCGCGCCGCCCATCGGCATGTCGATGACATCGGCGATACGCGCCCCGGCTGCCGCAAGCCGCGCATCCAGGGCAGCGGCCGTTCCGGTGCCCGGCACGATCATCACCGCATGCCAGAAGCTGGTGGCACCCTTGAGTCGGTTGGCGAATGTGACACTCGGCGCCGCGCTCATCGGGATGAAGGCCGCAGATTGCTCCGAGATGCCCTGGAATCCCGCTGGCAACACGCCTGCGACCGCGAACGGCATGCCCTGCAGCGACACCTGGCGGCCGAGCACGCGGGGATCGGCGGCAAAGCGGTCGCGCCACAGGGCGTGGCTGAGCCAGATGCGCGTGTCGACGGTCGTCTCCGGCGCAGTTTGCAGATCGCCGCCGAGCGCCGGGACGACGCCCAAGGCGCTGAAGTAGCCCGGAGAAACGATCTCGGTGCGAATGCGCTCGGCGCCGCCGGCAGTCGCCAAGGTGAGCCACAGCGGATTGCGGGTCACGGCAATCGCGGCGTAGTCCGGTGCCAGCGCGTCGCGTAGTGCCGCATACGCCGGATATGACCAGTTGGTCAGGCGCTGCGTCTGCGCGCCGGCCTGCAGTTGAAGGTCGAGCAGGCGCACCTGTTCGGCTTTGGCGATCGAACTGGGGCGCAGCACCACCTGCCCGATCACGCTGTAGACCATGATCGCGGCCGCCAGACCCAACGCCAGACAACCGACTGCGACCAGGGTAGCGAGCGGCGCCGCGCGCAGGCGCAGCGCGGCAAGGCGTAGATCATTGAACATGTCCTGCTCCATTGCCGGTTCTCGCCGGACCTTTCTGTCTCGGCTGCACTATCCGTGCCAGTGCGTCAAACGCCGGCCAAGCGTGGGCTGCGCGATCAGAATGTGCCGCAACATGCGCGAAAACGCACGCCCGGTTGCTGGAAGCGGACGCATTCGCGGGTGGCACCGGTGCTGCGAACGCTGATCGCAAGGCCGCGCTGAACCGGTTGCCTGCAGCCAACCCGCGCCACCCGGTTATCGACGATCATCCAGCGGACGCTTAGAGGAGCAGGCATGGATCCGCATACCATCAAAACGGCAGGAATCGGCTGGGGGACTCTCTCGCTGATCAACGCCGGGTTGGCCCAATCCAAGGGCCGATCCGGTTTTGGCTGGTGGCTTGGATCGCTGTTGCTGGGACCGATCGCGACCTTCTTGATCGTGGTTCTGCCGCGCGCCGACAGCGCCCGCTGATCGGCGGCGCAGCGCCCGGCGACCGGCGATTCCGCAGCGTGGCCGCGCCTATTGCAGCAGCGGGCGTACGTGCTTGACCAGGATCTGATACTCGGCTTCGAGCATCGCTGCGTTGGGGTCGTGGCCGGTGTGGGGCAGCAGCACGAATTTCTTGCTTGGTGCGTTGATGCCGTCGAAGTAGCGTTGCGCGATTTCGGGCGTCGCCACCAGGTCCTCGGCGCCATGGATCAGGAACACCGGGAGCTTGAAATCCATGCCGAGGGCAGGCAGGTCGACTTTGGAAAACATGCCGTCACCCTTGTAGCCGACGAACTGCAGGAACGAGAAGTCCTCGCCGTCGGTGTAGTCCTTGAGCGCCTGCGCGCCCGTGTAGTCGGCCGATGCGACCCACCAGGAAGGTGGCGCCGCGGTCGCGACCTTGGCCTCGAAGGTGCGGGTGGCACGGCGCAAGATGCCGAAGTTGCGCGGCTGGGTCCACGGGGGCGGGCCGATTGCTTCCAGCGATGCGAGGGTCGTCGTGTCAGCGGCGCTGCGAGCCAATTCCAGCACCTTGGTGTAGCTCGCACTTTCGTTGTCGCGATAGCTGACCACCTGCGAGATTCCGACCCAGGCGTGAAACAGGTCCGGTCGCGACTTGACCATGTGCACACCCAGGATGGAGCCCCAGGATCCGCCCATCAGAACAATCTTCTCCTGGCCCAGATGGCGTGTCAGATATTCGGCAAGCTCGATGCCGTCGGCGCTCATGCGCTCGATCGTCAGCGTGGATTCCTCCGCGGGCGGATTGCGACCGTAGGTCCGCCCGGCCGCACGCTGATCCCATTGCACCATCGTGAAGTCTCTTTCCCACGCGCCATAGATCTCATCCGAGTAGGGCGTCATGGTGTTTCCCGGGCCACCATGCAGAAACAGGATCACCGGATTCGCGCAGCGCGCGCCATTGATCGTCACCCATTGTTCGATCTGGCCAATCGCCACAAAGGCCTCTTCATGGACCACCTGCTCCGCCGATGTGCAGAGCGCGTCGGCCGCCCACGCGGTTGAGCAGAACCCACAGGCCGCGAGCCATGGGGCCAGATGACGCAAATTGAAGATTCGGATGGGTCGCTCCACGTTCTGCAGGCCCCGGGCCGGGGCAACACGAGGCAATGTGCATGACCCCGGATGGCCGCACCAGTGTGAGAAGGCGGGTTGCTCCTCGCCGGGAAGTCAGCCCCAACGGGCATCAGGCGGGTCGCTTGGGGTCGGGTAGGCGCGGCACCGGCAGCGATGCTGCGGATTCCAGCGCTTGCCGTGGTCCGGATGTTCGCCGCGGGTGGCACAGCATTTGCGGACGCGTTGCTCCCCCCGCGGATTATCATCACTTTCCATTCACAGGCCGGAGCTCGCCATGCACGAACTTTATCCCGCGGGCCCGGCGCAGGTGCCGCAGGACCTGACGGTTCCGAACCCGGCGTACAAGCGTCACGCCTGGATTGCGATGGCGGCGTTGACCCTGTTCGTGCTGCTCTACGTGGCGCTCGCCGGCTGGTTCGCGTTCAAGGCCTACAGCCTGTTTGCCGGGGCCGTGAGCGGCGGCAAGAATGCGTTCCTCGGTGTGCTGTTCGGCTTGCCGGTGGCGTTCATTGCGATCTTTCTGTGCAAGGCACTGATCTTCCTTCGGCCCGGCGGCAAGATGGAGGATCTGGAAGTCACTGCGGCGCAGCAGCCCAAGCTGTTCGAATTCCTCAATCGTCTGGCCGATGAAGCGGGCGCGCCACGACCGCACCGGGTGTTTCTGTCACCGCGGGTGAACGCGGCGGTGTTCTACGATCTGACCATCCTGAACTTCCTGTTTCCGTCGAAGAAGAATCTGGAAATCGGTCTGGGACTGGTGAACGCGCTGACCCTGAGCGAGTTCAAGGCGGTCCTCGCGCACGAATTCGGGCATTTTGCGCAGCGTTCGATGGCGGTCGGGCGCTGGGTGTACATGGCGCAGCAGATCGCCGAGCACATTGTCTGGCGCCGCGATCAACTCGATCGCTTCCTGCAGGGGCTGTCGCGCTCCGATATCCGTGTCGCCTGGGTCGGCTGGATCCTGCGTCTGATCGTGTGGTCGATTCGTTCTTTGCTGGAAACCCTGTTCCAGGGCGTGATGCTGGCGCAGCGCGCACTCTCGCGCGAGATGGAATTCCAGGCCGATCTGGTCGCGGTGTCGTTGACCGGCAGCGATGCCTTGATCCATGCGTTGCATCAGGCGCAGACCGCCGACGATGCCTGGGATCGCACGCTGTCGTTCGCCAACGGCGAACTGGGGCAGGGGCGCAAAGTGGTCGACCTGTTTGCGTTGCAGAGCCGTGTGCTCGAGCGCATGCGCGAGATGCTCGGCGACCCCGAATACGCGCGCGTGCCGGCGGTGCCGAGTACGCGCCCGGAAGCGCACCGGGTATTTCGCGCCGAGCTGGCGCAGCCGCCGCGCATGTGGCTCACGCACCCGCACAATCACGAGCGCGAGGAAAACGCCAAGCGGGTGTACCTGCCGGCGCCGACCGACCCGCGCTCGGCCTGGGCGTTGTTCACCGACACGGCGGCGCTGCGCAGCCAGGTTTCACTCGGCATGGTGTCAGGCAATGAGACCGAGCCGGCGCCGATCGAGGACAGCCTCAAGCGTCTGGATGCCTGCTACGCCATCGAATCGTTGCAGACGCGTTATGTCGGCGTCTATCTCGGGCGCTCGGTGGTGCGTGCCGAAATGCAGGCACACGCGCTGTATGCCGATGGCTGCAGCGGCAGCGCGCAGTCGCTGGCCCAGTTGTACGCGCCGGCGGTGTCCGAACAGCTCGCGCAGTGGCGCAGTCTGGAGAAGGAAATCGGTTTGCTGGAACGGGTCGAGAGCGGCGAGTTCTCGGCGCAGGGCGGGGTGGTTCACCACCGTGAGCGCCAGTTGCCGCGCAAGCAGTTGCCCCAGCTGCTGACGGAGTTGCGCGCCGAGCTGATCGCCAGCGAGCAGCCAATCCTGGCCCACGATCGGGCTTGTCGTGGCGAGCACCTGGCTGCCGCGCGGCGCATCGGCAGCGGTTGGGCGGAGTATCTGCAAGGACTGCTGGCGACCCTGCATTATGCCGAGCACGCGCAGGCTGACCTGCGCGACGCCCAGCGTTTCCTGGCACGCGAGTACCAGGTGGTCACCGCCGACGGCAATGTCAGCAAGGGCGAGCGCAAGCGTCTGGTCAAGGGTTGCGCGGTGGTTTACACGCCCTTGCAGCAGATCTACGCCAACGTGGCGCTGGTGCAGCTCGATGACAGCCTGCTCGAGCGCTTGAAGATCGAGAGCTGGGCCGGCGCGTTCGAGGAATTCAAACTCGGTCCGGCAGACGAGAACAACCTGGGCAGCTGGCTTGACGTGATCGATGGCTGGATCAATGTCACTTGCCGATTGCTCGGCGCCTTGGGCGATCAGGCGCTGGAACAGCTGTTGGAGAGCGAGCGCCGGGTGGCGCAGAGCGTCATCGATGGCAGTACCCTGCCGCCGGCGCCGCCGGCTGCCCGCGTGGAAGCGGACTATGCGCGCCTGCTGCCGCGCGGCGAGCGCAAGTTGCAGCGCAAGCTGGGTTGGTGGGATCGCTTTCAGGTCGCCGATGGCTGGGTTCCTGCCGGCGCGCGCCTCGCCGTCGCAGGCGGCATCGTCGGCACCGTGATCGGCTACGGCGGCGCGCTCGGCAACGCGAGCCTGACCATCTACAACGGTCTGGCCACCCCGGTGCGCGTCATCGCCGGCACCCAATCGCGATTCATCGCCCCGTTCCAGACGGCCAGCCTGGAGATCCCGCTGGCGCCGCTTGCGATTCAGACGACCAGTGCCTCGGGCCAGGAAATCGAGCGCTTCGAAACCCCGGTCGACATCGCCTTCGCCGACTATGTGTACAACGTCGCCGCGGCTTCGCCTCTGATCGAATGGACCGCGACGTACGGCGGTGCGCAAGAAGTCCCGGAACGCAATCTTGGTGCTGTGCGCTTCAGTACCGTCAGTGCCGACGTGCTGTTCGCTGATCCGCCGGAGAGCATCAGCTCCAAGGGCGAGGGTGGTACGCGCAGTGTCGTCGTCGGCGTCAGCGACGGCGGACCATCAGCCGTGCAGGCGGTCAAGACCGATGCGGATGGCCTGCTCGCGGTGGCCTTGGCGCATGCGCGATGGGATGACACCGGCTCGCGGCATGCGGCCGAGTGGTTGGGCATCGCGGCTTCGACCCCGGCATTTCCCGCGGTGCTTCAGGCGCGCCTTGCCGCTGCGCCCGACGACGTGCTGCTGCGCCGCATGGCGCAGGATATCGCGGCGGATGGCGACAGCCAGGCGTGCACAAGCGATACCGCGGCAGCGGCAAGCGCTCCGGGCAAGCCGGATCTGGTCTACCTCGCCGCGCGCTGTCTGCCGACGGACGAGGCGCGCAACGCCGCGTTCCGCGCCGGCTACGCGCAGTTCCCCGAGCATGCATGGCTCGCCTATGCCGCCGGCTACGACCTGGCACAGATGCGCGAATGGGAGCCTGCGGCGGTCGCCCTGGAGACCGCGCGCAGCCAACTGGTGCCGCTCGCCGACCGCATCAGCCTGGACCTTGAACGCATCGAGCGCGTGCTCGGCCGTCGTCCCGATCCGGCGCGCACGCGCATGCTGTCGACCGGTTCGCCCAGGCTGGTCAGCTATCTGGAATACGAAGCGCTGCCGGGCTATCAGGCGCTGCAGAACGGCGAATTCGAAGCGGCGATGACGAGCGACGCCAGCCTGCGCGCGCGGATGCTGCGGCTGGTGGCGGCCTCAAGGGACGCGACGCCAGCGCAGATCAGCGAAGCGCTGGCGCTTGAACCGGACGCCGGTCTGGACTTTGGCACCATCGGTGCCGGCCTGGGCCTGGCCCTGCGCGAAGGCGTTGCGCCCGATGCGCTGCTTTCGGCGCTCGAAGAATCAAGCCCCGAGGAGGCGGCCATGCTGCGCGCCTTCATCCAGGACCTGCCAAGCGGCGATCGCGAGCGCCTCGAACGGCACGTGCGCGAAGCTGACCTGCAGGTCCGTGCCCAGGCCTACGTGCTGGCCTGCGTGGCCCTGGGCGCTGGCGCGCCCACAGGGTGGAAAGAGGATGCGCAGCGATTGCTGTTCGCCGATGAAAGGCCTTTGTTGTAGCGCCAGTCGAGCATTCGGACAGCGGCCAGGTTGGCCGCCGTTCGGGCAAGCTGACGTCCGGCATCCAGGGCAACCCGCGAGCGTTCGCGGGTGTTTGCCCGACAGCCTGCTGCCTCAGGGATCGCAGGGGGTCAGGCGCTGCAACTGGATCTCGCCCTGCTTGCCGGCGAATGCACCGGCCAGACCGCTGTCGTCGAACTGGTAGCTCAGGCGACCCCGGTCGCAGGCGTTGAACTGCATCCGGGCGTGGCCGACGGCGTGTGCATTGCGGGTCGCATTCTGGTCGAAGCGGCCACCGGTGATGCGGTAGATCGGCACGTCGACGCTACCATCGCGCGCCTGCGCCAGATCGCCCTGCAGCAGGAACCAGTGTTGGGTGGTGGGGTCGTCCGCGGCCGCGGCGGGGTCGTAGGTGAACCAGCCACCGAGCAGAAGCCCGGGATCGCTGCCGTCGGCGCTGGCGGGACGCACGTCGAACAGCATGCCCTGACCGGAGCTCGCCGGCTGGTACCAGGCGCCGCTCTGGTTGGCTGCGAAGCCGTTGGCGGCGGCTTGAGCGGGCGTCGCCGGTTCGATGCTGCCATCGGCGTTCTGGCAATCCACCGTCAGCGGCGCGAGGCGTTGCAGCCCGATCTCGCCATGGGCGCCGCCGAGCTCGGCCGTGTCGAAGGCATAGGCCAGAACGGCCTGCTGGCAGCTGTTCAAGCGCAGGCTGGCACTGCCCACGCGGACTGCGTTGGTGATCGGTGCACTCGCAAACTCGCCACCTTGATTGCGGTAGATGCCCAGTTCGATGCTGCCGTTGGTGCGCGTGGTCGAGCCGACCAGCGTGTACCAGCGCAGGCCCGCGGGCCCGAGCTCCAGGCTGTCGGCGAATCCGAACCACGCGGCGAGCAGGTTGCCGGTGCTCGGCGAATAGTCGATCAGCAAACCCTGACCATCGGTGGCCTCGTTGTACCAGGTACCGGCCAGCGCCTTCTGGTTGACGCGGGCGGGCGTCAGCGTGCTGGTCAGATCGACGCGGCTGACCTCGCTGCCGCCGCCGAATGCGCGCAGCGAACCATCGGCGCTGAGCACCAGCCGGTGCGCGACGCAGCCGCTGACCCGCGCGCACGGCATGGGGCGCTGACCGCCAAGCATGCCAGTGCTGATCGCGTAGACGCTGAGCACGGATTTGCCGGGTCGATCACGGTTGACCAGTACCAGGCCGCGCGCCGCGTCGATGCTGAGCGTGCGCACGCCGCGAAGGTCCACTGCGGGTGCGTCGAGCAGCCCGCGACTGTCGCCGACGCG
>Ga0075163_10012987_pt1 | contig 10832 bp, 6 predicted proteins | sample JI1023141ADNA_FD_71478 | JGI IMG/M metagenome (GOLD analysis project Ga0075163, IMG submission 71478) | Wastewater effluent complex algal communities from Wisconsin, to seasonally profile nutrient transformation and Carbon sequestration -... | ecosystem: Engineered > WWTP > Effluent > Algae...
GAGTCAGCGATCACCGGCGAATCGGCGCCCGTGATCCGCGAGAGCGGCGGGGACCGCTGTGCGGTGAGTGGCGGCACGCGCGTGCTCAGCGATCGCATCGTCGTGCGCATCACCATGGAGCGTGGCCAGGGTTTCCTCGATCGCATGATCGCGATGGTCGAAGGCGCGCGCCGCCAGAAGACGCCCAACGAAGTGGCGCTGACCGTTCTGCTTGCCGCGCTGACGCTGATCTTCCTGCTGGTGTGCGTCACGCTGCGGCCGTTTGGCCAATTTGCGGGTGCGGAGCTGTCGACGCCGGTGCTGATCGCCCTGCTCGTCTGTCTGATTCCGACCACGATCGGTGCCTTGCTCAGCGCGATCGGCATCAGCGGCATCGACCGCCTGATCCAGCGCAACGTGTTGGCGACCAGCGGCCGCGCCGTCGAGGCGGCGGGGGACGTCGACGTGCTGCTGCTGGACAAGACGGGCACCATCACGCTCGGCAACCGTGTCGCCACCGACTTCGTGCCGGCGCCTGGGGTCAGTCCGGAAGAACTCGCCAACGCGGCGCAACTGGCTTCGCTGGCCGACCAGACGCCGGAGGGGCGCAGCATCGTCGTGTTTGCGAAGAACCGGTTCCAACTGCGCGGTCGCGAGGTCGCCGAGCCACATGCCACGTTTGTGCCGTTCACGGCGGCGACGCGCATGAGCGGGGTGGACTTTGGTGATGGCAAGACCGCAGGGCGCCGCATTCGCAAGGGCGCCGCCGAGTCCATCGCCCGATTCGTGGCCGAACAGGGTGGCAGAGTCGACGCGGAAGTCACCGCGACTTGCGACCGCATCGCTCGTTCGGGAGGCACGCCCTTGGTCGTCGCCGATGGCGCGCGCGCGCTCGGTGTCGTGCAGCTGAAGGACGTCGTGAAAGGCGGCATTCAGCAGCGATTTGCGCATTTGCGGGCAGTCGGCATCCGCACCGTGATGATCACGGGCGACAATCCACTGACTGCCGCGGCGATCGCGGCTGAGGCTGGCGTCGATTCGTTCCTGGCTGAAGCTACGCCCGAGATGAAGCTGCAGCGGATCCGCGACGAACAGGCCGCGGGTCGGCTCGTGGCGATGACGGGCGATGGCACCAATGACGCCCCGGCGCTCGCGCAGGCCGATGTCGGCGTCGCGATGAACACCGGCACCCAGGCCGCGCGCGAGGCGGGCAACATGGTCGACCTCGACAGCAGCCCGACCAAACTGCTCGACATCGTCGAGATCGGCAAGCAGTTGATCATGACGCGCGGGGCGCTCACCACGTTCAGCATGGCCAACGATGTCGCGAAGTACTTCGCGATCCTGCCGGCGATGTTTGCAGGCATCTATGCCACCGCAGGCCGACCAGGGCCGCTGGCCTCGCTCGACGTGATGCGGCTGCATTCTCCACAGAGTGCGATCCTCAGCGCGGTGGTCTTCAACGCCTTGATCATCATCGCCCTGATTCCGTTGGCCCTGCGCGGTGTTGGCTACCGGCCGGCAAGCGCGGCCTCGGTGTTGCGCCGCAATCTGCTCGTCTACGGCATCGGCGGCGTAGTTGCGCCGTTTGTCGGCATCAAGCTGATCGACCTGCTGTTGGTTGCCCTGCATCTGGTCTGACCCACGACTTCCATGTCCACCTACCTGCTCTACCTGCTGCTCGGTCTTGTCGTGTTCGCCCTTCTCTTTTTGCTCAATGCCCGGCTGGAACGGGTCTGAGCCAGCGAGGTCATCTGCCATGGACGCAATCACCCTTATCGCACTCGTCGTCGGCGGCAGCGCGGCGCTGTCGTGGCCACTAGGCCGCTACATGCGCTGGGCCATGGACCCGATCACCATGAACAGGCCGGCGGCCAGAGTCGATCGCTGGTTCCGAGCGATTGGAGGTCGGGCGGCGCAGGCGGGTCAGGACTGGCAGCAGTACTGCGTTGCGCTGCTCGTCTTCAACGTCGTGATGTTCTCGCTCTCATTCGGCTTCATGGCACTGCAGGAATGGTTGCCACTGAATCCGGACGGTAAGACGGCGCTCGAAGGCAGCCTGGTCTTCAACACCGCGGCTTCGTTTACGACGAATACCAACCTGCAGCACTACTCGGGCGAAGTGTCGATGAGTCATCTGTCGCAGCTCTGCGCGCTGATGTGGCCGCAGTTCGTGGCGGCGGCCACGGGCATTGCTGCGCTCACGGCGATGGCGCGCGGGCTCGCGGGGCGGCCCACGTTGGGCAATTTCTACGTCGACCTGCAGAGGGCCACGTTCCTCGTGTTGTTGCCGATGGCGGTGGTCGTGGCCGTGCTGAACGTGTTGGGCGGCATGCCGATGACCCTTGCCGGCGCGGTGAAGGCGCTGACGCTGGAAGGTCCGGAACAGGTCATCGCCCGCGGGCCGGTGGCAGCGTTCGTGGCCATCAAGCAGCTCGGCACCAACGGCGGCGGCTTCTTTGGCTCCAACAGCACACACCCGTTCGAGAATCCGGGGTTCTTCACCAGCCTGGTTTCGACCGTGGCCATCGTGCTCATCCCGATGGCGTGCGTGTGGATGTTTGGCCGCGTCGTCGGTCGCGTGCGGCACGCGACCGTGTTGTTCGTGGTCATGATGGTGCTGCTGCTTGCCAAGGCGGGCGCCGCGTTTGCCGGCGAGAACGCGCCGACGCAGGCGTTTCTTGGTCTGCCGATCGCGATGGACGTCAGCAACCTCGAAGGCAAGGAGCTGCGCTTTGGTGCGGCAGCCGGACCACTGTGGGCGGTGCTGACGACGTGCACGAGCAATGGCTCGGTGAACTGCATGCACGACAGTTTGAATCCGCTCACCGGGCTCGCGCCGATGATCGGCATGTGGCTCAACGCCACGTTCGGCGGCGTTGGCGTCGGCATGATCAACATGTTCCTCTATGTCGTGCTGGCGGTATTCCTCGCCGGCATGATGGTGGGGCGCACGCCGGAGTACTTGAACCGCCGCGTCGAGATGCACGAGGTCAAACTCGCGGTGCTGGCGATGTTCACACACGCCCTGTTCATCCTCGGCGGCACCGCGCTGTTCGCTGCTTCGCCGTGGGGTGCTGGCACCCTCAACAACACGGGGGCGCATGGCTTCAGCGAGATGCTCTACGAGTTCAGCTCGGCGGCGGCCAACAACGGTTCTGGCTTCGAAGGGCTTGGCGACAATACCGTGCCTTGGAATGTCGCGACCGGCCTTGTGATGTTGTTGGCCCGCTACATCCCGATCCTGCTGCCGTTGGCGATCGCCGGGTCGCTCGCGAAGAAACGTGCGACCGCCCAGTCGGCCGGCACGCTGGGCGTCGAGTCGGTGACGTTCGGCGTGATGCTGTTGGCGACGATCCTGTTTCTTGGCGCGTTGACGTTCTTCCCCGCAGCGGCGCTCGGGCCAGTTGCCGAGCACCTGCAGTTCATGAAGTGAGCACCGGAGACCCTCATGGAATCGTTCGTCACCTGCGTTCGTCTCAGTGCCGTGACGCTGTTCGTCTGCGTCGGCGGCTACATCCTGCTGATTCTCGGGTTTGCGCAGCTGTTCTGCCCGGAATCGGCCAACGGTTCGCTCGTCGTGCGCAGCGACGGCGTGGTCGTCGGCAGTCGACTGTTGGCGCAGGGCTTCACGGCGCCGCGTTACTTCTGGCCGCGGCCATCGGCGGTCGGATGGAACGCGGCGGGTGCTGGCGGCAGCAACAAGTCGCCGACGAACCCAGATCTCACCGTGCGGGCCAAGGGAACCGTCGCCGCGTTTGGCGCAACACCCACCCAACCGTTGCCCGCGGAACTGGCGGCGGCGTCGGGCAGCGGTCTCGATCCACACCTCACCGAACGTGGAGCCCTCTATCAGGTGGCGCGCGTGGCGGCGGCGCGCGGGTTGCCGGAGGCCGAGATTCGGGAGCTCGTTCTGAGGTGCGCGTTCTCCCCCGGTGGTGGACTGACCCACAGCCGCCTCGTGAACGTGCTGGAAGTCAACCTCGCGCTCGACGGCGCGCGCTAGCCGCGCTACGCAGAACCTGGATCCGTATGGAATCTCGCGAACCCGAACGCCCTGACCCCGACCAGCTGCTGGCGCGGGTGCAGCTCGAAGACGAGAAGTTGCGTCGCGGCCGGCTCACAATCCACCTCGGCGCGTGTCCTGGCGTTGGCAAGACGTTCACGATGCTGGCCGCTGCGCGGCGGTTGTTGGCCCAGGGCAAGGATGTCGTGGTGGGCATCGTCGAGACGCATGGCCGTAGTGAGACCGATGCACTGCTGCGTGGACTCGAGATCCTGCCGCGGCGCACGGTCGAGTATCGCGGCACGACCCTGACGGAGTTCGATCTCGATGCGGCGCTGGCGCGCCATCCGGCGATCCTGCTCGTCGACGAGCTTGCCCACACCAATGCACCGGGCTCGCGGTTTGAGAAGCGTTGGCAGGATGTGCGCACCCTGCTCGATGCACAGATCGACGTGCACACGACGCTCAATGTGCAGCACGTGGAGAGCCTCAACGACGTGGTGGCTCGCATCACCGGCATCCAGGTTCGCGAGACCGTGCCCGATGCGGTGCTGGATGAAGCGGACGAGGTCGAAGTGGTCGACCTTGCGCCGGACACGCTGCTCGAGCGATTGCGCGCCGGCAAGGTCTATTTGCCTGAGGCCGCGCGTGCCGCCGCACAGTCGTTCTTCAAGCAGGGCAATCTCGCCGCGCTGCGCGAGCTCGCGCTGCGCAAGACCGCGCAGCTGGTCGACCAGCGACGTCGCGAGGATCGGCGGATCGGGGGCACGAGGCGCGTGCGCAGCACCAGCGAGCGCTTGTTGGTCTGCGTGGGGCCGAGTCCGTTTTCGGCGCGTCTCGTGCGAGCGGCGCATCGTATGGCGGCTGTGGTGCGCGGCGAGCTGTTTGCCGTTCACGTTGCGTCGCCGACCAGTCGCCGGCTCGGAGCGGCGGACCAGGAGCGTTTGCTGCAGAACCTGCGTATCGCCGAATCCCTCGGGGCGCGGGTTGCGTCAATCGAAGGTGTGGACGCCGCGCAGGCAATCGTCGCGTTCGCGACGAGCCACGACATCAGCCGCATCGTCGTCGGCAAGACCGGGCGGGGCCGGCTGCACGAACTGCTCTACGGATCGTTCACGATGGACGTGATCCGGCAGAGCCGCGACATCGACGTCTATGTGATTCACGGGGATGCCGAGGGGGACGGCGTGCCGCGGGCTGAGGTGGTGACTGCGCCCAATCAAGGGCAAGCGTGGCGAGGCGCCGTGAGCGGGCACCTGACCGCGGTCCTGTGCACCTTGGTGACGGTGGCAGTGGCCTGGCTGCTCTACGAACCGCCGGACCTGTCGACGGAAGCGTTGGTGTTGATCCTTGGCGTCGTTGTGGCCGCGCTGCTGTATGGGCGTTGGCCGGCCGTGGTGTCCGCGTTGCTGAGCGCCATGGCCTTCAACTTCCTGCTGGTCGAACCGCGGTTCTCGTTTGCGATTGGCGAACCTGCCTACCTGCTCGCGTTCGGCGTCATGCTCGTGGTCGGCTTGAGCCTGAGTTCGCTCGTGGCTGCGGTGCGCGAACGGGCCGATGCCGCGCGCGAGCGTGAGGCTGAGGTGACCGCCCTGCACTCGTTGGCGCGCGAACTCGTCGATGCGCAGACCGTCGAAGAGATCGGTCGCATCACGGCGGCCCACCTGCGCGACGTCGTGCGCGCCGACATCGCGGTGTTTGTCACTGCGCCGGGCGAGCCCATTGATGTCGCCGGGCTCGTCGCCGTTCATGGTGGCACGGACTGGCTTGGCCACAGCGAACTGGCGGTGGCGCAGTGGTGCAGGGATCACGGCGCGCCGGCGGGACTTGGCACCAACAACCTGCCCGGCACGAATGCACTGTTCTTGCCGTTGCGATCGCAGCGCGGCAAGGAGGGGGTTCTGGGGGTGCGGCCGCACGGTGACGCGGGGGCTCCTTCGGCCAAACAACGGCTGCTCATGGACACCTTCGCGGAGCAGGCGGCAGCGGCCTGCGAACGGCTCGGGCAAGCCGAGGAACGCCTGCGGGTCCGGCAGGAAGCGGCGACCGAACGGCTGCGCAGTACCCTGCTTGCTTCGGTGTCCCACGACCTGCGCACACCGTTGGCGACCATTACGGGTTCGGCGAGCAGCTTGCTCGACCGTGGCGCGCAGTTGGACGAAGCGACGCGCACCGAATTGTTGACGGGCATTGCTACCGAGGCCCAACGGCTCAACGAGCTCATCGCCAACCTCGTGTTTGCGACCCGGCTCGAAGCGGGCGAGATCGCGCTGCATCGCCAGTGGACGAGCCTCGAAGAGGTCATCGGCTCGGCGCTGCACCGCGCGCGCGACGCGTTGCATCACCATGTCGTGACCGTCGACGTTGCTCCGGCATTGCCGCTGCTGCAGGCGGATCCCGTGCTGCTCGAACAGGCCGTGTTCCTGCTCGCCGACAACGCGGCGCGGCACACGCCGGCTGGGACGCACGTGTTGGTACGCGCGTTCGTGCAGGGCGAGGAACTGTGTTTGGAGGTCCTCGACGACGGGCCCGGCATCCCCGCGGACGGGCGAGCGCGCATCTTCCAGCGCTTTGAGCGGGGCAAGCACAGCAGCGGCATGGGGCTTGGCCTTGCCATCTGTGCGGCAATCCTGAAGTCGCACGGTGGCGTGGCTACGCTGCTGCCAGCGATGGGCCACGGGGCAGGATTCCAGCTGCGTCTGCCGCTGCCTACGAAGCCGCCGCCACAACCGCCCGACGAAGGCCTCCTCGACGACCATGGCTGAGCTCCCAACCGATGGCAACGGCGCCCGTGTGCTGCTCGTCGAGGACGAAGCGCCGATTCGCCGGTTCTTGCAGTCGACCCTCGCATCGCGCGGCTACGTCGTTGTCGAAGCGCGCACGCTCGCGGAGGCGCGGCTCAGTGTCACGGCGCGCCCGCCGGAAGTGCTGTTGCTGGACCTTGGCCTGCCCGATGGCTGTGGCATCGACCTCGTGCGCGAGGTCCGCGGTTGGTCGCCGCTGCCGATCGTCGTGCTGTCGGCGCGCGGTCAGGAACAGGACAAGGTGGCGGCGCTCGACGCGGGGGCTGACGACTATCTGACCAAACCGTTCGGCGTTCCGGAGCTGCTGGCGCGGTTGCGGGTGGCGCTGCGTCATGCCGCGCGTGGTGAAACTGGCGACGTGCGGTCCGCCTGGTCCTGGCGCGACGAACGTGATCAGGCGCTGAGGCTCGACGCGGCCCTGCATCGATGTTGGCGCCGGGTGGCTGGCAACGAAACCGAAGTGCGACTCACTCCGACGGAGTTTCGCCTGTTGCATTGCCTTGCGCGTCACCATGGCAAGGTGCTCACTCATACCCACCTGCTGCGCGAGGTGTGGGGGCCACAGCACGATGGCGATGTGGCCTATCTGCGCGTCTACATGGGGCAGTTGCGGCAGAAGCTCGAGCCAGAACCCGCGCGGCCGCGTTGGTTGTTGACCGAGCCCGGCGTCGGGTATCGCATGGAGGTTGCCGAGGATGGCTGAGCCGTGGGGCCCTTCCGGGGCCTTTTCGCCGCGGCCGCCATTCAGCGCGGCAGCGCCGGCGTTCGCCAGCGACTCACCGCCAGCGTGACGAGCAGGAGCGTCGCGCAGCCCAAAGCTGCCTGCCGCGGTGCTGTGATCACCGTGCCGATCGCAAACCACGACACGACGCCGAGGAACAGGATCGGCACCCAAGGCCAGCCCCAGCACGGCACCGCCGCAGCCCCTTCGCGCCAGCGTTGCCGCATGAGCCCAAACACCGTGGCTGCCGCGGACAGGCTCAAGGTCCAGCCGATGTAGCTCATGAGTTCCTGCAGGCTCGCGACCCACAAGAACACGAGCGCCAGCGCGACCTGCAGCGCGATCGAGCGCCGCGGCGGTTCTCCAGCGATGCTCGCGAACGCGCGCGGCAGGACGCCGTCTTCGGCCATGCGCGCGTAGACGCGCGGTCCGACCATCGTCATGCCGGTGATCGAGGTCAACAGGGCGAGGACCACCGTCGCGGTGACCAGCATCTCGCCAGAGCGACCCAGCAACGCCACTGCAGCGATCGCGGCGACTTCGGGTTTGCCGACGAGTTCGGCCACGGGCACCGCCCAGAGGAACACGGCGTTGAGCAGCAGGTAGAGCGTGGTCACGATCAGTGTGCCGAGCAGCATCGCGCGCGGCACCGAGCGCCGCGGATCGTGCACTTCGGCGGCGACGTAGGTCGAAGCGTTCCAGCCCGAGTAGGCGAGCGCGATCCACGGCATCGATACGGCAAGGCCGCGCCACGGGGTTGCCGTGACCGGTGCATCGGCGGTTGCCGGCTGGCCAAACAACCGCACCGCGCAGATCAGGAACACGGCCGCGAGCGCCAGTTTGACCAGCACGATGGCGTCTTGCAGCCTGGCACCACCGACCGTGCTGCGACCATGCAACAGCGCGCAGAGCACGATGGTCACCGTGCCGGCCCACGGCATGGTTGGTGGGGCAACGCCGAGCAGGCGGCTGCCGTAGATCTCGATCGTCTGCGCAGCCATTGCGATCGGTGCGCTGAAACCCGCCAGCATCGACACGAGGCCCGCTGCCGTGCCGGCCGCCGGATGCACCGTGCGGCGCAGGAACTCGTATTCGCCGCCCGAGTGCGGGAAACGCAGCGCCAAGGCGCCATAGCTGAGCGCCCCGCACATCGCGAGTCCGCCGCCGAGCAACCACGCCAGCATCACGAGCCAGCGACTGCCGAGGTCCTGCAGGGCAAAGCCCGAGGTCGTAAACACCCCGACCCCGACCATGTTGGCGATCACCAAGAACGTCGCGCTGCGCAGCGAAAGGTGCCGGCCGTTCGTCACTGCTTGCGGAACCGCATCAGGTAGTTCTCGCGCAGGAACGGCGTCGCTTCGACGCGCACGAGTTCGAAGCCGGCAGCTTCGACTTCTTGTTGCACGACTTCGCGTCCGGCGCGCACGTGCTCAAGGATCCACGGGCGGCTCACGCCGGGCTCGCGGTGGAAATCGACGATCGCGAGCTCGCCACCCGGCCGCAACGCGCTGTGGATCGAAGCCAGCGTCGCACTGGGGTATTCGAAGTGGTGGTAGGTGTCGCAGACAAACACGACGTCGACGCTGGCGGCGGGCAACTCGGTGCTGCGTTCGGTGCACAACACCGCTTCGAGTTGTGGCAACGACAGCTGCCTCGACAGGTCGCGCAGGTGCTCGACAAACTTCGGCGCGATATCGACGCCGTAGACCTTGCCCGTCGGGCCGACCTTGGTGGCGAACATCTTCGTGAACAGGCCCGTGCCGGCGCCGACGTCGGCGACCGCGGACCCTTCGCGCAGTCCCACCAGCCCGGCGATGCGGGCCCGCTGGGCGAAGATCTCGCGACTCTCCCCTTCGAAGGTCCCTTCGTACTTGGCGACATCGAGCGCCGGGTCGAGGAAGGCCTTGTTGATGCCGGGCTTGACGCTGGTTTCCGCAGTGGCAACCGAGGTGTCAGGGGTCCGGCAGGCGACCAGGGTGGCACAAACGATGACGAGGAGCCGGTGGCGCAGCATCCAAGGGATCGTCGGCGATCGGGGTGCCCGGCGCAACATTGCGTCGCGCGGCGAGCCACTACAGCGTGGCTTCGGCGACAATGAAGTTCGCGCGAAGGAGCCCATGGCAGCCCGGTTACAGGATCCGCGCTACTCCGTGGCCATCTACGACCGATAGCGGATGTGGAGAACAGGATTCATGTCGAAGCCCATTGCTGCGGTTCGTGCTGGTGTCCGCTTCCCGCTCGGCGCCAAGCTGGCGTTGCTCGCGGGTCTGTCCCTGGTTGCTGCCATCACGGTCGGCATTGCCGGCGCCATGGGGGCTGGCGCCATGCACGAGCAGATCCTCGATGTCGCGCGCTGCCAACTGCCAGCAACGCGTCATATGGGCCTGATCGACATGTACCACGACGGCCTCATGGGCTGCGCCTATAGCGCCATTGTGCAGGCCGACAGCACGGACGCGGCGCACAAAGAGGCCGTGGTTGCGGAAGCAGCGTCGTTCCGGGCCAACTTTGCATCCCACCTGCAGGCCCTCGAACAGCTGCCGCTCTACCCTGCCACAAAAGCGGCGGTCGCGGCGGCGCGCCCCAAGATCGAAAACTACGCGCGACTCGGCGACGAACTCGTGAAGACCGCGATCCAACAAGGCAGCCAACCGGCGAAGGCCTTGATGCAGGGTTTCCAGGCCGCCTTCGACGAGTTGGAGACTGCCAACGAAGCGCTCGGCGAGGCCATCGAGCATGATGCCAATTCCGCCAGCGAAGCGGCCATCGGGCTCGCCTCCACGACGCAGATGTCGATCCTCGCACTGTCGCTTGGCGGCACCGCGTTCGCGCTGGTGGGTTCTTGGTGGATCGGTCGACGGCTCGTGCGCCGCGTACAAGCACTCGTCGGCCTCGCCGGCCAGATCGCGGCGGGCGATTTCACGGCGACCACGAACGGCAGTGGCGGTGACGAAGTTGGCGACCTGAGCCTGGCCATGTCGGGCATGGCGCAGTCGCTGCGCGCCACGATCGGTCACGTGAAGCAGAGTTCTGACAGTGGCCTTTCCACCGCCACCAAGGTGGCCGCCGCCAGCCGTTCGATGGCGGCGCGCGCCAGTCAACAGGCGTCCGGCCTTCAGGAGATCACGGCTTCGATGCGCGAGATCGGCGCGGCGATCGGCAAGAACAAGCAGTTCCTCGCGGAAGTGAACGAACTGGCCCGCAAGTCGAGCCAGAGCACTGCGGATGGCCGGCAGGAGATGAACGGGCTCGCCACCGCGATGACGGATATCACCAACGCCAGCACCGAAGTGGGCAAGGTGATCAAGGTGATCGACGACAT
>Ga0075163_10012989_pt1 | contig 10831 bp, 9 predicted proteins | sample JI1023141ADNA_FD_71478 | JGI IMG/M metagenome (GOLD analysis project Ga0075163, IMG submission 71478) | Wastewater effluent complex algal communities from Wisconsin, to seasonally profile nutrient transformation and Carbon sequestration -... | ecosystem: Engineered > WWTP > Effluent > Algae...
GCAAAAACTGGTTTGATTATGGTTACCAAATTGCGATGTCGGGCAAACGATTGAATAGTGATACCTACCTAAATGATTGCCGTAAAGTCGAAGCTGAAATTCAAGAATCGCAGCTGGACCTTGGTTTTAAATCCGGTATGTCTAATTATTGCAAACCAGAAATCGTATATGCCAGCGGCAAGAAAGGTCAGTTTTTCAATTCTGAATTCTGCGATCCTGGCCAAGTTAAATTGTTAACGGCGAAGCACACCGAAGGTGTCCAAGCATTCTGTGAACCATCGAGCGGTTTTAATTTTGGTTCTGGCGGAGGAACTTATAACCAAATTTGCCCAAAAGAAAAAGAAGAAGCCTTTATGAAGGAATACCGCAAAGGGCGAAAAAAATATTTAACCGCATCGATCAGCGAAAATCAAAATCGTATTCAGAAAATTAACTCTGACATTAACCTATCTAGTTTGCGAAAATCTAATTTAGAAGGTGAGCTGAAAGTTGTCGAAGCCATTCAACTGGTTCGCCCGACTCCAGCCAATGCTAACCAAACTGATCCGACGGAAGATAAAAAACGAGATCTAAAATCAAAAATCAACCAGTCCGACAATGAAATCAGAAGTTTTAACAACAACAAGTCACGTCTTCAGGAATCCATTTACTCGATGGAAAAAGAAATTTTAACTCTGGACTAAGTAAATTCAGACTAAAGAAACCAGAATATCAACGCGGCAACCAAGGTTGGCATCAAGGCTCCGACAAATAGTTTTGATGCTTTGATACCATCCTCTCCAAAACTAGAATTTAATATTCCATAGCCCGCTGGGTTTGGCGCATTCGCAATCACAGTTAATCCACCGCCGACAACGGCACCGGCAACTAATACATACTTTGATTCATCAGCCAGGTGACTGACTAACGTTCCTAAATATGTAATGGCCGCATTATCTGTCACGGCTGTCAGCGCTATGGCACTGGTGTACAAGAATGCCGAGCTTAGTCGACTTATAATTGGCTCTAACCACCAACTCTGCAAGCCCCCCAGAACAACTAATCCCGCTAGGAAAAATCCAACCAGACCCGATTCTTTCATTTTCAATTTATGCTGGTGCTTTCTTGTGAACTGCGCAAAAACAATAAAAGCTAAAAACAATCCAATAAAAACTATCGGTAGCTTATGCCACAAAACGATGACACCGACAAAAATCAAAGACATTAACTGTACCCATAACGGCGAAGCCTGGGACGATGAGCTCACGATTTTGAACGACAATATAGATTTTTTATTTTGCAGAAAACAAATTAAAGTGGATACAAAACACGCAAGAGCCGCCTTCCATCCAAAGTGAGTGAGCATAAACGACATATCCCAGCCCCACTTTTCTGTTACCATTAACACCGGCGGAGCCGCATACGGAGTCAAAGTCCCACCAATTGAAATATTCACAAATAACAACCCAAGAATCGCGTATCTAAATTTTTCTGAAATTTCGTTCTTTTCAAGTAGCGCATTTAAAACCAATGTCGCGATAATGGTCATAGCCGCTGGCTCTGTAATAAAACTTCCCAATAACGGAGCGATTGCAAACGCTGTAAAGAAAAAAATAATCTGGGGTTTTAATATCGGCAATTTTATGACAACTGAAATCAAACGGTTAACAAAATCTCGAACAGGCTTTGAAGAACAAACCACCATGATTACAAACACAAATAAAGGCTCGTTGTACGATCGCGTCGTTACATAGTCGGAAGCAGCCGCATAACCACCTATAAGAACATAGGCAAGCGTGAAAATGATGGCCCAAAAACCAAAAACCACTTCGACTTCACTCATCAGATGAAAAAATGTAGCAGCCGCAGATCCTTTTGGATATCGAGCCGACAATCGATGAAAAATAGAAACCGAGAATGTATGCAGAATAGAAATTGCAAAAAAGAATGTAGCCAAATATTGAATTTTATTGTCAGACATGTCTGGACGCTAACAGATTAAAGAAAAATAGGAAATCCGAAATTACATTTAAGAATGTTTTTTCTCATGGGCCTCGATCATGATCTGAATTTTTTCGATAAACAAATCGAAATCAAAAGGTTTATCCATATAGTCAACCCCACCCTGTCGTTTGTTTTCCATTATTTGCGCGTGGTTACCATTCCCACTGATACATATAAATGGTGTACGGATTCCTTTCGTGCGCAAACTCCGCAAAAGTTCATCGCCTTTCATATTTGGCATTTGAACATCTGACACAATTAAATCGTAGTGATTCGAGGTAATAATGTCGAAGGCTTCTTTACCATCACTGCACGTATCCACTCTTTCAAAAACAGACTCAAGACCCATCTTCATAGTCTCTAGTAAGTCGATTTCATCATCCACAAGTATGCAAGAATTATACTTTTTCATAGAACCTCGTTCTTCATACTTTCGACATAAAGCGCCTTCTTCTATAAACAAAATATAGCTAAATTTGATCATTTTGATACGCAACTATGGGCCTTTTTAACCACATTTTAGTGTGTGATTCTATGTTATATCTGGACAATGCGTCCATTTGATCCGACGATTTGAAATATGCCATATCAAATAGCAGATACTTCTCAAGGTAGAGTTTCATATCGAAAAATCGGCCACGGGAAACGAAAAATTTTATTCTTTCACGGTTTTCCCGGATCGAGTCGACAAATCGATATTTTCAATTCTGAGCTTCAGTCTCAAGACCTTGAAGTGCTCTGTTTTGATCGACCGGGCTATCATCACACACAAATTAAAACTGCAGACTCATTGAATACTACTGTAAAAATTGCGATGGAATTAGTTTCGACTCTATCTTGGACCAAGTTTGAAGTGGTCACAGTCAGTGGCGGAACACCGTTTGGCATTGCACTCGCTTTACAGAACCCTGAATCGGTCAGCGCTATTCGAGTGATTTCGGGATTGGGTGATTTAAGCCGGCCTACAGTTCGAAAAAACTTTCCGACACTGTCTTTTTACGGTCTAAAAGTTTTACCTGTTATTCCAACACGATTAATTAGAAATGCCCTTCAAATTAATCCAGGCAAACGAAATCCTGTAATAGATTTCTTTCTGCCACCTTCAAAAGCAGATTTAGAACTTGCGAATACCAAAGATGTCCGAGATTCATTAAATCAAAGTTTAAGTGAAGCCCTTGAGCAGGGTTTCTTAGGCCCCAAACAAGACTCACCTGTACTTCTCGCGAATTGGTCTGCAGGAGCCGCCGGATTGAAAGCCCCCATCCATTTTTGGCATGGAGATTTGGACAACGTAATTTCAAATAAAGTTTCAGAATCCATGGCGCCATTATTTCCCAATGGAAAAATGACTTTAGTTAAAAACCACGGCCACCTTAGCCTTCCGATTACTTTGATCGGACAGATACTGAAGTTTGATTTTTCAAGCCAGTCATAATGCGATCAAAGAATTTTCTAAATTCTGTGCCTTTAGGAATAAGTTGATCTATTCGTTTCTGGGCTAGCTCTATTTTCAAGGAATTTGCATCAAGCCAAAGATCTTCATAGATATGTTGAGTCGCCCCTACAGCTAATGAAGGAAACGCACCGTCCTCGACTTCACCAAAACCGACGATCAATAATCGTCCAAACAATTCTTTCATTCCCCGATTGTAGGCGCTTTCATTATCTTTACCCTGTAGCCCAGTTAATTTTTTCAAGTCACGAGTCGACAATGGCGAATCACTTTCAAGCTCGCTCAGCAACGCCTTGGCTTGCAAAGACAGTTTAAACGTAATACCACCCGTATTTTTAAAAAGGGCTAACATCGCAACAAACAAATCACGCGAGAAAAAAGTCGCACGGCCACCCAGCCATTTTGAATAGACAACGTCTTTATTTGTAGAAAGCTCTTTCATCAACTGCCACATTTTAAAAACTTTCTGATCGCCGTTATCATCCCATTCCCACTTTAGTTTTGTGCGAGGATAAAACTCAGACCAGATTGAATTGGGTGTTGGTTTGTTATTCACTGGGAAAACCAGCAACGCCCCATTTGCATTAACGGCTTTTATCGCCGCAGAAATTTTACTCACTGTACTAACCTTTTACTTTGCAATCATTTCAATTATACCCGACCGAACGAACATGACCCCAATGGCCGCCATCAACAACGAGAACACTTTATTAAAGGCATCGCTAGCGTCGTCACCCAACCAACGTAGAATGATATTTGCGCGCAAGAATAAAACCAAAACGATCAGTAAATTCAGCACTAGGCTGGCAACAATCGTCAACATTCCGAACTGATCGGACCCAACCATTAAAGTCGTCAGAGCCGCCGGGCCCATCATCAATGGAATCGCAATCGGCACCAAGCCCACCTTAGTCGGTGTAGGTGCGCCTTGATGACTTGCTGTTACCAATAAATCACGAATGGCAAAAATCAAAAGCAGTAAACCACCGGCAACTTTAAAATCGCTTTCGGTGATTCCTAAAAATTCAAAAATCTTTCGGCCTGCCACAATGAAAACTATCCCGATAACCAATGCCGAAATAGTAGCGCGGTAAATTAAATTTTTTCTATCTTTTTCCGATAGCGATTTTGTCAATCCAACCAAAAATGGCAGTGCACCGACCACATCAATAGCAACAAACAATGAAATAAATGATTTTAAAAATGCGTCCATAAAATAAATTTATCATTCTCATACGCGGCGGTCATTATCAATTTTAAAGCAGAGATTCGCGCAAGTACACTAAATCGTTGATTTCGCTTTCACTAAACAGAGCTTTTTTCCGAAGGACCACATTCACCGGTTCCATTCGTCTTGGCAGACGCGGCAGTAAATCGGTCAGCAAACTTTTGAATTTATGATCGGCATCTAATTTATAATGTGCGCAGAACTGGCGATACCAGTTACTTCCAAATTGTACATGATCCAATTCTTCATTGGAAATCACATTCATAATTTCTACTGTTTTATTGGGAGGAATCGCACGAAAGCGTTCAATCAAACTTTGCCCGGCATCCAATCCACTACCCTCAAGATAACGATGAACGATAAAAATGCGATCAATTAAACTATCTGAGGCATCGACCGCATTCCACAAAACAAGATGTATCGGCCAGTGACCCCAGTCATATCCAAGCTCACGCAATCCATCGACACACATTTTTAAATGGCGCCCTTCTGACAACGTTAGATCGGCCAATTGCTGTCGAAATGTTTTATCCGCTTCGGGGTATTCGCAAAGGGTTCTGAGCGCTAGTTCCATTGCTTGAAGTTCAATATTTGCCATGTCATGTAATAGACGAGCTTGACCCTCTACAAAGCTTAATCCCTTTTTGCCGGGATGACGGCCGCGCTCTAAAATCGGAATATCGCGTTCAGGAGTTTTAGGAATAGCAAACACGTCCCCTAGCAAAGCACGATGAACTTGATTCTCTAAAGAACTCAATTTTTCGTCGATCGCGGCAGTTAGGAAAACGTTTCGATTCATGATCCAAGGTATACAAACGGCGGCAATCTATCGTCAATAGCGAATATGAAAGTTTCTTACGATTCAAAAAATTATTTCAATTTTGGATACATTTCTTCAGGATAAGGTAAAACTTTGTACTGCGACAATTCCGTCAACTCCATATTTAGCTGGAGAACTAATGAGGACCGCACCACCGCGATATTTTTGCCACAACTTTGGAAATTTTGTTGGAAGTCCCGCAATCCACCCACTGATCCAAGAAGGAAAGTTCATACCCAAGTTATAAAAGGACTTCCACTGCGGGCTTGAATCTAAATCAGAATTTGAAAAATCGCGTAGCTTTTGAGTAATATCTATTTCATTTAATGCTTTGCCAATTGCTTTCGCTATAAATATCGATTTCGGCACTGAACATAACTGTGCGATTAAAATTTATTTCGGACTCAACTAGAGATTTATTTAACGAGTATAGTTTGTTGCAAGCTTCGATGCTAAAATTTAACGTTTTAAATATTCTATCCCTAAATGAACAGGTTGTCACTTTCGAACAATAACCACTGGACTCACCTAATCGATAAATCCTTTGGTGATGTAATGCGAGCAATTAAATGACTGGAAACATCAAAGCTATCGAATTCTTGTTGAATGGACTGAGCCGACAGGCAGTAACTGAACAGATTAAATTAGCTAAAGAAAGAATTTGCAACGCACTTTAAATATAAATTTGTTGGTCTATTCGGGTGAAAGTATTCTGACAACACCTTCATTAATGGTATTTGAATCAACTGACCTTGCTCCTCCGATACAGATTTGCTTTGTAAAACAATTAGTAACTGTATTGGGAATATGAGTTTTAGTGCTATCAATAGATACGTAATCGTCAATAATAGTCCAAGAAGTTCCGCCATTGGAACTTTTCCTTGTGATCCAATGACTGTAGTTCGTTGCATCTTTGGCCTGTGAAATGGTAAAAATATTTCCAAGGGAATCTAACATAACATCTATGGTATCAGTATCTTTAGTGCTAAGCAGTTGATAGTTATCAATATCAACCCACGTCGTTCCATTATCTGTGCTTTTTCTTAAAATACCATGTTTAATATTTGACGAATCAACGGAATTTCCTGCCACATAAATTTCATTACTGGAATTAATATAAATTTTATTAGCTTTGGCAGCTTTGTTATTAACAAGTTGATAACTGTTGATGTTGCTCCATGTGCTGCCGCTGTCAGTACTTTTTCTGACAATCCAAAAGGCATTTGGGCCATTCATGGCTTGACCAACTACAAACACATGGTTGGATGAGTTCACGGCAATATCAGTTGAAACACTTAACATTCCTCCAGGCATAATATAGTCATCAACAGTAGTCCAAGAGCTTCCGTTGTTGGTACTTTTTCTTGTTACCCAGTGTTGATTAAAGGAACCGTCAACGGTATTTCCAGTGACATAAATAATACCGGTACTGTCAAAGGAAATGCCTTTGGCAACAGATGCTGTGTTAACATAAGGGGCCCAGTTATCAATAACTGTCCATGTTGAACCACCATCGGAACTTTTCCGAACTGTCCATTGGCCTTCATAGTTCGAAGCTACTGCTTTACCAACAACAAAGAGGTTGCCATTATTTAAAAGTATTTTATATGCCTTAGCTTCACGATAGGGATCTATTTGATAAGTGTCTATGGTTGTCCAGGTGTTACCTTGATCAAGACTTTTCTTTACGATCCATCTGGAATAAAGTGCACCTTCGTAGCCTGCTGAATATAAAATCCCATTTGCCGTATCATAGGCTAAAGAGTTAATATTATTTTCACCTTTTTTCGCATAACTAAAATCATCAATCAAGCTCCAGCTAGAGCCACCATTGGTACTTTTACGAACAACCCAATGATCATAATCACCATTGGTGGCAGTTCCAACTCCGAGGGTGAACAGATTGCCGCTAGAGTCTGAAGATAAAGCTCTTCCTTCATTTTTTCCTAAACTTACTGGCGGAGACATTTGATAGTTATCAACAGTAGTCCAGGTGGAGCCTTGGTCAGAGCTTTTTCGTACTAACCAATGTTTTTTGTTTGTGCTGTCACTGCCGTATCCAATTATATAAATATTAAAAAAAGAATCCATAGCAATATGATTAACCAAAGTATCATAGCCTGCAGCAAATTGAAAGTTGTCTACCGTCGTCCAAGTCCCACCGCGATCAGTACTTTTTCTTACGAACCAAGTGAATTTGTTGGTGGCATCATAACCATATCCAGTTGAATATAAATGATCATTATTATCGCGGACCGTCCCTTTACCAATGGAACCCTTTGTTGCCACATTTTCATAATCAACTATTGTTGTCCAGGTGGAACCACCATCAGAACTTTTCCTAATAAGCATTTTTCCAACAATAGAAGCATTAAACCCATATCCTGTGACGTAAAAATTGTTTAACCCATCTGCAGTAAAGGAAAAAGGTACCGTAGCAATACCAGGTGGGTATTGGAATGTATCTATCGTAGTCCAAGTGATTCCAGAATCTGTTGATTTTCTAACAATCCAAAATGTTGCATTAGATCCATCACCAACTACATAAATATTTCCCATAGAATCAACGCCTATGTCATTGGCAGCGCTGGCTGTAGAAAGATATCGATAGTCATCAGCTGTGGTCCATGTAACGCCATTGTTAGTGCTTTTTCTAACTATCCAATGCTGAGAGTCTGAACTATCTAAAGCACCGCCAACGGCATAAACAGTTCCATTTGGTGCAATAAAAACTTTGATAGCTCCGGCATACTTATTTGTCGCTAATTGATAGTCATCGATAACAGCCCATGTACTTCCTCCATCTGAACTTTTTCTAATAATCCAGTGTGTGAAAGAGGTCGCATCTGTTGAAACTCCTGCTGTGTATAGATTGTTTGAACTATCAACAGCAATACTTAGTGGATTATTAGTTGAGGCAGGTTGATAAAGTGCTGATCGGAAGATATCTTTATTTTCAAAGGCTCTGATTTTTACTTGTGCCGAGGCTAATTGGTTAATGCTATCATAAGCAGTTATATTTTCTATTTGAGGCAAAATATTGAGTGGCGCCGTGTAAGCGCTACTGCTTGTATTTAAGTATCCGCTTTGACTTGGACTATAGGTATAAGATGTTTCACCACCAGATAAAGTTAGATTAACGGATTCACCGGTAATGATTGTAAAAAGAGGTTGAAGAAAAGAAAATAATGTAGAGGCAATCCAGCCATTACCAAAAAGTTCTGGGCTAATATTTCCACTTTTATCAACGGCTCTCACTTTTGGAAAATAAGTATGTCCTTTAGTTAGACTTAGCCCAGTTTGAGTGTGTGAATTAAGGTTGCTAATTTTAGTCCACGGCAAAATGTCATCCCCACCTGAGGAGCTGCCAAGAGCAATTTCATAATAATCAAGTCCGCTTAAAGAATCCGTAGCTTCCGGCCATGAAAAGTTTGGAGTAGATGTTAAGGACCCAAAGCTAATACCGTCTTCAACTACACCGGCTAAAACAGGTGGTGCAATATCATTTAAAACAACCTGTTTGCTTTGTTCATTTAATTCAGAAATGTTTAAAGAAAGGGTACATGAAGTTAATAAAATAAGGCTAAAAAAGCTCAATGTGAACGAGAGCCAACAAGAAATTACGTGAGGTTTTTGGCGGCTATTTTGAGACATACTTTTAGATCGGATTTTGTAAGAAATGTCTAAAGTATATTCAACTTCTAAGAGATAAAAAGTGTTCTTATCTTGTTTTGATACATTTTGAGCTGGCAAAGTCTTTATAGTTCAGCTTTTGCTGTGATTTTCAAGATCCATAGCTGTGGAGTGCTGTGAAAGTTTCTATGGCAAAGCTTTAAAGAAATCCCAAATAACATCATTAGCATAGAGGGCTTTAGAGCCGTCTTCGCCACCCCGAACTTTTTTGCCGCCCGGCCAAGAATGAGCCCCGTCTTCGGTTACACACAGCTGTATATGCTTTCCACCTTGGCATTTTGAGTATAGCTCGCAGTAGGCTCCCTTTTTATCAATTGTTTTAACAGCGACTCCTTCGCACTTATCGATGCTGGTCCACTTTTGAATGGTACTAGGAACCGAGGTAAAGTTAGTCACCTTGGAATCATCACGAAATGTTTTTCCAGCGCCGCCGTAAAATAAAACATGATCGTCATTTTTAGCATGAATATGCAACACAGACATTGGCGCTGGGGATGAACACGAAATAGTATTATCGGTTCCGGCAACAGCGGCGATGCCTCGAAACAAGGAACCAGCATCACACGCTAGCCGATACGCCATCATGGCTCCATTGGACATCCCGATAGCATAAACGCGCCTGGCATCGACGTTCATTTGTCCCGAGACTTTTTTCAAGACCTCTTTGATAAATCCGATATCGTCGATCTTTTCATCACGCGCCCAAGCACAACAGTTACCCGCGTTCCAAGTCGCTAGTCGACCCGATTTAAATTTGCTATATCCGTTGGGGTACACGACAATGAAACCATCTTTGTCTGATTTTGTATTCAATTTATAATACTCATCAGATGATTGAATCGTCATATCACCGCCGCCGCCATGCATGGAAACTATCAGTGGAGTGGGAACCTTTGAATTGTACAACTGTGGCACATGAACTCGGTAATAGCGGTCAATGTTTCCATGTGAAAATGTAAATGTATAGTCGCCCGATTTTTCAATTTTATCAGAAACATTAGGGCTAGCTTCTGGCGCTGGCTCGGCTTCTAGTTTATTTACAATGCGCTGCTTGATCCGTTCTCTGAAAAAACCACTGGCACAGCTTGGTTGAGTTGAAAAAAATAAAATCGATAAACCTAATAAGGCTATTCGCATGTTCATACTAGCTCCCCTATCCGTTGGCAAAAATTTTCAAATACAATTCGCGTATTTGCATCTGTAAATGTTCCCGTCGAATCAACTTTTGATCGCGCACCTTTAAGCAGCAGTACATGACTAGAGTTAATTTTAAAATCCATGGTCTTAATAATCTCGATGAGCTGATCCCGAGTATGCTCGCCCTGCGCGGTTCCGATGACAACAAAAACCGGTTTATTCATTGTGCCTTCATGAAACAACCACTCGAGCGCATTTTTTAAAATGCCGGGCAAACCGTGTGCGTATTCTGGCGTAGCAATAAAAATAGCATCGACGGTTGAACCCAAATTACGAAATTCTAATACTACTTTTGGAGTTTGCGGCGAGTATTGGTTATCAGGATCAAAATAAGGCAAGTCGGCCAAATTAAAATCGACCCAAATATCGTGGGGTCGGACACCCTTTGCCGCTTTTAAAAGATAACCATTCGTTGAATTGGATCTAAGGCTTCCACACAAACTCAAAATCTTCATTT
>Ga0075163_10012990_pt1 | contig 10830 bp, 8 predicted proteins | sample JI1023141ADNA_FD_71478 | JGI IMG/M metagenome (GOLD analysis project Ga0075163, IMG submission 71478) | Wastewater effluent complex algal communities from Wisconsin, to seasonally profile nutrient transformation and Carbon sequestration -... | ecosystem: Engineered > WWTP > Effluent > Algae...
GTGGCGGATTTTTCCGGGGCGACGCTGACCGTGGCATCGCCGCGCATCGGCTCGATGCCCCAGACGACTTCCGCCACGTCGCCGATGGAGATAGGGCGGTCGTTGATCTTCTTGATGACGGTGCGGGCGATGTCGTCCAGCTCCACAGTCATCGCGAGATTGCGCACCATGATTTCAGTGGGACCGGTGTTGATGAAGCCGCCTGTGGTGGTGTTCGCCGCCTCAGTAGCGGCTTGTTCCAATTCATCAAAGGTCACGCCAGTGGCCTGCATTTTGTAAGGGTCAGGCTGAATCTCGATGCGCTTCACGCCGCCGCCCATGTTGAGGATTTCAGCGATGCCGGAGATGCTTTGCAGGCGGCGTTTCACCGTCCAATCTGCCAGCGAACGCACCTCACGCGGAGGCAGATAGCCAGCCTCGCCTTCCTTGATCGTTGAGCGCACGCCGACGAGCAAAATCTCGCCCATGAGGGATGCGACCGGTGTCATGAAGGGCTGCACGCCCTCGGGCAACTGCTCACGCACGCCTTGCAGGCGCTCCTGCACGAGCATACGCGCCTTGTAGATGTCCATGTCCCAGCCGAACTCGGCATAGACAAGGGAGAGCGCCACGTCTGAGTTCGAGCGCAGGCGGGTGAGGCCAGCCACGCCCATGAGGGCGCTTTCGATGGGCTGGGTGACACGCATTTCGACTTCCTCTGGCGCGAGGCCGGGAGATTCCGTCAAGATGATGACGGTGGGCTTGGTGAGGTCTGGCAGCACCTCCACAGGCAGCTCGGTGGCCGTCTTCAAGCCCATCACCATGAGGATGAGCGCGGTGCCGATGATGAGCGCCCGGCTGGCGAGCGCCCAATGGATCATTTTGTTCAGCATGGCTTACGCAGCCTCCTTTTCAGCGGGTTTCGGGGCGGGGGCTTCGTCCGCGTCAGGACGGCTTTTCTTGGTGAAGATAGAAAGCAGCAAGAGCACGAACAAGACACCGCAGCCATACTTCCACAGCGGGCTGGCACCTTCTTCCTCGCCGTGTCCATGACCGTCGCCGCCGCCCTTTTTGGCAGCTTCCATCTCGGCTTTCTTCTCCGGTGTCAGCTCTCCACCATCAGCAGCGTGTTCATGGCCGTGAGCGGCATCCAGCGCCTCTTTGAGAGAGACACTGCTGGCTCCGGCGAAGGAGAGTGAGTAAGCACCGCGAGTCACAACCTCATCCGCTGGCAACAAGCCGTTGGTGATTTCGACAAAGCGGTCATTGATTTCACCCACGGTGACAGCCGTTTTCACAAAGGCATTCGCCAGATCGAAGTCCTTCACATAGACAAAACGGTTCCCGCCTTCGCCCTGCAAAGCAGCACGCGGCACGCTGACCACGTTGCTGCGCTTGCTCATGACGATGCTGAACTCCGCACGCATGTCGGCGCGGAGCTGCCCGCCGGTGTTGGGCAGGCGGAAGATGGCGTCGATGGTGCCACTGGCCTTGTCTGCGCTGGTGCCGAAACGCAGCAACTCGCCGTTGAACTTTTCATTCGGCAGCGCCGCGACTTTGATGTGCGCCACCGTGCCCGTTTTCATGCGTCCGGCCTGATGCTCCGGCACGCGGGCCACGGCATAGACTTCACTCAGGTCGGTGATTTCCAGCATGGCCTTTTCAGGATCAATGGGATCGCCGAGGCGTGCATCCACATGGGTGACGAGGCCGCTGAGCGGTGCCTTGAGCGAGATGACTGGCGGCGGATCGCCGGGCTGGCGGCTCTCCACTTTCGCCACTTCGTCGCCCACTTTCACCGTGTCGCCGGGTGTGAGTTTCAGCTCGATGATGCGGCCTGGAATGCGGCTGCTGACGGCGGCCACCTTGCTGGGGATGGCCTCGATGCGCCCCAGCGAGAAGATGGTGGCCTCGAAGTCGGTTTCCTCCACCTCGACGGTTTCGATGCGGAGGTTTTTCACGCCGGTTTCATCCAGCACGACGGTGCTTGCGGCGCGTTTGGCGGCATCGCCATCTGCCGCATAAAGCATCGGCGTGGTGTAAATCAGCGTGAGAAAAAGAATATTGAGTTTCATGGGGTTCAAAAAGTGGTGGGTTATTTGCCAGAGCGGGCGGGTGGGGCAGCGCGAGTGGGTTTGAATGGATTGACATCCGGAATGGCGACAGGCTGCGGCGCGGGCGCGGCGCGCGTGGCGGCCTCGTAACGGATGCGCGCAAGGTGATAGTCGCGCGTGGCATCGAGCACCGCTGCTTCGAGCTGGAGACGCTGATCTCGTGCGCGCAGCACGGTGAAGAGATCGGCCTGGCCGGTTTCGTAGGCTTTCTCCAGCTTGGCGGTTTGTTCGACGACGAGCGGCAGCAGCTTGTCCTTCGTCTCGGCGGCGAGCGCGGCATTGGCTTTCATTTCATCGAGCGCGGCCTGCGCCTCGTTGGTTATTAGCGAGCCGAGTGCTTTTGTTTCCAGCTTCGCACGCTCGGCGCTGGCGGTTTTCTCCGCGATCTCGCCTTCGTTTTTATTCCAAAGCGGCAGCGGGATGGAAATGCGGAAGCCAAGGAAACCCGTGCGTCCGAGACCATCCGGCGCGTCCTCCATGCGCTCGCCTTCCAGCACCGCGCCGACGGAGAGATCCTCCCATTTTTTCGAGCGTGCGAGGTCGATGCCGGTGAGCGATGCATCTTCCTTCAACCGCGCGAGCTGGTAGTCAGCGCGCTGCTCCCAGCTTCTCATCGCAGCCATGCTCTTCATGGCGGGGAGCGTGCCGGTGATTGAGAGGGCGCTATCTGATGAGAGGCCGAGCTTGGGTTTCAGCTCACCGATAAAACTGACGCGCTCCGTCTCCAGCTTCCGGCTTTCCAACAGCAGGCGTTGCGCGTCCACCTGCGCCTGCGCGGCATCCAGCGCTGAGAGTTCGCCGACTGCGGCCCGTCCTTTGGCGAAGTCCGCGAGCTTCGTCGCCAGCTCCGTCTGCTGCTTCCGCAATGCGCGCTGCTGTTCGATGGAGAGCAGCTTCACGGCAAGCGACTGCGCCTCGGCGATGATCTTGCGCTCTGTGTCGCGCACCTCCAACTCCGCCGCAGTGACGAGCTGGGCGCTCAGTTGTTTCTCCAGCCGCAGTCGTGCGGTGATGGGAAACTTTTGATCGAGCGCCAAACCAATGGCTCCCTCACCGAAACGCGGATCGTGCTTCAAATCGAATCCCGCCTCCGGATTCGCGAGCCGTCCCGCGCCGAGCAATCGCCCTCGTGCCTCATCAATGCCGAGCCGCGCGGCGGTGAGATCGGGGTTTTGGCGTTGCACACGCGGCGCGATGTCGGAAAGCGACAACGTGAGAGCTGATGCTGACGAGGCGGCAGCAAGCAGCAAGGGAGTAAGGAGGAAGGATGATCTAAGCATGGAAGGGGTAGTGGTTTGAGGTTCGGGACATGGACACAGCCATGCCCCAAGCAGAGCAGCGAATTGTCAATCGCACCGGGCCATCATCATGGATGGCGGCGCGCGACCTGCCTCAAACCAGCATCACCATGCAACGAGCCACCTGCACAGCGGCAGGCGGACTCTCACCCCCGGTGTCCAGGGGCATCCTCATCATTTCATTCTGCGAGAGCGCCTGGATCAGCACCCATTCATGGAGAGGAATCTCTGCGATCAGCACGGCGACAAAAGCCGGAATGGAAACCGCTGCAAGACCCGGCGCGCGAGCATTCATCTCCACACCCAAAGGCGTGTGATGTTCGGTTTCACCTTGTTCGCTGCAATCTTTTTTCGAATCGGTGCCACAAGAGACAAAGTCAGCCTTATCGGCTCCCGCCACACGATGGCAATGCTCTGCCACCGTCTCTACTACCGCGCCCTGATGCTCGCATTCAAAACCGCGTTGCATCCCAAACACCTGCGCACATCCCACCGTAAGAACGGCGAGAATGGAGAGAGTGTGTTTGGAGAACAGCGGCATGACGGCGGCAAAGATGGGGCACAGATGAATTTGTTCAACGGAAATCTCGGAAGCTCATGCGTTCACATGGCGGCGAGGTGTTCCCGGTTTTTGTTTTGCCCTGTCGGACATTCCGGCTTACTTCCCGCATGGCCAAAGCACGCACATCGGAGGTCCACCGCGTCACGCACGATGGCCTTCACCGATTCTTGATAAGGGTCCATGCTCCGGAAAACGGCGCAGACACCCCGGCTGCTAGAATCCCAGAAGTCCTTCTTCTACCACACTCGTGATGTGCTCCAGACGGCTCACTCGGGCTTCCGCGACATCTCGGCAAGTGCACGAGCAACGGCCTCGCCGCTGAGGCGAAGGGACGTCGCGCCTTCGGCGGCGGTAAGCTCGGACAAGCCTTCGAGGCCGCTGGCTTTCTTCAGTGTGGTCTCGACCTCAAAGCGTTCCGCTATCTCTCCGATGGCCTCCTGCACACGGCGTGTTCTGGCGATGGCTTCCAGACGTTCGGCGGCTTCTTCAATGCTGGTCTTCGTGCTCATGAGGGTTCGGATTCATGGTGCGGCAGAATGATCTTTGCTCGCCTTTTTTCGTGAGAGTTCAGGCAATGATGAGGTGCCTCGCAAGTCCGAGCGCCTCGCGAAAAGAGGGGATGGGAAGGGAGTTTGTTTCAGTCATGATGGGGTCGTTGTGAGTGTGCGGCGCTTCTTGGGTGAGGCGGGGTGAGGACGGAGTGGCGGTGTTCAGTGCCGCCCGCTATTGGCGGACATCGCTTCGAGGAAGTGCGCGCCGTCCTCGGGGTTCATCACGCGGCTGATCTCCAGATGATGAGCATCGTTCTCCCCGGGCTTGCCTGACTCCCGCCTGATGAAGGGGATTCCGTAGCGATGAAACCTGAGTTCGATCTGCCGGATGCGGTCGGCCTGCTCGCCGGTGAGGTGGTAGGAGATGGTCCACTCCATCAGGGTGTTGTACACCTTTGAGTATTGTTCCATCATTCCCGAAACCGTGAAATAGGCGGCCACCAAGAGCGCGAATGTGCTGATGGCGATAACCAGCGGCAATCTTGGTTTTGCCACCGAACTTGCGGACTTGGCGGCCGGATTGTGCTTGGATTGCGGCTTCTTGTGAACTTTGGCTTTCATGGCGCGCGGCATTCACAGTCTGGCTCAATGCGCGTGACCGGCGTGTCCATGCAACCCCTGCCAGCCTTGCCAGAACATGAATGCGGAGAGCAGCACGAGAAGGACGCATGAGATGTAGGGTGCGCGGCGCATCCACTCGCCAAAGCCGCTGTAGCGCCGTTGCGCCGACTGCACGCTCCACGCGGCGATGACGCCGACGATCACCATCGTCAATGCGAGGCCAAAACTGAACGCGGCGACGAGGGCAAAGCCGAGTGTGGCGCGCTTGATCTGCAAGCAGACGAGCAAGATCGTAAATGCGGCGGGGCAGGGCATGAGGCCGCCTGTGATGCCGAAGAGTACGATCTGCGGCGTGGTCACGGTCCGGTTGGCGAAGCGTCTCGCAATGTCCTGGGCATGGGCGCGCTCATGGGCATCCTGATATTCGACGCCGTCGTCCTCGGGTTCCTCGACGGCGACGGGCGCGTGGCTGTGGCCGTGATGCGCCTCCGTGAAGCGAAGGCGATAGGTGTGCGCGTGATCGCTGTGACCGAGGCTCACCGTGGCGAGGAACTCGTGCGGCTCGGGCAGCTCGCTGGTGGCCTCCCAAAAGGTGTCTTTGGCTTCAAAGGCAAACTTTTGCGTGCTGCCATCAAGGCGGGCGGTCTCGATGCCGAGCTGCGTGCCTTTGGGCAGTGGCACGGATTCACCGGAGGCTTTGCACGGGTAGATGCGGAAGTGCGGCGGCACGCCAGACTCAATGATGCAGACCTCCAGCCAGCCATGCCCTGTGTCGAGCAACATGCCGCCGTGTTCGCCCTGCCGTGCCGCGCGTGGAGATGCGTCTGCACTACTGGCGGAAGCCAGCAGCGGGCTTGCGACCACCGTGCCCGCCGCCATTCCAGCGGGCAGGATGAGACCCCCATGTGAGACGGATTCACCCGCCTTCAAGATGAGGGATGGGGGCGCGGACTGGTGGGAGTGCGCTGCTTTTTGCCACTGGCCAGGTTCTTCGTCCACGCCGGGTGCCGGTGTTCCGAGGACATCCATTTCACGGAGTTCTCGCGGCGATACTGGCAGGGACAAGGGTGCAGCATGATCGTGAGTGTGACCATGATCGTGACCGTCGCGGTGATCATGGGCGTGGGCCTCAGCGCTCTCGCGCCGCGTGCGCAGGAACATCCAGAGAGCGAGGCCGAAGATCATCACCGCAGAGATGATGTGGAAGTAAGGCTCGGTGTGCTCCGCGTTCCACTGGCCACCATAGTTAAGCGCCAAGGCCGCCAGCACCCAGATCAGCAGTGAGTGAGAAATGGCCGCCGAGAGCCCAAGCAGAATGGCCTGCCAGACGGTTCCCCGGATGGCGATGATGAAGGCCGCCATCATCGTCTTCGAGTGCCCCGGCTCCAGCCCATGCAGACCACCGAGGAGAATGGCGACGGGAATGTAGAGCCACACATGGGCGCTGCCGCTTTGGATCATTTGAGTGATGTCAGTCATGGGATTATGCGGGTGAGGTTTGGTGAATGAAATCGAGTTAAACGCACTTCACGGAAGAGACGCATTGGTTTTCACAAAGTGGAAATAGCGGAACCGCTGCTCGGTGTCCCAAGGTGTGTGGTGTGTCTCATCGACCTGTTCCACAAGCCTGAAGCCGCCACGCAGCTCCGCCGCGATGGCAGGCGCATCGTAGCGCACCACTTCGAGTCCGCTGCATTTCTCGGGACCATCGAGCGCGAAGGTGGCGATGATGGCATGACCACCGGGGAGCAGCGTGCGGGTCATCGCATCGACATAGCTCCGTCTGTCTGAATGGTCCGTGAGGAAGTGGAACACCGCGCGGTCATGCCAGATGCCGAACTGATGCGAAGAGGCAAAGCGGGTGATGTCGGCTTCGATCCACTCGATCTTGGCGGCGTTTGCGCCCATTCGCCCCCTCGCGTGCGCCAGTGCCGCGCCAGAGATGTCCAAGACCGCGAGATTGGAGTATCCGGCCTCCAGCAGATGTTCCGCCAGTGCGGAGGCTCCGCCGCCGACATCGATGACCCCGGTGCTGGGGGACACTCCCGATGCCTGGATGAGCCTCAACGAAGTCTCGGGGCTGCGTTGATACCAACTGACATCGTCAGGTGCCTTGGTCTCATAGATCTCGTTCCAGTGTTCTTTGCTTTTCATCGCGGGCTGGTGGTTGCAGGGGTTATGCGCGTTTGATCATCTCATGCGGCTTCCGGTTCCAAGTCGTGACGGCGATGGAACATGCGGTAAAGACCCGGCAGCACGAGAAGGGTGAGCGCGGTGGAGGAGAGGATGCCGCCGATGACCACGGTGGCCAGCGGGCGCTGCACCTCCGCTCCGGTGCCGACGGCGATGGCCATCGGCACGAAACCGAGTGCGGCGACGAGCGCGGTCATGAGCACGGGACGCAGGCGGGTGAGCGATCCTTGGAAGATGGCGTCGTCGAGCGGCACGCCTTCCTTGCGCATGTTGTTGATGAACGAGATCATCACCACGCCGTTGAGCACCGCGACGCCCGAGAGGGCGATGAAGCCGACGCCCGCTGAAATGGAAAGCGGGATGTCGCGCAACCACAGGCTGACCACTCCGCCGGTGAGGGCGAGCGGCACGCCGGAGAAGACGAGCAGCGCGTCCTTGGCATTGCCGAAGGTCATGAACAGCAGCATGAAGATGAGCAGCAGCGAGACTGGCACGACGATCTGCAAGCGCTTGGTGGCGGAGAGCAATTGCTCGAACTGGCCGCCCCAGGTGATCCAATAGCCAGCGGGGGTTTCGAGTTCCTTCATGCGCTCCTGCGCTTCGGCGACAAAGGAGCCGAGGTCGCGTCCGCGCACGTTGGCAGTGACGACGACGCGGCGCTTGCCATTCTCGCGGCTGATCTGGTTTGGGCCGGGCGCGATGTTGAACTCGGCCAGCTCGCCCAGCGGCACAAAGGCGGGCATCGCGTGATCGTCGAGGCGCACGGTCTTGAATGGCGAAGTGCTGGCTTGCGTCTGCGGAATCTCGACCGGGATGCGTTTGAGCGCGTTGAGGTTGGAGCGCAGGTTCTCGGGCAGACGCACGAGCAAGGGGTGGCGTCGGTCGCCCTCGAAGACTTCGCCCGCTTCCTTGCCGCCAATGGCGATCTCGATGACTTCCTGCACATCGGCGACGTTGAGGCCGAAGCGCGCCATCGCCTTGTGGTTCATCTCGATGGTGAGCAACGGCAGGCCGGTGATCTGCTCGATTCCGAGGTCTTGCGCGCCGGGGATGGAGCCGAGAATCTTGCCCGCGCGTTTGCCAGCGGCGGCGAGTTCTTCGAGGTCATCGCCGAAGATTTTCACGGCCACGTCACTGCGCACACCGGCGATGAGTTCGTTGAAGCGCATCTGGATCGGTTGCAGGAACTCGAACTTGGTGCCGGGAATCTCGGCTTCCATTTTCGCCGACATCGCGTTGACCAGCTCGGTTTTGTCGCGTTTGGGATTGGGCCACTGCGAGCGAGGCTTGATCATGACAAAACCGTCGGCCACGCTGGGCGGCATGGGATCGGTGGCGACTTCGGCGGTGCCGATCTTGGCGAAGGTTTCCTTCACCTCGGGGAACTCCTCGAACTTCCGCTGCACGGTGTTCTGCATGTCAATGGCTTGCGTGAGGCTGGTGCCGGGGATGCGCAGTGAATGAACGGCGAGGTCGCCCTCATCGAGGTTCGGGATGAACTCGCTGCCCATGCGCGAGGCGAGTAGCAGACTCAACACGACAAGAATCGCCGCGCCGGTGGCGACGAGTCCGCGGCTGGCGATGGCACCGCGCAGCAGCGGTTTGTAAATCCATTTGGCGAGGCGCATGAGAATGTTTTCTTTCTCCGAAACCTTGCCGCTCATGAAGATAGCGACCGCCGCTGGAACAAAGGTCACGGAGAAAATCATCGCGCCGGTGAGCGCGAGCAGCACCGTCCAGGCCATCGGGTGGAACATTTTCCCTTCCACGCCGGTGAGGCTGAGGATGGGCAGATAGACAACCATGATGATGAAGGTGCCGAAGATGCTCGGCGTGACCACTTCCTTGGTTGCCTTGAAGACGATGTCGAAGCGCTCGTGGCGCGTGAGCCGCCGCTGGTGATGATGCTGGCCCTCGGCGAGACAGCGGATGCAGTTCTCCACGATGATGACCGCGCCATCGACGATGATGCCGAAGTCGAGCGCGCCGAGGCTCATGAGATTGCCGCTGATTTTGCCGCCAACCATGCCGCTGATGGTGAAGAGCATGGATAGCGGAATGATGAGCGTGGTGAGCAGCGCGGCGCGGACGTTGCCGAGCAGCAGGAAGAGGATGACGATGACGAGCACGGCGCCTTCAAAGAGGTTCTTCTTCACTGTCTCGATGGTGGCATTCACCAGATCGGTGCGGTCATAGACGGTGTGCGCCACGACGCCTTTGGGCAGCGTTTTGTTCACCTCGGCGATGCGTTTGGCGACACCCTGGGAAACGGTGCGGCTATTCTCCCCCACCAGCATGAAGACCGTGCCGAGCACGGTTTCCTTGCCGCCAGCAGTGGCCGCGCCCGTGCGCAGCTCGGTGCCGATGCCGACCTCGGCGACGTCGTGGATGTGAATCGGCACGCCTTCAAAGGTGCCGACGGTGATGTTGCGGATGTCCTCCAAGTCCAGCACCTGGCCTGGTGCGCGGATGAGATACTGCTCGCCGTTGCGCTCGATGTATCCGGCTCCGACGTTGGAGTTGTTGCTCGCCAGCGCGGCCATGATGGCGCGGAAGCTCAGGTTGTAGGCGATGAGCTTCTCAGGGCGCGGCGCGACGTGATATTGCTTTTCATAGCCGCCGATGGTGTTGACCTCGACCACGCCGGGCACGGTGCGGAGCTGCGGCTTGATCACCCAGTCCTGTAACGTGCGCAGTTCCATCGGTGTGTAAGGCTCACCCTTCTCGGTCTTGGCTCCTTCCTCGGCCTTCACGGTGAACATGAAGATTTCGCCAAGGCCGGTGGTGATCGGCCCCATCGAAGGCTCGATGCCGGGCGGCAGTTTGCTTTTGACTTCCTGGATGCGCTCGTTGATGAGCTGGCGCGCGAAGTAGATGTCGGTGCCGTCTTTGAATACGGCGGTCACTTGCGACAGGCCGTAACGCGAAACCGAGCGCGTGTAGTCGAGCGCGGGCAGTCCGCCAAGTGCTGTCTCCACCGAGAACGTGATGCGTTGCTCGGCTTCGAGCGGCGAGTAGCCGGGCGCTTCCGTGTTGATCTGCACCTGGACGTTGGTGATGTCCGGCACGGCATCGATGGGCAGCCGGTTGTAATTGTAAGCGCCGAGGACGCCGATGCCGATGGCAGCGAGCAGCACCATCCAGCGATGGGTGATGGAAAATTTGATCAGGCTTTGAAGCATGGTGTGTCTCCTCGTTTAATGGTCATGGGTTGCGCCGGACTTCATCACATCGGCCTTCACCACGAAGCTGTTCTCGGTGGCGTATTTGGTTCCCGCTTTCAGGCCGGAGATGACTTCAACGAGGTCGCCGTCGCGGCGGCCAAGCTCCAGAATGGCGATCTCAAACGTGGTGCCGTCATTCATGAACACGACAGTCCAGTCGCGGAAGGTCTGCAATGCGCTGTCCTTCACGACGACGGGCGCTTCCGTTTCCTCCACCACCACTTGTGCGGTGACAAACAAGCCCGGCTGCCATTTCATCTCGGGATTCGGCATCTCCGCGCGCGCCATCATGCTCTGCGTGTTCTCCGCGCCGATGGGCGAGAGGTAGGTGATGACGGCCTCGCCGCG
>Ga0075163_10012991_pt1 | contig 10830 bp, 9 predicted proteins | sample JI1023141ADNA_FD_71478 | JGI IMG/M metagenome (GOLD analysis project Ga0075163, IMG submission 71478) | Wastewater effluent complex algal communities from Wisconsin, to seasonally profile nutrient transformation and Carbon sequestration -... | ecosystem: Engineered > WWTP > Effluent > Algae...
GAGGACAAGGACGGCTTCGAGGACACCGACGGCTGCCCCGACGACGACAACGACAAGGACGAGATCAAGGACGCCGACGACAAGTGCCGCGATCAGGCCGAAGACAAAGACGGTGATCGCGACGACGACGGCTGCCCCGATGTTGACGACGACAACGACGGGGTCGGCAACGACCTCGACAAGTGCCTCGACAAGGCCGAAGACAAAGACGGCTTCCAGGACGAAGACGGCTGCCCCGACGACGACAACGACGCCGATGGCGTGCTCGACACCACCGACGCCTGCCCCCTCGAGGCCGAGACCAAGAACAGCTGGGCCGACAGCGACGGCTGCCCCGAGACCGATGCCGACGGCGATGGCGTGTTCGACCTGGTCGACAAGTGCAAGGACGTCGCCGAAAACTTCAATGGTTTCGAGGATGTTGACGGTTGCACCGAAGAGCTGCCCGCCGATCTCACCGCCATCCTGGGCATCCAGGTGGGGGTCAACTTCGAGCCCAAGAGTGATGCGCTCTACAAGAAGGGCCTCGAAAACCTCGACGCTCTGGCCGAGGTCATGAAGCGCTACCCCGGGGTGGTCTTCGAGCTGCGGGCCACCGCCGACGGGGTGCCCGACGTGGCCGAGCTCTCCTCCAAGCGCGCCGCCAACGTGTGGGCCTACCTCACCCAGAAGGGCGTGGCCGAGGCCGCCCTGCGCGCCAAGGGGGTCGGCGTGGGCGAAGTGCCCGCCGGCTCCACCAAGGTGGCGCGGGCTGATCGCGTCGAGGTGCACATCTTCGTGCCCGAGCAGCGCCCCGTGCCCCCCGAGCCCTCGGCCGAAGAGCTCAAGAAGCTGACCGGCAAGTAGCACCCGGTGCCGCGCCGCTCCCTCCGCATCCTGCTCTCACTCGCGGTCGGCCTGCCCCTCGTTGGTGTGCTGGCCGCCGTCAGCCTGCACGGCCCCATCGTGCGGGCGGCGGGTGAGAAAGCCCTCGCCAAAGCCAGCCGCACCGTCGGCCTGCCCGTCACCGCCCAACACTTCGCCACCGAAGGCCTCGACATGGCCATCGCCGAGCGGGTGCTGGTGGGCCCCCCCGAGGCCCCGCTGGTCACCGTGCGGCGGGTCGAAGCCGATCTCGATCCGGAGACGAAGTGGTCGTTCTCCCCCTGGCCCGAGCGGCTGCGGGTGGTGGGGGCGGTGGTGCACGTCACCGGGGATGGCAGCCTGGAGGGCGCCCTGCGGGCCCTGCGCGACGCGGTCCCGCGCCGCACGGCCAGTGGTGGGGCGAGTGAGACCCGGCGCCCCCTGCCCAAGCTCGAGCTTGACGATGGCCGACTGGTCGATCACGCCGGGGGCCTCGAAGTCGAAGGCATCAAGCTGCGCTTCATGGAAGGCCACTTCTCGGGCGAGGCGCGGGTCACCCACCCGCCCATGGGCCCCTGCACCTTTGAGGGCGACCTCTACCGCGTGCGGGTCCAGTGCGCCGAGAGCATGACCGTCGACCTGCCGGGCCAGCTCCAGGTGGTGGGCAGCGGCCTCGAGATCGAGCGCGGTGATGGCGATCCCCGAATCACCCTCCCGGGGGTGAAGGTGGTGAGCACCGGCGATGACGGCACCCTGGCCGCCCGGCTCGGTGGGCTGTCGGCCGACGTCACCGTAAACCTGGAGAAGGACGCCGAGGGCCGCCGCCCCGTGCGCGCCCGCCTGGCCCTGCCGGGCGGCGGCCACATCGTGGGCCATGGCCGCGCCGATCGGCGCCAGGTCCTGGTGCGCGCCGATGTGGAGGGCATGAGCCTCGACGGGGTGCACCCCGCCGTCACCGGCCGCTTCTCGGGCAACCTCACCGTCGACGTCAACCTGGAAGACCGCCGCGCGGTGCTCGAGGGCGAGGCCACCTTCCAGGGCTTTCGGGTGGTGCACCCGGCCCTCGCCGAAGGCCCCATCGGCCCCTTCACCTTCAGCCTCGGCGGCAAGCTCACCGTCGAAGCCCCCGGCAAAAATCCCAAGAAAATCAAGGCAGTGCTCGAAGACGGCCACATGATGGTGGGCGCCTTGCGCCTCAACCTCACGGGGGCGGTCGACAACACCGGCGAGCACCTCAAGGTCAGCGCCGACGCCGCCATCCCCAAGGTGAGTGGCACCGACCTCACCCAGGCCATCCCCCCCGGCCTGCTGCCCAACCTGCAGCCCCTCCGGGTCTCGGGCCACTTCGCCTTCAACGGCAAGCTGGGCCTCGACATGGGGGATCTGCCCAACACCGTGCTCGACGCCACCGTCGATCTCAAGAGCCTCCAAGTCGATGAAATCAGTGCGGAAATCGGCTTCGGGCGCCTCCGCAAGATCTTCTACACCCGCTTCGAGATGCCCGACGGCGAGGTGATCGCGCGGGAGACGGGACCCCTGAGTGGGCGCTGGACCCCCCTCGACCAGATGCCCGACCTGCTGCCGCTGGCGGTCATGTCCCAGGAAGACGGCGGGTTCATGAGCCACAAGGGCGTCAGCATGCTGCACCTACGGGGCTCCCTCATCCGCAACCTCGAGCAGGGCCGCTTCGCCCGTGGCGGCTCCACCCTCACCATGCAGCTCGCCCGCAACCTCTTCCTCAATCGCCGCAAGACCCTGTCGCGCAAGCTCGAAGAGGTGGTGGTCACCTGGCTGCTGGAGCGCTCCTTCTCCAAGCAGGAGCTCATCGAGCTCTACCTCAACGTGGTGGAGTTCGGCCACGACGTCTTCGGCATCGGCGAGGCGGCCCGCCACTACTTCCACAAGGCGCCCCGCGACCTCACCCCCACCGAGATCGCCTTCATCACAAGGCTGCTGCCCGCCCCCCGCCTCTACGGCAAGCAGTACGAGAAGGCCCAGCTCACCCCCGCCTACGCCAAGCGCATGAAGGAGCTGCTCAAGCGCCTCGCCGCGCGCGGCCAGCTCTCCAAAGAGGTGGCCGACGCCTCACAGCCCGAGAAGCTCTGGGAAGGCCTCGACGAGCGGCCGGCCAACAGCGACTGGGAAGACGCCCCCCCCGAGGACGCACCTCCGCCCGAAGATCCGCCCCTCGACGACTGGTAGGGCTTCCGGGCACTTGCAGAATGAATCGAGGAGAGGGCGCGGCCCCCGGCCGGGCCGCGTCCGGCTTCGCCGACCGCAGCGGGTCCCTGGCTTCGCCCACCGGTCGTCGTTGGTCGCTCGCTTTGCGCGAAATCAGCGCCTGACTCAGCCCGTGGGCGCCTCACGCCGCGGCGCCGCCACGATGGCCGCCAGCGCACAGTACAGATAGAGCACCGCCCACTCCGGCTGCCGCCACGCATCGCGGAACATCAGGGTCACCGACTGGTGCACCGCCAGCGCCTGCAGGGCCACCAGGATCCAGCGGTGGGTGTCCCCCAGCACCGCCGACGCGCGCCCCCACATCACGCGGAACTGCATGAAAACAAAGCCAAAAAGCAGCAGGGCCCCTGGAATCCCCACCTCGGCGGGCAGGGACAGGTACTGGTTGTGGGCCGCCCGCCCCACCTGCACCAGCACGTCGAGATCCATGTGGGCGCGCTCGAACTGGCCGAAGCCCACCCCCAGCCAGGGCCGCTCAAACACGGTGTTGACCGCGTTGTCGCGCTCCAGCAGCCGCTGCGAGACGCTGCGATCTTGCAGCTGCCAGCGCTCGGCGATCTCGCCGGTGGCCTCGGGAAAGAGCGAAAGCACCACCACGATGGAGCCCACCACCACCACCGCCACCACCACCAGCCGCCGGTAGTGGCGCAGCGACCAGAGTGCCGCGCAAATCATGCCCAGGTAGTTGGAGCGCGAGATGGTCAGCACCACCCCCAGCACCATGAGCCCGAAAGCCCCGAAGAGCGCGGTGCGCTTCCACCCCGGCTTGGCCCGCAGGGCGAGCCCGAAGGTGGGCCACAGGCACAGGGCCAGGATGAACGCCAGCCCATTGGGCTGACCGATCATGCCCACCATCCGCCCCCCGGGCCAGGTGGCCAGGGCGTGAATCACCAGCACCAGCCCGCAGAGGCACATCAGCCCAAAAAGCCGAGGAAAATTCGCCACATCCGCCGCCAGCGACTCGGCCGGGGGACGCCACTTCATCGACAGATCGCGGGTCAGATCGACGCCCGCCACCAGGGCCGCCACATAGGTCAGCTCGCGCAGATAGGCCGCCTGGGCCGCCGCCGGATCGGCCCCCAGCAGCAGGCTCACCCCCGCCACCACCACATAGGCGGCCAGCAGGGGCCAGCCCACCGGCAGGCGCAGATCGCCCCCCACGAACAGCCGCCGGGCCACCCACACCGGCAAGATGATGAGCATCGCCAGGTCGCCGGCCCCCAGCTTGGCGAAGCCCGCATTGACGTAGAAGGGATTGAAGAGGGCCCCCACCACCAGCAGGTAGAGGGCCAGCTTGGGCCGGCCCAGCAAGAAGAAGCCGGCGAAGAGCACCACCACGCCGGCCGCCAGCCACACCGCGCCCAGCAGCACCAGCCAGCCCACCAGGGGCGCCAGCAGCAAGCCCAGCAGCGCCACCGCCAGGGCGGGCCGATCCATGCCGATGGGCGCGGGTGTATCCTGTGCCAACCAAACCTCCGGGTCGCTTCGACCCCGGCGCCGGGGGCCCTGTCCCCCACCACCGACCAGGATCAGCCCCGATCGCGCCACCAGGCGGCAAACTCGCGAAACTCGATCACCCCGTTGTGGTTGCCATCCACCGCCTCGAGGCCGATGGCCACCTCGGCGTCGGTGAAGCCCGCATCGAGGGCGCGGCAGAGGTGAGCAAACTCCTCACGGTCGATGGTGCCATTGCCATCGGTGTCGTAAAAGTCAAAGATTTCGCGAATTTCGGCGTGATCAGCGCGCGACATGGGGCACTCCTTTTCAAGCAGCGAGGCATGCTACCCCGCAGCGCGTGGGTGAACAACACCGGGGCGCTCACGCGGCATCGAGCAGCGCCGCCGTCCGCTCGGCCATGGCCCGGGCGGTGTAGGGATGCAGCACCTCGGCCCGGGGGGCATAGGGCAGCTCACCGGCCTCCACCGCCCGCAGCGCCGCGATCACCGCGGGCAGGTCTCGCTCATCGACCCACCGCCCCAGGCCTGCCTCGCGGATGAGCCGCCCCGCCGCCGCCTCCGCCGGGCCCACCCCCAGGATGGGCCGCCCCGCCGCGATGTAGTCAAACAGCTTCCCGGTCAGCGCGTGGGTATGCAGCGAGTCGCCGATGAGCAGCAGTGCGGTGGCCCCCTTGAGGCGCCGGGCGATCTCGGCGGCCGCCACCCGCGCATGGACCTCGACCCGCCCGCTCAGATCATGGGCCGCCAGCGCCGCCTGCCCCCGGGCATCCACCTCGCCGAAGTATTGAATCTGCAAGCCTTTTTCGCCCGAGACATCGGGACCGAACCCGGCGGCCAAAGCCTCCACCACCGGGGCGAAGGTGCGGCCACCGTAGCAGCCGCCGGCCTGGAGGAGCGTGGGCCGCGCCGGCACCAGGGGCACCACGTCGGCCAGCTCGTGTGAGTCATAACCATTGGGAATCACTGCACTTTGCCGGTGGACCCCAAAAGCCCGCTCGTTGAGGGCCTGCATGTCGGCATTCACATACGCCACCCCCGACGCCCGGTGGAGCAGCCACCCCTCCAGCCGCTCGGCCACACCCGCCGGCCAGCGCAGGGGCGTGCGTGCAGGCGGCGCCCCCGCCTGGGTCCACAGGTCGCGGTAGTCGAGCACCAGCGGCTTGCCCAGGGCCGCCGCCACCGCCGCCCCCACCACGAACATGCCGAAGGGCTCCCCGGTGGTCCACACCGCGTCCACCGGATCGAGGCGCCGCGCCGCTCGCACCGCCGCCGGTGCCCAGGCGGGGTAGTGGTCGGGCAGGGGCAACCCGGCGGTGGCCCGCAGGAAGACATGGGCGGCACGCGGATCGAGATGACCCAACAAATCCGAGACGTTACGCCGAAGTCTCGCCCCCGCCATCACGCCCGCCGCATGGTGCACCTCCACCGGCGGCGGCACCAGGGTCGCATCCAGGTGGGGTGGCCGCGGCTTGCCGGAGCCGGTCGGCGCATCGGTGAGCACCACCGGCGCCCAGCCGTAGGCCGGCAGGTGCCGCGCCAGCCGCACCACCCGCCGCACCCCGATGGCCCCCAGCGGCGGCCAGACGGGGGTGACCATCAGCACTCGCTTCATGCCCGGGCCTCGATGGCCGCCACGACATCGTCCATGATGAAGTCCTGGGCGCTGACCCGCCCTTCGTGCCAGCGCAGGTCGCCGTCCCAGTGGCCGGGGCACGCGTCGTAGGAAGCTGCCGAGAAGCCGTAGCTGATCTCGAGCAGCTTGGGGCCGTCGACATCCTCGACAAAGTCGAAGGCCAGGCACTGCGCACCGGTGGCCCGCATCACCTCGAATGCGATGCGCAGGCAGCGCGGATCCACACCGGCCGGGTCGTAGCGCAGATCGCCGCTGCCCGAGGCGCGAAAGTCGCCCGGCCGCACCCCGCGCTGGATGGCGATGGCCCGGCCACCGATCACGACGATGCGGGTGTCGAGGCTCGCCCCCGGGATGAACGCCTGGAAGTAGACATAGCCGCGCTCGTTGCCCCGCACACGCTCCAGCTCGGTGGGCACCACCAACCGAGCGAGGCCCTTGGCAACCCCTTGAATCGCTTGCAGGTTTTGGTCGCGCCTCAGCACCCGCAGCCGCTCCTGGAACAGCATCTGCCGGTCGACCGGCGCGAAGCCGCGCCCGAAGGCCTGTCGCACATAGCGCCGCGCCTCGGCCGCCGTATGAATCAGTCGCACATTGATGGAGCCCGACCCGCCCCGCAGCTTGGCCACCTGGGGGAAGGCGGCCGTCTCGATCCACCGCAGCGCGGCCTCGGCATCGTAGAACACCTCGGCGCGGGCCAGCGGCGCGCCGATGGCCTCCAGCAGGTACTTCTGGGCCACCTTGTCGTCGAAGTGCCAGGCCGTCGCCCCGCTGGGAAACACCACCTTGCCCGCCACCTCGACCGCCTGCAGCAGCCCCCGGGCGAAGAGGGTGGCCCGTGCATCGGTGTGGTACCAGTGCCAGAGCAGGGCGTCACAGTCGGCGATTTGTCCAATGATATCGGAGTGATAGCAATCAACCGCCTTCCACGCGATGCCCCGCCGCTCGCAGTAGGCCACGAACCGGGGCGCAAAGCTGTGGGGGGGGCCGGGCTGAATCGCGATCTTCACCGCCGCAGTATCGCTCACCCCGCGCAATTCCCGCTATCATCCCGGCCTGATGGAGATCCACGTCGAGCGCGCAACCACGGCCCACCTGCCCCGCATCCTGGAGCGGTGGGCCGAGCTCATGCAGGCTCACCAGGCCGTGGATGAGGCGCTCTTTGCCACCGCCGTGCACGCCCCCGGCACCTACCAGGCCTTCGTGCGCCAGCAGATGGACAAGCGCAGCGGCCTGGTGCTGGTGGCCCCCGCCCCCGACGGCGACCTGCGTGGCTACCTGCTGGGCGGCGTCGGCCAGCGCGGCCCCACCTTCGCCCTGCGCGACGTGGGCATGGTCTTCGATCTGGTGGTGCGGCCGGCCGACCGCCGCCACGGCGTCGCCCGGGCCCTCGTGCAGGCGGCCATGGCCACCTTCCGGGCGCGGGGCCTCGATCTCATGCAGGTCAACTTCGCGCCCGACAATCCGGAAGCTGCCGGATTCTGGACGAATTTCGGCTTTCGACCCTTGCTCTGCGAGGCCTACCTCGCCCTCGATGAGGCACCATGAAGCACACCGATCCCCGCCAGCTCGTCGTCGACCTCTGCCGCCAGTTCTACTTTCAGGGCTGGTGCACGGGCACCGGCGGCGGCATCTCGGTCCGGGAGGGCCAGCACATCTTCATCGCGCCCAGCGGCGTGCAGAAGGAGCGCATCGAGCCCGAGGACCTCTTCGTCATCGACCTCGACGGCCAGATCGTCGAGCCGCCCGCTGATCCCACCCTCAAGATCAGCGCCTGCACGCCCTTGTTCTTGAACGCCTACCGCATGCGCGACGCGGGGGCCGTGCTGCACAGCCACAGCATCAACGTCATGCTGGCCACCCTGCTGTGCGAGGACGAGTTCCAGGTCACCCACCTCGAGATGCAGAAGGGCCTGCGCGGGGTGGGCTACCACGACCAGGTGCGCGTGCCGGTGGTGGAGAACACCGCCCACGAGTGCGACCTGGCCGACCGCATGGCCCAGGCCATCGCCGACTACCCCGCCGCCGACGCCGTGCTGGTGCGCCGCCACGGGGTCTACGTCTGGGGCCGCGACTGGCAGTCGGCCAAGACCCAGGCCGAGTGCTACGACTACCTCTTCCAGGCCGCCGTGCGCATGCGCCAGCTCGGCATCGACCCCACCCGCGTGCCCGCGACGAAGGGCTGAGCATGGCCGTCCTGCCCATCTTGAAGATCGGCGATCCGCGCCTGCGGGAGGTCTCGCGGGCGGTCGAACCCGCACAACTGCCCGATCTACAAGGCTTTATCGACGACCTCATCGAGACGATGCACGCCGCCAACGGGGCCGGCCTGGCCGCTCCCCAGGTGGGGGTGCCGCTGCGCATCTGCGCCGTGCACGTGCAGCAAAACCCGCGCTACCCCTACAAGCCCGACTACCCCCTCACGGTCTTCGTGAACCCCGAGCTCACCGTGGTGGGCGACGAGCAGGCCTCGGTCTTCGAGGGCTGCCTGAGCGTGCCCGACCTGCGCGGGCGCGTACAGCGGCACATGCGGGTGGGGGTGCGCGCCCTCGACCGCCACGGAAATCCCTTTGAAATCAACGCTCAAGGCCTGATCGCCGGCACCTTCCAGCACGAGTTCGACCACCTCGACGGCCTGCTCTTCGTCGACCGCGTCACCGACCCCGGCACCTTCTGCACCTGGGCCACCTTCGAGCAGTTCCACAAGGCGGCGTTTGTGGAAGAGGCGCTCGCCATCAACCGCCGCTACGCTTGAGGCGGGCCACGGCGCGCTCCGGGGGCAGTGGGCGTTCTGCCACTCGTTTGCGGTCGCCCTCGGTTCGCGCGAAAACCGGCGCGCCGCGGCTCGTCCCCAAGCCGCCCTGCGGAATGCTGGGCCTGCGCCGCGCTTCGGCGTAGACTGCTCTCACCTTGATGGAGGCGTCGCTCGCCCATGCCGTGGCCGTTCCTACCCCCCAACCCCGACACGCACCCGGCTCCCCACGACGGAGACCTCTTCGTCTTCGGCCTGACCCTCACAGGCATGCGGCCCTTTGATGAGCAGGCCGACCACACCTTCTCGGTGGACGGCGTGAGTGCGGGTGTCTACGTACCGGTTGTTCAGGACCTGGGCAGCCACCGCTACACCGGGGTGGGCATGGCCCCCCTCACCCGCATCGGCTCCACCGCCACCTACCGCGGCACCTATGTGCCCCTGGGCAAGAGCAACAGCCGCGACATCGAGGTCGACGCCACCCAGCTCACGGGCCGCATCACCAATGTCTCGGCCATGCGCAGCGGCACCAAGATCATCTTCACCGCCTCCCTGCAGACCGGCGGACTGACGGGCCTCTCCCTGGTGGCGGCCCCCTTCTTGACCCGCGCCCCCAAGTTCTCCTCCCACGAAGCCTATGTGGTGGCGGGTGGCAGCGAGCCCGTGCCCGCCGGTGCCACCACCGTGAAGGTGGCCGTCACGCCGGGCAGCGTGGCCCAGTTCGCACTCTTCCTGGCCCGTGGCCTGCCCGGCGCCATGGAGCCCGCCTCGGCGGGCAAGCTCATCAAGCCCTGAGGCAGGCGGCACCCGCCTACACAGAGCCACACATCCCTGCTCGATTGCACCTGCCCACATCAAGCGACAGAAAAAATGCAGGCTCCACAAAAAAAGGCCTTGCGTTTTTCGGGCTCAGACGGCAGAATCACTTTCGCGGGTCCACTCCAATCCGCTGTACCCTGCCCAACAGCGGGCGGACCCGTGGGGTGTTCATGCTGAGTGCCCGACGGCATGAACACCGGGGGTAGCAAGCTCCTGCCCGAAGCTTCTACCCCCATTTTTTTGCCCTCCATGTTAGCTATGTTAGTTACTTCTCTCACTTTTGACCCCTGAAACGGCTCAAGGGCGTGTGCCGCCGGTGCTCACCGCGGGTCGCTCGGCCCCCCTCCCCGCGCCCGATGACTCGAAACTTACTGGTCAAACCTGTTGCCCACGCGCCGGCGAGGCGGCCTGGATCCGCCAATACAGAGAACTTGGTGGTCAAACCTGTCGCGCTTCTCGGGCTGGCCTCTCGGCGCCGGGCGCTATGGCCGAAGCCCTCGGGTGCCACCGCTTGATCGCGGTGAGGTCGGGGCCTGCTCGCAAGATCCCTTTGAGATCATGGCCTTGCGGGCCAGCCTGTGCCACCCTGACCGCATGCTCGCCCTGCTGCTGGCCGCTCTGCCCTATGCGCCCTTCACGCCCACGCCCGACGACTGGAACATCGATCGCCTGGCCTGGTCACCCGACGGCCAGTGGGTCGCCCTCTGCGGCGAGCGCGGGGTGGCGCTGGCCGGGCTCGACGGGTCGGTCATGGCGGTGCTGCGCACCGAGCACGCCTGCGAAGATGTGGCCTTCGGGCCCGACGGGCTGTGGATTGGCCTGAGCGTCCCGCACGGCGGCAGCCACCTGCACCGCTGGCGTGGCGGGGTCCTGGAGCCCCAAGCGGCGCCGCAGCCGGTGCGGGCCCTGCTGCTGCGTGGGAGCGACCTGTGGGTGGCCACCGACGCCGGGGTGCGGCGGGGGGACGACTTCGTGGCGCTGCCCGGGGTCCGCCGGCTCGCCCCCGGCCCCGGCGGGGTGCTGGCGGTGCAGCCCACCGAGGCGGTGGTGCTCGACGGCCGCCTCGAGGTCACCGACCACCTGCGCCC
>Ga0075163_10012993_pt1 | contig 10828 bp, 11 predicted proteins | sample JI1023141ADNA_FD_71478 | JGI IMG/M metagenome (GOLD analysis project Ga0075163, IMG submission 71478) | Wastewater effluent complex algal communities from Wisconsin, to seasonally profile nutrient transformation and Carbon sequestration -... | ecosystem: Engineered > WWTP > Effluent > Algae...
CGCGTATCATCAGCGGTAGGGTACCAGCCAACACTTGCAGAGGAAATGGGTCAAATGCAGGAGCGTATTACCTCAACCACAAAGGGTTCTATCACCTCGGTACAGGCGATCTATGTTCCTGCCGACGACCTCACCGATCCAGCACCAGCAACCACCTTCTCACACCTCGATTCAAAGGTGGTACTTTCTCGAGCACTTGCATCATTGGGTATTTATCCTGCGATTGACCCGCTCGATAGTAACTCGTCTGCGCTCGACCCATACATCGTCGGTCGCGAGCACTATGACGTAGCACAAGGGGTAAAGCAGGTACTCCAGCGATACAAGGATCTCCAGGACATCATTGCCATCCTTGGTATCGAAGAGCTTTCAGACGAAGACAAGCAAACGGTATACCGCGCACGAAAGATCCAGCGTTTCCTCAGCCAGCCATTCTTCGTTGGAGAAGTATTCACCGGAACACCAGGTGCGTATGTTCCACTTGCCGAAACCATCCGTGGATTCAAAGAAATTCTCGAAGGAAAGCACGACGACAAGAATGAGCAAGCGTTCTACATGAAGGGAAGCATCGATGAGGTAACGGGAGACACTAACTAACACTACGCTTCATTTATATGGCAGAGTACACACCATTTCAGGTAACTGTTGCAAACGTCACTGGCGCACTCTTTGAAGGTGCTGCACGACTCGTTTCAGTACCATCAATCGATGGTACTGCGGTGGTACTTGCACATCACGAACCGCTCATCGCACTTCTCACCAAAGGACAGGTGAAGGTACGCGACGAAGCGGGAAGTGAACACGTATACGAAATAGAGAGTGGTGTGCTCGAAGTGAGCAACAACAAAGCAATCGTACTTATATAAAAAAAGACCCAGGCGGTACTAGTATCGCCTGGGCCCCGAAGGCGCGATCAACTGCGGGCGCAGCGATCAGCGAACCTTCGGACATTAAAGTCCCGCAGAGAGGGTTCAGATGGCAACTGCGAGTAATGTATTAGCATTATAGCATACATTCTCCACCATTACAATACCAAAACGACGAGTTACTGTCTGGTATAATCAGCACCTATGTTCGACAAAGCAAAACAATTCATGACGCGAAAGCTCATGGAACACCAACTTAAAAACGCACCGGCAGACCAGCGAGAGCTCATTATGACGATGCTCGAGAAGGATCCACAGCTTTTTGAAAAGATTGCAAAGGAAATGCAAGAAGAGTTGAAGAAAGGTGGAAACCAAATGGCAGCTGCAATGAAGGTACTCCCAAAGTACCAGAAGGAACTCCAGGCACTCATGGGCGACAAGCTCCCACAGATGCAAAAAGGTCCGACAGCACAGTTCAACCAGAACGGATCAATACATCGATAGCTTCCACAGGAAGCGACGAAAGCAAATACCCTCACATGCTACTATGTGGGGGTATTTACGTATCATATGAAGAAAATTTTAGTATTCCTCGGACACCCAGACAAAACATCGTACTCAGGTCATCTTGCAGACGTCTATGAAAACGAGGCTCGTGCTGGAGGACATGAGGTTGTTCGTATCAACGTTTCTGATCTTGTGTTTGATCCGGTACTCCACATGGGATACAAATCCATCCAAGAGCTTGAACCAGACCTCAAAATGGTCCAAGAGAAGATAAATTGGGCCGATCACATCGTCTTCATCTATCCAAACTGGTGGGTGACTATGCCTGCGGTAATGAAGGGTATGTTTGATCGCATGTGGCTTCCAGGATTTGCCTTCAATTTCGATAAAGTTACCAAGAAACTCATTCAGAGACTCAAAGGAAAGACGTCGCGAGTCATCATCGTCTGTGGTACACACTCACCATTCATGACCTGGTGGAAATTCGGTGACTACACAAACGAAATCGCGCACGGAATTCTTGGTTTTGCAGGTATCAAAACAGCAGTGACACCGCTCGGCCCTGCAGAGCGTGTAAAGCCAGAAGTGCTCGATTCCTGGTCAAAGAAGATAGGCTCTCTCGCAAAGAAAGGAGTCTAGCAGTAGCGTTCATAGAATATAGTCGTGTACAATTTCACTATGTACACGCTACTTCACTATCTCAATGAGATAGTGAAATTCATACACCACACCATCATTGTATTCCTTCGATGTATCATCGTCGTTTTCGTGCTGTCTGCAGTTCTGATCTTCTGTATCGCCGTTCCACTACTCTATATTTCGAATGATGTATTTCAGTATGTATGGACGCTCACGATTATGATGCTCGGTACTTTCACCTTCAGTACGTACCGTATCTATCATGACAGCAGGAAACAGTTACCACAGGAAGAAGAGGTGCTTCACGTGTCAGATAACGGACTTGTTTTTGTGAGAGCGGCGAGGGCGCATCTTCCAAGCTCACTTGCAGAGAGTGCTTGGAGCGCTCTCTTGTGGACACTCTACGGGTACGCACTCATTTTTGGTGCGATCTTCCTCGGTACCATTTTCAGTGACCTGTAACAGGAACTACGTGAGCGAAAAAACCATACCTACGTTATCGACAGGGTAGGGTTTTTCCTTGAGTGTGAGGAGTATACTGAGGTATATGAAAAAAGAGACATCTTCAAAACGGGGCAGGGGAGTACTAGATTCATACGGTGAAACAATTGTCGAGACACTCGTGAGCTTTGGTGTTCCTACGGAAATTGTAGAAAAGCGAGAAGGGATCCACCAGTACGAGTACCGTCTAAAGCTTTTAAAGCCGACTCGTATGAAGGCACTCCGAAGTTTTGAGGATGATCTCCGCTATGCACTTGGTACACAAAACGTGCACATTATCGCACCTATCCCGGATCATGTACTTGTTGGCGTCATTATTGAAAAGAAGGAAACTCCCGAGCCGATCTCCTGGTCTACATTCCTGTCGACGCTACCCACACAAAAATTCGGACCTCTCGAATTCCCCATTGGTCTAGGCGAGTACGGTGAGCCAGTGACACTCAACCTCGCCACCAGTGGTGGCGTCCTCATTGGCGGGACAACTGGTTCTGGCAAGTCGATGTTTCTTCATCTCATCGTTCAATCGCTTCTCCATCGCTTTTCACCTGACATGTGTCGGCTTATGCTTGTCGATACAAAACGTATTGAATTCAGCGATTACGAAGGGATTCCGCATCTTTTTGCTCCCGTTATCCATGAGGCAAAGAAAGCACTCATCGCACTCAAATGGTGTACGAGAGAGATGGAACGCCGGTTTGATATCCTAGCTGCGGCGAACGTCATGCATATTGCGGAATACCATACAAAGTTTGGTACAAAAAAGAATCATGAGTCACTTCCGTATATTGTATTCATCATTGATGAGGTGGCAGATCTCATACACTCATACCCCGAAGAGTTTGAATCAACATTCGTTCGACTCTTCCAAATGTGCCGTGCAGTAGGTATCCATATCATCATTTCAACACAGCGCCCTTCGGTAAACGTAATCACGGGGCTCGTAAAAGCAAATATACCAACACGCATTGCGCTCAGTGTTGCTTCTCAGTATGACTCACGCACCATTCTCGATACCGTCGGTGCAGAGAAACTTCGCGGAAAAGGTGACGCACTTGTCCAAACGACTGATAGTCCGAAATCAAAACGAGTTCAACTTTTTTCCATAAAAGAAAGTGAGATACGAAAGAAATCAAAGGAGCTCCGAGAACTTGATGGGGTAGAGAGGGATATGGTGAACTTGTATCCTCATACCTCACGCACAGACTATGACGAAGATAATGGCGATTACGACGATTTGTATGAGATTGCTGAGGAGGCGGTACGAGAAGCGGGGAAGGCATCAACCTCGTTTCTTCAGCGCAGACTACGCGTTGGCTACAGCCGTGCAGCCCGTCTCATCGACATGCTCGAAGAAAAGGGAGTTATTAGTCCCGGCGAAGGTTCTGGACCTCGTATGGTTATGAAATAGACTTTGTATCTGTATCACCCTCTGTATGAAAATATACCTCGACATTGATGGAACCTTGATCCATGAGGACACACACGAATCCATGGCAGCAGCGGGCCTCGTGGAGTTCCTCATAGCGCTACGATCATACGACACGTACTGGCTCACGACACACTGCAGAGACGGTAATCCAGCGCGACCACGGGAAATCATGAAGCGCTTTGTGCCACCCGAGCTCCATGCCGACATCGACCGGATTAAACCAACAGTCTGGGACACCATGAAGACAGAGGGTATAGACTGGAACAGCGACTTCATATGGTTTGATAACGATATCTCACCGTATGAGTGGGGTAGAATTGAAAAAGGGACCCTTCACCAGCAAGCAATTGAGGTAGATTTAAAGCTCAACCCGAAGCAACTAGTCGAGATTACTCATGACATACTATGATCTATATATGAAATCAGCACTGAAAATCATCGGTCCAATTATTCTAGTTTCAATTCTCGCACCACTTGTCTTGTATGTCGGCCTCAAAATCTGGGGCACATGGCATGATGAATGGAGTGGCTACAATGCAATGAACTACATAGGTGATGGATATTGCAATATTGCAGTGCTACCAATCTTCGGTGAGATTCATTCATACGGTGTCACGTATGACGAGTTTGGAAACGAAACCATTTCAACAACTATGAATGACAGCTTGTCATTCCTTTCTCAAGCAGAGCTAGAACCAGGCATTCTCGGTGTTCTCGCACTAGTCGATTCCACTGGAGGATCTCCCTCAGCGGGACATTTGATTTCGACCGAACTTAGGAAGAGTACTCTACCGAATGCTGCATATATCGCTGATTCAGGAAATTCTGCCGCATATTTGATTGCGAGCGGGGCAGACACTATCATCGCATCACCGTTTGCAGATGTAGGTTCAATCGGCGTGACGATGTCCTACCTAGATTACTCACAGCAGAATGCAGATCAGGGTATTGCATATATCTCACTGTCTTCAGGTAAGTTCAAAGACTACGGAAACCCAGATAAGCCTCTCACAGAAGAAGAACGAGCACTCCTTGAACGTGACTTGGCTGTTTGGCATGAAGAGCTCGTAAAGCAGATTGCTACAAACCGCAATTTGCCAGTTGAAGAAGTAGCGACACTCGCAAACGGGTCTTCATTGCCAGCACCACTCGCACTCGATGCAAAGCTTATCGACGCTGTTGGTGATAAAGAAACGGTGAGAATATGGTTCGCCAAAGAGCTCAATATGGCTCCAGAAGAAGTGGTCTTCTGCGAGTAAATTGAATGGAATATTTACTTGGACACCGGTGGTCTAACAGCTTTTACTTTTGATAACGCCATTTCATCCTTTGAGTGTGGCGGAATTTGAAAAGGGGTATAGAAGTTGTCGAGAAAATATTCAGTTTTGCAAACAATGGTAGAGGAGTCTGTGATAAAATACCAACATGACCTTGGCAGAACGAGTAAGTCATCTAGTTGATCACTATCAACTTAATCCGGTTTTAGCAATGCATGTCGCTTCAAGTGTTAATGATTTTTCTCATGAAAACATTACTTTACACTTAAGAAGTAGGCCAAAACCATTTGTGAAGTGGGTGGGGGGCAAACGGCAATTACTTACTAAGTTTCGTGAGAATAATCTCTACCCGCCACATAAATTTAATCCGGTTAAGAACACGTACTTTGAACCCTTCGTAGGAGGTGGTGCAGTTTTCTTTGATCTCCTTCCTTATAAGGCACACTTGAACGATCTCAATGCCGAGCTCGTGACCACCTATAGCACAATACGAGATGACGTCTCTGGACTAATCTCAACTTTGACTAATGGTTATTATATTTACGACAAAGAGAGGTACCTTGATATTCGCAAGAAAGATACTGATTCGCTTTCCGACACAGAAAGAGCAGCACGATTTATTTATCTTAATAGGACAGCCTTCAATGGTCTCTACCGTGTAAACAAGAGCGGGGGATTCAATGTGCCATTTGGTCGCTACACGAACCCACAAATCTGTGACGAAGATAACTTGAGAAAAGTTTCAGAGTCACTTAAGCATGCAAAGATTTCTAATTCCTCATACAAATTTGTTCTAGATAGAGCTAAGGCAGGAGACTTTGTATACTTTGATCCACCATACTATCCTGTAAACAAAACTTCATCGTTTACGTCATATACTGCTGATGCCTTTCTAGAGAAGGAGCAGACTGAGCTTAGAGATACCTTTATCGAACTTAGCCGCAGAGGTTGCTTCGTTATGCTTTCAAATTCAGATACACCTTTTATATTGGATCTATTTGAACCATTTAAGTCTGAAGGTGTCACCACCCATAAAGTCTCAGCCGGAAGAGCAATTAATTCAAACGCAGGAAAGCGAGGGAAAATTACAGAAATTGTTATCACTAATTATACTTAAGTAAAATGATACTTAACAGCAGAAACTATTTTCCCTCATCTGAAAAATTTAGAGATGACTTTCTAAACACACTAACACCTGGAGTCATTGCTCGTTCTAATTTTATTCAATGGAACTCAATATCCTTGAAAAGTGATTCATACAAGGCGTTCTTTGATTTTTTTAAGCAGATTCATGAGTCACCTGAAGATTTACAAGTATCACAATTTGCCGACGCTTTAATGTCAGCTGATACAACAATGGATTTTGTGAAGACTGCGTTTGAATTACTTGGACACACTGGAGATAACTATGTATCAAATGAGGATTTTGTTGATTTTAAAAAGTTTTCTGAAGCAAAGAAGACTGAAGAGCAAATGAAATATATTGCGCAACTCCTGTTCGATCTTGGTCTTTTTAAAATTCTTAAGTTTGAATTATATGATTATTTTACAGGTATACAAGTCGGACTGGAGACTCATAGGCGAAAAAATATAGGAGGTGATACCTTTTCCTTAATAATGAATGAGGAACTAATTAAGGTCGTAGACATACTTAATAGTAAAAATATCAAAGCCGAGCTCTTAAAAGAAGCAAAAATTTCTTTTCTTGACGGGACAACTACAAAAACAGTTGATTACTGTATAGCAACAGAAAATAAAAAAGTTGGAGTTGAAGTTAATTTCTACACTTCATCTGGATCTAAACCTACAGAAATTAAAAGGAGCTACGGACTAATCAACTCAGAACTGTCTAAGGTGAATACTTTGCTTGTATGGGTCACTGACGGTATTGGTTATCAGAAAATGAGACGAAGCCTCAAGGAGGCTAGAGATATTCATAAAAACATATATAACCTCAATATGTTTAAAAATAACTTTATCGATGACATCTACAAGTACTTCAGTCAGTAACTACTGTATTATAAAATGACAGGTCATAAGGTTCTTGCAGCAGTATCGCAAAAACCCTTTTTTAAGGAAGTAAATTTCGTCTTATACCATAGTGACCTTTTTAGGATCCTAAACCAACTTGAGACAAACTCTGTTGATATGATTTTTGCTGATCCACCATACAACCTCTCGAATGGTGGGTTCAGCATCCACGCCGGTAAGATGGTTAGCGTGAATAAGGGTGACTGGGATAAGAGCCAGGGTTTTGAGGCTGACTATGAATTCCATCGAGCTTGGCTTGAGGCATGCCGACGTGTATTAAAACCTGGAGGTACGCTCTGGGTTAGTGGAACATATCATTCTATATACCAATGCGGGTACGCTATCCAATCACTCGGATATCACATTCTTAATGACATCACATGGTATAAACCAAACGCCGCACCAAACTTAAGCTGTCGTTTCTTCACCGCCAGCCACGAGACGCTACTCTGGGTACGTAAAGAGAAGAAGGCGAGTCACACTTTTAACTATGACGACATGCGCGAAGGCGATTGGTCTGGTGATTTTATGAAAGTACCTAATAAGCAAATGCGCTCTGTCTGGGCGATTAATACACCTAAACCATGGGAGAAGAAATTTGGTAAGCACCCAACTCAAAAGCCAGTAGAGCTACTTGAGCGAATAGTCCTCGCGAGCACGGAACCGGGTGCTATTGTCCTAGATCCTTTTACTGGAAGTTCTACTACTGGCCTGGCGGCCGTAAAGCATGGACGAAAGTTCATAGGTATAGATAAGGAGATTGATTACCTCAATCTCTCGAAGAAACGGTTTCTTAGTTTGATGGGAGAAAAGTAAGTATGCAAAATGCATAAACGAGCGCGCTGCTGCTGTGCTAGAAATAGTTAAACGACTAGACAAGTGGAACATGATACAAGTGAGGAGCGTGGGAATGAAAGCTAGAATTTAATCGGGCGGAGATCTCCTTTCAAAAAGGCGCTTCTAAAGTGTTCAAAGTACGTATTTTTAATGCGTTCACGAAGAGCTCTGTGCCCCTGAGAACCACCGTTTGCTATACTGTAGCGAACCCGCACGCCTCTCAAGATGTAATGCGCATGTGGGTATCAAAACACATGTCTGAAACTTTTAATACAGGGCAATCTTCGCGGGAACGATTTAATGATATTTATAAAAATCTTGACGAACGTAGGGAACGGGTTTTTCGTGACAAGAGCCTTACCGATGATGAGATTATCGATCAGATGCAGGAAGTTGACCAACTTAAGGTTTCACACATACTGGAGGAGCATAAACAGAATGACGAAACACTCACAAGTCCTGACGATTTGGAGAAACGTCTCCTCGATGTAGCGTCTGGAGACTTTTATACAGATATTCAACCGAATACGAGCGTGTACCAAAAAGTGTCTGGTAGAGATGTGGAGGAGGAGAACGAAATGTGCCTTACGTTGGATAGCATGACGTGTACTCGCGACAGCATAGTGCGATTTTCTGTATGCGTAACCGAGCCATATAAAAGCGGCGACTTTCACGTAGAGCATGCAGGCGTTATCGAGGTGGACCTCATTCATAAGCGAGTACACACAGTACTTGCTCCTGAAGGGATAGCCATGGAAAGACCGAGAACGCTTCGCCCTGTGTATGCTGATCTCGACTCATTGAAGCGAAATGCCATTCATGCACTCACAAACCTCATAGAACCCACGAAGCACATCCCCACAGCATACAAAGGCGGCGACGCGAAAGCAGTCAATGAAAGACGGGAGGGAGGACTTACCAAAATTGAAGCTGAACGAGTAAGTACACTGAAGTGTAGAAAACGGGTGTTTCGTGGAATCGAGGATCTGGGGACATTACCCGATAAACTCTCTAGTCTTGAGCAGAGCTGGTCAGAGCAAGAGCGAGAAGTTATTACTGAAGAGGAAGTTGACGGTGAGCTACACTTCGAGATATATGTCCGCGGATTAGATGGTACGTACACCCTACTCAATCAACGGCCCACCATACGTGATGGTTTCCGTATCCAATCGGAGCTCGAGGAGATGTTTGTTCGTAATACCATTACCGACGCAACAATCATTTGCAGCGGTACATGGGTGGATAGATATTTACGCAACCTTGAACCTGCACCGTCACCTACTGCGCATACTCGCAGACTCAAAGGTAGAGTGATTCTTGTGCTACCGCGTGAGGTGGAAGAAGACGTACGTGTACTCCAAGAAAAAATACGAACGAGCGGAATTTCGAGTCTTGATGACGATGAAAGAGAAGACTTGAAAACAATTCTTGCAACAGATGAAGATGGTCTCGTCCAGTTGTTCTCTGCAGGAGGAATAATATATAAATCAGATACGTTTTCACCCGGTAGTATAGTTAGTGCTCCTTCGAAACCTAACAACTACTACTATACACAAGGGGTCTAAACGTACCTACACTCTCATTCGAGGTCACTAATGGTCCCACGAACTGTATATGCACAGTAGCGGTGGCCAGTGAACCCGCTTTGTGAAGATTTGAAATTCTGTCTTTCAAGACTCGATCAAATGAAATAGCTTCCTTTCAAAAAGGCGCTTCTTTTGATACTGTACACATCTATGTCACTCAAAGTTGGAATTGTAGGTCTCCCAAACGTGGGGAAGAGTACGCTTTTTAATGCGCTCACGAAGAGTGCAGTACCTGCAGAAAACTACCCATTTTGTACCATCGACCCATCCGTCGGTGTTGTTGCGGTGCCTGAGCCACGCCTCGAAACTCTTTCAAAACTTTCTGGTTCAGAAAAAATTATCCCTGCGATAGTCGAGTTCGTTGATATCGCCGGCATCGTAAAAGGTGCATCAGAAGGAGAAGGGCTCGGAAATAAGTTCCTCGCAAATATCCGTGAGGTAAATATGATCGCTGAGGTTGTGCGCATCTTTGAGGATCCTGATGTTATCCATGTGCACGGGCAGGTAGATCCACTCGGTGATATCGAGGTTATCAATCTCGAGCTTATTCTTGCGGACCAGGAGACCGTTGCAAAACGTCTCGGGAATGTGGAGCGTGATGCAAAGCGCGGTGAGAAAGCAGCACAGAAGGAAAAAGAGGTACTTGAGAAACTTGCTCACCATCTTGAGCTCGGCAAGCTCGCATGTACGCTCGAACTCGCAGCTGACGAAGTTCCATTTGCAAAGCAGCTGTCACTCCTCACCATGAAGCAGTTCCTCTACGTGCTCAATAAGAAAAATGGAGTACAGAATCTCGATGAGCTCAATGATGAGCGCTGGCAAGAACTCATGGACTTCTTTGAAGCAACGAAAAGTGAGTACGTGCTCGTCGATGCAGGAATCGAAAATGAGCTCAAAGACCTTTCTGAGGATGAAAAGCTCGAATTTCGTCGAGAGTATGCAACGCTTGATTCTGGAATCGACTCACTCATTCGTGCGGCGTATCATGCGCTCGGACTCATGTCGTATTTCACCACTGGAGAGAAGGAGACTCGCGCATGGACAATAAAGCAGGGAAGTACCGCACCACAAGCTGGTGCCGCGATCCATACCGACTTTGAACAACGGTTCATTCGTGCACAGGTAGTGACATTCGAAGATCTCGTACGATCGGGA
>Ga0075163_10012994_pt1 | contig 10828 bp, 7 predicted proteins | sample JI1023141ADNA_FD_71478 | JGI IMG/M metagenome (GOLD analysis project Ga0075163, IMG submission 71478) | Wastewater effluent complex algal communities from Wisconsin, to seasonally profile nutrient transformation and Carbon sequestration -... | ecosystem: Engineered > WWTP > Effluent > Algae...
CCGCACCGCCCGCTCGATGCTCGGCGGCAACGGCATCATGGGCGAGTTCCACATCATGCGGCACCTGTGCAACCTCGAGACGGTGTTCACCTACGAGGGCACCCACGAGATCCACACCCTCGCGATCGGCCGGGCGATCACCGGCCTCGACGCGTTCAGCTGAGCTGTCCCGCGGGACAGCTCACCAGAACCGCAGCAGCCCGCAGATCACCAGCAGGATCGACAGCCCGAGCACGAAGTAGCCGGTCGACGGCGACCCGGGCCCCGAGGCCGAGTGGGGGTGGCCGCACGCGCAATCGTGTGAATGATGCAGCTTCATACGGGAACCGCCGGACTTTAGCACGCACCGCCGCGGCCAGCGCAAGCGCCTCCAGGGCCCGCCAGCGAGACCTGTGCGCCGCACCGCGGATGTGAGCCAGGGCTCGGCGACGCGCCGACGAGCCGCGAGTCTCGGTCGTACCGCGACGTCCGAAGCAATCCCGACCGGGATAGACCCTCGCCACGGCCTGCGCTTTGGGATAGCTTCACTCGGCTATGGTCCACCCGGTCCAGAGTGTCATCGAGTCGCTGTACGCGGCCGGCCGCTGCCCGCGTCTTCACGTCAACGCGACCCACTCGGCCGTGGTGTGCCCCGAGGAGATCCGCCATCAGTGGAAGGAGCGCCTCATCATCGATCTCGACGCCAGCTACCCGCTGGACCTCGCGTTCGGGCAGACCGGCCTCGCCGCCAACCTCTCGTTCGGCGGCACCGTCTCGCGCTGTAGCTTCCCGTGGGAGGCGATCTACGTCGTCATGGACCGGGCCACCGGTCGCGGCATCGTGCTCGACCGCCACGTCCCCGAGTCGGTCCGCCGCCAGTCGAACCCGTCGCCCGTCGCCGCCGCCGCCGCCCGCACCGACGACCCCGAGGTCGTCGCGTCGGAGCCGCGTCCCGAGCTGCGCGCCGTCGCCGACGAGCCCGCGCCCGCGCCTGCCGCCGCCGCGACGGCCGCCGCCGAGCCCGCCAAGGCCGAGCCCGAGAAGCCGGCCAGCGACGAGTCGGCCAAGAAGCGACGCGCCGCGTTCCGCGTGATCGACGGCGGCGGCTGACGCGTCCGTCCGCCCCTGGCACTCGTGTGCTTCCGCGCGTACGCTCGCGGCCATGAAGATCGCCGGCATCGTCGTGACCGTGATCGCGCTCATCCTCGTCGGCCTGTGGCTGGCCTTCGTGCGCGCCCCGGCCCCCGAGGCGGTCTGCCAGCACAAGCAGGCCATCACCCTCGCCGAGAGCGGCGGACAGCACGCCGCCGCCATGGAGAACCTCCTCGACCGCATCCAGGCCGACTGCGTGAAGGAGAAGTACAAGCTGCTCCAGCTGCGCGGCAAGGTCGCCTACGCCCGCCAGGCCAAGTGCATCCTCGCCGCCACCACGCTGTCGGCCGCCGAGCTGTGCGGCTGACAGCGAGCCCGCGGCGGTTATACTGCGCCGCGCCATGGCCACCCAGTTCATCCCCACCGGCATCGCATTCCCGAAGCGTGCCGCGGCCGCTGCCCCGCTCGAGGACGACGAGACCAGCACCTACAAGCTGCACCGTCGGTTCGACCGCATGGGCCGCCTGGTCGGCGACGGCGGCATGCAGCGGCTGTTCACCAGCCACGTGGTGGTCGTCGGCCTCGGCGGCGTCGGCAGCTGGGCCGCGGAGTCGCTCGCTCGCTCGGGCGTCGGCACGCTGACGATCGTCGACTTCGATCTGATCTGCGTGACCAACGCGAACCGCCAGCTCCACGCCGTGCGCGGCACGACCGGCAAGCCGAAGACCACGGTGATGGCCGAGCGCCTGCGGCAGATCAACCCGCGCTGCGACGTCCGCCCCGAGACCGTGTTCTACTCCGCCGAGACCAGCGACGCGCTGCTCGCCGGCAAGCCCGACCTCGTGATCGACGCGATCGACAACCTCGCCGCCAAGACCCACCTCATCGCCACGTGCCGCGCGCGCGGCATCCCTCTGGTCGTCTCGGGCGGCGCGTCGGGCCGCATGGACCCGACCCAGATCCGCGTCGCCGACCTCAACTCCGTGGTGCACGACCCGTTCCTCGCGGCCACCCGCAAGCTCCTGCGCAGGAACCACGACTTCCCGCACCGCGACAAGGAGGCGTGGGGCATCCCCGCCGTGCACTCGCAGGAGGCCCCCACCGACCCGGTCGAGCTCCACTACGACAACGGCGAGGGCTTCAAGTGCGTGTGCCCGCAGGGCGAGATCAGCCCGCACGGCTGCATGCACCGCAACGTGATCTACGGGACCGCCGGGTTCGTCACCGGCGCGTTCGGCCTGGCCTGCGCGTCCGCGGCGGTCCGCATCCTGCTCGGCCGCCCGCTGTGAGCCAGCAACAATGAAGAACGCCGCACCTTGCGGGTGCGGCGTTCGGACCGGTGGGCCTGGGAGGAGCTCAGTAGCGGCGCGTCGGGGGCGGCGGCGCGTATTGGTTGTGCCGCCCGTCGTCCGCGGGCCACGGCTGCGGGTTCGGCGTCGGCCGGTAGTACGGCGGGGGATCGACCGGCACGCCGCGCGCGCGCAGGCCATCGAGGCTGTCGTAGTAGACCGTGAGGATCGCGTCGGGCCGGCGCTTGTGCTTGCGCGTGAAGCTCACCTCGCGCACCGAGCTGTAGGTCGACTCGCCGTACTCGGTCCCGAGCCGCGCGCTGCGCTGGCGGGCCTCGGCGGAGTAGCTGTTGTCGTCGTACTCGGCCGCCCGCTTGGCCGCGGCGCCGCCCATCGGCGCGGACGGGGAGGTCGTGGCCGCGTCCGCGGGCGCCGGCCGCGGCGGCGAGGCGCCCGACTTGTCGGCGCTCGCCTCCCCGCGGTAGTCGTACCCGCCGCCGCCGTAGGGCTCGTAGTACGGCCGCGTGGCGATCGGCACCGGCTCCTTCTTGCGCTGCCAGCGGGGCTGGTGCTCCTTGAACACGGCCACGCCGATCACGCCGACGTGCTGACCGCTGCCGCGGCGCGCCGAGTAGCTGTTGCCGATGTCGGTGAAGCGGAACGCGGCCACCTGATCCAGCGACTGGCGGAAGCCCTCGATCACGACCGACCCGTACGCCTCGATCACGTAGCCGCGCTGGGTCTTGTAGTTGCCGAGCTCGCCCGACACGACGTCGCGGCCGTCGACCGTGACCACCGCCTCGACCCGCTCGCCAGAGTTGTTCTGCACGCGCAGGTTGTAGCGCTCGCCATTCTGCCCGGCGGCGTACAGCGTGCCGCCGTACCAGTACGTCCGCACCGCGCTGCCGTACGGGTTCTCGAGCGTGACGCTCACGTCCTGCGCCGGGACCGGCTGGGCGACGTGGCCCGTGTCGGTCCAGGGCTGGTGCGCCTCGGCCGTGCCGGGCTTGCACGCGAACACGGCGCTGCCGAGCAGCAGGGCGGTCAGGAGGCCGGCGGTCGTCGTCTTCGTGGGGCGGTACATGGCGAAAATCTCCCTGGGCTCTATCTCCGGACTTCTGCCCGGTGATGGCAGCGAAACGACCCGGCGCCGGGCCGCCTTACACCTTGCCTCGCGGCCGTCCGCGCGCGTAGCCTCGCGCGCCATGCCACGCCGCCTGCTGTGCCTGCTCGCCCTCGTCCTCGCGTCGACCCCCGCGTGCAAGCGCGGCAAGTCGCGCGCGCCCGAGGCCGGCGCGGTCCAGGCCTCGGCGATGGGCTCGTGGGACGCCTGGCTCGACCTCTCGCCGCTGCTCGACGTCGCGCGCAGCCACGCCCCCGAGAAGACCATCGCCGCGCTCGAGAAGGCCTCGAAGCTGCTGCAGGACGGCAAGGCGCGCAGCGCCGACCAGGTCCTCGCGCCTCTGGCCGACAGCGACGGTCGCCACTGGATCTCGGTGGCCCGCGCCGACCTCGCGGCCCTCTACTTCACCACGTGCATCCGCGGCGTCGCCTGGCGCCTCGAGGACCTGACCGCCAAGTCCCCGCCGACGCGCCGCAGCGACTACAGCGAGGCGATCAAACTGGCCCCCGGCGACGTCTCGGTCGAGACCATGCTGACCGACCTCGACGCCGCCGTCGAGGCCAAGGACCTCGCGCTGCAGGTCCAGGCCCGCATCGCCCGCGCCCGCGTCACCGCCTTCAGCGCGCGCTGCCCGGCCACCCCCGACGTCCAGCAGCTGTCCGAGGGCATCCTGAAGAACGACCTCGCGACCCTCGCCGCCGAGAACCACCTGACCCCCGACCTCGCGTTCCTGTGGGCCGGCGTGCAGATGTCCGAGTTCTCCGGCGCGGCCGCCCGCCCGTTCCTGCTGCAGGCCAAGGACGGCGGTTACACCGACCCGAGCGTGATCTACATGCTCGGCGTGATCGCCCTCGAGCAACGCGACCTCGATCGCGCCGACGCGTACGCTGTCGAGGCCCTCGGCCAGTACGCCAAGCTCGGCGACAAGGACCAGCAGGCCCAGTCGCTGTTCCTCCGCGGCGAGGTCGCCCGCAACCGCAGCGACTCGCCGACCGCCCGCAAGCACTTCGACTCCGCACTCAAGCTCGTGCCCGGCCACCCCGCGGCGATCCTCGGCGTCGCCCGCCTCGTGTTCAACGCCGAGGGCTCCTCGCGCGCCGTCAGCTACCTGCAGAGCATCCTCCCGCAGCTGGCCCTCACCGGCCCGCTCACCCCCGACAAGCTGCCGATCGCCATCGAGAACCTCGAGTCGCTGGCGATGTTCGTGCAGGAGGGCGAGCTCGTCGGCGTCACCCGCGACGCCTACCTCGCCGAGGTCGACCTCGAGCCCGACCCCGTGCGCCGCGGCCTCCGCTACTTCTTCGCCGCCACCCTCGACGCCAAGCTCGGCGAGTACACCCACGCCCGCGCCCACGCCGTGCTGGCCCGCGACGAGTTCGCGAGCACCAAGGCGCCGCCGCCCGTCGACGTGGACAAGTTCATCGAGCGCGTCGACAGCGTCTCGTCGTCTACACGATGACGCCCGCGCGGGCGTCCTCCGGCAGGTGCTCGAGCGCCGCCGCCAGCTGCGTGCGGAACGCCGCCGAGATCTTGTCGAACAGCGCCTGCTGCTGGTCCTTGGCCCCGCCCGCGTCGACGAACGCGTCGTACTCGAGGCGGGCGTACTCGAGCATCGCCACCGGACCTGGCTGAAGGGACAGCAGCGGCCAGATGTAGCGCTCGACCGCGTGGTCGGTGCTCGGCGGCAGGCGCCAGCGGTTGGCCAGCATGAACCGGTCGTGGCCCTCGAGCGCCGCCGTCAGCGGCGCGCCGAGCCGCACGATCACCGCGTCGCGCGAGGCCAGCAGCCGCTGCTGCACCTTGAACACCTCGAGCCGCTCGCGCCGGTTCTGCGCCGAGTAGCGCACGTCGTCGCGGCGAAACCCGAGCCACGACAGGAACTCATGGTTGTGCCGCCACGCCAGCCGCTGCGCCTCGATCTCCGCGACCAGCTTGGCGATGCGGTTCGAGTGGCGGCGCTTGAGCGACACGCCGGTCTCGGTCATGGTCTCGCGGATCTCGCGGGAGAACAGCGACAGCGACGTCTTGCTGTGGATCTCGTCGAGCGCCTCGAGGGCCAGCCCGACCCCGAGCCCGACGTGCGCGGCGATCTGGATCGTCGTCACCACGATGCGCTCGTAGAGCCCCGGCATCACCTGTTTGAGGTCCTCCTGCGGGACCGTGCGGACCTGCGTGAGCGCCTCTTCTTTGGCCGCTGACAGGCTCCGACGCAGCTCCGCCACCGTCGGGTCGAAGCCCGGGTTGTTCGCGTGCGCGAGAAACACTTCCTTCGCCGAGACCATGGCCGGCCCACAGTAAGCAACTATCGCCGCAGTGGCTATCACCTTCCGGCCGGGGCCCACGGAGCCCACCGCTGCGGGCATTTGCGAGCCGCTCCACGCGCCGTGACGCGCGAGACACGGCTCATACACGGGCCTGCGTGAGATCTCGTGTAAGGTCTGGCTGCCGGCCTGCGTTCCCCGCTCGCCCTTCGCCCGCAGACCCGTGCTGGCGACGAGGCGTTCTCCCGCCGCTGGAATCTCCGCCATGTCGCACGCGCGTCGCCTCGTCTCTTCCACCCTGTCCCTCGCCCTGGTCCTCGCCTGCAACCCCGGCGCGCCTCAGGGCCCCGTCGCCGGCAACCAGGACGCGCCTCCCGGCACCTCTGGCCCCGTCCAGCCCGTCGTCACCGACCCCGTCGCCGAGGTCACCGCGGTCCACGGACCCGCTGGCGTGCGCACCGCGGACCTGGCCGAAGGGACATTCCTCGGCGCCGGCGCCAAGCTCCGCGCCGGTCAGACCCTCGTCGTGCCGCCCGGCACCCTCGCCGAGCTGCGACTCACCGGCGGCACCGTGCTCCGCCTCAACGAGGACTCGCGGCTCACCCTCCCCGACGGCCCGCAGGGCCGCGCCCTCGACCTCCTGCAGGGCGAGCTCGTGGCGATCGTCGCCGCCGGTCAGCCGCCGCTCGCGGTGCGCTCGAGCGGCGACACCCTCGACATCGCGACCGGTGAGGCCCGCGCGTTCGCCCGCGCCGGCAAGCGCAGCTACGACGTGGTCTATGGGACAGCCCGCCTGCGCGCCGGCAGCCAGGAGGTCGCGCTGACCCCCGGCTCGCACGTCGAGGCCCCGCTGGTCGCCCAGGCCGCGCCCGTGCAGCCCGAGGTCAGCCTGCGCCCGCTCGAGGACACCGCGTGGTCGCGGACCTTCGAGGTCGCGGCCGCGATGGTCGACGCGGTCCCGGCCGGCGTCGGCAGCCTGACCGCCCGCCGCGCCGGCACGAGCACCGAGCTCCACCGCCTCGCGCTCGTCGACCAGCGCGTCAACGTCGCGATCTCCGGCCGCATCGCCCGCACCGAGGTCGAGCAGACTTTTTATAACGAGGCCAGTGAAGTGCTGGAAGGCACCTACCGGTTCCCGCTCCCCGCCGATGCATCGATCTCCGGCCTGTCCCTGCTCGTCGGCAACACATGGATGAACGCCGAGATGCTGGAGAAGGAGCGGGCCCGCAGCATCTTCAAACAGATCGTCGACGCGACGATCCCCCGCGACCCGGCCCTGCTCGAGTGGGAGAAGGGCAACATTTTTAAGATGAAGATCTTCCCGATCCCCGGCCGCGGGGAGCGGAAGATCCGCCTGAGCTACACGCAGGTGCTGCCGGCCGTCGGCGACACCCTGCGCTACCGCTACCCGATCGCCGGGGCCAGCAGCGGCGCCGCCGGCTCGGAGATCGACAACTTCGCGTTCAACGTCGCCGTCGAGAAGGCCGGCCTGCCCGCGGACGCCGCGATCACCACGCCGATGGTCCAGCTCGACCGCCGCGAGTCCGGCGACCGCATCGAGCTAGCGACCACCCGCCAGCGCTTCCGCCCGGTCCACGACCTCGGCGTCGACATCCCGCTGACCACCAGCGACCAGCGCATCCACAGCGAGACCCACCTCGACCGCGACGGCCAGGCCTACTTCATGCTGGCCCTCAAGCCCGACCTCAAGCTGCCCGCCAGCGACCGCCCGGTCCACTACGCGTTCGTGCTCGACCGCAGCCACAGCATGACCCCCGAGCTGTGGACCGTCGCGCGCAGCCTGCTGCAGGCCATGTCGAGCACGCTCGGCCAGGACGACCGCCTGACCGTGCTCGCCTGCGACGCCGCCTGCGACGCCGCGCCGTCCGGCCTCGCCGCTCCGTCGGCCCAGACGACCGCCGCCGTCGACGCCTTCCTCGACACCCAGATCCTCGCCGGCGCCAGCGACGTCGGCGGCATGATGCGCGCCGCCTCCGAGGCCCTCGGCGCCGCCGACTCCGGCGCGGCCACCAACGCCGAGCGCGTCATCGTCTACTTCGGCGACGGCAACCCGTCCGCCGGCGAGCTCGCGCCCGACGAGCTGCTCCGCCACATCGAGCGCCCGCTCGCCGGCACCCGCGTGCAGGCCGTCGCGCTCGGCTCGCGCTCCGACCTGCTGCTGCTCGGCGCCCTGACCCGCGCGACCGGCGGCGACCTGCTGCGCGCCGACGCCAAGGACGACATCCGCGGCCTCGTCCGCGAGCTGCGCCTGCGCGCCGAGGTCCCGGTCGCCCGCGACGTCGCCCTCTCGCTGCCGAAGGGCATGGAGTACGTGCACCCGCAGAAGCTCGCCGCCCTGCGCCCCGGCGACACCGTGCTGCTGGTCGGCAAGCTCAGCCAGCCGATCCACGGGCCGGTTCAGCTGTCGGCGAAGAGCGAGTCGGGCCAGGTCCTCTCGGACAGCTTCCAGATCGACCTCGTGCCGACCGCGAACGCCGCCGGCTCGAGCCACACCCACCTCCCGCGGACCTGGGCGTCTTTTGAAATCGACGATTTAACCGCGACCAAGGGCAACAGCGCCCGCGCCGAGATCATCGACCTGTCGAAGCAGTACACCGTGCTGTCGCGCTACACGGCCCTGCTCGTGCTCGAGAACGACGCGATGTTCCGCGAGTTCAACGTCGTCCGTCAGGCGGGCCGCACCACCGGGTGGAACGGCCAGCTCGGCACCTCCGGCGCCGGCGGCGTGCCGACCACCACGTCGAGCGCCCCCGCGACCGGCGGCACCATCGCCAAACCCGAGGCCGAGCCGACCCGCTCCGGCGAGGCCGCCCCGCCGCCGCCCGTCGCGACCACCCCGCCGATGGAAGCCCCCTCGCCCGGCCCGGCCCCCGCGCCCAGCCGCGTCAAGGACTCGCCCGCCGACGCCCGCGCCGAGCAGCAGGAGCGTTCGGACCCGGCGTCCCGCCGCAACAAGTCCGACGCCGACATGGAGATGGACGAGGACAAGGCCAGCGCCCCCGCCGACATCAACGAAGAGGACGCCACCGCGTCGAGCGAGAAGCTGTCCGACATCGGCCTCGACGAGGCCGGCCCCTCGACGCGTCCGGCCCCCGCGTCCGCGCCCAAGAAAGAGGCCGCCAAGGCCAAGGCCCCGTCGCGGCGCATGGACAACCCGTACGACGCCGACGACGGCTGGGGCGGCGGCGGCAGCGGCGTGGGCCTGCCCGGCGGCTACGGCAAGGGCCGCGGCTACTACGGCCCGCGCTGGAAGATCGCCAGCGCCGGCAACCCGTCCGGCGACAGCCTCGGCAAGCTCGCGGCCCTCAACGCCGTGGTCCAGCGCGACCCCACCAGCCGCCCCGCGCACCGCAACCTCGTGCGCAACGCCATCCGCGCCGGCGCGCCCGAGGCCTTCACCTACGCGACCGCGTGGTCGCAGGCCGACCCCGATCACTCGCCCGCGCTGCTCGCCGTCGCCGACCTGCTCGCCGCCCGCAGCGACCCCGCGGCCCCGCGCGCCTACGGCTCCGCCGCCGAGGTCAACCCGTTCAACACCAAGCTGCAGGTCCGCCTCGCCGAGGCCTACCAGACCAAGGGCGACCTGACCCGCGCGTGCGCCCACCGCCGCGCCGTCGTCAGCATCGACCCGGCCCGCGCCGAGCACCACATGGCGCTGTTCACCTGCCTGTCGCGCCTCGGTCGCAACGACCTCGCGAGCGACGCGCTGACCGACGGCCTCGCCCGCGCGAAGGGCAACCTCGGCGACCTGCGGTCCGCCCACGCCGGCGCCCTCCGCCCGCCGAAGCCCCGCACCCCGTTCGGCGAGCTCAAGGCGACGATCACCTGGACCGGCGTCGCCGACCTCGACGTCGTGTTCATCGACTCTCGCGGCCGCCGCCTGTCCGTGCTGCGCCCCGAGGGCATCACCTTCGACTCGCTCGCCAACAGCGAGACGATCGCCCTCGGCTCGGCCAGGCAGCCCGTCACCGTCGAGGTCTCGCGCTTCAGCGGCAGCGGCCCGGTCTCCGGCGAGCTCAAGCTGAAGACCCCCGACCTGACCCGCACGTATCCGTTCACCATCGACCAGGGCACCGTGCGCCTGGCCAGCGTAAGCTACACCGGATGGTGAACATGTCCTCGCGGACAGCAGCCCGCCTCACGCTCCTCGCCCTCGTCGCCGCGACCGCCGGCGCGGGGGCGTGTGCTCGCAGCCAGATCACCCCGACCACCAACGTGGTCGTCGACCCCGAGCCCGCCGAGGTCACGCCCTCCGGCGACCTCGAGATCCTCCGCTTCCGCGCGGCGATGGGCATGGCCGGCGATGTCCGCGCCGAGCTCACCCCGCGGATCGCCAGCGCGGGCGATCGCCCCGACCGCGGACGCGACGCCCTCCGCCGCCTCGCGATCCAGCTCGCCCTCGTCCAGGGCGACGGTGAGGCCGCCCGCACCCAGCTCGCGCAGCTGTCCCGCGACATCACCTCGCTCGGCACCCAGGCGACCGCCGAGGACCGCGCCCAGCTCGACCTCCTGAGCGGCCGCTGGCTGCACGAGCAGGGCAAGTACGCCGACGCGCGCGGCAAGCACCTGCGGGCCCTCGCCAACATCGACGGCCCCGCCGACAGCTCGCTCATCGGCACCGCCCTCCGCGGCCTCGCCGACGACATGCTGGCCCTCGGCGACGCCAAGGGCGCCCTCGCGACCCTCAGCCGCGCCCTCGAGATCCACACCAACGCCAGCGACGCCGCCATCGAGCTGCACGAGGACCTGCTGCTCGCCGTCGACGTCATGATCGCGCTGGACCAGCCCGACGAGGCCCGCATCCTCGCCGGCGACGCCTACAACCAGGCCCTCAAGCAGTTCGGCCCCGACACCCTGCCCCACGCCGAGGCCCTCCTGCAGGTCGGCGCCGCCAGCCTCGCCGCCGAGGACAAGACCGCCGGCGCCAGCGTCGTCGCCGACGCCGGCGCCATCTTCGACAAGCTGCAGTCCGAGCGCACCGACCCGCGCTTCCCCGTCAGCGCCCGCGTGGTCCGCCGCCTGTTCGCCCTGCGCACCGCCCTCGGCCCGGCCGAATCGGCCGG
>Ga0075163_10012995_pt1 | contig 10828 bp, 14 predicted proteins | sample JI1023141ADNA_FD_71478 | JGI IMG/M metagenome (GOLD analysis project Ga0075163, IMG submission 71478) | Wastewater effluent complex algal communities from Wisconsin, to seasonally profile nutrient transformation and Carbon sequestration -... | ecosystem: Engineered > WWTP > Effluent > Algae...
GCCTCGGCCCGCTGCCGCACGTATCCACGAGTCGGTGACATCGCCGGCCGCATGATGAAGCGCGGGTGGGAGGTCTTCCTGATGGGCGCCCCGGGTGAGATTCAGATTCCGCCCCAGCACATGCACGAGAATCTGCGCAATCTGTCGGCCACCGGGACCACGTTCCGGCAGTCGTGCGCCGTGGTCAATTCGGCTGACGTGGTGATCGGGCCTGACTCGGCGTTGGTTCACGTCGCGGGGGCCTTGGGCGTGCCCTGCGTGGGGCTTTACGGGCCTTTCCCGTGGCAACTGCGGACGGCCTATGCGCCGACCACGGAGGCTATTTCAGGGGTGGGTGAGTGCAGCCCGTGCTTTCATCACTACAACCCGGCGGGTGGTCCGGCAGCGCATTTCCCGGTGGGTTGCCCAAGTGCGGCGACGGGGTGGTGCCGCGTGTTGGCGGAGATCAAGCCGGAGCGGATCGCGGCGCGGGCGGAGTTGCTGGCGCGCAATCTGCGGGCGCGGCCGTCGGATGATGGGGTGGTGCCGTTTGTAAGGGGTGGTAACTAACATGCCCTACAAAAACCCAGCCAAGCAGCGCGCCTACCTGCGCAGGTGGCGGAAGCGCAATCCGGAGTATCACAGCGCGTATAATAAGAAGTATTACACCAAAGCGGCGTGGATTCTCAAATATAGCAAACAATGAAAGACTTCCTTATGCGCCGCCTCAGTTTCGGCGCCATTTGCCCTGCCGGTGACTGCAATTTTCCGCCTCGTGCGGAGGCCACTGGCCACCTTGACATTGATGGCGATTTGCCGGCCATCTGCGCCCGGGTTGGGCTTGGGCACGGTGATGTGGCCGTCGATGTCGGCGCCTTTGTGGGCGACACCGCGTGCGTGATGGCACAGGCCGGCGCGGAAGTGCATGCCTTCGAGCCTTTCTTCGACACGTATCTGGCGCTCCATTACAACACGCAGGTGTGGCGCGTGAAGAATGGCGGCGTGCATCCTCGCATCCATTGCCACAATGTCCCCACTGGTAACGGTGAGCGCGTGAAGCTGCATTTCGAGTGCCCTGGCCCGAACTACGGCATGCGCTCGGTGCGCGAGACGACGGAGCCGGAGTGCTTGGTCGCCTTCAAGATCGACAATCTGGGACTCGCCAAGTGCAAGCTGATGAAGATCGACTGCGAGGGGTCGGAGATTCCGACGCTTCTGGGTGCGCGCGAGACGATCAAACGATGCCGCCCGTGGCTTTACGTGGAGGCGTTTCGAGAGGGGCAAGAGTGGCGCGGCTACACGCTGGCGCAACTGGAGGCGGAGATTCGTGCGCTGGGGTATGAACTGGAAATGATCGGTGAGCCGCCTCGGTGGGATTGGCTGTGCCGGCCAGTGTAACATGACGACGCCGCTCGTAGTTCTGCCCGTCAGTCCAGCCGACTATCACCTCGCGCTCAAGTGGGTGCGCTGGGTGAAGGCGATGGGGTGCAATAGCGTACCGCTGTGCGTGCTGGTGGCAAAATCGGTGCCGATTGCTCACATCGCCGCGCTCCGGTATGAGTGCAGCATCATGTGGTCGGTGGTGCAGCTTTGGGAAGACTGCGAAAGGCCGGATATTGGCTATGCCTACGCCGCAAATGTCATGTTCCGCTCGGCGCTTGAATACGCTGAAGACGGAGCTGTTTGCAGCCCCCGCCCCCTCCTCTGGTGCGAAGCCGACACAGTGCCAACGCGCCCCACGTGGTACGACGAAATCTGCGCCGAGTACGCAGCCTGCGGGAAGCCTTTCATGGGTGCATTTCACCCTCACGGCAAAATCCCGCACATGACCGGCAATGCGGTGTACGCGGCCAACTGGCGCGAACTGGCGCCATCGCTTGCTGCTCTTCCGGGGCCGAACCCCGGGCAGGGTTGGGACTCAGCCTGCGCGCACGAGACAGTGCCGCAAATGCACATTGCGAAAACAATCCAGCAGGAGTGGGTCACGCCGCCGTTTTCAGAGGCCAGCATCGACCGCTATCTGAAACCTGCGGCGGCGCTCTTTCATCGCACCAAGGATGGCACTATGATCGACGTGTTGGCTCGCCGCATGGGCATTGACCCGATCCCGCTTACGGCCCCGATTGCACCGCCCACTTCGCCGATGATTCCAGAGAGTGTTACTGCGATTCCTCGCCAGATGCGAACGGAGATTTTGATCGTGACGTATGCGAAGGACATGGAGTTCCTGCGCTATTGCCTGAAGTCGATCCAGGCTTACGCGAGCGGCTTCTACGGCATCACGCTGGTCGTGCCCGATCACGAGGTCGGGCTATACGACTGGGTGAGGAAGCAGGCCCGAATTAAGTATTTCAAGGAGGTGCCCGGCAAGGGCATGATGTCGGCCCAAGTGCAGAAGCTGCGCGCCGACGAGTGGTGCCCGCAGGCCGATGTGATCGTGACGCTGGACGCCGACTGCATGTTTTTTCGTCGCGTGACTCCGGGCGACTACGTGAAGGACGGTCGGTGCCGCATGGTGCGCGAGCACTACTCGGTTATCACGAACCCCAACCGCCACATCTGGAAGCGCGTCGTGAAGGATGCGATCGGCTGGGAGCCCGAGTACGACACGATGGTCATGCACCCGCAGGTTCACCACCGCTCGGTTTACAAGCTGACGCGGGATGCGGTGGAACGGTATACGGGCAGGTCGTTTGATGAGTACGTGACGGGCTGCAAGAATGATTTTCCGCAAGGGTTCTGTGAGTGGGTCACAGTCGGCGCGGTGGCGCATCGGTACATGGAAGACGACTACGACATGATCGACTATCCGAAGGCGGAGGATGCAGCGATGTGCCTTCAGCAACCAGGGTCGTTTCAGGCGTTGTACCGGCGGGATCGAGATTTCTTGGTGGAATGGTGGTCCCACGGCGGCATCGCGCGCTACAAGTCGGACTGCGATGCGGTACTGGCGGGGCGGATACCGGCGTATTTTGTAAAATGAGCACAAAAAAACAGAAGCAACCGAAGGGCGGTAAAAATGCAGCGCCATCTACGCTTGGAACGTCCTTTGCCATATTAGACGGAGACCGTCTGATAGAGGAAAATGGCAGCGGGAAGCTGGCCATATATTACAGCTATGCCGATGCCGCTTATGCCTTTCCTTTTGTTAAGAAGGGCGCGGATGAGGCCATGAAAGCCGGCCTTCGGATTTGTCCGGTTGAGATTTCAAAAGCGCGCTGAGTCGCCCCATATGATCGTCCTCATCCTCCAATACTGGCACGCTGATCGCGACAAAGCCGCCGAGCTATGCCGCCTGATCGCCGACATCGAGCCCGAGCGCCGGCATGACGTGCGCATCCGGCTGCTGTCGCGCTACGACACGGATCACGTCGAGTTGGAGGCGATCCAGCGCATCGGCCGGCGCTTCGATGTGAGTTGGGCGCGCACCGAGGAATGCGACTGGACGGGGTGGCCCGCGGGACCGAATCGCATGGCGGTCGAGACTGTCACGACGGCCGACAAATGGCTGCACGACGCCGGCTGGGAAGATGCGGACGGCCTGTTCCTGATCGAGCCCGACGTGGTGCCGCTCCGTCGCACGTGGCTGACAGAGATTGTCGCCGAGTGGGCCAAGGCGCAGGCCGAGGGCAAGAGCCTGATGGGGTCGTGGCGCAATTCAGGTGGCGCCCACGGGCACATCAACGGCAACTGTGTCATTGGCCGGGAACTGGCGCGAACGGCGGGCATCTGGCGCGTCTCGCGGCATCTGGCGTGGGACTGCCACATCGCACCCTACGTGCGGAACAAGTGGTACGTGAGTCCGCTTTTCAGGAACGATTTCGAGGGCACCAATGCGACCGAGGAGGTGCTGCTCACGCCGGAAGTGGCTGGTGATGTGCGGCCGGCGCTTGTGCATGGATATAAAGACCGATCCGCCCATGATATTGCGCGGAGGTGGATGAATTTATGAGCGCCACGTTCTCAGTTTTGCACGCCAGCTACGGTCGCCCCGCCAAGGCCGTGATCGCAATTTGGTCATGGTTCAAGAACGCAGCGAACCACGACCAAATAGAGTACGTGATCGCGCTGAACGATGATGATCCCTCGTTGCCGCAGTATATGGCGCTGCTCAAGTGCGCCCGTCCGTTCGGCCTTCCGATCAGGATCATCACCGGCCCATTCGCCGGCTCCGCCCCCGCGTGGGACGCCGCGGCCAAGGCGAGCAGCGGACTTGTGCTGATCCAGGCGCAGGATGATGTGGAGCCGCCGGATGGCTGGGATCGCGAGATTTATGCCCGCATCTGGGCTGGCCTTCCTTTTAGCGGTCAGCCGATCGCCTTCCTCGCCGTCTCCGACGGCTACCGCAAAGACAACATCTGCTGCACGGCGATAATGACCCGCGCCCGGTACGAGCAGTGCGGCGAGTTCCTTCACGCCGGCTACCGCTCGGTATTCAGCGACGACGACGTGACCTTGAGAGCATATGCCGACGCCGCAGCCGGCAAGTGCTCGCTGATCGAGGCGCGGGACTTGGTTTTTACCCACCGACATCATTACCATGACAAGGCGGTGCCATACGACGAGACCTATGCCCGCGAGAACTCCGCCGAAGCCTACGCGCAGGGGCAGGCCCTGTTCATGCGGCGGAATGCGGAGATTTTGAAGTTTAAGACGTGGTGAACACCAAGCTGAGAGACGCGGAGCGTTCTCTCTAGCGTCTGGTTAGCCTCTTTCAATATGCATGTATATCGACCCGAACTAAACTCGACACTCACGCGCCTCGTGCGCGCCATCCAAGGCGCTTGTGACAACGCAGTCGAAGACGGCGAAGACGGGACATCGCTTGATCGCCGCGACTACGAAGCGATATGTGCCGAACTGGATAAGCTGGACCTACTCCCCGAGCCGGGTCCGCACGTTGCCTCCGAAGCGGGGGCAAAAGTCGAATACTGGCTCCGGCACGCCAGCAGCGAGCCCGACACAAACGCATTCCCGCGTTCGCAGGGCGGTGACGGTCTTGGCTAACAAGTGATTATGCCCCACCGCGTCGCCTAACAACCATGAACGAAGCCACCAAAGCCTACGCCCGCCGCGCCACGAATCCGTTCTACGCCCGCGTGATCCGTGGTGAAGTGCTGGACATCGGTTGCGGCCACGACCTGATGCCGTGCGTCGCGTTCCGTGATGTCACGACGGTCCGCGGCTACGACATCATCATGGGCCACAAGGGCGCGCAGACGCTGGCCGACGTGGGCGACGAAAGCTACGACACCATTCACTCCTCGCACTGCCTTGAGCACCTGCACTCGCCCGTCACCGCGCTGTTCAACTGGCTCCGCGTCCTTAAGCCCGGCGGCCACATGGTCGTGACGGTGCCCGACTGGGACCTGTACGAGCACCGCCAGTGGCCGTCCATATTCAACACGGACCACAAGTGGGTGTTCACCCTGAGCCGCGAGTTGAGCGTGGATGAGCCGCACGTTCTCAGCGTGCCGCTGATGCTGGACGCGATGGAGACGCTTAACATGGGCCAGATGTGCGCCTGCTCGCGGTTCGGCGATGGCTTCGACCATCAGGCGCCGCCTACGGTCGATCAGACGCTAGGGGCGTGCGAATGCGCGATTGAATTTGTTTTTCAGAAGGCGATCACATGAGCAACGAACGAATCTATATTGCAATTCCGATCCACGGGCGCGTGAAGCTGGCGGAAGAGTGTGTGCCGACAGTGGCGGAAGCAGCATCTCTACGTGAAGACATGGTAGTGCTCTATGACGACAGCGGTGGTCTCGGCGGCGATTTCCCCCTCTCGCTGGTCGGATATGTCCCTGTGGTCATCGGTGCGCACCTCGGCATCGAGCGTCAACGTCGCAAGCACTTCATGGACTTCGCGGCAACGAGCCCAGATGAGTTCACCCACCTCTATCTCACCGACGCCGATGCCCCCCACGACCCCAACTGGCGCTCCGAGCTGCTGCGCATTCAGGCATCGGTCGGCGGCGCTCCGGTATGCGGCTACAACACGAAGGTGCATGCGGACATGCTCGGGAATACGATCGGCGAAGACTGCCTAGTTGTCTGGCGCCGCGTGGCCCCAGGTATCAGCTACCTCCTGACGCGCGAGCACGTCGAGAAGGTGGTGCGGTGGCTGGTGGCCAACCCGCAGGCGGAACACTGGTCCTTCGATTGGACCGTTCCGGCGCTACTCGGCAATCGCTTCGCGGTCACGAAGACAAGCTGCGTCGAGCACATCGGAATGGGCGGCTACCATCACCCGCCCGACGCCGGCTGGGATGGCGGCGACCGTGCGCTGAATCCGACGCCTGCGGTGGCTGCCTTGCGTGCGGAGATTGTAGGGAGGCTATCGACCGCATGACCCAAATCTACACCTCCCACAAGCGCCACGCCATGAACGAGCGTCGCATCGTCGCGTGGATTCTGGGCGCCTACTGGGGTCAGTGGATGACGGAGACGCAGGTGAAGGAGTCGCTGAAGAACAGCATGCTCTTCGGCGCCTTCATCGCCCCCAACGCGGACCAGATCGGCTTTGCGCGCGTCGTGTCGGACCATCACACCTTCGCCGCCGTGACCGACGTGTACGTGGCCGCCGAGTGGCGCGGACAGGGTGTAGGGCGGAAGCTGATGCAGGCCGTCGCGGCGCACCCCTCTGTTCGCCGCAGTATCACCATTCTCCGCACGCGGGACGAGAACGCCGCCTTCTACGCCAAGTTTGGCTTCACTCCGGTGCCGGGTGGGATTATGCAGTTGGACCCGCAGAAATGAGCACGCTATCCGAAGAACTCGACCGCAAGTATGGCGTAGCGGAATCCGTAAGGGCGCTGCGCGGATGGCATCTCGTGGACGCCTCGCTGCATAAGCCGGGCGTGTATCGTATCACCATAAGCCGGCGCTCTGGGACCGGGGCCAATTTGATTAACGGCTTCGCGAGGCAGGCCATTATCACGGCCGCTCGCGAACTGGGCTACCTCAGCGCGCCCAACGGCTTCATCTTCCCAGAATGAGTCTCCACGCCGTCCCGGCCGGTGAACGCGACTACCTGATTTCAAATCAGGAGAAGGACCTCCTCGCCTCCTACAATCACCTCCTGCGCTCCGACACCGGGGCATGGTTCGAGAGCCCGCACTGCAAAATCTGGCAGAAGGATCGCAGTAAAGGGCTGTCGACGCCGAAGCTGAACTACCTCCAGTTCCGCATCACGGAGACGATTCGGAAGTTCGAGGACCTTGACCTTCCCATCCGTATCATCGGCCTGAAGCCGCGCCAGAAGGGGTCCACGACGTATTTCTCCGCCGCCGACTACTGCCACCTCCGCCGCGAGGCCGCACACTGCTGCGTGATCGGTGGCCAGCTCTCGCAGACGAAGGAGGTCGCGGAGATGCTGAAGACCTACAACGCGAACGACACCTTCCGCGCATGGAACAACACGGGCGAGATCGGCACGACCGAAGGCCGCTGGTCCAACGGCAGCCGCCTTAAGTTCGAGACCGCGGGCGATCGACTGGCCGGTATCGCGGGCACGTATCAGGTGCTCCACGCGACGGAGGTTGCGCGTTGGGCGAAGTACGGCGTGGCCAATGCCTCCGAGGTGCTGGCGAACATCCTGAAGTGCGTGCCAAACTTGCCGCACACGATGATCGTACTGGAGTCGACCGCTGAAGGCAGTGCCGGAGATTTCTATATGCGCTGGCTCGGCGCCATCGACGCCGAAGATTTCCTCTCCGGCAAGGTGGTCCCGCAGCCGGGCCAATATGTTCGGGTGTTCGCGCCGTGGTTCGAGTTCTCGGATTCGGCGATGCGGCTCACGCCTGAACAGAAGCGCGACATCGAGCGCACGCTGGACGACTCCGATGAGTACGAAGGCGAGCGCGAACTGATCGAGCTGTACGCAGTGACCGGCGAGGACGGCGTGCGGCGACTGGGTGGCACCGTCACCGAGTTCGACCTATGGGAGCAGCTTGCGTGGCGGAGGTGGGCCATCCGAGAGGAGTGTAAGCGGGATAAGCTGATCTTCGACCGCGACTATCCGAAGAACTGGCAGACCGCATTCCAGAAGTCCGGCAACCTGCGGTTCAACTCGACCGGCATGACCATGATCCGCCGGCACCACGCGATGAAGTGCGTGCCGCTGCATGGGATCATCGAGGAAACAAAGAACCGTCGCGTGGCCTTCCGCCAGACGGAGCGCGGCGAGGCGCAGGTGCAGATTTTCGAGAAACCGATCCGTGGCTGCCGGTATATCCTGCCGGTGGACCCCATGACCGGCGAGACCCAGGTGGGCGGCATCGACCCTGATCGGCACGGCGCGTTTATTTTAAGGGCCGGCTACTGGGGTCCGGGCGGCAAGTGGCACAAGATGGCCACCGCGGCGCGGATCGTGCCGTGCCGGTGGGACATTGATATATTGGAACGGGCCGTGTGGGGCTTGGCGCGGTACTACGGCAACACGAGCGGCTGCAAGATCGTGATCGAGATGAATCAGGACAAGGGCATCACCGAACTTTTGAAGCAGCGCGGCGCGGACTTGTACCAGCGCGAGATTTTCAACCAGCGCGAGGACCGGCTGACGAAGGCGTTGGGCTATCAGACAAACGAGAAAACGCGCGAGACGCTGATCGAGCGACTGGCTCAAGTGATCCGCGAGTGGGACCGACCGGGCGACGGCATCGCGATTCTGGACGAGCATGCGCTGCAACAGTGCGAGAATTTTGTCCGCAAGCCCAACGGTCGGTCGGAAGCCGCGGAGGGATGGCACGATGACGACGTGTTCTCTATCGCATTGGGCGTCGAACTGATCGAGCACGCCACCACCTACGTCCCGCTGGAGGGCCTATGGGTGCCGCCGGAACTGCGGGATTCGCAGCGGAGGGGGCCGGGGGCGGGGCATGCGTTTACGTGATATGAAGCACACATACACCGTTCAGTCGCACTGCATGGGCCAGTGGATAGACATTGTTCGAGACACACGCGATTTCTGCGCCGGATTCTTGCATGCAAGGAAGGACTACGCGCCTCGCAACGCCTGCCGCGTCATGCGCAGCGACGGGAAGGTGATAGCCGAATCGCCGGCTTTCGATGACGTGTCTGTCGGACAGGTTGCGGGTTGGCCAACTCCAGAGCAGTACGAGGCCGCGGCGAAGCGCGCCATGGATCAGGCAGCACGCATTCGCGATCAAACGGCCAAGCAGGAGGCCATGCGCACGGCACGCAAGGCGTTTGCAGCGATATAACTCTATGCCCAACCTAAACAAAGTCCTCCTGATGGGAAACCTCACCCGCGACATCGAGATGCGCGTCTTGCCGAAGGGCACGCCAGTCGGTCAGTTCGCGATGGCGATCAACCGCAAATACAAGACCGAGAGCGGCGAGCAGCGCGAGGAGGTGCTGTTCGTGGACTGCGAGGCGTGGGGTAAGACGGCCGAGACGCTGGCGAAGTATGTCGGCAAGGGGGCTCCGCTGTACGTGGAGGGTCGCCTGCGCCTCGACCAGTGGGAAGACAAGACCACGAAGGAAAAGAAGAGCCGCATGAAGGTGGTCGTGGAGCAGTTTCAGTTTCTAGGCAGCAAGGAAGGTGGGGCGCAGGCACCAGTACAGGCGGCTCCCAAGGCTCCGGGCGCGCAGCAGAACTTGGATGAGGATGTGCCGTTTTGATTTCCCGCTTGACGGGAAAGGCGGAGTGCGCATAGTACGGCTTTCGCCACAATGGCTCCCGATGAAGTAATAACTTAAAACTGCCGACTGATTGGCCCGATAGTCGGAGGGAGTAGGGCAATATGAACAAGCCCAAGGCTCCGGGTTAAAGGAGCCATACATTTTCTTTCCCGGCGGTCTGACGGTCGGTGGCAAGTCGGCCAGTCATCGCTTAAACTGCGCCGTGGCGCCGGTATCGGGGGATGCGACCAACGATACCTACTTGGGCCGCCGGGATTCATGCCCCTCTCGCCGTGCGAGCGATGTAGCTGGTAGATCAGCGAGGGGCGCCAATTTGAAACCACGGGGTTTCCGTTAGATGGCCAGCAAGTGACGTTACACAGTTGGCTGGGACATCGCACGGCCCATGAAGGTGCGCGACTGGCCCCCGTAAGGGGCTTTCGATTTTGACACTTGCCCTCGTATCCCATATCTGACGCCCAGCCAAATGCCCACTGCGCCCTACAATCCCCGCCGTCGCGACGAGGAGGACGATGCCGACGTGCCGATGCCGGATGGCGTGGACGAGATTGAGGTGGACGTTGGCGAGCCCGCCGCTCCGGCCCCACGGACGGTTCTCCAGCGCCCGCAAGCCCCCGATGGGTTCGGCCCGGCCGGCATCCCTGATGGCCCAAATCTCCAGACACGCCGCGCCGTGACGAAGGCCGTGACTGGACAGCGCATGGAGCCGCGCGACTACCGAAACATCGCCCAGCGGCAGGGGGTCGAGGCGTTCACGCCATCGACCGGCCAGCAGGGCATGGACGCCCCCGACCTTCAGGTCCGCACCGCGGCAATCAAGGCGCAGCTCGGCGCCCCGATGTCGAATCGAGAGATTGACCGCCTGAACACGCGGCAAGCCCTTGAGGCGCAACAGGGCACCGTCCCGCCGGAGCGCAGCGTCAGCACTCTTTTGGCCGGCTCCCGCCTCGACCCCCGCGGCACGCGCGCCGAGCAGGCCGCCGAAGCCAAGCGCAAGGCGGCGGAGGACAAACAGGCCGCCCGCGCCGCCGAGATTCAGGCCCGGCGCCAGTTCAATTCGGACGCCATGGCCAAGTACAAGGCCGAGGGCGCGCGGTACTACACCGATCCGGCTTCGGGACGGCTGACGCCTGTGGTCGATGAGAAAGGGCGGCAGCTTTACTATCGGTCGGACTGGGAG
>Ga0075163_10012996_pt1 | contig 10828 bp, 10 predicted proteins | sample JI1023141ADNA_FD_71478 | JGI IMG/M metagenome (GOLD analysis project Ga0075163, IMG submission 71478) | Wastewater effluent complex algal communities from Wisconsin, to seasonally profile nutrient transformation and Carbon sequestration -... | ecosystem: Engineered > WWTP > Effluent > Algae...
CGGCGATCTCCTTTTCAGAAGTCATGATCGCCGCGTCGTACTCGGGGATTTCCAATTGCGTTTGGAACCGCAATTTGCGCTGGTCGGGAAGTTCCACCAACGTGGCGCGCACGTCCTCGATCCAAGCGCTATCCAGCTCCAACGGTAGTAGATCTGGATCGGGGAAATACCGGTAGTCGTGCGCTTCTTCCTTGCTGCGCATCGGTGACGTGATCGAACGGTCCGGATTCCAGAGCCGGGTTTCTTGCACCACTTTTTGGCCCGACTCCAATACCTGCGTCTGGCGAGCGACTTCGTAGTCGATTGCTTTTTGGACGTTCTTGAACGAGTTCATGTTCTTGACCTCGACGCGGGTGCCGAACTCGGTCGTGCCCACGGGGCGGATCGAAACGTTGGCGTCGCAGCGCAAGCTGCCTTCTTCCATGTTGCCATCGCAGACGTCGATGTAGCGGAGGATGGAACGCAGTTTTTTTAAATACTCCGCGGCCTGTTCCGAGCTGCGGATATCGGGCTTGGTCACGATCTCGATCAACGGTACGCCCGCGCGGTTGAGATCGACCAAACTGCCGTCCTTGGTCAGCAGATTATCGCCGTGCAAAAGTTTTCCCGCATCTTCCTCTACGTGGATGCGTTGGATGGCGATGACTTTCTTTTCACCGTTCGCCTCGACCTCCAAACGACCTTCTAGGCAAAGCGGAAGGTCGAACTGCGAAATCTGGTAGCCTTTCGGTAGGTCGGGATAAAAATAGTTTTTGCGTGAGAAGACCGATCTTGGTTGGATCGTGCACTCGAGGGCTAAACCAGCGCGCGTGGCGAATTTGATCGCCTGCTCATTGGCGACCGGCAAAGCACCGGGAAGTGCCAAACAGACCGGGCAGGTCAAGCTGTTGGGTTCCTTGCCGAAGGTGTTTTCACAGCGGCAAAAAAGTTTGGTTTTGGTTTTTAACTGGGCGTGGACTTCCAGGCCAATGACGACTTCATAGTTCATAGCGCGGGCACCTTTTCAAAAAATCGGGTTTCTTGTTCGAACGCATACGCGGTCTCTAGCAAACCTTTTTCGTCGAACGGTTTCCCGATCAGTTGGATCCCCATGGGAAGATTTTCCGCAGAAAATCCACTCGGTACCGAAATTCCTGGTAACCCGGCGATGGGGACCGGCACGGTGAACGCATCGGAGAAATACATCTCTACGGGGTTCACGCTCTTGCTCTTGAGCGGAAAAGATGGGGCGGGTGTCGTCGGCGTCAGGATGACGTCGACCGATTGGAACGCATCCATGAAGTCTTTACGAATAAGGTTACGGACTTTTTGCGCTTTTAAATAGTACGTATCGTAGTAGCCCGAACTTAATACAAACGTTCCGAGCATGATGCGCCGGCGCACTTCAGGGCCAAAACCCTCGGACCGAGACTTCGCATAGGTATCGTCTACGCTTGTCGCGCGACCGCTGCGGCTGGTGTAGCGAATACCATCGAATCGCGCCAGATTGGCCGATGCTTCGGCCGGGGCCAGAATGTAATAACAGGCGATGCCGTATTCGGTATGCGGCAGCGAAATGTCTACGATCTCCGCGCCGAGTTTTTCGAAGATTTTTTTCGAGGCGAGGAAGTTCTCGCGAACCTCCTGAGAAATCTGTTCCGGCAGGAACTCTTTCGGAAAGCCGATCTTCAGACCTTTGAGATCCTGCTTCTGCCCGAGCGTTTTGGTGATGCTGTCGACCGGGCGATTGACCGACGTCGAGTCGTGGGCATCGTGGCCGGCGATCGTTTCGAATACCATGGCGTTGTCCCGCACCGTGCGCGTAAGTGGCCCGACTTGATCGAGCGACGAGGCGAAGGAGACGACGCCGTATCGGCTGACACGACCGTACGTCGGCTTCAACCCAACGATGCCGCAAAAAGCCGCTGGTTGACGAATAGATCCACCGGTATCCGTTCCCAATGCGGCAGGGGCCAGTCGCGCGGCGACTGTGGCGGCCGAACCACCGCTGCTGCCACCGGGAGCGTAACCTTGTTTCCACGGATTGTGCACCGGACCGTAGGCGGAATTTTCGTTAGACGAACCCATGGCAAATTCGTCGCAATTGGTCTTGCCCAGGATTACCGCACCGGCATCGATCAACTTCTGCGCGACGGTGCCGGTGTAGGGTGCGATAAATTTCTCTAAGAACTTACTCCCCGCGGTGGTGCGCGTGGATTCAACGAGGATGTTGTCCTTCACCGCGATAGGTACACCGGTCATCGCGGTGACATTTTTCTTGGTCTTCAAGCGTTCGTCGGCGGCCTGCGCTTGTTTCAAGGCAAGTTCATGCGTGATGGAAATGTAATTGTTTAGCTTCGGATTCTGCGTTTCCGCTTGAGACAATAGTTCCTTGGTGATTTCCACCGAAGAAACCTCGCCGCGGTCCAATTTTTCGCGAATATCTGCGATCGTCGCGGTGTTCAACCAATGTTTCATGAGTTGGTTTCTCCGATCATGCGCGGAACCTTGAAGAAAAAGTCTTGGCGATCAGGGGCGTTCGAGAGGGCGGTTTTTTCCTCGAACGATGGGACGATGACATCGGGGACCATCGGTGTGCTTTTTTGGTCGGCCATGATTTGTCCGAGGGCGTCGATTCCGGCGACGTCCAACTCGTTGAGCTTCTCGGTGAACGCGAGGACATCGTTGAACTCCTTCAAACGAACCTCGATCTCGTTCGCGGGGATCTCAATCTGGGCAAGCTTGGCCACGCGTAGGATCTCTTCCTGGGTAAGTTTTTTCATGTGGCCCTCAGCTACCATATTCGCGCCAATGCATCTACTTTTTGGCGGCTATAGACTCAGTTGGAAAGAGTCGTTCACTTCGTTGTAAATGGTGATGAAATCCACTTTAAGCGTCGATGAAGACGCGACAATTTTCATCGCACCATGCCCTGAATGATAGTGTCTGCTCTCTGGAAGCAGCGAATTCGCAGTATAAAGGTCGGGATTCCCGCCGACGCCATTCACGATGTAGGTCAGGCCATCTTTTTCCAATCGCTCGTAAGCGTGATCATGGCCAGAGACGACTAAAGATGCCCCCCACGCCCTGAACGGCCATTGCGATTCCGGCGTGGACCCGTGCCTATCTGAGGAAGAATAAGGTGGATGGTGCAGGAAAATGATTTTCCAGGGGGCACTTGAACGGTTGAGTTCGTTTTTTAGCCACTCGCCTTGTGTGGACCCGGAAATGTTTCCGTCGGGTTCTCGTGAATCACTATCCAAAATGAAAAGGTGTACCGGGTGACGTAGGACGGTGTAGTAACGTTCATTATGTGGAAGATGGAAGTAGTCCAAATAAGGAGTTGCCCCATCAGGAGCATCCCAGTCGTGATTTCCCATGGTCGGGAAAAATCTCTGCTCGATCGCGCCTTTACCGTAGTTTCCGATATAATCTTGGATGAAGTCCGAATAGTATTGCCCGATGTTAACGTCGATAGTATCGCTTCCGCCGTCAGGGTAGTTGTTATCACCGGTAGTCACGATAAAGGAAGGATTCCACGACTTCACCAAAGCAGCGACCGTTTCCGCGGTTTCTCCCGCTTTGCCGAAATCTCCGACAACGGCGAATTCGGTCGTTGAGCCACATGCGGTCACCCCGAGTGCGATCAATAGTTTCGTCGCAAAACAAATTTTTTCTCGTAGATGATACATCCGCTCTTCGATGGTAATGGAACATTGGTTATAAGAATAGAAATTGTATTGATTGATGATTTTATTCCTAGCGTATATAAAAGAACAAACTAAAGGAGGCTCTCTTGTCGAAAAAAATTCTTCATCTCGCATTGGTAGCATTGTTGTCCGGTTGCGTGGCCGGAAGTAACCGCGTCGAAGTCGCTTCGGACGAACCGTTCTCCGACACCGAGACTTCTAGCAAGGATCTAGCGGTCGTCTCCGAGCAGATGGTTCGCTCCCTATTGCAGCTTCCGCAGGTTTCCAAAGCTTCTACGCCTCCCCGAATCGCTTTTTCCGACGTGAAGAACGAAACCAATGAAATCATCAACAAGAATCTTTTCATCGAAAAGATGCGAACGCTTCTTTTGAAGAACGCAGCCGGCCGCATGGTCTTCTTGGATCGCGAAATCAGCGTCGATGTTGAAAAAGAGCGCATGAATAAACGAGCGGGCCAGGTATCCGCCGGCGCTTCCAAAATGAAGTCGGGCGCGGATTATTTCCTGACCGGAAAGCTATCTTCGATCGATAAACAGTCCGGTGGGCAACGCTCCACGTACACGCGATACTCATTCCGTCTGACCGACGCGGAGTCGACCGACATCCTTTGGGAAGATGACTATGAGGTCAAAAAAGTTGGCAAAGCCGGCCTTTACGACCGCTAAGTTTCTCGCCGTATTCTTTTTTATTCTTGTCTCGGCGTGCAGCACCATGTTGCCGCCCGCCGCGCTGGAAGCGTACGACGCTTGCCAGTACGACAAGGCCGCGACGATCTTCAAGAAAAAAGCCGAAGCTGCCGATAAAGACGTGGTCCTCTACCAGCTCGCCTTGTTATCGACGGCAATGCGGGCCGGTGCTTGGGCCGAAGCGGAAAGAGCTTCCCTTGGCGCCCAACAAAACATGTGGGGATACGAAGGCCAGGGGCGCGGAGCCGCCAGTTTAGCCAGCGCGGAATCGATCAAGATCTTCAAGGGCGAGCCTTTTGAGAAAGCCATGGCCGCGATCTACGCCGGTATCATGTACTACAACAAAAAAGATTACGACAACGCCCGGGCTTCCTTCTCGAAATCGTTGTTAGCGATGGGGCAAAAAAAAGAAAGCAATCGACAAGACTTCGCCTTGGGGTATTTTTTGCAAGCCAAGGTATTTTTGAAACTCGGCGACAAAGACAACGCAAAGATCGCTTTGGACAAAGCGGCGAAGGTGTACCCCCAGTACAAAAACCTGTTCGATCCAGAGGTCGTTCGCAAAAGCAACGCGCTCTTCTTCGTCGAAATTGGAACCGGCCCGCTTAAAGCGAGGAGCGGCCCCGGCGACAGTTTGATCGATTGGAAGCGACGCTACTATCCTGATCGCTATGCGTCGGTCTTCGTCGATGGCAAGGAGGTATCTCGTCCGGCAGAACTCGTCGATATGACCGCGCAAGCTCAATCGAAGGGAAGTTCCGGCAAAGACACGATCCAAGCCACTAAAGGTGTCGCGCGGGAATTGGGCGCAGTAACGACGGTCATCGCATTGAATGAAGCGAAACGCGGAAACGAAACCGCCGGGTGGGTCGCGCTCGGAGCAGGGTTATTTACGCTAGCCAACCAGTCCCAAGCGGACACTCGTCAATGGCCTTTTCTACCCGATCTGGTCATGGTCTCTCCCATTCAGCTAGCGACGGGGAAGCACCACATCAAGGTTCAACGTTACAACTCTTCGCAACAACCCCTCTACGGTTACGATCAGGAGTGGGAATATACAGTTGACGATCAAACTGATAGTATCTTCGTCGTTCCGTCGACCCGGTGTCGGGTGAACACGCGAATAGGAGGAAATTAAATGAAAAATAAATTAAAAATCGCATCCATCTCGGTCATCGCCCTCGGTCTCTTTGCTTGCGGTCCGATGAAGGCCACCACCAACACGAAACCATTGCAAGAAACGGAAAAAATCGTTCTATTAGACTTTCCGCTGAAGAATCTGAACATCGTTAAACATTCCTCTGCCAAGACCGATTCCGGACAATTCGTCGTGCAGTTGGATATGGAGAACGAAAAGAACAAGGACATCTGGACGGACATCCAGGTCGTGTTCCGCGACGCCAACGGTATGGAAGTAGAGCGAACTTCCTGGGAACCTTTCCAGTTCCATCGTCGGGCGGTGAGCAGTTATAAAAAGGTTTCGATGAGATCGGATATTTCCGATTATCGGATCCTTATTCGCAACGAAAAATAGTAACCTACATTTTTAGGAGCTTGAGGACCAATGGTCCGAAGAGCAATACGAACGTCACGGGAAAGATTAGTCCTAGCAAGGGTATGAGCATTTTATAGGGCGCTTTTTGCGCCTGCTGCTCCGACATGCGGAATAACTTCTGGCGGATCGCCCAAGCTTGGGATTCCAACACGGCGGATAAACTATGACCGTATTCTTCCGACTGGGCGATTGTAATCGCTAGCTGGTGAAGTTCGGGTAGCTGCGTTCTTTCGTATAACAACAAGAATGCTCCGGATCGGGATAACCCTAGGTTGGTGGACTGCAGCGCCAACTTGAGCTCTCGAGAGAGTTCCGAGCCTCCGTTGCGATCCGATACCCAGGTTAATGCGGAAAGAATGTCGTGGCCGGCGCGCATGCAGAGTGCCGCCAATTCCAGCGTAGATGGGATCTCTTGCAACATCATGGAGATTCTCGCGTCCGCCTTCTTTTTCAACGCGACGATAGGTAAGGCTACGGACAAAATTGAAACGACGAGAGCGACCGGTGTCTGTTTCGACGTAGCGACCCAAAGGAAAAATAAAACCTGAAAAAGTGTTAGCGCCGCGTAGGCATGAATCATTGGCTTTAACTTCCAAGAAAGTCCGGAGCGCACGTAGAGCCCGGTGATTTTTTTTTCGAGATCGATGAATATTCTATTGGTCCGTCGACTCATCGATGCTGGACGGAAAAATACCAGGCAAGAAACAGCCAGGAACAACGTAGCGAAGAATAAGTTCACCATCGAATCTCAATTCTGGAAAGACGTTTGATCCACAAAGAACCAAGGAGCAAGCAGACTGCTCCGAGGATCAATATTTTTTTCCCTTCCGAAGATTCTTTCAATGGATCGAGGTAGGCGGGGTCGAACAATTGGATCGCGGCAAAGATAAACACCGGGACTACCATTCCGATGTAGCCCTGCATGCGAGACGGTGTCGTGAGCGAGTCGAGCTGATCGATGAGTTTTTTACGTTTTTGAATGAGGGCGATCGTCGTGTCGAGGATCTCGCTCAAACTGGTCCCGGTGCGCAGGGACAGTAGGATGGTCTGTACGCATAGGTCGATGTCCTTGTCGCGAAAGCGTCGGTTAAGGTCCGTCAACGCGGACCCTAACGATACGCCGACCTGCGTTTGTTTCAGGATGTACTCGAATTCTTGGGATAGCGGGGGCGTGGACGTGCGCGCGGAAAGTTCGATCGATTTTTCGACGGAGTTTCCGGATTTTAACATCGAGGAGAACGTCGGTAACCATTGGTGGAACTGTGATACGAAGCGACGGTCCCGCTTTTTTTCACTGATGACCACGATCGATCGAAAAAGTATGACGATCGAACCCCATGCCAACAAGACAGAAACTGGTTCAAAATAGACGGTTGAAAGCGAGGCCAGGCAGAATGTAGTCTTTCCCGCGAAGGAGAAACGCTCCCAAGACAAAAAGATGTACTGCCGCTCGAGGTAGCGCGAAAGTCGGTCGTAGATGGCGTTCGCATGTTTAAAGACGACGGCCTCTTTTTTTGCCCATTGTCCATGAAGGAAGTGCGTGGTCGATACGAATAGGCATAGGAATGCTATGAACATCATCGGGAGTCTCGATTCAAATGGTGAAGTAGGTCGGTACGGATTTTTTTCGGAAGCTCCTGGAAGAACCGTGGCATATGCCGGGAAAATTCAAGTAGGCCACTCTCTAATCCGATCGAGAAAAGATCGTGCGTTAAAATGGTTCCTTGATCCATGCCGCAGACCTCGGTGATCTGAGCGATGCGGCGGCGACCTGAGCGATCTCGACGAATGAAAACAATGATGTCCAAGGCACTTTCGATTTGTTGTCTGATCGCGGCCAGCGGCCATTCAAAGCCGGACATCATGGTTAAGGTTTCGAGCCGTAGTAGGGCATCGCGGGCTGAGTTTGCGTGGATTGTCGTCATCGAGCCTTCGTGCCCGGTATTCATCGCCTGTAGCATGTCCAGAGCTTCGTCCCCACGGCATTCGCCAACGATAATTCGATCCGGCCGCATCCGAAGGGCGTTCTTGAGAAGGTCGCGAATGCGTACCTCCCCTTTGCCCTCGACGTTTTCGGGCCGTGCTTCGAGCGCGAGAACATGACATTGATTCAACTTCAATTCCGCGGCATCTTCGATGGTGACGATCCGCTCCTTCGCTGGAATAAACCCCGACAACAGGTTTAGCAAGGTTGTCTTACCCGAGCCGGTGCCGCCGGCGATTAGGATATTTTTTCGCCACTGTACGCAGGTGTGAAGGAATGTAGCCGAACCTTGGGTCATGGAACCTGCGCGAATGAGGTCCGAAACCTCGAGGATTCGTCGGGAAAACTTTCGGATCGTGACCACCGGCCCGCATAAGGAGAGCGGCGGAATGATCGCATTGAAGCGCGAGCCGTCGGGCAAGCGAGCATCGACCATCGGTGAAGCTTCATCAATCCTTCGTCCCAAGGGCGATACCACCCGGGAAATCATGTTCCGGAGGCAGGATTCCGTGGTAAACCGTAGGTCGGTTTTCCATACGTGACCTTGTTTTTCAACGAAGATCTCATCGGGACCGTTCACCATGATTTCCGAGATTTCGTCATCCTTCATCAGTGCTTCCAAGGGTCCCAATCCTAGGGTCTCGTCTAAAATGCTTTGAATGAACGTAACGTCTGCCGCCAAGGAGGCGTATCGGCTTTCGCGAAGCTTATTCTCGACCAGGCACTTGGTTTTTTCCCGAAAGTTTTCCGATTGGATGTCTCCCACGGAAATCTTTCGTAGGTCGAGCATTCCGGCGAGGTTTTGGTGTACGAAGCGCTTGGCATCCAGGAGTGTGTTCTGTTCCACGATTTAATCCAATAGGGAAAAGCTGAGAGGTTTCCTGGAGCCCAAATCTAAGGACTGGTGTTTTTGCCTAGCGTTGACGCTGTTAGAATTGGTCGGCGTCAGTGTGACCAGAAATTCCGATTCATTGTTCTGGAACGATCGGCTTTTAAAGAGCTCGCCGAGGACCGGCACGTGGCCTAACAACGGAAATTTGCTGACGTTCTTTCGATTCTTGTTTTCTAAGAGACCTGCCAGAACCACCGTCTCGTCCATTTTTAAGTCCACCGAGGTTTGAATATGGTGTTCGATGAAACCAGGGAGCCCTTCGATGCTGACCGACGAATCGATGTCACTTATCTTCGCGAAGATATCGAGAGAGATATTCTCCGACCGGTCGAGTTTCGCGGTGAGCTCGAGGTTGATTCCGTACTGCTTGAATGAAACCGATGCCGTTCTTTCCGAGATAAGGCGGATGGGTATTTCCCCGCCGGCCAAAAACGAGGCTGGCCTTCCAGTTTTGCAGAGCACCTTTGGGTTCGACAGCACGCGGACGATGCCTTTTTCTACCAATGCGGAAAACGTAAGCGGCGATTGCGCGCCGATAACCAGGGAGGACGACTTCGCGTTGCCATACAATGATAGGTTTCCATCCGCGTAAAAAGACGCCGGCCACTTCATCCCGATATCGGCCATGTTACTTTTCCTCACTTCTAAAAATTTAATATCGACCAGCGTACTGTTTTCCTTTGCAAGTTGGTTGGTAATGTCGATCGTCGCATCTGGAAAAATCGCTTTCACGATGCGCTCCACTTGCTCCGCTTCGCGTTTGTTACGGGTTTCCCCTTTGACCAACAGCGTATTGGGCATGACCTGGACGATTAACTCGGGGAACTTATTTTTGATGAGTTCTTCCTGAAGCTGTTTGCCTAAATAGTCGAGCACCTTCGGATGAAAGCGGCTTTGATTCTTCACGTGTCCATAGCGGCGAAGAAATTTTTTTATCTTTTGAAAATCTTCCACGCGGTAGATGTCGCCGTCGATGATCGTGGTGTCGCCGCTGGTGTAGGTTTCGATTCCTTCGATATCCTCCAATCCAGATTGGATGTTTTGATGGTTGAATTGGCTGGCGGTGATGACGTGAATACTTAGGCTGGTCTTCGTCCCCGATTTTTCGACAAGATCTACCGTGGTCGCGCCGGCGGACAACCCGGTGATCGTGGCCTGTCTACTGTTCTCGTCGATCGAGATATCGGCAATCTCGGGATTTTGAACGACAATCTTTTTCACATTGCCAGTCGAAACCTTCTTCCGTTGGCCAACAGCAAGTTCCAATGTGGCTGCACAAAGAATGTTGGCGAACAATAAAACACCAATCGTCAGTTTATTCATCGATGAGGAGGAAGCAATTCCAAGGCCAAGACGCGCTCGGGAGAGAGGGTTTCGAAAAAATGGCTCCTCCCTCGGCCTACCGGCCTCGGGCTGTCCGCTTTATTTTTTTCGAAACCCTCTCTCCCGAGCGCCGCCAATGCCGCAACTATTTTGACAGCCGACCCGCGCGAAGTTCGTTCCCGGATTAGTTCGCGAAGCCTTTGTCAGACGAAACGGCCAGTTTGTTTGGGTCGATGCCCATGCGGTCGAACGAATTCTTCCACATGCCCTCGGTTGAATGTTGGAAAACCACGTTTTTGTCGATGGACTCGGTGAGCCAACTCGCTTGGGCGATTTCTGCCTCTAGCTGCGCTGGACCCCATCCCGCGTAGCCGAGAAACAGCCGAAAGCGAGGCGCATTCGGCTGGCCGGTTTTTTCCGCCAGGTAAATCAACGTTTCGGTGGTGCCACTCACGAATAGGTCTTTGGTGATCTTAACGGAATCTTTTTCCAAGCTTGGGTCTTCGTGCACCACGAAACCGCGATCATTTTGAATCGGCCCTCCCCAGTAGGCAAAAACGGTGTGCAGTTTGGAAACGTCGCCATCGTAGGTATCCTCAAGCAATGACGCGATCGATACATTCATGGGTCGATTCAGGACGAAAGCCATGGCACCGTTTTCATTGAATTCCGAGATCAAGCTGGTGGTCTGGTGAAAGT
>Ga0075163_10012997_pt1 | contig 10827 bp, 10 predicted proteins | sample JI1023141ADNA_FD_71478 | JGI IMG/M metagenome (GOLD analysis project Ga0075163, IMG submission 71478) | Wastewater effluent complex algal communities from Wisconsin, to seasonally profile nutrient transformation and Carbon sequestration -... | ecosystem: Engineered > WWTP > Effluent > Algae...
AGGCCCTCGGCGCGACAAACATCACCTTTATCCAGTATAACGGTGAAGATCTCTCGCGTTGGGACGATGGCCATTTCGACTGGGTGCAGACCACGATGTTCCTGCACGAACTGAGCGGCAAGGCGCTGCCCGCGATCATTCGCGAAGGTTTCCGAGTGCTGGCGCCGCATGGGTTGATGCTGCATGTGGAGCAGCCACAGTACTCTCCGGAAATGCCGCTGTACGAGCAGTTCATTCGCGATTGGGACGCGTTCAACAACAACGAACCGTTCTGGTCGGCGATGCACGCGCTCGATCTCAAGCAACAAATGGTCGAGGCCGGCTTTGGCAAGGATGATTTGTTCGTGGCCGCCGTAAAGGCGGTGGCCGATCGGGCAATTTTCCCTGAAGCGGCAACCGATGAGACCGAGGATCACGGCCGCGCTGCGGCCTGGCACGCCTATGGTGCCTGGAAGGGAGGCGCACCGAAATGACTGACGCAAATCTGGACTGGATGGTTCTGGCCAATCGCAAGCCAAAGGGTAAGCGCCCGTCTTACTTCGCCGATCCGCAGAACGAAGAGATCTATTCGATCCTGTTGTCACTGGTTGGTGAAGTATCGGTAATGCGCCAGCGTCTGGATACCGTTGAGCGCCTGCTCGATGCCAAGGGTACGATTTCGCGCGCTGATATCGAGGCATTCGTTCCGGCGGGCAATGCCGCGGCCGAACGTAGTGACATGATCCGCGAATACATTCTGCGCGTCATGCGCGGGCCGATGCAAGCGCTGGAGGCGCTCACTGAAAACGATCCACCGATCGAAAGCATCTGCGAAGAATTGATCCAGAACTGATTTCATCATGACTGGATGACCGGATGCCCGGACGGTACTGTCCGGGCATCACACGTTTACAGGCAGCCTTGATCCGTCAGTTTGTGCGGCATTTCGTTGTGCTTTCGCAATGGGACCGACCTGCCCTATTCCTACCTCCGGAAAGACCGTATGGAATTCACCGCCCCCACTGCCGAACAGGTCCTGGCCATCAAGGTCAACGCCGGGATCGACGAAATCGCCGCGCATGACCGGTTCGCCGCCGCCAGCCCGGACATGGTCGAAGCCATTGTCGAAGGGATCGGCGCGTTTGCCGCAGGCGAATGGGCGCCGCTCAACCGCATCGGCGACACGCAAGGCGCACTGCTGGCCAATGGCACCGTCACCCTGCCCGCCGGGTTCGCCGAAGCCTATCGCGGCTATGTCGAGCAAGGCTGGAACGCGATTTCGGGCGATGCGGAGTTTGGCGGACAGGGTCTGCCCTTTACCCTCTCGGCCAACGTGATCGAAAACCTGGGCACCGCCAACATGGCGTTCGGCCTGCTGCCCATGCTGACCGTCGGCGCGATCGAGGCGCTGACCCATCATGGCAGCGCCGCGCAAAAGGCACTCTATCTGGACAAGCTGATCAGCGGCGAATGGTCGGGCACGATGAACCTGACTGAGCCGCAGGCCGGATCGGACGTCGGCGCGCTGCGTAGCACCGCCACCCCGATCACCGAAGGTGAGCACGCCGGCCGCTATCGGATCAAGGGCACCAAGATCTACATTACCTGGGGCGAACACGATCTGGCGGGCAACATCGTCCACCTCGTACTGGCCCGCACGCCCGGCGCGCCCGAAGGCACGCGCGGCATCTCGCTGTTCATCGTGCCCAAGTTCCACGTGGCTGCCGACGGCGCGCTGGGCGGACGCAACGACGTGCGCTGCGTATCGATCGAACACAAGCTGGGCATCAACGCCTCGCCCACCTGCGTGATGAGCTTTGGCGACAACGACGATTGCATCGGCGAACTGGTCGGCGCGGAGAATGCAGGCCTGAAGGCGATGTTCACGATGATGAACTCTGCCCGGATCAACGTCGGCAATCAGGGTGTCCAGATTGCCGAACGGGCGCTGCAACAGGCGCAGTATTACGCGCGCGAGCGCGTCCAGTCGGCGCGGGCGGGATCGCCCGACAAGGCTCCGGTGGCAATTGTCGAGCATCCCGATGTGCGCCGCATGCTGCTGCGGATGCGGGCGCTGACCGAAGGCGCGCGGGCGCTGCTCTATTACACCGCCGGGATGGTCGATCGCGGGACGCTGGGCGTGGCCGGGACGCAGGCGCGGGCCGATTGTCTGGTGCCGATGATCAAGGCCTGGGGCACCGATATCGGCTGCGAAGTCGCCAGCATCGGCGTGCAGATCCACGGCGGCATGGGCTTTGTCGAGGAAACCGGCGCGGCCCAGCATTACCGCGACGCGCGGATCACCCCGATCTATGAAGGCACCAACGGCATTCAGGCCGCTGACCTCGTCACCCGCAAGCTGGGCTATGAAGGCGGCGACGTGCTGATCGCGCTGCTGGCAGACGTCGCGGCGGGCGCGGGTGACCGTGCCCCGGCGCTGAAAGCACTGGCCGAGGACTGCATCGCGGTCGCGCGCTGGATGATCAGCGGTGCGAGCCTCGACGACAAACTGGCCGGCAGCGTGGCGTTCTGCACGATGTGCTCGGTCGCGGTCGCGGGCTGGCAGCTGCTGCGCCAGGTCGATGCGGCCGAAGGCGCACTGGCGGTGACCAAGCCGGTGATCGCGCGCTATTTCGTGGAGCATATCGTTCCCGAAGCACGCGGCCTGAAGGCGGCAGGCACCGCTGGTGCGGAATTGCTCTATGCCCTCGACGCGGCGGCGCTGGCGGGATGAACTGGCGGGGCGGTGTCAAAGGGGCAGTGTCAAAAGGATTGCACCGCTAGCGATGGACCGGCGCGGCCGGTAGCGTGCGGCCATGCCCCGCCCTCGCAAACCCGCCAATCCGTTCCGGTATTTCCACTCATCACCCGAGGTGATCCGCCTCGTGGTAATGATGTATGTCCGTTTCCCGCTGTCGCTGCGGAACGTCGAGGACCTGCTGTTCGAGCGCGGCATCGACATCTGCCATGAAACCGTTCGCCTCTGGTGGAACAGGTTTGGGCCGATGTTCGCGGCAGACATCAGGCGCCAGCGGGTCAGCCGGATGAAGGGCTTCCGGCACTGGCGGTGGCACCTTGACGAGGTCTACGTAAAGATCAACGGTGAGATGCACTACCTCTGGCGCGCAGTGGATCACGAAGGCGAAGTGCTGGAAAGCTACGTCTGTTGATTTGCACTGAGAGTTGACCCGGGAGAGGCATAAATTTTCACTGAGAAGTGACCCATGTTCTGAGCTTTCCCCTGGCTGTTGGGTTGGGGGATACAGGAGTGATCGACATGGCGTTATTGAGCGTAATCCGGCGCTGGCATTTCCGTGAGGGGATGCCGATCCGGGAGATAGAGCGGCGCACTGGGCTGTCGCGCAACACGATCCGCAAGTATCTGCGCAGCGGGACGGTAGAGCCGAGGTTCAAGGTTGCTGATCGGCCGAGCAAGCTGGACCCGTTTGCCGAGAAGCTGACGGGTTGGCTGCGGATCGAGGTCGGCAAGTCCCGCAAGCAACGGCGCACAGCCAAGCAGATGCACGCCGATCTTGTGGTTCTGGGCTATGACGGTTCCTACGGTCGCGTGGCGGCCTTCGTGCGCGCGTGGAAGTCCGAGCGCCAAAGCGATGCCCAGTCTGCTGGCCGTGGCACCTTCGTGCCTTTGGTCTTTGCGCCGGGCGAGGCCTTCCAGTTCGACTGGAGCGAGGACTGGGCCTTGCTGGGCGGCAAGCAGACCAAGCTGCAGGTGGCGCACACCAAGCTGTCGCACAGTCGGGCCTTCACCGTGCGGGCCTATCTGCCTCAGACTCACGAGATGCTGTTCGACGCCCTGACCCAGGCGTTCAGGGTTCTGGGCGGCGTGCCGCAGCGCGGGATCTTCGATAACATGAAGACTGCGGTTGACCGGATCGGCACCGGCAAGGCGCGGCAGGTCAACGCGCGCTTTGCGGCGATGGCCAGACATTACTTGTTCGAGCCTGAGTTCTGTAATCCGGCTTCCGGTTGGGAGAAAGGCCAGGTTGAGAAGAACGTTCAGGATGCGCTGTTGATGGCAGAGTAAAATGCCCCAGAACTGACATTTGAAAATTCCCCACTTCTTCTGACCGGCCCTTGTCCGGGGCGAGCCCCGGACAAGGGCCAAAGCAAAATATCGGGCATGATCTCCCTGACGGGAGGCGTGCTGCGATGAAGAAGCTTGGAGATTTATTGATGATCCTGGATTTACATCGCCAAGGCCTGAAGGTGGCCGTTATCGCTCGCCAAGTCGGCATCGACCGTAAGACCGTTCGTAAATACATCGCGCGCGGCCTTGGGGTGCCGACGTATGGCCCAAGACAGCCCCGCGAGCGCGTACTCGACCCTTGGGTCGATTATCTGAAATCCAGACTGGCGGCCTATCCTGGCTTGAGCGCGCAGCGCCTTGCGCGCGAAATTGGCGAGCGCGGCTATACCGGCGGCTACAGCACCGTGCGTGATGCGGTGCGCACATTGCGACCGGCAGGCGGCGGCAGTCCTTATGCTGTTCGCTTCGAGACGCCGCCAGGGCAACAGGCGCAGGTCGACTTCGCTCAGTTCCGGGTCCGGTTTACCAGCGCGCCGAACAGCGTCCAGATCGTGTGGTTGTTCTCGATGGTGCTGGGCTTCTCACGGCTGATCTGGGGGCGCTTTGCCCAGCGCCAGACGATGCAGACCGTATTGGCGTGTCACAGGGCGGCGTTCGAAGCGATCGGCGGCGTGCCGCGCGAAATCCTCTACGATCGGATGAAAACCGCCGTCCTGGGCGAGGACGAAGATGGTCGCGTTGTCTACAACAAGATACTCGGCGAGTTAGCGCGGCACTATGGCTTCCTGCCACGCGCCTGCCGTGCCTATCGGCCGGAAACCAAGGGCAAGGTCGAGCGGCCGTTCCGCTACATCCGTGAAGACTTCTTCCTGGGCAGCACGTTCCGCGATCTCGATGATCTCAACCTCCAGTTCGGAAACTGGCTTGGCGGGGTCGCCAACCCGCGTGTCCACGCATCCACAGGCCGCGTCGTCAATGAGGCGTTCGCCGAGGAAAGGCCGACACTCCACCAGCTGGCAACGTCGGGAGCAAGCGCATGAACTCGCTTCTTCCCGATCCCACGGCTTCGCTGCTCGATCGCATCAAGATCAGTATGGTCGGCCTCAGAATGCCGCGAGCCATCGAGGTGGTCGACACCTGCGTATCCCGTCTCGATCGCGGTGAAATCACCGCGCTTGAGGTCGTCGAACAGATCCTCCTGGAGGAGCTGACGTTCCGCGAGGATCGGCGGATCCGAACCGCACTGCGGATGGGCAGGCTCAACACCGTCAAGACGCTCACCGGATACGACTTCTCGTTCCAGCCCTCGCTCGACAAGGCTCGCATCCTGGCCCTTGCCGAACTGAACTTCGTTGCACGCTGTGAGGTCGTCCACCTGTTGGGACCGCCAGGCACGGGCAAGAGTCACTTGGCCAGCGCGCTCGGCCTCGAGGCTGTCAAAGCCGGCAAGAGCGTCTCGTTCATCACGCTCGCAGACCTGATCGGGGCACTTGCCAAGGCCGAGCGGGAAGGCACGCTGCGTGAGAGGATCCGCTTCTACTGCAGGCCTTCACTGCTGATCGTCGACGAAATCGGCTATCTCCCGGTCATACCCGGCGGCGGCAACCTGTTCTTCCAGCTCGTCAACGCGCGATACGAGAAGGGCGCGATGGTCCTCACATCGAACCGCGGCTTTGCCGAATGGGGCGAAATCTTCGGCAGTCCGGTCGTCGCCACCGCACTGCTCGACCGCCTACTGCATCACGCAATCGTCATCCAGATCGACGGCTCGAGCTATCGCCTCCGACGTCATGCAGACCTGCTGCCCGAGCATGTGCGCTCCACCGCCCGGATCACGCCGCCCGCGCCGTCAGAACCGCGGCGCCGTGGTCGACCGCCCAAAAATGGAGGCGCCTCGATGACAAGTTCCTGAAACCGCAATCCGCAAAGTGGGGAATTTTACTTTGCCCATTCCGAGGAAAATTACAGTGCCATTGACACCGCGGTCGCTGTGGTGGATCAGACCGCCGCGGTGAACAGGCCGCCGATCATGGATCGCCTGCTCCAAGGCATCGAGCACGAAGCCGGCATGCGCCGTCCTGCTCAGCCGCCAGCCCACGATATAGCGGGCGTAAACGTCGATCACGAAGGCGACATAGACGAACCCTGACCACGTTGCGACGTAGGTGAAGTCCGACACCCACAGCATGTTCGGTGCCGGGGCGTGGAACTGGCGGTTCACCTGATCGAGCGGACACGGTGCGGCCTTGTCGCTGATCGTGGTCTTCACTGGCTTACCCCGGATCACGCCCTGCAGGCCGAGATCGCGCATCAGCCGCTCCACCGTGCATCGGGCAATATCGAAGCCCTCGCGCTGCATCTGCCGCCACACCTTGCGCACGCTATAGACCTTGAAGTTGGCGTCGAACACGCGCCGAACTTCGGGCTTCATCGCCTCGTCACGCTGAGCACGTGGCGACAGGCGCGAGGGATCGCGGCGCTGTGCCGCACGCTCATGATAGGTGGATGGGGCGATCGGCAGAACCCGGCAGATCGGCTCGACCCCATACTCACCCCGATGCTCATCAATGAAGCTGGTCATCGCTTGAACGGGCGGTCGAGCTCCGCCTGGGCAAAATATGCAGACGCCTTGCGCAGGATCTCGTTGGCCTGCCGCAGCTCTCGGTTCTCGCGTTCCAGCGCCTTCAAGCGGTCCGCCAACTCAGTGGGAACGCCGGCACGCTTGCCGCTGTTCACCTCGGCCTTCTTCACCCACTCCAGCAGCGTGTGGCCGGAACAACCGATCATAGCAGCAATGGAGGTGATCGCTGCCCAGCGGGATGGATGCTCGCCTTCCTGGTCCAGTACCAGGCGAACTGCCCGCTCACGCACCTCAGGGGCAAACTTGTTCGTCGTCTTGCTCGTCGTAGACCCTTCCTCTCAGGAGTTAGGGCCTCCGGAAATCCCGGGGCGGTTCAGTCACTCTCGTCGGCTTCGTCGGCAACAATGCCGAGGTCCGCACCGCTCAGTCGGGAGCCGCAATCACCAACCTCTCACTTGCCACCACCCGCAGTTTCAAAGACGGCGAAGGCAACCGCCAGACCGAAACCGAATGGCACCGAATCACCTGCTTCAATGCCATCAACAAGTGCGTCGCCGAGCATGTCACCAAAGGTGCAATGGTCATGGTCACAGGGCATTCACTACTCGCGCTGGACCGATAGCGAGGGCCAGGTCCGCTATGGCTGTGAGATCATCGCCGAGCAGGTTGATTTCCTCGCCAAGGCCAAGGAAGCCACCTCGGACGAGCCCAGGAAGCGGCAGGCCAAGTAGCGCCGCGGAATTCGGACAACTTTCTTCAAAGGCCCGGATCGGCACCTGCCGATCCGGGCCTTTCGCGTGCTAATCACCCCTTTCGAAGATGTCGCGAATGCATGAAAATGAGCGACCTCCGTCAGCCGGAGTTCGCGTGCCCAACATGGCTATTTGCTTCCCAGAAGCGAAACATCGGAACAATTTGAAGACCGCTGGGGATTTCACTCAAGCGCCAGATAGGCTATGTATCCTGAGGGATTGAGGCTCATTTTTCCAGAATACACGAGCAGCAATTTATTGAACACAGCCGGTCCAATTTGGGAATAGAATCAGGCACACCGTACCCGGGAGCCCGGTGTTGGGGATTGGCGCAATTCCGCCATTCATTTGAGGTTTGCCGCCAAGTCCCCGCCTGATGTCATCTGATGTCAGGCCAAATTCCTCAAATCATATCAACGTAAGTATGCCTAAAGCATTGATCCTGCATCGATAAAAACTGCTTTCCTACAGCCTCGCACTGACAGTAGCGTGATGTCTCAAGGCTGAGGGGTTTCCGGCCGAGGTGGGCGGCCAACGTGAGTGTGCCCCATGCGCTTTGCGCTACAATGCTATGTCGACCAGGAGCTTTACGAGGCGGTGAACGCGGCTGCCGAGGCGGCGCATATGAGCGTCAGCCAGTGGCTTAAGCTTGCGGTGATCGGTACCCTCGAAGGGCAGGATGAGGCAGCGTTCCGGGACCGGCTGATGTCCCATGTGCTGTTCACTTCAGCTGCTGCCGACGGGCTGCTGATGGCCCAGGCCGACAAGGAGATCAGGGCGCGGGTCCAGGCTGCGCACGGCAAGCGGCTGCGCGAGTATCGCGAGCGCTTTGGTCTTTCGAGAGGGGGCGATTGAGCCATGCTGTCGATGGCCAATGTCCGCTCGGCGGGAGGCGCTGCGGGGTACTTTGCCAAGGACAACTATTACGCCCAGGCCGATGCCGATCGATCGGGCGTGTGGGTTGGCAAAGGTGCCGAACGACTGGATCTGGCGGGGACGGTGGAGCCCCGTCTGGTTGAGGCGATCCTGCGCGGCGAACTGCCCCAGGGCGGGCGCATCGGACGCGAGGGTTCGGAGCACCGCGCGGGAACTGATCTGACCTTCTCGCTGCCCAAGTCCTGGTCATTGCTGGCGCTGGTCGGCAAGGACGAACGGATCGTCGCCGCGTACCGTGCGGCGTTGGTCGAGACCCTGCAGTGGGCTGAGGCCAACGCGGCGTTCATGCGGGTGGAACGAGGCGGCAAGGAGCAGCTGGTCCAGACCGACAACCTGACCGTTGCCTTGTTCCAGCACGACACCAACCGCAACCAGGAACCGAACCTCCACTTCCACGCCGTGGTCGCCAACATAACCCAGGCGAAGGACGGGTCATGGAAGGCACTGCGCAACGACCGGCTGTGGCAACTCAATACCCTGCTCAACGCCATGACCATGGCCCGGTTCAGGGTTGCGGTGGAAAAGCTCGGCTACGCGATCGGCGATGTCGGCAAGCACGGCAACTTCGAGGCCAAGGGGATCGACCGAGAGGCGATCATGGCCTTCTCGACGCGGCGCCAGCAGGTGCTCGATGCTCGTCGCGGCGATGGCCTCGAAGCCGGGATCATGGCGACGCTGGCGACCCGTTCGGCCAAGCCCAGCGGGGTCGATCGCGAGGCCTTGCTCGGCCAGTGGCAGGACCAAGCCTGGGAAATGGGGCTCGACCTTGTCGGCATGGCAAGGGATGCCCGGATGCGAAGTTCTGTGCTCGCCATCAGTGAGTCAAAGCTCGCCCATGACCGCCCCTCGCTCGCCCAGCGCGGGCAAGTCTTGGTGCAGGAACTTGCCGAACGACTGGGCCTCAAGGAGCGCGATCCGTTGGTCCCGGCGCGGATCCATCTGAGGGGCCGCGAAGAGATCGCCGCAGCTCATGCGGTGGCGGCGGCAGTGCGCCATCTGTCCGAACGCGAGGCGGCGTTCAAGGCGACCGATCTGGCCAAGGCGGCTCTCGACTTTGGCCTTCCGGCGGCCATGGACAGGATCGAGAAGCGGATCGCGCAGCTCACCGAACAGGGAGCACTACACAAGGGACGCGGTACCATGCAGGGGTGGCTGACCAGCGCCGATGCGCTTGCCCTTGAAGCGCGCATGCTGGTCGAGATCGATAAGGGCAAAGGTGCTGCCCCGAGCGTCGTTCCTGCGACCGAAGCAGGTCCACTCTTGCAAGCCAGCGCCAACCTGAGCTTCGGCATGACGCTCAATGCCGGACAGGAAGCAGCCGGGCGGATGATCCTCTCATCGACCAACCGTGTGGTCGCGGTCCACGGGGTGGCAGGTGCAGGCAAGTCGAGCCTGCTGCGGCCCACGGCCCAGATCCTGGGGGAGCATGGCAAGGCCATCGTTGGGCTAGGCGTCCAGAACACCCTGGTGCGCATGCTGGAGCGCGAGACCGGGATCCCTTCGATGACCCTGCATCGCTTCCTGGGCCAGCACCGCAAACTGCTTGAGGGGGGCGCGAGCAAGAGCCAGCTTGGCGAGGCCCGTGCAAGCTATCGCAACACCGTGCTGGTGCTTGACGAAGCCTCAATGGTCTCGACCCGCGACCAGGACCGGCTGGTGAGGCTCGCCAACCTGCTCGAAGTCGACCGGCTGGTGCTGATGGGCGATGCGCGGCAACTCGGCGCGGTCGAGGCAGGCAAGCCGTTCGCGCTGGCGCTCACCTCGGGCACCGAGACGGCGCGGATGGACTCAAACCTGAGGGCGCGCTCCGATACCTTGAAGCGGGCCCAGACCGCAGCCCAGGAGGGGCGCACCGGCGAGGCACTCGGGCACCTCAAGGATCATGTGATCGAGGCCAGCGAAAACGGCGCGCTGCTCGCCGCCGAGCGCTGGCTTGCCCTGCCACCAAGCGAGCGTGAGGCCACCGCGATCTATGCCTCGGGGCGGCGGCTGCGCGCCGAGATCAACGCCGCAGTACAGACCGGGCTTGCCGCCAATGGCGAGATCGGGCCCGATCGCCGCGAGCTGCCAGTGCTCTCGCGGGTCAATGCCACCCGTGAGGAACTGCGCCATGTCGGGACGTACGAGCCCGGCATGGTGCTTGAGGTTGGATCGCGCCAGGCGCGGCAAGGTCTGACGCGCGGGCGCTACACGGTGACCGGCGTTGTTGCGGACAAAGGGCAAGTCACCCTCTCCGACGAGCGCGGGCGTGCCCAGCGCTTGCTCCCGGCCCGGATCGGCCTGCATGGCGATAACCAGGCCCTGCAACTGTTCGCGCGCAAGGCGCTCAGGGTCTACACCGGCGATACTATCCGCTGGACCGCCAATGACCACGAACGCGGCCTGATCAATGCCGACCGGGCGACGGTCACCGCGATCGACAAAGACGGCATCGCGGTGCGCGGCGTCAATGGCATGGAGCACCGCCTAGAGGGCGACGACCCCATGCTCGCCCGGATCGACCTTGCCTATGCGCTCAATGCCCACATGGC
>Ga0075163_10012998_pt1 | contig 10827 bp, 6 predicted proteins | sample JI1023141ADNA_FD_71478 | JGI IMG/M metagenome (GOLD analysis project Ga0075163, IMG submission 71478) | Wastewater effluent complex algal communities from Wisconsin, to seasonally profile nutrient transformation and Carbon sequestration -... | ecosystem: Engineered > WWTP > Effluent > Algae...
GCACCCTGACCGCCTTCACCCCCGCACCCAGCCGTCGCTTCGCTCCGACGCGTTCAAGTGGTCCGGAACGACCGTTCAGATCCCGATCGGAACGACCGTTCAAGTCGACCGGAATACGCAGACAGCCACGCCAGGAGCGTGCGCGCTGCCTCCCGCGACGCGTACGCCCCCGGCTTCCGCTACTCCGACCTGGGGCTCCGCCTGGCCCGAGATCAGGACCAGTAGCGAAGCTCCAGGCATTCGGCGGCTGCGGATGTGTGGCGGGCGGCGAGCGCGGAGCGCCGCGCCAGCCGCACGCCCATAGCTCGCCGAATGCGCCTCGCCTGCCTGGCCACCCCGCGGCCGCTGCGAACCGCCCGAAGGCGTTACGCCCCCGAGGAGGCGTGACGGCTTCAGGCGGGCGACGACGGTGCTCACTACTGCCGATGGTTGCGACCAGCCTGGCATGCGGCGACGGGCGACTCCGGCGACAACGACGCCCTCGCCCGGGCCGTCGCCAGCGGCCGCTTCGCCGCCGTCGAGTACTCGTTCTCGATCTACGACGAGCACGTCTCGATGCCGTCCTCCCGCACGCCACGGATCGCGGCCTCGGGGTAGTCACGTGGCGGCGATCTGGGCTGCCTTCCGGGCCACGGCCCCGGCTGGTCGCGCGGCGAGACCTGATCCCGGGCGGTGGCGCGGAATCGCGCTGCGGCGCCATACTCGGCGCATGACCTCGAACACCCTCCACACCCTCCTGCCACAGCTGTTTGACGACGCCACGCTGCGCCGCTTCGTGTACCTCCACCCGTCGCTCAGCGATCTCTCGGACGACCTGCCGGGCCAGGGCGCCTCGGTCAATGCCCTCGTCGACGTCTTCGTCGCCGAGCTGCGCCGGCGCGACCGGATCGAGCCACTGATCAACCTGCTCTGCGACGAGTTCCCCTGTCGCGCCGCCGAGATCCGCGGCGTCGAGCGCCCGCTGGCGACTCCCCGTCTCGGCATCCCGCGGCCTGCGGCCTCGCGCTGGCAGGCGCTCTCGCTCGACGAGCTGCGCACCCGCCTCGAGATCCTCCGTCGCGTGCGGAGCCACTGGGCGGACGCCGCTCCATCCGACGAGCTCGACCGAGTACCGATCGACCTCGCCATTCGCCCTGTCCTCGTCGCGCACGCCGCAGCGGGGACCGCCGCCATGCCGGCGCGGCCCGGCCACGCTGGGATCTGCCACGCTTACACCGAGAGCGGCGGAAACCTGCTTGTCCTCGGCGCGCCCGGAGCAGGCAAGACTACCGCCCTCCTCCGCCTGGCCCGGGCGTTGCTCGACGAGGCCGAGCGCGATGAATGGTTCCGCATCCCGATCGTCCTCAACCTGTCGACGTGGCGGCCGGGCCGCGCGCTGTTCGACTGGCTGGCCGACGAGCTCGGCGCCGGCTTCGCCCTCCCTCGCGCGCTCGTGGTGAGCTGGGTGGACGCCGGCCGCGTCGCGCTGCTCCTCGACGGCCTCGACGAGATCCCCCGGCCGCACCGCGCCTGCTGCGTCAATGCGATCGAGGCGTTTCGTCGGATCACGCTGACACCGGTCAGCGTAGCGACCCGGACCGGGCCTTACCTCGAGCTCGACCGGAGGCTCGCCCTCGAGGGCGCCGTCGAGATGCAGGAGCTGAGCGACGAGGTCATCGCCCGCCGCCTAGCGAGCCACCCCAAAGGCGCGCCGCTGCGAGCGCTGGCCGCCAATGACTGGATGATCCGGTGGATGACCCGCAGCCCCCTGCTCCTCGAGATGCTGATCGTCGTCGTCGACGAGCTGATCCCGCGCTACGCCTCGGGCGGTGACCCGAAACGCCAGCGTATGGAAGTCTGTCGGTTCTACGTCCAGACGATGCTCGACCGCCGCTCGTCTACCCGCTTCGACCGCGCCGACATCGGCCGCTGGCTCGGCCACCTCGCCCGCGCGATGGAAGACCACGGCACCTCCGAATGCCGCATCGAACGCGTCCAATCCTCCTGGCTGCGCCGCCCATACGAGCGCCACGCTTTCATCCTCCTCTCGCTGGTCTTCGTCGGCGTGGTCGCCTGCTTCACAGAGGATATGGTCCTGGCTATCCATTGGGCACTATCACGGTACTTGGGAACTGCTCCCGACGCCGCGCCGGAGCCGGTGTCCATGCTGATCGAGCTGTTTTCTACTCTGCCGGTGCCGATCTGCCTGCTCCTGCGCGGAGAGCTTCGAATCATCGCTGTCCATGAGCGGCTCGCTTGGTCTTGGCGAGCATGGTGGTCGAGATTCACCCATCTAGGCTTCTGGACGGCTGCCGCCTGCCTCGTGGTGGGCATCGTCTGGACGGTGATACCAGAGCCGGGGATCGATACGACGTCCGCGCCGTGGCGGTCCGTGGCCGTCGTCGCCGTGTTCGTCGGCATCTGTTTCGCGCCGATCGGCGGCATCGTCCCCGCCACAACCGTCGGGGACACATCACCCCGCGCCTGGTACACGACCTTGATTCGTCACGCTCTGGTGAACACTAGCGCTGCGCTCGTTCCGTTCCTCGCGCTCGTCGCGGCGGTCTTGCTGGCGGACATTGAGCCCGATAGCCGGCGCCTCGTTATCGACTTTTTGCTCCTTCTCGGGCTATACGTCGCCCACATCGTCCTTTATCTCCGCGGCGGCTTCGCGCTGGTCCAGCACGCGGTCCTGCGGTTCCTCCTCGCCGCCACCGGCGCCCTCCCCTGGCATCTGCGGTCGTTACTCGACGAATGCGCCGATCGAGACATCCTGCGGCGCGTTGGCGCCGGGTACATGTTCAGGCACCACCTGCTGCAGGAGAGCCTCGGCACCGCAGTCGCGCCGGCGTGGTCCACGTTGACGGACCGGTGACACGCCCCGTCATTGGCCCCCGCTGCCTCTGCGACCCCGTCACGCCCCGTCGGTGGCGTAACGCCTTCGGGAAGGTCATAGCGGCCACCTGGTGGCCAACGCGTACCTGCACGGGACGCTGACGCGGTACTCGAGGGGACGATTGTGATGCTCGCGCTGGCCCGCGGGGCGAGCGTGCCGGTGCTTGCGATCTCAGAACCGAAACCCGAAACCCGAGCCGCCGACGGCGAACGACGCCTTGCGCGGTCGCGTACGCTCGAGCCGCGCGCCGACGCTGGCCATGATGATGCCGGTGACGGCCATGGCTCCTGCGATCGCGTACGCGGGGATCTGGGCCGATTTGAAGCTGACCCCTTGCTCCCACAGGCCCGGACAGCTCTCCTCCCAAATACATTGATTATGGGCACGTTCTCGTTCCAAGGCGAGAGTCTTGAGCGAGATCCCGAGTGCGACGGCCAAGCCTGCGGCTCCGATGCCCGTAACGCCCAGGCCGGCTTTCATCAACCGTGTAGGTTTCATCCGAACCCGCCGCCCATGGGGCCGTTCCTGGCACAGATTCGTCACCCGTGGAGTGTTGTTCAGTCGAGTTAATCCTTCGCCGACCTCTGAATCGGCGTCGTCCTGTTCCGACGTGATTGTCGCGGTATAGCCGCGTAGTGCTGGCAAGCCCTTCGCGCACAGATTCGTTCGAATCTGGTCGTCCGTTCCGCCTTCAACGAGGTGCTCCATACTACCGAGCAGCAAGATGGCCAGATCTCGGCGCTCGCGGGAAAAGGCGACACAACCGGTCGAGCGATCGAGCCCATACGTAGTCAGCAGGATCGCCCTCTCGTCGGAGATGTTCAAGTCACCCGCGGCTTCCAATGCACGCTGAACGGGTGTTGAATCGCAGTGGCTGGAGGTAGATGCGCGTGATTCAGACTCCATCACGGAGGTGAATGCAAAGGCGCCTATGAAAAGGAGCCGTCGAGGTCTCACCGATATGAGGCGATGTGTTGCGCTCACGAGCCCCCTTCATTCGTGATGATGACTTTGGCCGACACGATCTCCGTGCCGATCTCGACGTCCGTCTTGGCGCATACGCGCCACACGCCGCTCGCGTCACCGCGTGCGCCTTCGTAGTCGTTGCCCGGATCGAGGAGGAGGTTGTCCTCGGCGTATAGATCTTTGAGGGGATGATCGGTTTGTGGGGGCAGGCGAACGTTGTTGCCTTCGCAAAGCTGCGAGATATCCGTACAATCGGTATTTTCTGGGGCGGCATTTTCTAGGTCGCAGATTCCCACGCCGCTGCTGAAGCACGTAAACACGCTGTTGTGTTCGGGAGGGACATCGTCGGAGAAAATTAGCGTCACCGTTGGGTCGCGCGCGTCAGGCGGGTTGAGCGCTGCTGTGGAGGCTTGGTTGCCGCTCATCGGATGATCGATGAGATTCCTCAGATTTTCCAACGTCTTCCCGGTCTCGCTATTATAGCGATCTTTCGGATTTAGGACGTAAACTTGGAGATAGCCGAGTTTCGTCGATCGAATGTTCAGCTCGATCTCGAGGTTCACAGGGCGTAGGCAGCCCTGCTCGACGGTTTGGACGTCGATGCAGTCGAACTCGGTAGAGACCTCCAAGCCGTGGAGGCTGCTGCCGATACACCGGTCGGGATAAGGTTCGCCGGAGCCGAACGAACAACCCATAAACAGCAGCGCCGAGGGCCCGATGCGCCTAATAATTAAACACATGCGATGCGTTTGCTTTCTCGGTGCGGCGGATCTCGCACGTTTGGAATACTCTGCCGATCAGTTTGCTGAGCTCGGTCTTTTTGGAGCGTGCCGGATTCGAAATGTACGCGTCGACCTTTCCGTCGGGTTTGCGCATGTAGGTGACCTCGAAGTTGGGAGATAAAGAGACCTTGGCTCGGAGCGCCTCGCTCCGGATCTTGTCCTTCACGTATTTCCAGTCCTGTGCTAGGCACGACGGCAAGGCTCTTGTCGGTGCAGCGGGAGTCATCACTCTTGCAACGGCGGGCTCCGGCGTCGTCACGGCGTAGGTAACCGGACTGGCCGGCGCTTCCGGTTGCTTCAGCGGGATGTACTGGCCCGGCGTTGTGGGTGCGATATCCGCCTCGATCGGAGCGAGGGCTGCGGCTCGGGGTTCTATCGGTGCCTTCGTGCCAACCGAATCGACGGCGACGTATGCGCCCGTAGACAGCGACGCGATGATGCCGAGCGCGGCGTACGTGCGGGCTCGCGTCGATAGACGTACGCCGGGGGACTTGGTCGGAGGCGCTGGTTGTAGTTGTTGCGGGACGGTGGCCTGGATCGCCAGGATGAGTTCGTCGCAGGTCTGGAAGCGGTCGGCGGGGTTCTTCGCCATGCACTTGAGGATCAGGTCGTCGACCGCCTCGGCGATGTTCAGCTCGGGGAAGCGTTCCCGGGGGGAGAACAGCTCGTTCTGGACGTGTGCCATCACCTGCTGCATCGGCGCTCCGCCGAACGGCGTCGAGCCGGTCAGGAGGTGATAAGCCATCGCGCCGAACGAATAGATATCGGTCCGGCGATCGACACTCTGTTGCATGGCCTGTTCGGGGGCGATATAGGCGGCCGTTCCGAGCGGCATATCTGTCTTCGTGGCCGTCTGACCCTCTGGCGGGGCGATCTTGGCGATCCCGAAATCGATGAGCTTCACCAGATCCCTGGTGGGCTCCTTGACGATGACAAAGTTCTCGGGCTTGACGTCCCGGTGGATGATACCGCGCGCGTGAGCGGCGTTGAGGCCGTGGAGGGCCTGCTGGAGGAGATCGCGAAGTTCGTCCCATGGTACGGCGCCGCGTCTTTTCAGCAGGGCTCGGAGATCCTCGCCCTCGAGGTATTCCATCACATAATAAAAGCTGCCGTTCTCGTCCTCCGAGAATTCATAGATCTTGACCACGTTTCGATGGTCGATTTCGGCCGCGGCGCGGACCTCACGTACGAAGCGCTTGCCGAGGGCTCCTTCGTGTGCCTCGTCCACGTGGAGCGTCTTCAGGGCGCGTAGCCAGCGGGCGTCTAGATGTTCGGCGAGATAAACACAGCCCATACCGCCCTTTCCCAACAGTCGCAGGATCCGGTAGCGACCGATGACGGATGGGATCCGCATGGAGGACAAGACTACCGCGCACATCCTGAAATGTCATCCATGGGAACGGGTCTTCATACGGAGAGTTAATGCGGCTAAGTGCGAGGTAATTCGCCGCGGTATCCCCCGGCAGACGGCGCCAGAGTCGTTGTGTGTTCACGGACTGAAGCGTGCGACGAATCCTTCCTGGTGGGACGGACTGCCGGTGAGTTTGACGGACATCTGACCATTCGTGCCGCCGAGCAGGATCCCTCCGATGTAATGCCCGGTCGTGATCAAGCCGCCCAGGGGCGAGGTTGCGACCCGCGTCGGCCACTGAAACTTATCCGTGGAGTGTTTCTCGGTCTCGTTCATCGGCATCCGCTTCGCCCACTTGCACTCGGCCTTCGCAGGGCCGAAGCTGAGACGCATCAGGATCCCGTCCATCGCCCCACCGACGCCTTTGGTGGTGGCGCCCTCGAGCGTACAATTTTCGGCGAGGTCGATCGGTTGACCGTCCCTCTGCATGGCGACGCGAACCGGCAGGGCGTCCAGGTTCGGGTCCGCCACGGTCCAGGCGCTCACGAGGACATCGGTGGTCGTGTTGTTCGACGAGATCACCGCGATGTCGGTGACTCGCTCGTCTCCGGGACCGTAGAGGATCGCGCAGGAGCTCGCCATCACCTCATTGCCGGTCTTTTTGACGTCGTAGGCGACGAAACCCGTATACTTGTGCCACGACGTGTCCTTCTCGTGAACGGCGCAATTGAAGATGCCCAGTTCGTTTGACTCCGAGTATCCGCCCACGATGATCCCGCCCGACTGCGTCATGGCGACGCTAGCGAGCTCCGTATTATCGCTCACAGGCCAGTCGAGCGTCGTGGGCACCCCGTTGAGCTGATTGAGCGTGTATTTGCCGATGAACCCGTTGCGGGTCGGACCGGGGATCGTGTCGTGGTCGCCGAGCTTCTCGGTGAAGTATCCTGCCACCACTGCGGACTGTTGCATCGGGTCAATGCCAATGTCTCGCGGGACCTGCTCGCCGATCTTCGACGCTGAGCCGATCGTGGTGCCCTGCTTCGCCGTCCCGAACCCGTCGGTGAAGATCGGTTGCGCCAGCTGCAGGAGCAAGGAGTCGGAGTTGTAGACGTTCTGAACGCTGTCAGATACGATCTGCGTCGACCACTGGATCATGTTCGGGTACTGCACGTCCAGGGTGTGGTAGATCTGCCCCTTGAACGTGGCAGCGACGAGCACATCGCCCGTCGCCTGGACGGCCATGCGCGAGTCGGACACCTTTCCGGTGCCTTTTGTCAGCTTGATGCGCGCGAGGCACTTGCCGTTCCCGCTGTACTTGGTGAAGAACAGGTGCGGCGTATCGAGCTCCATGTTGGCGATGCTCGGGCAGGCGTCGACGGCGTCGATGATGCCGTTCTTGAAGTGACCGATCACGTAGTACTCGTACTCGTTGGGGATATTGTTCTGGTTGAGGTCGCCCGGCTCCCGGAACGCCGCGACGTCGGTGACCGTGACCTCGGCGGGTCCGAGGATCGGACTGGCCCACGAGCACTTGCCGGTGCCGTCGATGCGCGCGAGGAAGCCATCAACGCCGTTGAGGTTCCACTTGTCGCCGGCGCACGGATTGGTGATCTGCTGGAGGCCGACGAGGCCGACGCTGCCGCCGACGATCACGTCGTCGGCCGCTAGTGCGCTGGTCAGCGCGACGGGCCGCAGCGGGGCGACGGTATGCAGGTTTGCGTCCAGGGCCGGCAGCCTGGTTGCCCAGCCGATGGGGCCGTCACACGCGGTGATCCCATCGCAATTGTCATCCTTGGGTGTGGAGCAATCCTCGTAGGCCAGGGGTGTCACCGGCACGGGCATCGTGCAAGTTCCCCACAGGCCGCCATTGCACTGCTGTTTGCCGGCGGTGCAGGAGGTGTTGGGATACTTGAGATCTTTCATCTCTCCGGGGTAGCAACCCTGGATCTCGTTCCCGTCGCACATCGCGCAGCCTTCATTGACCTCTCCGTTGCAGTTTTCATCCAGCGCCACGAGCTCGTTGTTGACGCCGCACAGTTCGTCCCCGGGGCCCTTGGCCGAGGAACACTGGGTCCACTTTGTGCCGCCGTCGCAGTACGTGATGCTCTTGTGGCAGACGCCGATCTCCGGGATGTTCTGGTCCGCCACCGGATCGCAATACTTCCATTCGTTCGGCGTACAAATCTGCTCCTTCGGGTCCTTGCAGAAGATCTCATGCTCCTTGCACAGGGAGTCATCGAAGGGGCCGGGGAAGTCCGGGATGACGATCGCTCCGGACTCCGAGCAGGCCGCGATCTCCTGGTATGGATCCGGCTTGAGCACCACCGTTTGCGTCTGGTCGCAGACTTTCACGGTGACCGGGTTCGGCGACTCCGTGCAGAAGTACTGGCCGGTGCCCAGGCTGACTTCATGAGCGGGGGGTTCGAGGATCTTGGCCTTCTCGTTCTTTTTGACGGTGCCGTCTGCGTTGTACACGTGCAGCAGGTGGCACTTGGGGTCACCTGGGATGTCGGCGTTGAGCCAGGTGAAATGGGTTTGGTCGGCGGACAGCGCCTGGTCGCCGTCGGCGTCGACGATCGGCGTCCAGATCCCCTCCTCGACCCAGCGTCCTGTCTCGACGTCGAGGTACCACTTCGGGATGCTCTTGCCCTCGGCGAGCAATTGCGCGACCACGGGGTCGAGGTCCTTGACTTTCATGTTGATGGCGATCGGGCGGCTCGGCGCGGGCTGGATCGGGAGATCTTCCTGGCGCATCCGGAACTCGAGCATGCCGGCGCTGATGAGCATGGTGTCGGGCGAACCGTCGGCGCGCGTGCCGATCAGCGGAGCATGTAGGCTGGCGGGGTCGAGCCCCACGGGGTGGACGACAGAGAGCTCGGCCTCGATCTCACCCGTGACCGGCTGCCCGGTGAGGTCGCGATAGATCTGCTGACCGGGATTCATCGGGTCGTCCTCGTAGCGACCACCGGAGGCGTACACCAGCGAATCAGGGGGGATGTCGAGCGTGACGCTGGGGTGCCGCACCGCGAGGCCGTCGTTCGCATGAAAGGCCCAGCGCTCGGTTGGTTGGAGGCGGACCTCATAGCTCAGCGCGCTGTCGACCTCGAGGTGGGCCTGACCCACGGCGCTGCTGTAGCCGTCCAGCCGTACCTCGAACGTGAAGAAGCCGGCGCCGATGCCCTCGAAGAACGCGATACCCTCGCTGTTGGTCAGCGCGGGGGCCCACGTTCGAGGTTTGTCGTCCATTGGTTGAGGCGCGTCCGGATCATACGGCTCCGGCTTGAGAGTCTTGGCGATGACGATCGCGTCCTCCAGGGGATTTCCCGCCGCGTCCTTGACGAGCACGAGCACACTCGCGGGGAGGGGCGCGATGGGGGTTTCGGGATCCGAGGGGGTCGATTCGCCTGGCGCCGACGTGATGCTCGGCTCTTCTTGCTGGCGCATCGAGTCGTCGGCGCAGCCAGCCGGTAGAATCACCAGACTCAGAAACAGGGGCGCGGTCATACCATTCGTCTTCATTGCGGTCATCAGATCCTCCATCGAACGAGTTGAGCCCAAGCTAATCGGGGTCCTCGGATTTGGGATCGGAAGCCGGTCGGAAGCCTCGAATACAGTCTTCTAATGTGGACGATTGACCGGAGGGGCGATTCACGGAAAATTCTGTGTGAACCATGTATTCGCCCATGGTGGAGTTCTCGTATTTAACGATAAAAACCCGTGTAAAAGCGGGCGGCATCATTGGGCGCGCGACATCCGCGACACTTCGGATCGACGACTCCAGCGTGTCCGAGGCGCACGCGCTGTTGACCTACAGGGGGGCGCAATTGCGCTTGCAAGCTCTGCGCGGCGAGCTGGTGGTAGACGGCGTGAAGCGCGAGGAAATCTCGCCTTGTGAGGGCCAGGAGATCTGGTTGTCACCGACGATCGCTGTACGCGTCGAGCAGGTGGTTCTGCCGACCTTTATGGTGGCGCTCGGCATCGATCGGCAGGTTTGCGCAGTTCCAGTGTTGCCCTGCTATCTGGTCGCTGTCGGCGACAGCGTGCAGCCCGGGGTGGTCCTGCACACCTGGCCGGAGTTCCTGTTGACGGGAGAGACGCGGAGAGACGCGCTCCTCACGCTCTGGGAGGATGGCGAGAACCTCCGCATCATGGTCGCGGGGGAGCCTCCCACCGATTTTCAGCCGCCATGGACCCGAGCCCTGCAAGGGCATGAGGTCCAACTGATGCGGATCCCCTATCGCGACACTGCGGATACCACCGGCAAGAAGTCGAACCGCGCGGGTCCGCTGCGGATCTCGGTCCGCTATGATACTGTTCACGTCTGGAATGGTTCGCCGGCGCCGCTGGTTCTCGCGGGCATCCCGGCGCGGATCGTCAGCGAGCTGTTCCTGGTCGGTATGGGCCCGGTCGGTTGGGATGTCGTCGCTGGTGAAATATGGCCGCAGCGTGAGCCCGACCGGCTCACCTTGCGAGACAACTGGGACAAGGCGCTGCAGCGGCTCCGTCGCCAGCTGCGGCTGCACGGGGTCCGCGACGACCTCGTGCGCATCGATCGCCACGGTAACGTCGAGATCGTGCTGCACACGGGCGACCAGATCACCAACGATACGGGTGAAAAGGCCGAGCAGGCGTGACGCGGATCAGCCGGCGCCGGGGCACACAGGTTTGATCGCGCGAGCCCGAACTGCACGCAGGCGACCAGTGGGGAAAGTCGAGGTCGTCGTCGTTGTTGGGTAAGCGTACGGTCTGACGCATCGTGACTGCATCGGCCTCGAGGCGCTACCAAGCGCTCAGGAGGATCGATGTCAAACAGCAATGAGGTCGACGGGCGCGGCGCGCTTGTCCTGATGCCA
>Ga0075163_10012999_pt1 | contig 10827 bp, 11 predicted proteins | sample JI1023141ADNA_FD_71478 | JGI IMG/M metagenome (GOLD analysis project Ga0075163, IMG submission 71478) | Wastewater effluent complex algal communities from Wisconsin, to seasonally profile nutrient transformation and Carbon sequestration -... | ecosystem: Engineered > WWTP > Effluent > Algae...
CTACCGGAAAGACAGACTTTAAGAAGATTAAGGATAAGCACATTGCTAAGTTCAACGAAGTGCAGGCAAAGAATAAGGTTCAGCCTGTCATCCTTAAATCCTTTGATGAGTACATCAAATCGAACTAACCCTTAATAACATCACGAATTACTAATAAAAATGCCCCGAAGATTTCGGGGCATTTTTATTTATAAGTCTGTTCGATGTTTCTCTATCCAATACGATTTGTGATGAGTTCAGTTAATATTAGAATACCTTCACGCAAGTATTCATCTTCCATTTTCAATCCAGGAGTAGCCACAGTTCCTGTTTCTTTATCACCTAATTTGGTTCCGAGGCCTGCATTACTCTTCAGGCGCTCTGCCTCCTCCATTTCTTTTCTTCGAACCGTTTCATTCAAGGATACCTTTGTCGTCTTAATGTTTTTTCTAACCTCATCAGTTTCGCGAATAAACTTATTCAATTGGGGATCATTCTTCACTCTCTCCTGGTAAGACTTATTCAACGTTGCCAGTGTTTGTTTATTCACAATGGGTGTTTTCTCGTACATCGTACTTCTGATTTCATCCCATGGTAAGGCACTGGCATTAGCACTTTCACCAAATTCATCGGCATCCAGGGCAGACGGCAATTTAATATCCGGTGTCACTCCTTTATGTTGGGTGCTACTTCCCGTTACTCGATAAAATTTCTGGAATGTAATCTTGAGCTCACCAACTTCTTCACCAGCGGTAGGTTGAATGAAACGCTTCAGGTCAATCACTGTTTGAACAGTGCCCTTTCCATAGGTTGCTTCTCCTACCACTACCCCTCTATTGTAATCTTGTATAGCTCCAGCAAAAATCTCTGAAGCAGAAGCGCTAAAGCGATTGGTCATTACGACCAAGGGACCAGCGTATACCACTGCTGGATCATCATCGGTACCCACTTCAATGCGATTCGCAGAATTCTTTACTTGTACTACTGGTCCGTTTTTGATAAACAATCCAGTCAGATCAATCGCTTCTGCTAAAGAACCTCCCCCATTGTTACGCAAATCAATAGCGAGTCCATCAATTTCTTCGGCCTGCAATTCCTTGATCAATTTCTTTACATCACCGGATGTGCTTGTGTAGTTTGGGTCGCCCTTCTGATACGCCTCCCAGTCCATGTAGAAATTAGGAATGGTAATAACACCCATCTTCAAGGTCTTACCATCTTTCTGATAGGGTACAATTTCTTTCTTAGCCTGTTGGTCTTCTATTTTAATCTTTTCACGTACGAGGGTTATTTCCTTAACAGCACCGGTTAAGCCTGTTACACCTTCCAAATAACTGAGACGTACAGTCGTGCCCTTGGGGCCTTTGATCAATTTAACAACATCGTCAATTCTCCACCCGATCACATCTACCATCTCTCCGTCTGTGCCCTGAGCCACGCCAATGATGCGATCGTTTACTTTCAGAATGGCCGTTTTTTCGGCTGGCCCGCCATGCATTATTTCAACAATCTTTGTGTAGTCGTTATCAGTTTGAAGGCGCGCACCAATGCCTTCCAAAGACAAAGTCATTTGCTCCTTAAACTTATCAGCCGCCTGAGGAGAAAAGTACGTTGTGTGGGGATCGTAGGCTTCGGTAATCGTGTTCATGTACAGCGTGAACACATCTTCGCTGTTGTACTGACGCATGGCTTTGATCATGCGCTCATAACGCTCGGTTAGCACTTTGCCAATCTCTTCCGGTTTCTTGCCACTAAGTTTCAAGCTGAGTGCCTGGTTCTTAATGTTCTTTCGCCAAACATCATTCAACTCCACTTCGTTGTTACACCACGGTGCTTTCTCACGATTTGTTTCGTACTCCTCATCCACTGAAAAATCGAACTGCTGATTCACCAGATTTTGAGTAACATAGTTCATGCGTTCCATAAAACGCGCACGAAAAACCTTATAGATGTCATAGGCAGGATCTACGTTCGCAGTCTGTGTCAGATCATCCAGCACTGTTCTGTACTTTTCGAAGGATTGGATATCCGACTTCAGGAAAAAAGATTTACTCCCATCAAGTCCCTTCACGTACTGATCCAGAATGGCAGAGGAGAGCGAGTCATTCATTTTTATTTTGCTGTAGTGATTATTGTTGAGTATTGAAATAATCACCTGGGCTTCCTTCCCGTAAATTGGTTTCGGTTTATAGGTGGCGGTATCAACCGGCACAGCCCCCGAAAGGCTAAGCACCACACAGACCATGAAAAACATCAACCCTACTCTCTTCATAATTATTCTTTTACGATTTATCAAAATCAAACTCACTTAAGAAACGCTGCGCTTCCTCCACGTTCTGGAATTCGTAATGTTTCTTTCCTTTAATGGTGGAGTGAACCTCTATTTTTACTGAGTCAACATCGTTATTGCTCTTAAACTTATACTTCTGATGACGGTAATCTTCCGCTGATTGTTTATTAGAAATATTGTACGCAGTAGCGCGGTTTGATTTACAGTACGAACACTGATAATACTTGACCAGTTCCCCGGGCGCTTCTGGTGTGGCGGGTTTTGTTACCTCTTCACGCAAGACCTTCATGGTATAGAAACCACAACTATTGCATTGCAAGGCTTGTAAGTGGCCTGCATACTTTTCAATTTTTACTTCACCGCTTTTCTCCTCTATCCACACATCATAATCGATGGAGAAGATATTCTCTTCTGCCTGCATACCCAAGTCCAGGTGTACATCTTCCTCCTCTTCGCTCAGCAAACGCATTTTTGCACCATTGCTGGCAACTCGTGGTGTGTATCGGCATTTTAATAGTTTCTTATGAATCACAGAAGGATAATAATATTCCAATACTAAATACCCCACATAACCCACCAGGGTACCTCCTGCGATAGCGATGATGAGTCTGGCAAAAAACCACACCTCAACATCCTTCAGCTTATCCATACCATAGCGGTTAATGATCAATGTCGCTGCAATGCCGAAGCAATAGAACACAAGTTTGTAGTTTTCTATCTCTTTGGTATTGATGAAATCATAGCGGGCATGAAGACTTTTAATACTGGAAAGACGAAGGTTGTAGACCAGATAAACCAAGATGCCGGCAGCTATCATAATGATGGCGCCAATGATCATGGCCTGATGCCAGGCTGCTAAAAAGGGGCTGGGTTCAATATACTCCATAGGGCTTTTATGTATAGTTGTTAAAACTGTAATAATAAGGGCTAATCATCATATGTCCTATACCCCTGGTCATAACGAAATACTGCTTACAAAATGTCTACCACTCTTTGGGGTAAGTTTCAGTAAGTGCAAAATTTCACAAAAATTAACTTTCTGAAAATGCCTTGATATCGTTATAATTAACTTACTATCAATACATTATTCCAAAATCGCCAGGCCTCACTTTTTTTTACTGTGTATTTTTACACGTGTTTCCTTGCATTTAAATAATAATTTGAATTATTATTGTGTATTACTGCACAATCTTATGACTCCCTACGAAATGAAGAAGCTTGAAATGGAACTTAAACAGTTCACTATCAATAACTTCGACAAGCCTATGCAATGTAAAAACCTTGAGCAGGTGCGCTTCTATATCAGGGAACTCTGTGCCAAAATTGAAGAACTGGAGCTGAGGTTCAATTACGTTCCTGAATTTGCCTATGCCTTGCTGGCCCAATACAATGCGCGGCAAAACACGCTACTCCAAAAAGATTTCTCTACCCTGTATAGTTAAGGCCTATGCGCTACATACCCTCTCCCATTCCAATACAGTTTGATACCATGTATTCGGCAACGGCCAATAAATCGGGGCGTATGCAATATCACAAAGTAAAACCAGGGGAAAGTAAACTGAGAATTAGTCGCAATGAATTTATCAGAGCGTATAACTCTGCTCAGATTGTCTCTTTACATCCTATTCAATCCCCCGGAAACGATACAGATTTTCAACTGGAGTTTTTTGTCTAGTCAGACCTTCAGAATTTTCTCTAAATCTGCAGGAGAATAGTTTATCGATTTAATGGTTTTGTTATCAGACTTGCGATAGACTAACCAATGCTTTCCCTCCTGCTGATAATAACATTCTGTTCCGTCCTTCTGCAAGTAATGGGCCACCGTTTGCTTGGCCTCCTCTTCATCTTTACAGGTTTTGCTCATGTTGGAGCGTTGTACTTCATCGAAGAGTGCTTTAAACTTATCGCCTAGTCCAAACTCGAGAATAGCACCGGAAAGCACATATTGCAAATCACACAAAGCATCGGCCACCTCCACGATGTCCTTATTCAAAATACCAACTTCTAATTCCTTCAATTCCTCTGCCAGGAGCGCCACACGAAGCTGACATCGGTTTTGAGCAGGAATAGTAGGCTCGTTTAAAATAGGATGCTTAAAAGTCTGATGAAATTCGGCTACTTGGTTAAGGGCATCGGGTTGTTGCATGGGTAGAGGTGGATTGAGGTTTTTGAAACGTTCGAAACGCCAATAACGTTAATGGCTTCGAAAATTAAAACTTCTTACATGACTCTGGTCATTAATTACAAGGTTTTACCCTTCCCTATTTTACAATCGGTGAAATCACGGAGTTTCAAGTAGAAAAAATACTGTAATTTTGCTGGTATGAAATTCTTCAGGAAAGAATACACACTCCGCTTTTTAACGATCCTTTCGGGGATCGTATTCCTGAATTTGAGTTTTTTTCTGGCAGAGTTGAATGCTTTTGAATTCAATAAGAAAGACAAAGCCTTGTATGAAGCACTGGTGTCCTGTCTTTCAGGCATTAGCGAGGAAGAAAGAGACCCTTTAGGCGGAGAAAATGGGGCCGAAACCGAGTCGCTTTCCAAGGAAGTAGTGCTCTGCACAATCTATCATCAACATTTGAGCGCAGGGTATTCGTTTACACTCTCAACCAATGGTTCTTCGCTGGCCCATTTTCCCTGCGATGGATCCCTTTCCAAAATTCACCAACCTCCCGAGTTTATTGCCTGATCGGATAAGCCACTCGTTCACGATGCTTGTCTTCGATACGCCTTAGGTACTTAATGCCTGAGAAACTTCTATTCTACCTTAGTATATCTACCAAAAGCAGTTGATGAACGCTTTGGTTAATAAACATTTCAAATTTACATATCATGCCAAAAAGTTATTCAGACATATTCGAAGGAAATAAGAAATGGGTTGCAGGAAAACTCAACCAAGATCCTGACTTTTTTAACCGATTAAGCAAGGGACAAAAGCCACCTATTTTATGGATTGGTTGTTCAGACAGCCGTGTGCCGGCAAACGAAATTACCGGAACAGATCCAGGTGATGTGTTCGTACACCGTAACATTGCCAACATGGTTATTCATACGGACATGAGCATGTTGAGTGTACTCGATTATGCTGTGAATGTGTTGGAAGTACGCCACGTGATTGTTTGCGGACATTACGGCTGCGGTGGCGTGTTGGCCGCCATGGGGCAAAAACAATTCGGCCTGATCGACAATTGGCTACGTCATATTAAAGACGTGTACAGAATTCACCACGAAGAACTGGAGGCCATCCAAGATGAAACGGCCCGCGGCAACCGTTTGGTGGAATTAAATGTGCAAGAGCAAGTATTCGATTTAACCAAGACCTCTATTATTCAAAATGCCTGGGACAATGGTAAATTCCTGCAGGTACATGGAATCGTGTACGACATCGCCAATGGTATCCTCAAAGACCTAGACGTTACTGTGGGCGACAACTCTGAACTGGAGGGTGTGTACAAACTCAATGGCAAGCGAAAAGTGATCGCTTAAATACGTGTTAATTTTCTACTCGATCTCCTGTATTCATGTCACAAAAGAAACTGAATTTATTAGCGCATTTAAAAGCTGATTTCCCTGCCGGACTGGTTGTCTACCTAGTTGCCTTGCCCCTTTGTTTGGGGGTGGCGCTTGCCTCTACGGGCCGGCCCGACCTCCTCTTCTCCGGAATTATTGCCGGAGTCGTAGGGGGAGTAATCATTGGTTTGCTCAGCGGTTCTGCGCTAGGGGTTTCCGGCCCTGCTGCGGGTCTCGTGGTTATTGTCTTTACTGCCATTGAAACCCTGGGGAGTTTTGAAGCCTTCTTACTCGCGGTATTTCTGGCGGGTATTATTCAAATTATTGCAGGCTTTTTGCGAGCCGGTATTATTGGCTACTATTTTCCTTCTTCGGTGATTAAAGGCATGTTGACAGCCATTGGTATAACACTGTTGCTGAAAGAGATCCCACACGCCTTTGGCTACGATGAAGATTTTATGGGAGACTTTGCTTTTGAGCAAAGTGATGGACACAATACCTTTTCTGAATTATATTATGCCGTACGGTATAGCAGTGCCGGTGCCATTATTATCTCGGTTGTTTCCTTAGGACTACTCATACTTTTTGAGCGCCCCTTCATGAAAAAGATTCAGCTCTTTAAGTTTTTACCAGGGGCTTTGTTTGTGGTTTTGCTCGGTATCTTCCTCAATCTTTTCATGGGCTCTGTGGCGCCTGAACTTGCCATGACGGGCAAGCATTTAGTGCAGCTTCCAGTTGCCACTAACATTTCAGAGTTCTTCAGCTTCTTTACCTTTCCCGATTTTACAGCCATCACCAATCCACAAGTATATGTAGTGGCTGCTACGCTCGCTATCGTGGCCAGTCTGGAGACTTTACTCTCTGTTGAAGCGACCGATAAGCTAGATCCACACAGAAGAAATACGCCCACCAATCGTGAGCTCAGAGCGCAAGGTGTAGGAAACATGGTCTCCGGGCTTATTGGCGGGCTTCCAATCACTCAAGTAGTAGTGCGCAGTTCAGCCAACATCAATTCGGGAGGGCAAACAAAAATGGGCACGATTATTCATGGCAGCATCTTACTCTTGTCAGCTATCTTAATTCCTGCGTATTTGAATTACATACCCCTGGCTTCATTGGCTGTTATCCTACTGATGGTGGGTTATAAACTGGCAAAGCCTTCACTCTTTATAGGCATGTACAAACTGGGCTGGGATCAGTTTATTCCCTTTATCGTTACCGTGGGCGCAATTCTGGCAACAGACTTGTTAAAAGGAATTATGATTGGTATGGTGGTCGCCATCTACTTTATCCTTCGCAAAAATTACAAGAACTCCTACTCTTACAAACAAGAGAGAAGTGAGAATGGTCATAAGATCACCATCACCTTATCGGAGGAGGTAACCTTTATTAATAAAGGAAGCATTCAATACACACTTGCCCACATTCCGGCCGATTCTCATGTTATTATTGATGGTTCACGCTCAAAGAACATCGATTTCGATGTATTGGAAATCATTCAGGATTTCAAGCGCTTTACAGCCATTGATAAACGAATCAAAGTAGAAACCATCGGTGTACGCGAAGTGTCTGCAGTGGGTGCACATTAGGCTCTTACATCATACTTTTTAGCCTCTCTATAGAAAGCGTATTATTTCAATACGCTTTCTATCTTTGCAGCCAATTGTACGTGTATGAATAAGAATTTTGTTGAAGAACTACGTTGGAGAGGCATGTTGCACGACATCATGCCCGGCACAGAAGAACAACTTGCTAAAGAAGTAACCAGCGGATATATCGGTTTTGATCCTACAGCGGATTCTCTTCATATTGGGCACCTGGCTCAAATCATGATTTTACTCCATTTCCAAAAAGCAGGACACAAGCCTTATGCTTTGGTGGGTGGAGCCACCGGCATGGTGGGAGATCCTTCAGGGAAATCTGCCGAACGAAATCTGCTTTCAGAGGAAGTATTGAACCACAATATTGCAGGTGTCAAAAAGCAACTCTCCAAATTTTTGGAATTCGGCAGTGGTGCGAATACTGCCGAAATGGTGAACAACTATGACTGGTTCAAAGAGTTTCGTTTTCTTGATTTTATCCGCGATGTAGGTAAACACATTACGGTAAACTACATGATGAGCAAGGATTCGGTACAAAAGAGACTGGAGTCTGGCTTGTCGTTTACGGAGTTTACCTATCAGTTAGTACAGGGTTACGATTTCTATTGGTTATACCAAAACAAAAATTGCAAGCTGCAAATGGGTGGCTCCGACCAATGGGGCAATATTGTAACCGGCACGGAGCTCATTCGCAGAAAAGCGAATGGTGAAGCTTTTGCACTAACAACAAGGCTGATCACCAAGGCGGATGGTACGAAGTTTGGTAAAACAGAGGGCGGAAATGTGTGGCTCGATCCTGCCAAAACATCTCCTTACAAATTTTATCAGTACTGGCTAAACGTGTCAGACGAAGATGCTGTCAACTTTATCAAAATCTTTACCATGATCGGTAAAGAAGAAATTAACTCGTTGATTGCTGCACATACACAGGCACCACATTTACGCAAGTTGCAACAGACGCTGGCAAAAGACATCACCATTCGTGTTCACTCCGTACAGGATTATGAAGTGGCGCTAAAAGCTTCATCCATTCTATTTGGCAACTCCACTACCGAAGACTTGGTGAGTCTGGATGAAAGCACCTTACTCAATGTGTTTGAAGGCGTTCGGCAAGTTGCTATAAGCAAAGAAGTATACACTTCAACTGCAACGGTAACCGATTTACTTAGCGAAGTATCGCAAGGCATCATTTTCCCTTCGAAGGGGGAAGCACGTAAAATGATACAAGGTGGTGGGGTGAGTATTAATAAGCAAAAAGTAGTAGATGCGAGTACTCAACCTGCATATGCTTTGTTACAGAATAAATACTTGCTCGTTCAAAAAGGGAAGAAGAATTACTTTATTATCGAAGTTCATTCTTAGTGTATCCACGCAAGGCTAAACAAAAAGAGCCGCATCGCTGCGGCTCTTTTTTTTAACAAATAATACTCTCGAGTTAGTCAATAAGAATTGGGTATAAATTTACCACTACCCGTTCTTCATTACACTTGTCTACAACATCTTTCAGGGAATAGGCAGATAAATCACCCTCCAGGGGCGGGGCATCTCCAATAACAATCATCATTCTTTTGGAAGAAGAGCTCCAACTTAAGTTATCTACTGTTTTATATATTCCATGATATACCGACTCAGGAATGTCACCTCCTCCATAGGCAAAAATGCCATCGATGAATGATTTAACCGTTGAATGGTTGGTTGTCAGATCAATATATTCATACCACGCGGTAGGATCCGAGTTCTCATCGTTGTAGACAGCTGCCGACAAGCGTGTACCGGACGGTAGGGAAGCAATGATATTATCAATGGCATTCTTGATAGCAGAAAGATCATCTCCCATACTTCCTGTATTATCGATAATAAATACCAGATCGGTTGAGGTTTTTGCATTCTCTGCAATTACATCCAAAATAATGGTTGGCACTTCCGATGCCAGAGCTGCATCATATCGCTTACCTGCTGTATACTCAGCCAGCACATCAAAGGCTTCCTCTGCTGTAATAGCCAACGTACTTCCTTCTTCCGGATCGCTTTCTTCGCTCTTAACATCCCCCGCAAAGGCTTCAATGATGTAATAGTACGTAGAGTTCGATTCTACCTCTAAGTCAACATATTCGGCTTCCTCCACCTCCTCCAATTTATCATAATCCAAATCATCCGGGTCGTCCCCAGAGAAGGGATCATAGTCTGCGCGGTAAATGGTGTAGCCTTCTGCCTTTGGCACCTCATCCCAGCTTAATTCAATTTTAAGCGCAAAATCGGAACTGATTTCAATATCATCCGGAGTCTCCAAAATCAGTTTAGCATCTTCTTCAGAACAAGAGCCAAGTACCGTTACCATCAACAGTATCAAGGCCATTACTTTTGAATTATTGGTTCTCATACTTTATTATCTTTCAAACAAAGCTAGTCCGAGTACGACTCTGACACAATACCTGAAATCAGTCACGCAAGCCAGATTAAGCCGATGAAGCGATAGAAACAAAAAGGCCGCTTCATTTATGAAGCGGCCGTTCTTTTTCTTTACTATTCTGTATTAAGCGAAGCTGTTACAGAAATCTATGGTTTCTTCCACTGAATCTTCCAACTCTTCGATGTAGTCATCTATTTCATCTTCATCGTATCCTGCATCTTCAGCTTCTTCGATGATGAATTCACAACTCTTATTTTTCTTGTAGATGTCCAATAACTCATTGAGGATATCTTCTACTTCATCACAATCACCATCGTTAAAAGCATCTTCTAAGTCATCTGACAGATCTTCTACCTGATTTTCAATTGCATCGCAATCCACCTTTTTGTCATCGTCTTTGTTACATGAAACAAAGGCAAAAGACATCGCCAGCATAAGCATGGTGAGTACTAATTTTCCTGAGTATAGTTTTTTCATAGTTTTAAAATTTACTCTAAAAATACTGGTACAATTGTTCTTAAACAATAACCGCTAGAATAAAAAGTAATCCACAAATTTTTGTCACCAACTCTAAAACCAAGCGTAAGCAACAAAAAAGCCTTCATGGCTCGGGGCAAATCATGCGTTTAAAAGTTAAACCATATTTAAATACACATGAAAGATGGGGAGCGAAGCTAATTCGAAAATAAAAAGCCTCTTCATGTCTGAAGAGGCTCTTTATCAAAACTTTCAATTGGCTTGAATTATGCGTTACAATCGTCCACCAAAAGATCAACCAGCTCCTCTAAGTCTTCAATGTAATCATCAATCTCATCTTCATCATAGCCATTATCTTCGGCCTCTTCAATCACAAATTCACAACTTTTACCCTTTTTAATTACAGCGATATATTCATTAAGGGCATCTTCCAGATCACCACAATCTCCGCTATCGAAAGCATCATCAATATCCTCATCTAAATCTTCTAACTGATTTTCAATCGCATCGCAATCGAGTTTATCATCATCGTCCTTATTACAAGAAACGAAAGCAAA